>Ga0182741_1003431_pt1 | contig 16893 bp, 10 predicted proteins | sample eDN5th37CBELigOP_FD_128874 | JGI IMG/M metagenome (GOLD analysis project Ga0182741, IMG submission 128874) | Enriched Organic Plus compost microbial communities from Emeryville, California, USA - eDNA 5th pass 37_C BE-Lig OP (version 2) (version 2) ...
ATGATGTAGGTATCGCTGCCGCTTCCGCCGACCAGCAGGTCCGCACCGGCGCCTCCATTCAGGATGTCGCTGCCGCCGTTGCCGAAGAGCATGTCATCGGCATTGCCACCGATCAGCGTTGTCGCCTGGCTTCCGCTCAGATCTGCAAGAATGGTGCTGACGTCTGCCTCCGCGCGGAGCGTCAGAACCCCGTCCTCTTCGGTCGCGATCGCATTGCTCAGAGCGAAGCTTCCGCGGAAGACCTCATCCCCTTCATCGTCTGCCAGATAGAGCTGGTAGCCCATGAAGTCGCCGCCGTCGAAACTGACCGTCTCGATCGATCTGCTGGGGTCGTTGAAGTGATCATTGACTCTTATCTCGTTGCCATTGACCCGGATGATAAGGTGTCCACTATTGTTCCGCGCAAAGTTCAGTTCGCTGAGGCTCGCGCCATTCGTTGCGATCTTGATACGATCGTTGCCGGACGAGTCCTCAATGCGGTCGTTGCCGTCGTTGATACCGAAGATGTAGATGTCGTCGCCCGAGCCGCCGCGAAGTGTGTCATCGCCCTTGCCGCCGATCAGAACGTCATCGCCGGTCAGACCGTTCAGGATGTCGTTGCCGTCAAAGCCCATCAGCACATCGTGGATGAGGCCGCCAGTTCCAGCCTGATCCCCGTTCAGCGTTTCATTGGCGCCGGTGCCGTTGATGACATTCATCGTCAGGTCAGTGAATTCCAGCCGTTCGATATTGCGCACCGTGTCGCGGCCGCCGAGAACAGGGCGTTCCGTCACGCCTTCGATGTTGTCGGTCAGCGGGTCGGTTTCATCCGAGGCAGGCGGGGCGTGTTCGACATAGAGGCTGTCGTCCTTGTTTACGCCGAAGTCGTAGTTCACGCGAACGTCGGTGTAGACGGCAGTATCGATGTCGCCCGGCTTGTTGCCGTCAACGATCTCACGCACGATGGAAAGCTGCCCCGGGTTGAACACGCCCTGCAGCATCAGCACATCCAGGGTCTTGCCCCCGAACTGCGGAACCGCCCCCTCAATGGTGAAGCCATTGACCATATCTTCCTCGCGGAAGATCTGCCTGGCCATTCCGTCAGTGCTGAAGATACCGTCATCAGTCGTGATCCGGATGCGGACGTTCAGCCACTTGTCGCCATCGATGATGTCATTGCCGGCAAGACCCTTGATGCGGTCGCTGCCGCCACCGCCGAGCAGGATGTCGGACGCATCGGCCGTTTCGAAGAGCACTTCCACGGGAACGCCATCCCGGCCAACTTCGATGTAGGCAGTAAGATGCGCGGTGATCTCGTCGAGCCCGTCGATGAGCTGCACGTTCTCCTTGAGGAGTGCGTTCGAGTATGCGTAGAGCGGCATGCCCGGTGCCGGAATTGCTGCCGTTCCGGTTGCCTCCACTCGTGTGTTTACCGGAACGACACGTCCGGTCAGGTTGTCGTCATGCTTCCATCCCGACAGACCTTCAACCAGGTCGAAGCGGTCGCGCAGGATGAAGGCTTCCTGATTGGCGAAGATGGGGATGCCGAGGTCCGAATTTGCACCGTTCGGATCATCCTTGTGGATCGCCCAGTCGAAGCCGGACATACCGTTGTTGCGCTGGATGCCGGTCCCCTGGAACATGATGTCGTCGCCGGCCTCGGCGTCGTAGTCGGTATCGCCGCCCTGGCCGTTGAGAACGTCATTGCCCTTGATGGTCGAGTTGAACATCAGTTCGGAGTTTTCACCCGCAAGAGTGTCAAAGCGATCACCACCTTCAATCCAGTCATCACCGGCTTCGCCCAGCAGGAAGTCCATGCCGTCGCCGCCCATGATAAAGTCGTTGTCGATACCGCCCCAGACCTGCTTACCGTCCGGACCCGCGATCAGGAAGTCGCTGCCCTGGTTGCCGAAGATCAGCGCAAGGCCGCTGCCGCCGTGGATGACGTCATTGCCTTCCTCGCCATGCAGGAAGTCCATCTGGCCGATATCGGTGCCGGCATTGGTGATGATGTCGTGACCTTTGCCGCCATGGATGTGGTCGACGCCGTAGCCGGCCTCGATGCGGTCGTTGCCGTCGCCGCCCCAGACCGTGTCGTCACCTTCGCCGGCGATGATGTGATCATCTCCATCGGTGCCCTGGATGACGACATGCTCCACACCGTCGTAGCGGAGGTAGTCATACTTGCCGTCGCCATCACGGTCCTGACGGATGACCATCGGCGAGAGTGCCTGCAGGAAGGCATTCTCGTGCTCCGGATCCTCGAGCCCCGTCATTACCATCTGCTTTTCAGGGTCGACATAGAGCACGCGGTCGGGCGTCGAGAAGATGTCGCCCGGTATAGCCGTACCGGTTTCGCCGATATCGGTGTTGCGCTGGATCATCTTGGCGAGCGAGTTGCCTTCCAGCTCCGAGATCAGGTTCAGACCCTGGACGCGGGACAGGTAGTAGAAGCGGTCGGCGTCCTGCAGCCGTTCCATCTGCATTTCAAAGATGAACGAGAAGGTGGAGCCCAGCATGCCGCCGAAGTCCATCTTCTTCTCGGCGAGGCCACCGATCCAGAGATCGACATTGTTCAGACCACCGAGATTCGAAGCATATTGGCCCGTGCCATTGAGGAAAGCCAGCCTGTCTTCTGCTGCAGGCGGATTGATGGTGCGGAAGTCTTCTAATTCCTCATCCCAGACCTGCTCCGGCTGCCCGAACACGAGCGCCATCGCGGCCGCACGCTTGCCGTCGATTGTGGTTTCGGCCTGGATCAACGCATGCGTGCCATAAGCCGCGATGAAGTTGACGATCGACGCCGGGTTCTTGAGGTTGACCGCGAAATCGATCCAGCTCGTGTAGGGTGCGAGCTGGGTGTCGCCGAAGGCCATTTCCTGGAACTGGGCACGTGCCTCGTTCAGTGTCGGCATTCCGGTGTCGCGACCGCGGGCAATGTTGATGGTCGCAAGATCAAGCGGGATGCCGAGCAGCTGATTGCGCAGCGTGCTGGTGACGAATTCGTCGATTTCGTTGCCGAGCTGCCCGCTCATGCCGCGAATGATCGCACCGGCTGCCTCGTTGTGCGTCAGTGCGCCATTGTTGTCATAGGCCACCGGATTGAGGAACGCGTCGAACAACGCCATGTCATCACGTTCGCCGTCGGCGTACTGACGGTCGACGTTCTCGTTCAGCATCGAATGACCGAAGCGGTACACCACGTTCGCGAACTCGGCGAAGATTGCAGGGTTGATGTCCGGATCGGGTTCGAACAGGAAGGCGTCGACGTCCGGCTGCATCTTGCGGGCGAATTCCTCGAAGACGAGGTGCTGGTACTCCATTTCCGTGACGAAGCGCGCTGCCTGGAACAGACGCGAGCCATCCCAGACCAGCGTGTTGAGGTTGGCAGGGAGCTCGGTCACCTTCACCAGCAGCCATTCGTTAAGGAACTTGAGGTCACCATCCTTCGCGGCTTCGATCGCCACCCGCTTCGTCTCGTCCACCATGCGGTTGTGCTCGCTGTGGAAGACGTGGTGGATCGCGGTCAGGCCGATGTTCTCGTTGCCGCGGCCGTCGCCGGTCACATAGTGAGCGTCGAGAAGCTCGTCGTCATAGGCAAGATTGTTACCCATGCTATCGATGGGAATGTCATTGCCGGCCTCGTTGTCTTCATCAGGCACGGGCCCGGGCACCGCGTTATGTGCGATGTCGTCGATGAAGGCATGCCCCGTGCGGAAGGCACCAACTGCCGCCGGGCTCACCGGGCTGAGAGGGTTACCCTCGACGAGGACATCGTCGGCGGTACCAAAAATGCCGTCTCCACCCAGACCGACCACGAGCTGCGGATAACCGTTCTGGCCCGGGATAAAGTTGCCGTACTCGTCGGCCGCGATCAGCGGGACATTGGTAACGTCCGTATCCGAGAGTTCGATGCCGAGCAGCTCCCGGGCCTGAGCCTTCACGTCGCTCCAGGTCGCCATCTTGTGCTTGTCGTGCCCCAGCAGATATCCGGTATCGACCGGCTTGCCGTCCGGTCCCACCATGTACTGACGCATGAAGACCTGCTTCGATGCGTGCGAGCTGTAGGTCTGATTCTGGTCGACCCATGGTGTCGTCGTGTTGCGCGCATCGTCGCCGGTGCTCGCACGGGTCAGCACCATGAAATTGGTGTGGCTGCCCTCCTTGTAGAGCGGGTCATCTGGCGAGAGCGGAATGTAGATCGTGCCGTTGCCGCCCTTTGCGACCAGGTCAAGGCCATGATCGAAGAACTGGCCGAACAGCGTGAAGACCGAGTTGTAGGACGCGGAGTCGCCGATATCGGGCGACACATTCGGCAGAAGGATCGTCGGACCATCCATCTCGATACCGTAGTTCTCAAGAAGATTGTCCAGAGTGGCTTTTGCGCCTGCATAGCTTTGCGAGTTCGTAGGTAGGTCCTTGAGGACCTGGTAAGCCGCGCGGATTTCGGCTACAGCTTCGGCCTGTGCAGTCCCGGTCACGCCGGCATGTTCAAGCGCCGCCATGATTGCGGCCGGATTGTTCAGCGTCTGGTCAACGATCAGGTTCGAGATCAGGCGCGGATCGGCATCAACGACGTCTCCAGCGGCGCCGTAGTTATTGTTCGTCGCATACGGCGGCATGCTGCCAGTGCCCTGAACGTAGCTTTGCTCCGTCAGATAGGTGAATTCGTAATCGGCAGCACCCCACTCGGTGCGGCCTGGCAGCAGGTTATTGTAACTGCCGTCTACCGTGCGCAGGCCGTAGGGCAACAGATGTGCCTGGGGCGAGGCGGGCGACGTAGTGTCGAAGCCACCCGCCTCCGCGACGAGCGTCGCCAGATCTTCGCCCGCCGCGTGCCTTTCCGCAATCTTGATCTGTTTCAGAATGAATTCCAGATCGTGTTTGACGATGTTTACCATGATTTTCGTCCCCCTTGCTTAAACAGATCTGGCGCGATGCTTCCTGTCACAGGCGACAATCCGGCCTTCGCGCTTTGGGACAGATGATGCGCGTGTCCACCCCTGGGAGCCTACTTCGGATGGTCCGACGAATTGCTTCCCTCAAAGGGCAACGAGCCCAGTCCGCTAGCCTTGGACGCACCCTGGACTTTGGTCTGGTGTTTCATCGGACCATCGGACGTTCACGCATCTGTTAAGGCTGGTAATGTTTGCTGGGGCAATGTCGGGATATGGAGACGATGGGGGTTATTGCATTCACAGAGCCGAAGAGCCGGTGGACGGACGGCTTCAGACGAATGAGCCAGCCGTCACAGTTTGCACTTGCCGGCGGGATCGTGATGCTGGCAGCGATGACCTTCGGCGGCATCGTCATTTCCGGCATTGTTTCGCGCGCCACTGTTGACAGCACGGCAACAAGCTCTGCGCTCTTCCTCGACAGCCTCATCTCGCCGCTGGTTCAGGATCTCGCCCAATTGAATGAGCTCAGGCCAGAAGGCATCTTGCGGCTGGACGCAGCGCTGAAGGATGGGCCGATTGCTTCCCGCTTTGTCCATGTCGATATCTGGCTACCCGACGGATCGATTGCCTATTCGACCACCAGTCAGATTATCGGCGGGAGGTTTCGAACGCCGGAAGGAGCCATTACCGCGTTCGAGGGGGACGTGGCGGCCCATTACACTGACCTGTCTGCAGGTGAGCACATCGCGCGCGGCTGGGATACGAGTTTTCTGGAAATCTACGTGCCCCTGCGCGAGCACCTGTCCGGCCGGATCATCGCCGTGGTCGAGGTCCACGAGCGTACCGGTCCCCTGGACCAGAAGCTGCTGTGGCTCAGAATGCAGACCTGGATGGTCATGATCGCGGCTACACTGCTGATCGCCATGGCCCTTCTTGTCATCGTGTGGCAAAGTGGCAGGCTGCTCGCCGAACACCAGCTGGCCCTGCGTAACCGCCTAAAGGAAATCGAACGCGTTTCCGAGCAGAACCGGAAGCTGCGCACCAAGGTGCAGCGCGCCTCCTCCCGCCTTGCCGAGATGAACGAAGCCTATCTGCGCAACGTCGGCGCAGAGCTCCACGACGGGCCGGCGCAGCTGGTAGGACTGGCAGCGCTCAAGCTGGAACAGATCCGGCGCGCCGCTGACCGCGAGAAGCGGGAGGGCATTCTCCGGTCGCTTGAGAGTGTTCTCAAAGAGGCTCTGCAGAACATGCGCACCATCGCGCATGGGCTGATGATCCCGGAGATCCAGGGACTGACGCTCTGCGAGACGATCCGCTTTGCAGCCCAAGCCCATGAAAGGCGCACCGGCACGTCCGTGGCAATGACCTGTGACGACTTCGGAGGCCATGTCTCGCCGGCATTGCGCATCTGCGCCTACCGGTTCGTGCAGGAGGGGCTGAACAATGCGTTCCGCCATGCGGGCGGGAAAGGCCAGGCGGTGGAATGCCGTATGGATGGGCGCTCTCTCTTGCTGCGGGTGCGCGATGGCGGCTCAGGTTCGGCTGAGCGGTCAGGGGGCGGCGGGCTTGGCCTCACCGGCCTTCGCGAGCGGGTTGAAAGCCTCGGCGGCACCTTCACCATGAATCGGACGGCGGCAGGAACAACCATTGAAATGACAGTCAATCTTGGACAGGGGGAAGAACCATGAGTGAGCGGATCAGAGTGGTTGTCGTGGACGACCATCCGCTGTTCAGGTCGGGCGTGGTCCAGGCAATCGAGCTGGATGAAGCGATCGATGTGGTCGCGGAGGGAAGCTCGGCGAGCGAGGCGATAGGGCTGGCGAAAGAACACCAGCCGGATGTGATACTGCTCGACATTTCCCTTCCGGGCGGAGACGGGATTGGAGCGGCCGCAGCAATCTCCGTGCTGGATCACGCGCCCCGGATTCTGATGCTGACCGTATCCGGGGAAACCAGCGACGTGATGCGCGCCGTGGATGCTGGAGCGGCGGGCTATGTGCTCAAGGGCGTCAATGCCACGGAACTCATCGGTGCGGTGAAGAGTGTCGCTTCGGGCGAGACCTTCATGTCGCCCAACCTCAGCTTCAACCTGCTCACGGCCCTTGGCAAGGCTGCGCGGCCCGATCCTCTCGCTGCGCTGACACCGCAGGAACAACGCATCCTGCAGATGGTGTCAACCGGCCTCGGGAACAGGGAGATCGGCGAGCGGCTCGGCGTCTGCGAGAAGACGGTGAAATACCATGTCACCAACCTCTTCCGGAAGCTGCACGTCCGCAACCGCGTGGAAGCAGCACTCATCCTCGCAGAGCGAGGGCAACCAGCCCATCAGGCGGCTCTGGGTTCGTTTCCTGGTCTGAATGCCGCTTGAGGAGGTCCGGATTGCCGGGCTCGAGCAGCGATGCAGCCAGTCACACCACCTGCGCGAAGAACTTTGTCGTCAGATAGGCATCGAGACCTTCCGTGCCGCCCTCGCTGCCGTAGCCGCTGTCCTTCACCCCGCCGAAGGGAGTTTCCGGTGAGTTCAGCGGCGCGCCATTCAGCGATACCATACCGGATTCCAGTCCCTCCACCACCACGTTCGCCGTGTTCAGCGACTTCGTGAAAACATAGGCGGCGAGGCCGAATGGCAGGCTGTTGGCGCGCCGGATCACATCTTCACGGTCAGAGAAGCGCACGATCGGCGCAATCGGGCCGAAGGGTTCCTCGTTCATGATCAGCGCATCATCCGGAACGTCGATCAGAATCGTCGGCGCAAAGAAGTTCCCCTGATTGCCAATGCGGCTTCCACCGGTCACGACTTTCGCACCGCGCTGCACGGCATCGGAAACGAATGTCTCCATGGCGCTGACACGACGGCTGGCAGCGAGCGGTCCCATCTGCGTGTCCTGCTCCATACCGTTGCCGACCTTGAGCTTTTCCGTGATCTCCTGGAAGCGCGAAACGAAGCGATCGAAAAACCTGTCGTGGACATAGAAGCGGGTCGGAGCCACACACACCTGGCCGGCGTTGCGGAATTTGCTTGCCGCGGTAACCTTCGCCGCCAGGTCTATGTCGGAGTCGTCAAAGACCAGCACTGGTGCGTGACCGCCGAGTTCCATGGTTGACCGCTTCATGTGCTGGCCCGCGAGCGCCGCCAGATGCTTGCCGACGGAAACAGAACCCGTGAACGAGATCTTGCGGATGATCGGGGACGGGATGAGATAGGCTGAGATCTCGGCGGGAACACCAAACAGCAGGTTCAACACACCCGCAGGCAATCCTGCATCATGGAAGCAGCGGACCATCTCCACCACACAGGTGGGAGCTTCTTCCGGCGCCTTGATGATGATCGAGCAGCCTGCCGCAAGTGCGCTCGCAATCTTGCGGATGCTCTGGTTGATCGGAAAATTCCAGGGAGCGAAGGCAGCAACCGGGCCCACGGGCTCCCTGAACGTCTGCTGACGCACACCCGGCGTTCTCGACGGGATGACGCGGCCATAGGTGCGCTTCCCCTCTTCCGCACACCATTCGATGTGCTCAGGCGCAAGCATCACCTCCATCCGCGCTTCTGCGAGAGGTTTTCCCTGCTCGCGCGTCATGGCCTCCGCCATGAGTTCCGCACGCTCCCGGATGAGCTGCGCCGCGCGGCGCATGATGCCGGCCCGTTCATGAGCCGTCATTTTACGCCATGTTTCGAAACCCCTCTGCGCGGCTTCCAGCGCGCGATCCATGTCCTCCTGCCTGGCATGCGGCAGACGACCGATTACCTCTCCAGTGGCCGGATTGAAGATGTCGCCGGCTGCACCGCTGGCACTCATGCAGAATGAACCGTCGATATAGAGGGCGGGAATTGCCTGCATTGCTGTCTTTCTCGCGTCTTCGTTATAACAGGCCCCAGTCAGGCCGCTTGTCGTTCACCGCCGCGCACCCAGGCGCTTTCACCTGCGTAGAACGCTTCGAGCTCTGCAGGACGGTCATCACCCAGATGATCCGGATTTAGCTTCACGCCTCGACTGGTCTGCAGATAGCCGATGAACTTGTAGGAAGGCCTGAGCGTCGTAAGGACGTCCCGGTCGATCGGCAACGTCTGGTCATGATGGACGGGACGCATGATATCCCGCTCGAAGATTACCCTGAAGGTGAGCAGCTTCCAGTACCCGTTGACCCTCACGGCCCGGGAGAAGAAGCGGCATATTACAATGACATCGACCTCAATACCGTGTACTTGCGGGCGGCTGGCGATCATCGCCGGACTTTCAACCGTTGCCCTGTCTCCGCAGATGTCGGCATAGGCTGGAAACACCCAATGCGTGCCGGGCTGGCGATCGCCCATCCATTTGCGCGTCGCCTCCACGTAGGCATCCGCCCCCGTCCCGTGGTACCAGCTGGTGGAGACGAAAGCGTCTTCGTGAAAACACTCGCGCATCTGGGTAAAACGGCGGCGGTCTCGAGCAAGCCGTTCCCGTCTCACAAGGTCAAACAGCTCCTCGCGGTCGAGCAGTTCCCGCAGGCGGACTTCGTCGGTTCGCAGACCTGATTCAGGCGTTTGTGCTTCCATTGATAACCGTCTCCTGAGACTTGCGGGCGAAGAGTGCCGAGTAGGCGGACGAAAGAACGATCGCGAGTGCTATGAGCAGCAGGACGAGACTGACAGGCCTTTGGAGGAACATCGTGAAGTCTCCGCGGGAAAGCACCTGTGAGCGGAGGAGATGCTCCTCGAACATGGGCCCGAGCACGACGCCAAGGATGAGAGGGGCCAAGGGAAGGTCCAGCATCCGGAAAAAATAGCCGAGCGCGCCCGCCACGAACACGATCCAGATATCGAAGCTCGACTGCGCGATGCTGTAGATGCCCATGCACACGAAGGCGAGAATGAACGGGTAGAGGGCGCGGTAAGGGATTGTCAGAATGCGCGTCCAGATGCCGATCATCGGGATGTTGAGGATTACCAGAATGACGTTGCCGATCCAGAAGCTCATGATGAGGCCCCAGAAGAGTTCCGGCTTCTCAGCGATGACGGAAGGGCCCGGCGTAATGCCGTTCATGATCAGCACGCCCAGCATGATTGCCATGGTGGCGCTGCCGGGGATGCCGAGCGTCATTGTGGGGATGAAGGCTGTCTGATCGGCAGCATTGTTTGCGGTTTCCGGCGCGACCAGCCCTTCCATTGCGCCGTTGCCGAAGCGGGATGGATCGTCCGCGAGTTTGTGCTCGACGGCATAGGCGATGAAGGACGCAATGAGAGCTCCTGTGCCCGGCAGGATGCCGAAGAAGGAGCCGACAGCGGAACCGCGCAGGATTGGCTTCCACGACCGTCGTGCGTCGTCACGCGTCGGGATCATGGAGCGGAGCGTCACCTTGAACTGACTCACTTCCTCGGAGAAGCCCCTCTTCAGCGTCGAAATGACTTCGGCTATGCCAAACAGGCCTATGGCGATGGCGACGAGGCCAACGCCATCCAGCAACTCGTTCGAACCGAAGGTGAAACGCGGCATGCCACTGCCGATGTCCTGGCCTATCAGACCGGCCATGATGCCGACGATGACCATGGCGATGCCCTTGAGCGGAGATGAACTTCCGACCGTGGAAGCTGACACAAGCCCGACAATGATAAGGGCAACGTATTCCCAGGGACCAAATTCCAGGGCCCACTCCGCAATGGTGGGGGCAAACAGCATCATGAGCAGGATGCCGATGCTGCCACCTACGAACGAGCCGATCGTCGTCATCGAAAGCGCCGCACCAGCCCTGCCCTGCTTGGCCAGCGGATAACCGTCGAGGCATGCCACGGCGCTGGAGGGCGTCCCCGGCAGGTTGAGCAGGATCGATGCCGTCGAACCGCCGTAGGCGCTGCCATAGTAGATCCCGGCCAGCATGATCAGCGCGGTCGTCGGCTCCAGATGATAGGTGATCGGGAACAGGAGCGTAATGGCGACGAGTGCGCCGATTCCCGGCAGTGCGCCCAGGAGCTGGCCGAGAAACACGCCGAGCAGACAATACCAGAGATTGGTTGGACTGACGGCTACGCTCAGGCCGATGGCGATATGGTCAAACAGTTCAGCAAGAGCGCTCATAGGGGCCACGCAAACAGCGTCAGATGAAGGTTCATGGTGTAGACGAAGATGACCACCATCAGCGCCGTAACCGCCGCCGACATGAGGATTGTTGCGATCAGGTTCCGGCCAGGAATCGCGAAGTAAGAAAGCACCATCAGGATCATCATACTGGGCACGATGCCCAGGGGATCGACCGTCGCGGCGAAAATCGCCAGTCCCAGCAGGATCACTCCACCTGCCCGCAGGTTGATTTCAATCGCGTGTCGCTGACGCATCAGGGAAAGCAGGAAGATTGCGATGGCGATGAGCAGCAGGGCGATGCCAAGGAGAAGCGGGAACATTCCCGGCCCCATCCTTGCCATATTGCCTAGAGGATATGACAAATACGCGTAGATCGCGACGAAGGCACCCAGCGCTCCAAGAACGATACCGGCGACCGCATCGCGATTGATGGAAAGGTTCATAAGCTTTCCTTTGTACAATCGGCGATCAGAATGCTGTCAAGCCGCCCGCCCGCAGACAACGATTTAGCAGGACAAGGGGGCGGCAAGACATAAGCGAAGGCGCTGCGTGCAGCAGCACCTTCCCAGGCCGCTATTCGGCGCTGACCTTCATCGCACCGGACTCGATGACCTTTGCGAAATCCTGCCTGTCCTGCTCGAGCAGGGCCTGCGCCTTGGCCGGTGAGCTCTCAGCTGTCACGGAATAGCCGAGGTCTTCCAGACGCTTGGTGATCTCCGCATCCGCCAGCACCTCATTGGTCGAGGTCGAAAGCTTCTCAAGAACGTCGGCAGGCGTACCCTTGGGCGCAAAGAGCATCAGCCAGGCGCTGGCGCGGATCTGCGGGAAACCCTCTTCCGCCGTCGTTGCAACGTCCGGAAGAGCCTTGGCACGTGCGTCCGCAAGCGAGGTCACGAACTTCAGCTTGCCTGCTTCCACGCCGGCGAAGAAACCCGTGGGGAACCCGAAGCCGATGTCGACCACGCCGCTCATCATGTCGGTGATCATGTCACCAGCACCCTTGTAAGGCACCATGTTGAAGTCGAGCCCGAGTTCGGACTGGATGAGCGAGGCGGCAAAGTGGCTGACGCCGCCCGTGCCCTGCACTGCCAAATTGGTCTTGCCGGGGTTCGCCTTGGCGTATTCCACCAGCTCGGCGAAGTTGTTCGGTGCAAAATTCTTGTTGGCCACCAGCATAATCGAGGCGTCGGTAAGCTGGGTGACCGCAACGAGATCCTCCACGTCGTAGGGCAGATCCTTGATGGTGTACTTGACGTTCACCACCGGAGTATTGGGGGACAGCATGATGGTGTAGCCGTCCGCCTTGGCCTTCGCCACGAGATTGGTGCCCACGGTCGCCGAGCCACCAGGGCGGAAGTCGACCAGCACGGGCTGATTGAACTTCTTGCTAAGTCCGTCAGCCACCATGCGGGCAACGGGATCCGATCCGCCGCCGGCAGGGAACGGAACGAGTATCGTGATCGGCTGAGTTGGCCAGTCAGCGGCGGTGGCCGGCAGGGCCATGGTCGCAACGGAAGCGGCCACGGCTGCGGCCACGCAAAGAAAGTCTACTCTCACGTCTTCCTCCCTAGAACGCTCGTGAAGTCTCCTCTTTAATATAGTTATAACATTATCTCTTTCGTCACAAGTTGGGCCCGAGAAATTTCGCGCCATTCCGCATAGTAAATCTTTACAACAGGCTCCATTTCCCTGCGCGAAACGATGTTGGTTCGAGACAACACTGTTTGCTTGACTGGTTGGATATGCCTGCCGCTCCAGGGTCTTTTCGCGGCGAAATCCGGCTGTTGCGTCATTGATTATAATGTCATATTATCTTGTCCAGTTCGCCTTACGCTGGAGTTGTTATGGCTTTCTTGACTGAACCGGTTCCTCCACGTGGCGAGGCTATCGAGATCCTTCCGGGAATACTGCGCATTACCGCCAACAATCCGGGGCCCATGCGCTATCACGGCACGAACACCTACATCGTGGAGGATGGCAACGACGTCCTGGTCATTGATCCTGGCCCGGATGATGCAAAGCATCTGGATGCTGTCGTTTCTGCCGCCGGTCGTGTCAGTGTCATCCTGCTGACCCATGGCCACGTCGATCATGCGGAGGGCATCCGCAGCCTGCAGGAGAAAACCGGTGCTCCGCTGGCAGCCTATCACCGCACAAGCCCTGAGCGCGTGACGGATATTCCCCTCGATGACGGATCACGCATTGGCTCGCTGACGGCCGTCCACACCCCGGGACATGCTGCCGACCACCTATGCTTTGCACGCGATGATGGCCTGCTCTTCAGCGGCGATCATGTTATGGGCTGGTGCAGTACAGTTGTCGGTCCTCCACCAAAAGGCGACATGCTGGGCTACTTTCAAAGCCTTCAGCGTCTGATCGCCAGGTCCGACTCGGTCTACGTTCCTGGACATGGGCCACTGCTTCACAATCCACGACCGTTCGTACAGGAGCTGCTCGACAGGCGACTGGTGCGAGAGCAGGAGATCATCGACGCCGTTGGACGCGGTCTGTCCAGGCCCGACGATATCCGCAGCGCGCTCTATAGCAAGACGAACCCCGTTCTGGTGAATGCGGCTTACAGAAATGTTCTTTCACACCTGGCCAAGCTGGTGACAGAAGGGCGCGTGAAACATCTTGAGGACGACAGATACGTTCTCGCCTGATGTTTACACCGCGTGCGCGCCACGGTCTCGACAAGCAGAGTTTGTCGCTGGCAGCTCCTGGAGGGGCTCACGCTTCCGGTTCAAAGACGATCCCGTGTTCCCGCAATATGGCCTCCGCGTCGGCATTCGGCTCGGGTGCGATATGGGATACAAAGGGAGGCGTCTTTTCGAGCCGCAGCGGACTGTCCAGCATCGGCCAGTCGAAGCCGGAACTCTGCAGGTAGAACCAGATTTTCCTCTCGAGTGAGTGAGGAAGCTGGGTGGCTTCTTTAAGGCTAAGCACAGGGAATGCCTTCACCCCCTGCTCCCGCAGGCGGTCTGCAAGTTCCTGCTTGGGAAGAGGACTGGGTTCAGAGCCTTGGTGATCCTCGGCGAACACATAGCCGTCAGCGCACTCGATAATCGCAGGCGCCTTCACCTTGCCGCCATTCCAGGCGGTCTGTGTCAGCCAGGCCGTGACGTCCTGCATGGACATGTCGATATACTGGCCGCGTCCAGTTCGCTCCCGGTGATTCAGCGCAGCAAGGATCGCCACCGCCGCCATGATGCCGCCGGTAGTGTCCGAAGAAGAAACTCCGGTTTTCAGTGGCATGCGGTCGTTGCTAACGGTCGCCATAAACCCTGACATGGCCTGGATCACCGTGTCGAACGCGGGTCGGGTTGGATAGAGCGAGTCTGCGCCAAATCCGCTGATCGAGCAGTAGACAATCCTCGGATTGAGTTCGAGCATGCGCGCGGGCGGCAAACCGAACTTGGTGAGCGCACCGGGCTTCATGTTCTCCACCAGGACGTCTGCCTGCTGCACCAGATCGTGCAAGACCTTCCGATCCGCATCACGAGTGAGGTCCAGCGTCAGGGAACGTTTGTCGGCATTGTTCAGCCGGAACGTGATGGACCGGCCGTCGATGTGCGGCGGCCACGTACGGGATTCATCGCCGCCTGGCCGTTCGATCTTGATCACCTCGGCGCCAAGATGCGCCAGATGCTTGGCGCAGAGCGGCGCGGTCGTGTACTGGCCAAGTTCAATCACCTTGATCCCCGAGAGCGGTCGCTTCAAGACTTGAGCGGGCGTACGTACGGGCTGCAGCTGCCGTTCCGCCAATATCGTCGCAACACTTTGACGGCTGCCGTCCCGCGCAGGGATACTCGACGGGGGCCGTCCAGGCGTTTCCGACATACGCAAGGGCGATCCCGGAACATACGTCATTTGACCGGACTGCGGGTCCAGAAGCTGATGGATCATGTTGCGATGATCGAGGTTCGCTTCACGCGGGAAGCCTTCGACGGGCGCGATCGGCCCACAGGCAACCACCACGCGTATCATTTCATCCACGCATTCCGCCGTCGTCAAAGTCTTGGTCCAGGCTTCAATCGCTTCGTCGATCACGACGTTGTTCCGTATCCGGTCACCCTGCGTGCGGTAAGCGTCAAAAAGTTCCGGTCTTCCGATGGTCTGGCAAAGGCGATCCCACTGCGCCTGGTTGCCGGCGCAGATGAGCACCCAGCCATCTTTGGTTTCGTAAGTGTTCCATGGAGCCACCGTAGGGTGACGGTTGCCGAGTCGCGTCTTCTTTGCCTTCGGGTCCGTCAGGGTGGAGGCCAGGAATGTGTTGAGTGAGATGAATCCGCAGTCAAACAGGGAAACATCAAGCTTCTGCACGACCCCCTGCTCGTCGCGGGCGTAGAGTGCGGACAGCGCGCCGATTGAGGCGTAGACACCGGTCAGATAGCTGACGATGAGCAGGAGGATCGGCGTCGGCGGTCCATCGGCAAAGCCTGTGGTGTCGGACACACCCGTCAGGGCCTGAATCTCGAACTCGGTCGCAGCTTGTCCGGCCAGCGATCCAACCTTGCCAAAGGCGGTGATATCACAGACCATCGTGTTGTTCGCTGCCTCGATCGCCTTGCGGAACAACGGGTTATCGACATCACTTGATGTGAGGACGAGATCGGCCCGCTCGATCAGCTCGGCTAACATCCGCTCATCCTCGACAGCGCCTGCGCGCGGGACAAAGCTCAGCTTTCCCGCGACCATCATCGGCCGATGAGCGCCCTTGAAATCATAGCGGGCTGCATCTCCATCCGTCTCGATGGACACGACCGTCGCGCCGAGCTGCATGAGAAGGTTGCCTGAAATGGCGGCGGCGAGCCGGGTGCCAAGTTCCACGACGAGCAATCCGGAAAGCGCTTGTTCAGTCATTCGAAAGTCCCAGTGGCATGCGCAGCATCGGCGCGCGTTTCAGTCAATGAGTTCAAACCAGAAATCGGACCAGTCCCCCTTTGGCTCGTCCGCGAATGCCACCTTGCAGGATGCCCCCACCAGCGACAGCGACGTCATCTGCTCCTCGGGAACACCGCGCAGGAAGCCGGCCGAAGCTGTGTCAGCCCCCTCCAGCTGGACGACAACAATGAGCTTGGGCGTATCGCCGGGAAGCAGGGTGAAGGTGACGATCCTGCCTTTCGGACCAACTGGCACCAGTTCCGTTATCGGTGAGAATGTCACCTCGCAGAAGCCCGTGGGTGGAAAGATCACCCTGCCCTTGTCTCCAGGTGCTTTCGCGGCCAGCAACCGCTTTTCCTTCAGCGCCTCAAAGAATTTGAGCAGCAGCGGATCGGCATGGTAGCGCTGCGGCACGTCCCAGCTTGCCTCGACGAACTCGATCCCTTCGGGATCCTGGCGAACCTGCTCCTTTGTCCCGCTCATATCGCCAGCACTCCCACTTCATGGGTCTGGAAGAGACCGCCAATGGCCGTGACCACCGCACGCCCGCTCCTGACCGCGACCTGACAGTCGCCGGCCTCACCGCGCAGCTGCGCGGTGGCATCTGCGAGGCGGACAAGGGCGTTTGCGCTGATCGGGTTGCCGCAGGTCGCACCGCCCGTCGTGTTGACGGGGAGCGATGCGTGACGATGGAACTCCCCGGCGTCGATGCGCCGCGCCGCCTCGCCTGGAGGGCACAGCCCGAGCCCTTCGATGCTCAGAAGTTCAAAGATGCTGAAGGATGCGTAGACCTCTGCCAGATCGAGCTCCTTCTGCGGGTCGGTAACCCCGGCCGCGGCATAGGCGCGTTTGGCGGCCTGTGTCACGTCGGAACCATCGAGATAGCTTGTCCATCCCGGCACCATTTGCGCGCCGATAGACTTGGCCCCGGCATAGCTGCTGAACCCTTCGATCCGTACGGACCGACCGGAATTGGCCCGACCTACCACCACCGCAGCCGCGCCGCTTGTGCGCGGGGAACTTTCCAGGCGCTTGATCGGCCATGACAGCACGGGAGACTCCACCACCTCGTCAGC
>Ga0182741_1003433_pt1 | contig 16890 bp, 11 predicted proteins | sample eDN5th37CBELigOP_FD_128874 | JGI IMG/M metagenome (GOLD analysis project Ga0182741, IMG submission 128874) | Enriched Organic Plus compost microbial communities from Emeryville, California, USA - eDNA 5th pass 37_C BE-Lig OP (version 2) (version 2) ...
CAGCACGGACAGCGGCGTGTAGGTGCCGGCGATGACCAGGAAGATGTTGGAGTGGTCGAGGCGGCGCAGCACCGCGCCGACCTTCGGGCTCCAGGTGCCACGGTGGTAGACGGCGCTCGTGCCGAACAGCAGCGCCGTCGCGGCCGCGAACACCGCGACCGAGGCTCGCGGCGCACCGGCCGGGGCGAGGACCACGAGGACGATGCCGTACCCCAGGGCCAGCGGCGCCATGACGGCGTGGAGCCAGCCGCGCAGCCGCGGCTTGACGGCGGCGACGACCGTCTCGACGGCGTCGCCGAGGTCGTCGCGGGCCTCCTCGAGGCGGTCGACGACGCCGTCGACCAGCGAGTCGCGCCCCTCCTCCACGTCGGGGGAGGGCGTGCTCGGCGTGTCTGCCTCGTCGCGCGTGGTGCCGTCGTCGGCGGGTCGGGGCTCGATCATGGTGTTCCGTCTGTCTGCAAGTGAACCTACGCCAGCGTAACCTACGTGCCCGTAGGGTGGCACGTCGGCCTCTGCGCGATACTTTGGTCCGCGGTCGTCGTGCGAGGTGGAAGGGGCACGCTCTGGTGAAGAGTCCGGCGCGCTTCCTGTACGGCCTCTACGAGCGCCGCATCGCTGCCGGTCTCGGCAGCCACCTCCCCGCTCACGTCGGCGTCATGCTCGACGGCAACCGTCGGTGGGCGCGCTCCGTCGGCCTGGAGACCTCCGAGGGCCACCGCGCCGGTGCGGACCGCATCGCCGACCTGCTCGGGTGGTGCGAGGAGGTCGGCATCGACCTCGTCACCCTCTGGCTGCTCTCGACCGACAACCTCAAGCGCGAGCCGACCCAGGTCGCGCAGCTGCTCGAGATCATCGCCTCGGCGATCGAGTCGCTCGCCCACGCGCGCCGGTGGCGGCTGCGGATCGTCGGTGAGCTCGACCTGCTGCCCGCCGAGATCGTCGACCGGCTGCGCGCCGCGGAGCGGGCGACGGCCGACGTGGAGGGCGTGCACGTCAACTGCGCGGTCGGCTACGGCGGCCGCGACGAGATCGCGGGTGCGGTGCGCTCGCTGCTCAAGGAGCAGGCGAAGGCCGGCGTCTCGTTGGAGGACCTGGCCGACGCGATCACGGTCGAGCACATCGCCGAGCACCTGTACACGCGCGGCCAGCCCGACCCGGACCTGGTGATCCGCACGTCCGGCGAGCAGCGGATCGGTGGGTTCCTGCTCTGGCAGAGCGTCCACAGCGAGTTCTACTTCTGCGAGGCCTACTGGCCCGCGTTCCGCAAGGTCGACTTCCTGCGCGCGCTGCGCTCCTACGCCGCGCGCGAGCGGCGTCTCGGGCGCTGACGGGGCCGACCGGCACACGGCGCGCGGATCGCCCGGCGGGACCGGGCGCCGTCGTCCGTGGCTCGTGTGTGTCGGGCGTGTGAACTCTCGCCGACGCGGCGTGCCGTTCCCCGGGCGGGCGCGGCGCGCGACGTAGCGTGTCGACCACGGAAGGCAGACCGCCGGCCGTCGGGAGGCAGCGTGGAGCAGAGCTCGAGCGCACGACAGGGCATCGGACCCTGGCCGCCCGCCACACCTGCGGCGCTCGCCGACCGCGGCGTGCGCCGGCCTGGATAGGAGCAGCCCTTGAGCAACGCCCGCCGCGCCACGGTGTCCCACCCCACGACGTCGCAGACGTCCGAGCACGACGGCGCGGAGGGCGAGCGCCGTACGTTCGTGCTCGACACGTCCGTGCTGCTGTCCGACCCCAAGGCGCTCATGCGGTTCGCCGAGCACGACGTCGTGCTGCCGGTCGTCGTCGTCACCGAGCTGGAGGACAAGCGGCACCACCCCGAGCTCGGCTACTTCGCCCGCAGCGCGCTGCGCGCGCTGGACGACCTGCGCCAGCAGCACGGCTACCTCGACCGCCCGGTGCCGGTCGGCGCCGCGGGCGGCACCGTCCGGGTGGAGCTCAACCACTCCGACCCCAGCGTGCTGCCGTCGGGGCTGCGGCTGGGCAACAACGACACGCGCATCCTCTCGGTCGCGGCGAACCTGGCCGCCGAGGGGCACAGCGTCACGGTCGTGAGCAAGGACCTGCCGATGCGGGTGAAGGCGTCCGCGGTCGGCCTCGCGGCCGAGGAGTACCGGGCCCAGCTCGCGGTCGACTCCGGCTGGGGCGGCATGGCCGAGGCGGACGTCACCGAGGAGGAGATGGCGCGGTTGTGGAGCGAGGAGCGGCTGCCCGTGGTCGACCTCGTCGAGACCGGGCCGCTGCTCGACCTGCCGTGCCACACCGGGCTGGTGCTGCACTCGCCGCGCGGCTCCGCCCTCGGCAGGATCACGGCGGACAAGCAGGTCCAGCTCGTGCGCGGCGACCGCGACGTGTTCGGGGTGCACGGTCGCAGCGCCGAGCAGCGCATCGCGATCGACCTGCTGCTGGACGACGAGATCGGGATCGTGTCGCTGGGAGGGCGGGCCGGGACGGGGAAGTCCGCACTGGCCCTCTGCGCCGGTCTCGAGGCCGTCCTGGAGCGCAACGAGCACCGCAAGATCATGGTGTTCCGCCCGCTCTACGCCGTCGGCGGCCAGGAGCTCGGCTACCTGCCCGGCAGCGAGGCCGAGAAGATGAACCCCTGGGCGCAGGCGGTCTTCGACACGCTGGGGGCGGTCGTCTCACGGGAGGTCGTCGAGGAGGTCCTCGACCGCGACATGCTCGAGGTGCTGCCGCTGACCCACATCCGGGGCCGGTCGCTCCACGACGCGTTCGTCATCGTCGACGAGGCGCAGTCGCTCGAGCGCAACGTGCTGCTGACCGTGCTCTCGCGGATCGGGCAGGACTCGCGGGTCGTGCTCACGCACGACGTCGCGCAGCGCGACAACCTGCGCGTCGGCCGGCACGACGGCGTCGCGGCGGTCATCGAGGCCCTCAAGGGGCACCCGCTGTTCGCCCACGTGACGCTCACCCGGCCCGAGCGCTCGCCGGTCGCCGCGCTCGTCACCGAGCTGCTGGAGGGTGCCGACCTGTAGCGCGGGAGCCCCGCCGGCGCGGGGTGGTGCGGACAGTCGTCGAGGGCGGGTCCGCGTGCCGCGGGGGCGGTGCGCGGGCCCGCTCCCGCGTTCGGGGAGGCCGTCCCCGCCGGTGGGCGACGGCGCGACCCGCCCGGTCGGCGAGGTGTCCGCTCGGATCGGGCGCCCCGCGCGTGGCTCTGGTCGTGAGCGAATGTCGCGGCTACACTAGGGATTGAAACATTTCAATCGCCCGTCCCGGGCACCCAGGTTCGAAGGAGAGCCCACGTGGTCAGCACCGCCGCTGACGCGCTCGCGCTGCTGCGCGACGCGACGTTCATCACCGCCGACGCCGACCGTGGCGCCGGGCTGCTGCTCGGCACGGAGGTGACGCTGGAGCAGCCGCGCGGCTCGGTCGTCGGCGCGACCGTCGTCGCCACCGCGCACGGCATCTACGAGCTCGCCCTCGACGGCGCGCCGGTGAGCGAGGACCTGTTCGCCCCGGGGTGGACCTCCTACGAGTGGCGGCTGCAGTACCAGACCTACGACGTCACCGACGCGGTGCGCGGCGGCTCCGGCGACGCGCTCGCGCTCACCGCGCACGTGGGCAACGGCTGGTACCGCGGCGAGTTCGGCTTCGCGGGCGCCGACGCGAACTACGGCGACGAGATCGGCCTGCTCGCCGCGCTGCACGTCGCGTACGCGGACGGCAGCAGCCAGGTCGTGCCGACCTCGCCGGCGTGGACCGCGACGACGAGCGACGTCGTCGAGCACTCGATCTACCACGGCCAGCGCATCGACGCGCGGCTGCGAGGCGTGCGCGGCCCCGAGCTGACCGTGCGCGAGGGCACGTTCGACCACAGCAGGCTCGTCGCGCAGGTCGCCGAGCCGGTGCGCCGGCACGAGGTGCTCGCGCCGCAGCGGATCTGGACCTCGCCGTCCGGGAAGACGCTCGTCGACTTCGGGCAGAACCTCGTCGGGTGGGTGCGGGTGCGGGCCAGCGGGCCCGCCGGCACCGAGATCACGCTGCGGCACGCCGAGGTGCTCGAGAACGACGAGCTCGGCACCCGCCCGCTCCGCTCGGCGCGCGCGACCGACACGTTCGTCCTCTCGGGCGAGGGCACCGACGTCTTCGAGCCGACGTTCACCTTCCACGGCTTCCGCTACGCCGAGGTGAGCGGCTGGCCGGGCGAGCTGCGGCCTGCGGACCTCGAGGCCGTCGTCGTGCACTCGGCGATCCGGCCGACCTCGACGTTCGAGTGCTCCGAGCCCCTGGTCAACCAGCTCGTGCACAACTCGGTGTGGGGTCAGAAGGGCAACTTCCTCGCCGTGCCGACCGACTGCCCGCAGCGCGACGAGCGGCTCGGATGGACCGGCGACATCGCGGCGTACGCCGCGACCGCCGCGTTCCAGTTCGACGTCGCCGACTTCCTGCACAACTGGCTGCTCGACCTCGCGGAGGAGGCCGGCCACCACGAGCACGGCTGGGTGCCGATGATCGTGCCCGACGTGCTCAAGCCGACGCTGACCGCGCACCGCCGACCCACCGACTGGGAGATCAAGGCGACCGCGATCTGGGGCGACGCCGCGGCCTGGGTGCCCGAGGCGCTCTGGCACGCCTACGGCGACCGCGACCGGCTCGCCGCGCACTACCCGGGGATGGTCGGCCACGTCGAGTCGGTGATCCCGCTGCTCTCGCCGTCCGGGCTGTGGGACACCGGGTTCCAGTTCGCCGACTGGCTCGACCCGGACGCGCCGCCGGACGACCCGGCCGCGGCCAAGGCGGACAAGGGTGTGGTCGCGACGGCGTCGTTCTACCGCAGCGTCGCGTTCACCGCCGAGACCGCACGGCTGCTCGGCCACGACGAGGACGCGGCCCGCTTCGAGGAGCTGGCGCAGCGCCTCCGGTCGGCGTTCCGCGAGCACTACGTCGCCGACCGGCGCATCACGTCCGACTGCGCGACCGTCTACTCGCTCGCGATCTGCTTCGGCCTGCTCGAGGGCGAGGAGCTGGCCTGGGCCGCCGACCGCCTCGCCGAGCTCGTCCGGGAGCGCGACTACCGCGTCACCACCGGGTTCGCCGGCACGCCGTTCGTGACCTGGGCGCTGTCGGAGCACGGCCACGCCGACGTCGCCTACCGGCTGCTGCTGGAGCGCGAGTGCCCGTCGTGGCTGTACCCGATCACGATGGGCGCGACGACGATCTGGGAGCGGTGGGACTCGATGCTGCCCGACGGCCGCATCAACCCCGGCGAGATGACGTCGTTCAACCACTACGCGCTCGGTGCCGTCGCCGACTGGATCTACCAGGTCGTCGCGGGCATCCGCCCGGCCGAGCCCGGCTACCGCCGCGTCCGGGTGCAGCCGGTACCGGGGGAGGGCATCGACTGGGTGCGCGCGACCTACGAGTCCCGCGTCGGCCCGATCGCCGTGGAGTGGCGGACGGCGGAGGGCGCCTTCACGCTCGACGTGACGATCCCCGACGGCGTCCCGGCCGACGTCGTCCTGCCCGACGGCACCACCCACGAGGTGACCGGAGGCACGCACACCTTCACCGCCTAGGTTTCAACCCACGTCTGCCCCCTCCCAGGGTTTCAACCCACTTCTGCCCCTCCGAGGGGGGGCGAAAGTGGGTTGAAACCGCTCCTGGGGGCAGAAGTGGGTTGAAAGCGTCAGCGGCGGAGGGGGTCGAGGGGGCGGAGCACGTCGGGGGTGCGGCCGGTCGTCACGAGCTCGGCGACCAGCCGGCCGGTGAGCGGGCCGAGCGTGATGCCCCACATGCCGTGCCCGCCGGCCGCGACCACGCGGGGCGAGCGGGTCGGGCCGATCAGCGGCAACCCGTCCGGCGTGCAGGGGCGCGAGCCCACCCACTCGTCCTGCCGGTCGTCGAGATCTGCCCCGGCGAGCAGGGGCCGTGCGGCGCGCACGATCGCCTGGATGCGGCGCGGGTCCAGCGGCTCGTCCGGGCGCCGGAACTCCATCATCCCGGCCACCCGGTAGCGGTCGCCGAGCGGGGTGCAGGCCACCCGCTGGATCGGGAAGTACAGCGGCATCGTCGGCATCGGGTCGACCGGCACCGTGAACGAGTACCCGCGCCCGGCCTGCACGACCATCCGCACCCCGAACGGTCGCGCCAGGTGGCCGAGCCAGGCGCCGGTCGCCAGCACGACGACGTCGGCGGCCAGCCGCTCCTCCTGCTCGCCCTCGCGCACCCGGACGGCGGCCGGCCGGGTGGGCGTGCCGCCGTCGACCTCGGTCGCGGTGACGCCCTCGCGGATCGTCACGCCCGCCGCTCGGACGGCGCGGGCCAGCGAGGCGAGGTAGCGCGGCGGGTCGAGGAACCGGGTGCCCTCCAGCCGGATCGCGCTGACGACCCGGTCCGACACCGCGGGGGCGAGCGCGCGCACCTCGTCCCCGCCGATCAGCTCGGCCGCGACCGGCTGCCCCTCGGCGCGGATCTGCGCGAACTCGTCCATGAGCAGCCGGTGCTCGTCGGCGCCGGCGAAGCACGCGAGGAACGGGTCGCCCGGCCGGGTGGGCTCGTCGACGCCGCCGTCGGCCAGCTCGTCGAACGCCTCCAGCGCCTGGCTGTTGAGCGGCACGTACGCGCGCATGGCGCGGCGCCACGCCCGCGAGGTCGAGTGGCGCAGGAAGCCGAGCAGGAACCGGATGAGGTCGACGTCGGGGCGCAGCGGCACGTACAGCGGTGAGTCGACCGAGAGCATCGCCCGCAGCCCCGTGCGCAGGATCGCCGGCTCCGGCAGCGGCGTGGTGATCGGCGGCGTCAGCCAGCCGGCGTTGCCCCACGACGACCCCGCGGCCACCCGGTCGGACTCGATCACGGTGACGTCCAGCCCGGCGCGCCTCAGGTGCCAGGCGGTCGCGAGCCCGACCATGCCCGCACCGACGACGACCGCGGACCCCGGCTCCGGAAAGCGACGTTGCATGAGCCCATCTTGCATGCTGGACACCTGTCGGGCGTGCCCACCGGGCGGAGGAGGTGCGCCGCGGCCGTCTCCACCCCCGGGATGACCCAGGACGAGCCCTGGGGCCGACGACGAGCGCGTCGTCGTCGAGCACGCTGGTGTCGTACCCAGGAGGAGGTCGTGCGATGGACACCAGGACCCGCCGTCGTCGCGCGCAGGCGCTGGCGCCGAGCGGCGTCGCGCTCGTGCTCGCGGTCGTCGCGCTCGGGCTGCTGCTCTCCCAGCTTCTGCTCGACGCCGGCGCACCGCTTGCGCTGGCGGTCGCCACCTCCGTCGCCGTCGCCCTGACGGGGCTGGGCTCGTGGCGGATGCTGCGCTCGGACCTCAGTCGATGACGCCGACGGACTCGACGACGCTCACGCGCCCGTCGGCCAGCGTGTACTCCGCGCCGACGATCGCGCAGCGGCCCTCCTCGACCGCGAGCGCGAGGCTGCGCGAGTAGTTGCCGAGCATGTGCACGGTGCTGCTGACGTGCTCGCGCCCGAGCTCGGCCGCGCCGGGCACCTCGAGACCGAACCCCGCGCTCGCGTCCACGCCCGCTCGGGTCGAGGCACGCGTGACGATGCTCGGGATCACCCGGTCGACGACGGCGCGGATCATCCCGTGCGGCATCTCGCCGGTGATGAGCGCCTCGCGGGCGGCGCCGACCGCGCCGCACGAGTCGTGGCCGAGCACGACCACCAGCGGCGCGCCCAGCACGTCGACGCCGTACTCGATCGACCCGAGCACCGTGGTGTCGACGACGTGGCCGGCCGTGCGCACGACGAACATGTCGCCGAGGCCGCGGTCGAAGATCAGCTCCGCGGCCACCCGGGAGTCCGAGCAGCCGAAGATCACCGCGAACGGGTGCTGCTCGGTGCTGACCTCGGTGCGTCGGTCGACGCCCTGGCTGGGGTGCAGCACCTCACCGCTGACGAACCGTGCGTTGCCCTCCCGCAGGGCCTGCCAGGCCTCGGCGGGGCTCTGAGCCGCGGTCACGTCGGGTCCAGCTCGGCGCGCGTGGGCGGGTTCGCACCCGGCCTGGAGACGGTGATCGCGGCGATCCGCGCGGCCCAGCTCATCGCGCTGCGCAGGGTGGCCTCGTCGATCGCCTGCAGTCGTGCGCGCCGGGAGGCGCCGAGAAGGCCGGCGGTCCACAGCGCGTCGACGAGCCCCGCCATGTAGGAGTCGCCGGCGCCGACGGTGTCGGCGACCGTCACCGGCGGTGCGGGCACGTGCACCTCCAGGCCCGTGCTGGTGACGGCGGTCGAGCCGCGCTCGGCCTGCGTGACGACGACGAGCGCCGGCCCCTGGGCCGCCCACTCGCGTGCCGCGTCCATCGGGTCGAGGTGGGAGTACAGCCAGCGGAAGTCCTCGTCGGAGGCCTTGATGACGTCGGCGCGCGACGCCATCCGCTCGATCGCGGCCTCCGCCTCCAGCGGCGTCCCCATGATCGAGGGCCGGGCGTTGACGTCGTAGGTGACGGTCGCGTGCTCTCGCGCGGCGAGCGCGATCTCGGCGACGGCGTCGGAGCCGGGCCGCAGCGTCGCCCCGATCGAGCCGGTGTGCATGACCGCGAGCTCGTCGTCGAGGTGGACCTCGGGCACGTGCCAGTGCAGGTCGAACTCGTAGGTGGCGGCGCCGTCGGCGTCGAGCGTCGCCTGGGCCGTCGAGGTGCGCGGGGCGCCGTCGGAGCCGGGCACGAGCACCACGCCCGACGCGCTCAGGTGGTCGCGGACCACGTGGCCGCGCGGGTCGTGCCCGAACCAGGTGGCGAGCTGGGTGCGGCGGCCGAGCCGCGCGAGCCCGATCGCGACGTTCGCGGGTGAGCCGCCCGGGTGCTCGTCGGTGCGTCCCTGGGCGTCCTGGACGACGTCGACCAGGGCCTCGCCGATGACCAGGGCGCGGCTCACTCGTCCTCCTCCGGTGCGTCCTCGGGGCTCTCGACGGCGTCACGCGCCGCCGCGAGCCGCTCGCGGGCGTCGTCGATCACGCGCTGGCAGCGGTCGGCCAGCGCCTCGCCGCGCTCCCAGAGCGCGAGCGAGTCCTCGAGGCTCGCGGCTCCCGACTCGAGCCGGGCGACGACCTCGACGAGCTCGTCACGGGCCTCCTCGTAGCTGAGCGTGGCGACGTCGGGCTGTTCGGTCACGACGTAGATCCAATCACTGGTGGCGCGTCGTCGTCACCGTCGGCCCCGGTGACCTCCAGGTCCAGCCGGCCACGGGCGACGAGCGCGGTGAGCGGGTCCCCGACGTCGACCTGGTCGGGGGAGCGGACGACCTCGCCGTCGGCGGTGCGCAGCACGGCGTAGCCGCGGTCGAGGGTCGCCTGCGGCGACAGCGTGCGCAGCGCCGTGCGCAGCGTCGCCACCTGCGCCGCCGCGGCCTGCACGTGCGCGTCGAAGGCGCGCCGGGAGCGGTCGCGGACGCCGTCGAGCTGCGCGACGTGGGTGTCGAGGATGCGGGTGGGGTCGACCAGCACCGGCCGGCTGCGCAGCGCCCCGAGGCGGTGCTCCTCGCCGTCGAGACGGTGCCGCACGATCGCCCGCAGCCGGTGCCGGACGGCGCGCAGCGCCTCGCGCTCGTGCGCCACGTCCGGCACGACCCGCTTGGCCGCGTCGGTCGGCGTGGAGGCGCGGTAGTCGGCGACGAGGTCGAGCAGCGGGTTGTCGGTCTCGTGACCGATCGCGGACACGATCGGGGTGCGGCACGCCGCGGCCGCGCGCACCATCGCCTCGTTCGAGAACGGCAGCAGGTCCTCCGTGGCGCCGCCGCCGCGCGTGACGACGATGACCTCCACCTCGGGGTCGGCGTCGAGCTCGCCGAGCGCGCGCACGACCTGGCCGACGCAACTGGGGCCCTGCACCGCGACCTCGCGGATCTCGAACCGCACCTGCGGCCACCGGTCGCGGGCGTTGACGACGACGTCGTCGCGCGCCTTGGCCTTCGGCGCGCACACCAGCCCGACCTTGCGCGGCAGGAACGGCAGCGGGCGCTTGCGCTCGCGGTCGAACAGCCCCTCGGCCGCCAGCAGCCGCTTGAGCTGCTCGACGCGCGCCAGCAGGTCGCCGATGCCGACGGCGCGGATGTTGCGCGCCGACAGCTGCAGCGTGCCGCGCTTGACCCAGTACTCGGGCTTGGCATGCACGACGACGTGGGCGCCGACCTCGATGCCCGGGATCGCCAGCAGCACGCGCTTCGCCATCGTGACCGTGACCGACATGTCGACGTCGGTGTCGCGCAGCGTCACCCACGCGGTGCCGCTGGAGTTGTGCGCGTTGAGCTCGACGATCTGGCCCTCGACCCACACGCTCGGCATGCGCGCGACGTAGTCGGCGATCTTCGACGACAGCAGCCGCACCGGCCACGGGTTCTCGGGCGTGGTGTCGAGCGCCTTGGTCGGCAGCGGCGCGCGCGGCGCGCCGTCCGACGCCCCGGTCGCGGTGCTCTGCTCGGTCACGCCCCTAGCCTGCCGCACCCGTGGGACACGACGCGCCCCGGCGGCGGCCGGCGACGGCGGTGTGGGCGACACCACCGGAGCGGGTGCGGGGTCGAGGCCCCGTCCCCGGGGGGAACGCGAGACGGGCATGGGAGACTGGGGGAGTGAGCGACGCACCGACCAAGAGGATCCTGCTGGCAGCCCCGCGCGGCTACTGCGCCGGGGTCGACCGGGCCGTCGTCGCCGTCGAGAAGGCTCTCGACCACTACGGCGCTCCGGTCTACGTCCGCAAGGAGATCGTCCACAACAAGTACGTCGTGGAGACGCTCACCGAGCGCGGTGCGATCTTCGTCAACGAGACCGACGAGGTGCCCGAGGGCGCCCGCGTCATCTTCTCCGCGCACGGCGTCTCGCCGGCGGTGCACGCCCAGGCGGCCGCGCGCAACCTCGACACGATCGACGCCACCTGCCCGCTGGTGACGAAGGTGCACAAGGAGGCCGTGCGCTTCGCCAACGACGACTACGACATCCTGCTGATCGGCCACGAGGGCCACGAGGAGGTCGAGGGCACCGCGGGCGAGGCCCCCGAGCACATCCAGCTCGTCGACGGGCCCGACGCGGTCGACGCGGTCACCGTGCGCGATCCCGACAAGGTCGTCTGGCTCTCCCAGACCACGCTGTCGGTCGACGAGACCATGGAGACCGTGCGCCGGCTGCGCGAGCGGTTCCCGAACCTCGCCGACCCGCCGAGCGACGACATCTGCTACGCCACCCAGAACCGGCAGGTCGCGGTCAAGAAGATCTCACCGCACGCCGACGTCGTGATCGTCGTCGGGTCGGCCAACTCCTCGAACTCGGTGCGCCTCGTCGAGGTCGCCCTCGAGACCGGCGCCGGCGCCGCCTACCGGGTGGACCGCGCCGCCGAGCTGCGCGAGGAGTGGTTCGACGGCGTCACGACGGTCGGTCTGACCTCCGGCGCCTCGGTGCCCGAGATCCTCGTGCGCGACGTCATCGACCACCTCGCGACGCTCGGCTTCGGCGACGTCGAGGAGGTCCGCACCGCGACCGAGGACCTCATGTTCTCGCTGCCTCGCGAGCTCCGCGCGGACCTCAAGAAGGCCGGTCAGCCCACCAAGCGGCCGCGCCAACTCGACCTGCGCCCCGTCTGAGCCTCGCGTCGTCGGCGGACGACGCCCCCGACGTCGCCCGACGACGCGAGCGCTGCACGACGGGCGACGATCCCTGACGACGTGAGCGACGCCGTCCGGGACCGCAATCCGTGCCGCCGCGCTACCCGCTCACGACGAGCCGGTACCCGATGCCGCGCACCGAGGCGATCTGCAGCCCCGCGAAGGCGTCGAGACGCTTGCGCAGCCGCTTCACGGCGGAGGTGACGACGTCGGGCGCACCGAGGTAGCCGGTGTGCCACACGCGCGTGGTCAGCTCGGCGAACGACCAGACGCGCTCGATCTCCGAGGCCAGCGCCGCCAGCAGGTCGAACTCGCGCGGCGACAGGTGCAGCGGGCGTCCCGAGATCGTCACCTCCCGCGCCGCGAGGTCGACGCGCAGCGGGCCGCGCTGCAGGACGGAGCCGCGCGGCGGCGGCGACGGATCGGGCGGCCCCGCCGCCGGCAGCCCGATCGGAGCGCGCCCGAGCAGTGCCCGCGCCCCGTCGGTGTCGGCGGCGGCGACGACGACGGCCCGGTCCTTGACCAGGCGCGCGACCTCGCTGCAGGCCTCGAGCGACAGACCCACGCAGAGCACGTAACCCTGGTCCGTCTCGGAGACATCGATTGACATGGAACTGACCTCCACCCCCCCCGGGGAGTCATCACTCGGATCCTTTCCGACCTTCAGGCCGTCGTCAAGCGGTTCCAAGGTCGCTCACAGGTCGTCGTCAGGTCCGCGCCGTCCCCGACCCGACCCTGAACTGCCCCTGACCTGCCCGTGACCTGCCCCCGAACCAGCCTTGCCGGTCCGTAGCGCGGGACGGGACCGTGGAGAGGTCCCTCACCTGGGGCGACGTCTCGGCGCCTGGTGGACGACGCCAGGCCCATCGACAGGAGGCACTGTGCGCACACCACCCGTGTCAGCCGCCAGACGGCTGGCGGTCGCTGCCACCGCAGCGGTAGGGCTCGCCGCGACCATGGTCGCGGGCGCCGTACCAGCGATGGCGGAACCCGACGATCCTGTGGCCGCGACGGCGGACGACAAGTTCACCGAGCAGGCCATGACCACGCTGTCCGAGGAGAAGACGGCAGACTTCTGGATCAGGTTCGCCGATCGAGCGGACCTCACCAGCGCCGCGGCCATCCCCGACTGGGATGCCCGCGGCGTCGCTGTCTACGAGGAGCTCACCGCCACCGCGGCGGCCTCGCAGGCCGACACCGTCGAGGCCCTCGAGGCGGCCGGCGTCGACTACACGCCGCGCTGGATCACCAACGCGATCCTCGTCCACGACGGCACCCTCGAGCTGGCGCGCCAGCTCGCGGAGAGCCGGGACGTCCTGGAGATCCGCGAGACCGTCGTGTACCCGCTCGTGGAGCCGGTCACCCGGATGACGACGACCGACATCCGGACGGACGCCGTCGAGTGGGGTGTCGCCGACATCAACGCCGACGACGTCTGGGACATGGGCATCACCGGCGAGGGCATCACCGTCGCCAACATCGACACCGGTGTGCAGTACGACCACCCAGCGCTCGTGGACCACTACCGCGGCAGCAACGGCGACGGCACCTTCACCCACGACTACAACTGGTTCGACGTCTCCGGCGCCTGCTCCGTCGGGCCGTGCGACACCAACGGTCACGGCTCGCACACGATGGGCACGATGGTCGGCGACGACGGCGACGCCAACCAGATCGGTGTCGCACCCGGCGCGGACTGGATCGCGGCCAACGGCTGCGACACCTGCGCCGACGACGACCTGATCGCCTCGGGCGAGTGGATCCTCGCGCCCACCGAGGTCGACGGCGACAACCCGGACCCGACGCGGCGTCCGCACATCGTCAACAACTCCTGGGGCTCGCGGTTCCCGTCGAACGACCCGTTCATGGAGGACGTCATCGCGGCCTGGGAGGCCGCCGGCGTCTTCGGCTCCTGGTCGAACGGCAACTCCGGCCCGTCGTGCGAGACGAGCGGCTCGCCGGGCAGCCGGACCCTCACCTACTCGGTGGGCGCCTACGACGTCAACGGCAACATCGCGAGCTTCTCGGCACGCGGTCCCGGCCAGGACGGCACGATCAAGCCGAACATCGCGGCGCCGGGCGTCAACGTGCGCTCCTCGCTGCCGGGCAACGGCTACGGATTCGGCGACGGCACCTCGATGGCGGCACCGCACCTGGCCGGCGCGGTCGCGCTGCTGTGGAGCGCGGCACCGTCCCTCATCGGTGACGTGCGCGCCACCTGGGAGCTGCTCGACGAGACCGCGATCGACGTCGACGACACCACGTGCGGCGGCACCGCGGACGACAACAACGTCTGGGGCGAGGGCAAGCTCGACGCGCTCGCGCTGGTCGAGGCCGCGCCGATCGGCGACGCCGGCACCCTCACCGGTGCGGTCACCGGGTCGGACGGCGGCGCCGTCGCCGGCGCCCGTGTCGAGATCGTCGGCCCCACCGAGCGCACGGTGACGACCGACGAGAACGGCGTCTACACCGCCGCCCTCGCTGCCGGCGACTACGAGGTGACGGTCTCCGCGTTCGGCTACGCCGAGCAGACGCAGACCGCCGCGGTGCCGGAGGGCGAGACCGTCTCGCTGGACTTCGTGCTGGAGGCCGCGAGCGAGTTCACGGTCTCGGGCACGGTCACCAACGCCGAGACCGGTGAGCCGGTCGAGGGCGCGACGGTGGGCCTCGGCTCGCCGATCGAGCCGGTGACCACCGACGCGGACGGCGCGTTCAGCTTCGCCGACGTGCCGGCGGGGACCTACACGCTCACCGCGACGGCCGGCGCGTGCGCCGACCCGTACTCGGAGAGCCTGACGGTCGACGGCGACGAGACCGTCGACGTCGCGCTCGAGCCGGTGTTCGACGCCTACGGCTACTACTGCACGGTCGGCACCGCCGACTACCTGCAGGGCGAGGACGCCGTCGACCTCTCCGGTGACGAGGCGACGACGCTGCTCGACCTGCCGTTCGCGTTCTCGCTGTACGGGGAGAGCTACGAGCAGGTGCACGTGTCCACCAACGGGCACCTCAACTTCCTCTCGCCGGTGACGGCGTTCGGGAACGTCGAGATCCCGTCGACGGGGCTGCCGAACGCGGCGCTGTACGCGTTCTGGGACGACCTGCAGATCGACGAGGAGGGCGGCGTCTACACCGCGGCCACCGAGGTCGACGGCGAGGCGGCGTTCGTCGTGGAGTACCGCGACGTGACGTTCTACGGTGCGGCGAACCCGCAGCGGCTGAACTTCTCGGCGACCCTGCTCGAGGGCGGGGACGTGATCTTCGGCTACGGCGACCTCACCGAGGACGACAGCCGTGCAGCCGGTGACAGCGCCACGGTCGGCATCGAGAACGCCGAGGGCACGGTGGCCCACCAGTACTCGTTCAACAGCGCGGTGATCGAGCCGGGGCTGTCGATCAGGTACGGGCTGCCGCCGCACGGGTACGTGCACGGCACGGTCGTCGACGCCAACGACGGGCTGCCCGTCGCCGGTGCGACCGTCACGGCCACGCCCGCCGACGGCGACGACCCCGTGGTCGTCACCACGGCCGAGGACGGCAGCTACGAGGCGCTGCTGTTCTTCGGGGCGTACACGGTGACGGTGACGGCACCCGGGTACGAGACGGCCAGCACCGACGTGCTGGTCGACGTCGAGGACGAGCGCAACACGTTCTCGCCGCAGCTGCGGACGGGCATCGCGGACGTGGCGCCGTCGTCGTTCGAGTGGGTCCTCACCGAGGGCGAGAACCGGACGGCGGACCTCACGATCACCAACTCGGGCTCGCTGCCGCTGGACTACACCATCGGTGAGCTCCCGAGGAACGTGACCGCGGAGGCACCGGCCCCGGCGCTGTCGATGGGGGCCACGACCCCGGGCATCGTGCCCGAGGACGCGACCACCCTTGCCGAGGCGCAGGCCTCGATCGCGGAGATCGAGGCGGCGGCCGCCGAGTCGGACACCGAGGCGACCACCGCGATCGGGCTCTACACCGACGCGCAGCAGGACGCGCTGGCGAACCGCACGGTGACCCCGGACGCACCCGGCGACGTGCTCGACGAGTGGAGCACCGGGCTGCCCGGTGTGACATGGGGCATCGGGTACGACGGCGACGTGTGGGTCTCCGACGCGGAGGCCGTCACCAACAACCGGTTCACGACGTCGGGCGACCTGCTCGACTCCTACCCGGCGACCTGGGGCGGCACCTGGTCCGGTGACCTCGCGCTCGACAGCAGCACCGGCGACATGTGCCAGGTGAACGTCGGCGGGGACAACGCGATCGTCTGCTTCGACCCGGCGACGGGCGCGGAGACCAGTCGGCTGACCGGCTCCCCGTGGGCGAACGTCTCGCAGCGCGGTCTCGCGTACAACCCCGTCGACGACGTGTTCTACACGGGCGGCTGGAACGAGGGCGTCATCTACACGGTGGCCGGGTTCTCGCACCCGACGCCGGGGGAGACGCTCGCGAGCTGCCGTCCCGCGGACGCGTCGATCGCCGGCATCGCGTACAACCCGACGTCCGACACGATCTGGTTCGTCAACAGCGCGCTGGAGACGCTGATCTACCAGATCTCGCCGGAGGACTGCTCGACGATCTCCACGGTCGGCTTCCCGAGCTCCGGCGCGGGTCCGGGCGCCGGGCTGGAGATGGACGCCACGGGTGCCCTCTGGGCCGGTGACCAGCTCACCGGCACGGTCTACCTCATCGACGTCGGCGACCCGAACGTCACGGACGTCCCGTGGCTGACGGTCGACCCGGCCGAGGGGACCGTGGAGGTGGGGGAGACCGCCACGCTCGGCGTGACGGTCGACACCACCGGGCTCGAGCCCGGCGTGTACGGCGCGAACATCCTGGTCGAGACCAGTGCAGGCCGCGTGCCGACGGTCACGATCCCGGTGACGCTCGTGGTGTCGGCGTACCAGGTCGGCGTCAACGTCGGCGGTGACGAGTACACCGACGGCGACGACCTGACCTGGCAGGCCGACCAGCCCCTGGCCGGCAACGACTGGGGCTGGATGGGCCAGCGGGTGTCGGTGGAGACCACCGACGAGGCCATCGGCGGGACCACGGACGACACGCTCTTCCAGTCCCGACGCACGGGGATCTTCTCCTACGTGTTCTCCGACGCGCCGGCGGGCACCTACGAGGTGGTGCTGGGCTTCGCGGAGTTCGAGGAGTGGTACCCCGAGCGTGACCGCGTCTTCGACGTCCTCGTGAACGGCCGCTACCAGCTGGTGGCGCACGACGTGGCGGCGGAGGCGGGCGGCCTGTGGGCCGACGAGCACGTGATCGTGGTCGACCACCCCGGTGGCGACCTCGAGATCGAGCTCCTCAACCGCAGGA
>Ga0182741_1003437_pt1 | contig 16867 bp, 14 predicted proteins | sample eDN5th37CBELigOP_FD_128874 | JGI IMG/M metagenome (GOLD analysis project Ga0182741, IMG submission 128874) | Enriched Organic Plus compost microbial communities from Emeryville, California, USA - eDNA 5th pass 37_C BE-Lig OP (version 2) (version 2) ...
GCTTGATCGAGCCGGCAAGCCAAACCACAACGCCTACGTCGAATCGTTCAACGGTCGGCTGCGCGACGAATGCCTCAACGAGCACCTGTTCACCAGCCTGCTCCACGCCCGGACAGTGATCGAGACCTGGCGGCGCGAGTACTGCGAAGAACGGCCCAAGAAAGCCCTTGGCGGCATGACCCCAGCCGCCTATGCCAAGCAACTAGCCGAATCCGCTACAGTGAACCCGGACTCCAGATCAGACCGCTACTGAAAGCGGGGGGACGTCGCGGGTGACACGGCTCCTGCCGTCAGGATGATGAAGAGGTCGCCTGCCGGAGCATATGGCGGCGGCTTGAATCCTGTTGGACGTCGATTCGCCTGCACAAGGCGCGTTCCACGTTCGCTCGGTTCTCTGCTGAGGCAACCGCAAGCGCGCTGCCGGTCGGACGTGCGCAAACAAACTGCGCCTGCCGTACCGAGGCTGGCCGCGCTATCGGCATTCAAGCCGTGCCCCTCTGAAGCCCGGCAGCGTCCGGCAAACGCACAGGCCCGGCTGAACGACCTCCCGTCGGCTTTCACCCTTTTCGGAAACATCCGATTCCTGCCAAGAATCACTTTAGGCACATTGCAGGCCGTGATGCGAGATCACCGCCGAACTCCATCCCGTTGCATCCGCTGGTCGCCCATCTCCCGGCCTGCACCCTTATCAAGTCGGCAAATCACGCGCGGCTCCTTGCGCTCCACCAGAAAACACCCCCGCCTCATCCATGCACGCCATTCACGCAAAACTTGGACCGACGGCCCGCGCATCGCGCGGCTGGCGGACTGGCCTGCGTCGCCGGCGAGCTGCGGAGGGGCGGGAGCCCGGCACGACTGATCGGTGGCGCGGATTTCATGCCGTTCTGCGGGGAGTCGCCCTGGTGATTCCGGTGCTGGTGGGACTGGCGCTGCTCCACGAGCACGATCTCCGCACGCGTCAACGCGAAGCATCGCAGGTGCGTCAACAAACGCTGGTGCAACTGGAAACAATGCTCGATGGCGTACATGCCACGGCCGTTGCGGCAGTGCCGCTGGCGGACGCACCCTGCGTGGATGTGGTCGACACATTGCGCCGGCGTACAGCTGCCGTTCCGCAGTTGCGTTCGCTGCTGGTGGTGCGGGATGGCATGGTTCATTGCAGCAGCCTGGCGGACGAAGTTACCGAAGGTCCGGCCTTGTTCGGGCCACACCAGGAAACGCTTGCGCTGGCCGCAGGCAACGCCGTGGCGCCGGACCGCCCACTGCTGCTTTACCGGTGGAAACAGGGATCGCGGCAAGTGATCGCGGTGATGGATGCGCTGCATGCATGGCAGAGCGCAACCGTCGGACGTGTCGAGGATGGCGATGCATGGCGCGTGGCGGGCATGCAACTGGATGCCAACGGTCAACTGCAACCGCGGGCCACGCCGGAATTCGCACAGGCGAACGAGGTGGCTTCGTCGCGCTATCCCATCGCGCTTGTCGCCGATCCCTCCAACGCGGTGCCGCGACCGTCCCCGCGCTCGTTGCAGGCCGCGGCTTTACTGGCGATGCTCGCCGTGATTCCGGGTGGTTATCTGTTCCGCCATTTCGCGGGGCGCCGACAGCCGCGGCACCGCGCATTCAGACGGGCCCTCCGGAAGGGCGAGTTCATTCCCTACTACCAGCCGCTGAAACGCGCGGCCGACAGGGAATGGGCGGGGGTGGAAGTACTGGCACGCTGGGCACACCCGACCCGCGGCCTGCAGGTACCCGGCAATTTCATGGCCGACCTGGAGCGGACGGAATTCATCCTGCCGATGACGGCACATCTGATGCAGCAGGCAGCGAGCGAACTCGTGGAAATGCTGCCGGCGCTGCCGCCGCGTTTCCATGTTTCCTTCAACATCACGCCCGCACATCTCTCCGGCCGCTGGTTGCCGGAACAGTGCCGGCGCTTCCTGTCCGCTTTCCCGCCGGGGAGCGTCCGTCTGGTGCTGGAACTGACTGAACGCGAACAGGTGGACGTGGATGAAGGCGTGCACGCAGTACTGGATGAAGTCCGGCGGATGGGCGTGCGAATCGCACTCGATGACTTCGGCGTCGGGCACTCCAATCTCAGCCACCTGCAGGAACTGCGGGTGGATGCGCTGAAGATCGACCGCGGCTTCATCGCTCCGTTGACCGGGCGGGGCGACATGACGCCCATACTGCGGACGATTCTGGATCTGGCCCATCGCCTCGAACTGGATGTCGTCGCCGAAGGGGTGGAAACCCCGGGCCAGGCCGATGTGCTGACGGAGCATGGCGTCATGCTCCTGCAAGGTTATCTGTTTGCCCGGCCGATGGCGGCTCCGGACCTGCTGGCCGCCCTGGAAGGTGCGGCGGCTTCTTCGCGGGCGCTTAATGGCCGGGGTGTAAATTCCCAAACACATGATTTCGAAAGAGAAAGCAGCGCGGCAGATGGCGTTGGCCGGGAGGCTTCCACTCTTTCCGTTTCCCCTACAGAAGCTGAACAGAACCGTCCTATCGTTCCATTTCCGGAATGATGGGGAACTCTTCCACCGGTTAGCAGTCGAACAACCCGACTGCTAAGATGACGCCCATGACCCAGAACACCCCCGCCACCGCCCTGGTGGCCAACAGCCTCCCCATCCCCAGCGCGCTCGGCTCGCTCGAGGCCTACATCGGTGCCGTGCACCAGATTCCGGTGCTGACGGTCGACGACGAGCAGGCGCTGGCCCGCCGCTATCGTGATGATGAAGACCTGGACGCCGCGCGCGAACTGGTGCATTCGCACCTGCGTTTCGTCGTGCATGTGGCCCGGGGTTACAACGGTTACGGTCTGCCTCTGGGCGATCTGATCCAGGAGGGCAACATCGGCCTGATGAAGGCGGTGAAGCGCTTCGACCCGGACATGGGCGTCCGTCTGGTGAGTTTCGCGGTCCACTGGATCCGCGCGGAAATGCACGAGTTCATCCTGAAGAACTGGCGCATCGTCAAGGTGGCGACCACCAAGGCGCAACGCAAGTTGTTCTTCAACCTGCGCAAGTCCAAGACCCGCCTTGGCTGGATGAATGCCGAGGAAGTCAGCGCCGTCGCCAAGGACCTCAACGTGTCCGAGCGCGAAGTGCTGGAGATGGAATCGCGCCTGTCCGGACGCGACATCGGATTCGATGCGCCGGGCGACGAGGATGACGATCACGCGCCGCCGTCGCCGGTGAACTATCTCGTGGCCGGCGACGAGGATCCGTCGCAGGTGTACGAGCGTGCCGACAGCGAGGACAATCAGCTGGAGTTGCTGCGGGAAGGTCTGGCCGGACTGGATCAGCGATCGCGCGACATCATCACGCGCCGCTGGCTCGATGCGGACAGCAAGATCACGCTGCAGGAACTGGCCGACGAATACGGTGTTTCCGCCGAGCGCATCCGCCAGATCGAGGCGAACGCGCTCAAGAAGATGAAGGCGCTGTTCGCTGCCTGAGCAGGCGGAACGGACACGCGATGGATGCACGAACGACGGCCCCGGAAACGGGGCCGTTTTCTTTTTACGCGCAAGAACCGGATGGCGGGCGGCCAGTGCGCGGGAGATGCTGTGGATCCCTCGCAGGAGTCCACGTCATGTCCCATCGCATCACCGGTCTTTCCCCGGATCTGTTCAAGCATCTCTGGCCTCTCGACGACGCGGCCCTGGCGCGCCAGTCGATACGGCGCGTCGTCGCCGACAGCGATCGGGGGTTTCCCTGCCGGATCTCGCTGGACAATGCACGGGCGGGTGAAACCTTGTTGCTGCTCCCATTTCCGCATCACGACGTGGCCGGGCCCTACCGGGCGAGCGGGCCGATCTTCGTGCGCGAACAGGCCACGCGCGCGGCGGTGTACGAAGATGGCGTGCCCGATACTTTCCTGCCCCGCCTGCTGTCCGTGCGCGCCTACGACGCCAGCGGCTGGATGCAGGCATGCGAAGTGGTGGAGGGCACCCAGCTGGCCCTGGCCATCGACGGCTTCTTCCAGCGCGCCGACGTGGCGTATCTGCACCTTCACAACGCGCGGCCCGGATGCTTCGCCGCGCGCGTGGATCGTCACTGATCCGGCGATTCATCCTCGGCCGCGCCGAAGATGATGCGCGCGCCGCGCTGGTAGCTCCAGTACGCCCAGGCCCAGTTCAACAGCACGACCAGGCGATTGCGGAAGCCGATCAGGAAGAACACGTGTGCGGCCAGCCAGAACCACCAGGCCAGCAGGCCGGACAGTTTGAGCCGGCCCAGATGCACCACCGCCGCCATGCGGCCGATGGTGGCGAGGTTGCCGAAGTCGCGGTAGCGGAACGGCGCGGAAGGCTTGCCGTCCAGCCGCGCCCGGATCATCGCCGCGATGTGCCGTCCCATCTGCTTGGCGGCGGGTGCGACGCCGGGCACGGGCTGTCCGTCGCTGCGTACCGAAGCCAGGTCGCCGCCGACGAAGATCTCGGGATGGCCGGGCACGCTGAGATCGGGCTGCACGATCACGCGCCCGGCGCGATCCAGGGGAACATCGAGCGCGCGTGCGAGCGGCGATGCGGCGACGCCGGCCGCCCATACCACGGTGCGGGCCGGCACGAAACTGTCGCCCCATTGATAACCCGATGCGTCGATCGCGGTGACCGGCACGCCGGTGCTGACTTCCACGCCGAGCTTTTCCAACTGGCGTCGCGCGCGCTCGGACAGGTCCTCCGGGAAGGACGCCAGTACGCGCGGGCCTGCTTCGATCAGGCGCACGCGCGCCTCGCCGGGATCGATGTTGCGGAATTCGTTCTTCAGCGTATGCCGCGCGATCTCGGCCAGCGTGCCGGCGAGTTCGACGCCGGTGGGGCCGCCGCCGACGATGGCGAAACTGAGCCAGGCCGCGCGGCGCGCGGGATCGGATTCGGCTTCGGCGCGCTCGAAAGCGACCAGCAGGTGGCGACGCAGCCGCAGGGCGTCGTCCAGCGTTTTCAGCCCGGGTGCGTGTCCGGCCCATTCGTCGTGGCCGAAGTACGCGTGGGTGGCACCGGTGGCCAGCAGGAGATAGTCGTAGTCCAGGACGCTGGCGTCGCCCAGTTGCAGCTGGCGCGATGACGCATCCACGCCGGCGACCTCGGCCAGCCGCACCTCCACGTTGCGCTGGCGGCGCAGGATATGCCGCAGCGGCGCCGCGATGTCGGGTGCGGACAGGCCGGCGGTGGCGACCTGGTAAAGCAGCGGCTGGAAGAGGTGATGATTGCGGCGGTCGATCAGGGTGATCCGGACCGGCGCGTTGGCCAGCGCCCGCGCCGCCCATAGACCGGCGAAGCCGCCGCCGACGATGACCACATGGGGAGGAAACACCTTCATGGCTGCATTCCGTGGCGGCACAAGGGCGGTCGACGCCGGCGAAGCGGTGGCGGGAGCGTCGATGGAGGGGGGGCGACGGTATCCATGCGCCGGATTCTGGCACGGTCGCCGACATGCGCAAGCAAAGCGAGGATTCTTGTCGTGAGCGTGGATTCCACCGGGCATGTCATTTTGACTGCCGACATCATCGAAGCGCACTGGTGCGGAGGAACATCACGCAACCGCAGTTGATCACGCGGCATGCAGTGCTGGTCATCGAAGACGACTTCGTCGTACGTCGCCGGAGCCAGCGACGACCGCGCGGCATCAGTACAGATCCAGCGGATCCACGTCCAGCGACCAGCGCACCCGGCGCGCTTCAGGCAGGGCATGCAGCGCCGGCATGGCGACGTCGAGCAGGCGGTGCAGCAGGCGCCGCTCGGGCGAGGACAGCACCAGTTGCACGCGGTGATAACCGGCGCGGCGCGGCATCGGGGCCGGCAACGGGCCATGCATTTCCAGCGCGGAATCGTGACCGCGCAGGGCCTGCCGCGCGGCGAGCAGGAAGGCCTGCGCGGCATCGACCTGCTGGGCTTCGGCGCGCAGCAGGGCAAGGTGGGCGAAGGGCGGGAACCCGGCGGCCTCGCGCTGCGCCAGCTCGGCTTCGGCGAAGGCGTGGTAGCCGCCCTGGATGAGGGTGTTGAGCAGCGGATGATCCGGGTGGTGGGTCTGCAGCCAGACTTCGCCGGGCTTGTCGGCGCGGCCGGCACGGCCGGACACTTGGATCAGTTGCTGGGCCAGCCGTTCCCCGGCGCGGAAATCGGCGGAAAACAGGCCTTCGTCGATGCCGACCACCGCCACCAGGGTCAGGTGCGGCAGGTCGTGACCCTTGGCGAGGATCTGCGTGCCGACCAGGATGCCGGGCTTGTCGCCCAGCGTACCCAGATGCCTGGCGAGTGCGTCGCGCCGCTGGGTGGTGCTGCGATCGATGCGCAGCACTGGCAGGTCGGGGAAGGCGGCGGCCAGATGTTCCTCGAGGCGTTCGGTGCCGATGCCCTGTGGCTGCAACGCCAGCCCGCCGCAATCCGGGCAGGCCAGCGGCGCCGGCTGGCGCGCGCCGCAATGATGGCACTGCAGACGACGGCCGCCGGCATGCACCGTCATCGGGGCGTCGCAGCGCTTGCAGTGCGCGCTCCAGCCGCAGTCGTGGCACAGCAGCACCGGGGCGTAGCCGCGCCGGTTCTTGAACACCAGCACCTGGCCGCCGGCGTCCAGCGCCTGGCGCATGGCCTGCTGGAGTTCGCGTGAAAGCCCGGCGTCCAGCGGACGCTTGCGCACGTCCAGCACGCGTACGCGCGGAGGTTGCGCCGCACCGGCGCGGCGGCGCAGGCGAAGATGGCGATAGCGCCCGCTGTGCGCGTTGTGCAGGGTTTCCAGCGATGGCGTGGCGCTGCCGAGAATGATCGGCACGCCCAGCGCCTTGGCCCGCACCAGGGCGAAATCGCGCGCGTGATAGCGGATGCCGTCCTGCTGCTTGTAGCTGCCGTCGTGTTCCTCGTCGACGATGATCAGCCCGGCTTCCGGCAATGGCGTGAACACGGCCGAGCGCGTGCCCACGATCACCCGCGCTTCGCCGCGCGCGCAGGCGCCCCAGGTGCGCGCGCGTTCGTTGTCGTTGAGGCCGGAATGCAGCACGTGCACCGGCACGCCCAGGCGCGCGCGGAAGCGCGCCAGCGTCTGCGGGGTGAGGCCGATCTCGGGGACCAGCACCAGCGCCTGCCGCCCGCGCGCGAGACAGCCGGCGATGGCGCCCAGGTACACCTCGGTCTTGCCGCTGCCGGTGACCCCATCCAGCAGGAACGGCGCGAAGCCGCGCGCCTCCGCGAGCGCCTCCGCGGCGGCCTGCTGTTCCTCGTTGAGCGCCGGGCCGGGGCCGGGCGCGGCTTCCACGGCGCCGGCCGGCATCGGCACCTGTTCGACGAACCGCCGCGCGGCCAGCGTGCGCGCCGCCTCCCGCCAGCGCGGCATGCGGTCGGCGAGGCAATCCTCCGGCTGCGGGCCGGCCGCCAGGTATTCCGCGAGCTGCCGCGGCCGGCTGCCGGCGCGCAGGCGCGCCAGGCCGGTGAGCCCGGCCTCGGTGAGGCGCCATTGCCACGCCTGTTCCGCATCGGGCACCGGTTCGCCCTGGCGCAGCGGCGCGGGCAGGGCGGTGGCGAATACTTCGCCCAGCGGCGCGTGGGTATAGCGCGCCAGCCAGCGCAGCGACTCCAGCAACTCGCCGTGCAGTAGCGGGGCGTCGTCGCGCCATTCGTGCGCGGCCTTCAGCTCGACGGCGTCCTCGGCGGGCCCGGTATCGGCCACCCAGCCGATCAATTCGCGGCCGCCGAACGGCACGCGCACGCGCCGGCCCACGTCCGCGGCCGACGCCCGCGCCCCCGCGGGCGGGAGGTAGTCGAACAGGCGGGGCAGTGGAACCGGCAGGGCGACGCGGAGGACGGCAGGTGGCGGCATCGATGCCAGTGTAGCGAGCCGGTCAAGTGATCGGCCGGGCCGGGTTGCGGGATCAAGCTGTCAAAAAAATGACGAAGATCACGCAAGTGCAGGCGGACAAAAGAGATTCCGGCTTATCCACACAAGCTGTGGATAAATCTGTGCATGTCGCCGATGCTCCACGCGCCGATGACCCATTTTCGGGCCTCCCGTGGTGGTTGGTGAAAAAAACGCCAAAACGATATTGTTCTTTACAATCAACAACTTAATTGTGAAACCAAGCTGAAATGTGACGGCTGGCCGCACCGGCCTGCGCGATCGTGACATCCACGTGACCGCTGTGCACAACGCAAATCCGCGAAAGCCTTGCGGCGCTTGGGAGAGCAGGATTCCAAGCGGTGTCAAGCGCACGGAATCACGTTGGCGACCGCTATGATTCGAGGTGATGAGCCCGCGCCGCCATGATTGATCCGTCGTCGTCCGCCACCCCGGCGCCCGCTGCCCTGGCCGCTTTCCTGCGCGGCGTCGAGCGCCGCGGCGCCCTGTTCGCCCAGTTGCAGTGCGGGGACGCGGAACATGGCGATGTCGCCCTCGCGACGGTGATGCGGGCGTTTTCCGGGCAGGCGCCCGCGCTGCCGATGGCGGACTGGCCGCGCCGCTTCTGGCGGCAATTGATGGCGTCCCAGGCGCTGCAGCGGGCGCCGGCCACGGCACATTGGCCGGCGCCGCTGGCCCATCTGGGCATGCTGCGGCCGGACGATCGCCGGGCGCTGCTGAGCCGCCTGGCGGCGGGGCTTCCCGAAGACGAAGCGGTCGAGATTCTCGGCACCGACCTGACGCATTACCGCGCGGCGCTGGCCGCCGCCTGCCCGCTGGACGCGGACGGCCAGCCCGACCCCGCCGGCTGGCGCGCGCTGGCGGATGCGATCCAGCAGCGGATGCGGGATCTGTCGCCGGAGCGGATGGCGCGGCTGGCGCGCCTGCGCGAGCGCGCGCTGCAGCCGGAACCGGTGACGCCGCGCGCCGTGCCGCGCACGCCCGCTCCGGTTCCGGACGAACGCCCGCCCCGCGCGCAGGCCGAACCGGGACGCTGGCGGCGCCGGGCGGTGGTGGCCATCGCGCTGGCCTGCGCGGCCGGCCTGGCGGCGACATTCCTCGCGCCGCCCGGCTGGTTCGGACGGATCGGCGGTTCGCTGGAGCAGGTCGGCGAGACCGGATTGGGCCTGGCGGAGGAACCGGACATCCGCAGCGAAGCGCTGGCGCCGGCCGAGGCGCCCGCCGCGCGGGTGGCTGCGGAGGATGTCCTGCCGCTGCATCCGGATCTGGAACTGTTGCTGGATCCGGAAAGCGAATCGCTGTCGGACGAGGCCGCGTTCCTGGCCTGGTATCTGGCCGGTCGCAGCCAGCCGTTGCCCGCGGATCCGGCCGCCGCCAGCTCCGCCGACGCGGCGGCCATCGGGGAGGAAGGCCGTGATGCGACGTTCTGATTGCCTCGGCCTGCTGCTCGCCGGGCTGGTCGCGGGCGCGGCCTGGTGCGTCCATGCGTTGCCGCCTTCGATCGACGCGCTGCTCGCCGAAAGCCGCGCGCGCTGGTCCGCGCTGCCGGAGTCGCAGCGCGCCCGGGCCGCGGCGCGCGCGCAGGCCTGGGACGCCTTGCCACCCGCGGAACGCGCGCGCCGGCGTGACCGTTACCAGGCGTGGCGGGCGCTCGATGAAAGCCAGCGCGTGCACCTGCGCGCGGCGGCGCAGGCATTCGCGGCGCTGCCGCCGGAAGAGCAGGCGCGGCTGCGCACACTGTACGAACAGCAGGATCTGCTGCAACGACGCGGCTGGCAGCTCGGCCCCGAATTGGGCGCGGACTGGCCGCGCCTGCAGCCGCTGTTCGCCTACGTCTCCGCGGACGAGCGCGCGGCCTTGTTGACACTGCTGCGACAGGCCGACGCCACCCAGCGCGATGATCTGGCGGCGCTGGCGCAGCGCATCCCGCCGCAGGAGCGCGCGGCATTCCGGCGGGCGTTGTTGCGGGTGGAGCCGACGCGCCGGGGCGAATGGCTGCACCAGCGGCGCGGCCAGTAACCCGCAATCGGCCGGATCAATAGCGCACGGCGCTGGCGAACACCCGCCGGCTGGCGCGCACCTGATCGCCGAAGCGGGCGATGCCTTCCGCCCGCATGCGCGGCGCGTGATCGTGCAGGTAAGCATCCAGCGCTGCCTGATCGACCAGCCGGTAGCGGACGCAGCGCGCCACCCGGCCGGGATCGGCCGCCGGCTCCCGTCGATCCAGAATCCCCGCTTCCAGGAAGCCCGGGAAACCCCGCATCTCGCGGACGTGTGCGTCCAGCCAGCGCGCATGCGCGTCGGCGACGGACGCGACGATATCGAGCTCGACCTCGTAGAGAAGGGTCATGCGTTGATGAAGCTGGTGAAGATGACGAACATCGCCGCGAAGCTCACCAGGAACAGGTAGACCATGCCGACGACCAGGTATTTCAGTATCGTCAGCCACCATGCCTGGCCGTAGACCCGTTTCTGCATCAGCAGCAGGTAGATCGGCATCCACCACCACAGTACGAAGCGCAGCAGCCCGGTGACGATGCCGAACCATTCCGCATGCGGCGTGACCCATTCGTCCAGCGCCATCAGCAGGAAGATGCCGAGCAACGCCAGGCACAGCCAGGCGTGGCTGTACAGGGCGACGACCAGATGCTCCAGGTACAGCCGGCCCGAACCGAGGTAGGCGACCTTGAGGAATACCGCGAAGATCGGGACGAGGAAGAACAGCGCGGTGGGGATGGATTTGAGTCCGGCGTTCTTGAACAGCTCGGGATCCTTCTGGAAGCGCTCCCAGTTTTCCTCCGCGCGCCTGGCTTTCTTCTTCAGCCAGCGATTGAGGAACCCCTTGGATTCGGCCTGCGCGTCTGCATCGACGCCGGTTGACGGTGCGGAAGTCGTGGACGACGTCGAAGGCGCGGGCGCGGCCGTGTCCGTGTCCGGTGCCGCATCGGTCGGAGTCCCGGCCGTGTCGGGCGGCCCCGCCGTGATCGGTCCGGTCGTCTCCAGTGGCTGTTGCAGCGACGGATGCCCGGGATCCAGTTCGGCGATGCGCGCCCGTGCCTGCTCGCGCAGCGCCTTGATGCTGCGATCGAAACCGATGCTGGCGCCGGGAATGTTGTCGACCGCCGCCTTGCCTTCGAGCAGGCCGCGTATGGCCTCGTCGCGCTGGCGCTCGACTTCGGCGACGGTGCTCGCTTCCTCGAAGTTGCCTTTCACCACCGCATCGGACGAGGGCTCGCCGATGTGCACGGTGAACTGCGCGATGAAGAACGTCAGCACGCTGACGATTACGAACAGCCGCAGCGGCGCGACATAGGGTGCGCGATGGCCGGCGAGATAGGCGTTGGCGAGCCGGCCCGGTGAACACAGCGTGCGCAGGGTGCGGAAGATGCGTCCGTCCAGGTGCCAGAACGATTCGAAGACTTCCTCGATCGCGTGGCCGGCATGGCGCAGCGGGTTGTGCGAGGACTGTCCGCATTGATGGCAGAACTCGCCCTGCAGGGGCGTGGCGCAGTTCTCGCATGCGGCGGGCGCATGATCGTGCGGCAATGGCAATGCGTCGGTCTGGCTGCTCATCTGCGGTTGTGCTTCCCCTGGCGCGAGCGGGTAAGATACCGGCCTCCCGTGACCCGGTGCCAGCGCGCGACCGCGCGACCGTAGTCCGGCGGTCTCCCCCATGTCTGCCACCGTCTCCCCTTCGCCGCGCTTCGGCGATGAGGTCCGCGCTTCCGCGAAACTTGCCTTGCCGCTCGTGCTGGGCCATGTCTCCACCGGCCTCATCGGCTTCGTCGACAATGTCATCGCCGGACACCACGGCACCCGGACCCTGGCCTCGGTCACGGTCGGCACCGCGCTGCTGTGGCTGCCGATGATGGTGCCGATCGGCACGCTCATCTCGCTCACCGCGTCGGTGTCGCAACTGGATGGCGCCGGCCGCCGCGACGAGATCGGGCCGCTGTTCCGCCAGGCGCTGTGGCTGTCGCTGGGCCTGGGCCTGCTGATGTTCGGCTTCCTCACCGCGGCGCCGTATGCGCTGGGCGCGTTCGGCATCGCCCCGGACATCATTCCCGGCGCGACCGGCTTCCTGCACGCCATCCGCTGGGGCGTGCCGGCGCTGACCTTCTATTTCTGCATGCGCTACCTGAGCGAGGGCATGCACTGGACATTGCCGACCATGGTGCTGGGCTTTGGTGGCCTGCTGGTGCTGGGACCGGTCGGCTACGTCCTGACCTTCGGCAAGTTCGGGCTGCCGGAAATGGGCGCGGCAGGGCTCGGTACCGCCTCGGCCATCACCATGTGGGTGCAGGCGATCTGTTTCGCGCTGTACCTGTGGCACTCGCGCCGCTTCGCCCCTCTTAAGTTGTTCAGTCATTTCGAACCGCCGCGCTGGCCGGCGATCGCGCAGTTGCTGAGGACCGGCCTGCCGATCGGCATCACCGTGTTGATGGAAGGCAGTCTGTTCATCGTGACCGCGCTGCTGATCGCGCGCCTGGGCGCGGTGTCGGCGGCGGCGCACCAGATCGCCATCAACGTCGCGGCGCTGTGCTTCATGGTGCCGATGGGCGTGGCCGAAGCGACCACCGTGCGGGTGGGCCACGCGCTGGGCGCCGGCGATCCGGCCGGCGTGCGCCGCGCCGCCCACGCCGGCTACGCCATCGTGCTGTGCACCCAGGCGCTGTCGGCGCTGGTGCTGTTGTTCGGGCATGACGCGGTGGTGTCGCTGTATACGCAGGATCTGGCGGTGGCGGCGCTGGCCGGCACGTTGCTGCTGTATGCGGCCGCCTTCCAGTTCCCCGACGGCATCCAGGTGCTGTCGGCCGGCGCGCTGCGCGGGCTGAAGGACACCCGCGCACCGATGTGGCTGGCGATGTTCTCGTACTGGGGCCTGGGCATGCCGCTCGGGGCCGGTTTCGGGCTGGGCCTGGGTTGGGGACCGCAGGGCATGTGGCTGGGCCTGATCATGGGCCTGACCGCCGCCGCGGTCAGCCTGGGCTGGCGTTTCGACCGCAGCAGCCGGCGCCTGCTTTCCGCGGCCGTGCCCGACTGACACGGGCGCACGGTGACTAAAGGGGCATGCCGCCTCGACAGCCGAACCGTTAAGCTGACCCCAGGAATTCCGGAGTCTCCATCCCAATGAACCAACCGCCTCCCCGCCGCGGGCCCGTCGCCACCTTCTTCGTCGGCGCCTGGAACGTGGTGAATTTCGCCCGCAAGCTGTTCCTGAACGTGCTGTTCTTCGGGTTCCTGCTGTTCCTGATCATGTTCCTGATCCTGCTGGCCGGGATCAGCTCCAGCAGCGCGGTCAAGCCGGTGATCGACCGCACCACCCTGGTGATCGCGCCGGAAGGCCGCCTGGTCGAGCAATACAGCACCGATCCGGCGACCCGCGCGCTGGCCAAGCTGCTCAACGACAAGGACGCCGAGGAAATCCAGTTGCGCGATCTGGTGCGCGCGATCGACGGCGCGCGCGAAGACAAGAAGATCGAACGCATGATGCTGCGCGTCGACCGCCTGCAGCCGACAGGCTACGCCTCGCTGCGTGAAGTTGCCGCCGCGCTGGCGCGCTTCCGCGCCTCGGGCAAGCAGATCGTGGCGTTCGGCGAGAACCTGGGCCAGCACCAGTACCTGCTGGCCGCGCAGGCCAACGAAATCTATCTGGATCCGATGGGCGGCCTGCTGCTGGAAGGCCTGGGTCGCTACCGCCAGTATTTCCGCCAGGCCCTGCAGGAAAAGCTGGGCGTGGACGTGCACGTGTTCCGCGTGGGCGAGTTCAAGTCCGCGGTCGAGCCGTACGTGCTGGATGCCGCCTCGCCGGAAGCCAAGGAAGCCGATCTGTTCTGGATGAACGACGTGTGGCAGCGCTACCTGGACGATATCGCCAAGGCGCGCAAGCTCACGCCGCAGCAACTGGCCGCCGGCATCGACACCCTGCCCGAAGGCATCGCCGCCGCCGGTGGCGATCTGGCCAAGTTCGCCCTGCAGCAGAAGCTGGTGGACGGCCTGAAGACCCGCGAGGACGTGGAGAACCTGCTGATCGAACGTGGCGTGGCCGACGAGGATTCCGACACCGGTTTCCGCCAGGTCACCCTGGACGGTTACCTCGCGCACCTGGACGCGCAGCGCGCGGCCGCGCTGGACAAACGTCCGCAGATCGCGGTGGTGGTGGCCGAGGGCGAAATCACCGACGGCGAACAGCCGGCCGGGCGCATCGGCGGCGAATCGACTTCCGCGCTGCTGCGCGAGGCGCGCGACGACGAGGACGTGAAGGCGGTGGTCCTGCGCGTGGATTCTCCCGGCGGCGGTGTATTCGCCTCCGAGCAGATCCGCCGAGAAGTGGCCGCGCTGAAGGCCGCCGGCAAACCGGTGGTGGTGTCGATGGGCGATCTGGCCGCTTCCGGTGGTTACTGGATCTCGATGAACGCCGATCGCATCTACGCCGATCCCTCCACCATCACCGGCTCCATCGGCATTTTCGGCATGATCCCGACCGTGCCGCGCACGCTGGAAAAAATCGGTGTCCATACCGACGGCGTCGGCACCACCCGGTTCGCCGGTGCGTTCGACATCACCCGTCCGCTGGATCCGGCGGTCGGCCAGGTGATCCAGTCGATCATCAACAAGGGCTACGCCGATTTCACCGGCAAGGTCGCCGCCGCGCGCAACAAGCCGGTCGAGGCGGTGGACGAAGTCGCCCGCGGCCGCGTCTGGAGCGGCGCCCAGGCGAAGGAGCGCGGCCTGGTCGATGAACTCGGCGGCATGCAGGCGGCCACCGAATACGCCGCGCAACTGGCCAAGCTGGGTGGCGCGGACAAGTACCGCGTGCGCTACATCGAGCAGAACGCGTCGCCGTTCGCCCAGTTCATGGGCCGGATGGCCGGTTCGCGCATCGGTGCGCTGTGGCTGAAGGATTCGGACATCGCCCGCGCGATGCTGGCGCAGCGCCTGCCCGAAGCCAACGCGCAACTGCGCTTCGTGGAAGAGGCCCTGCAGGATCGCCAGGGCACGCCGGTCAAGGCGCTGGCGTACTGCTTCTGCGGTTTCTGAGCCACGCCGGCATCGTGCCTGGACACGAAAAAGCCCTCCGCGAGGAGGGCTTTTTCATGCGCGCCGCAGGAAGCGCGAGCGCCGCGATCCTATTGCGCGGGTGTTCTCGGCGGCCTTGCGCGTGGTTTCCTCGACCGAACGGGCCTTGTCCTGCGGTGCCCGGATGGCGTCGCGCAGCTCGGTCGCGCGCGCGGCCTGGGGTTCGGGCGGACGTTCCGTCGGCGGCGGTGCCGGGCGGCATGCGCACAGCGGCAGCAACAGCAGCAGGCAGGTGAGCGTACGCCTCTTCATGCGATGCCCCTCGGGAATGGCTGGCGGTATGCTACCCCCATTCTGACGGAGTGACGCATGGCATCGCATCGGTGGCGATTGGATGGGCAGACCGCATTGATCACCGGCGCCAGCGCCGGCATCGGCCTGGCGATCGCGCGCGAACTGCTCGGTTTCGGTGCGGACGTCATGCTGGTGGCGCGCGACGGGGATCTGCTGGACGCCGCCCGCGAGGATCTGGCCGAGGAATTTCCCCGCAACGAGGTCGCGACGATGGCCGCCGACGTGGCCGACGACGAGGATCGGCGCGCCATCCTGGACTGGGTGGAGGACCATGCCGACGGTCTCAACCTGCTGATCAACAACGCCGGCGGCAACATCACCAAGGCGGCGGTGGACTACACCGAGGACGAGTGGCGCGGAATCTTCGAGACCAATCTGTTCTCCGCGTTCGAACTCTCGCGTTACGCCCATCCATTGCTGACCCGGCACGCCAGCTCCGCCATCGTCAACGTGGGCAGCGTCTCCGGCATCACCGCCGTGCGCAGCGGCACGCCCTACGGCATGACCAAGGCGGCGCTGCAACAGATGACCCGCAACCTGGCGGTCGAATGGGCCGAGGATGGCGTGCGGGTGAATGCGGTGGCGCCCTGGTACATCCGCACGCGCCGCACTTCCGGTCCGCTTTCGGATGCGGACTATTACGAAGAAGTGATCGCGCGCACGCCGATGCGCCGGATCGGGGAACCGGAGGAAGTGGCGGCGGCGGTGGGTTTCCTGTGCCTGCCGGCGGCCAGTTACGTCACCGGCGAATGCATCGCCGTGGACGGCGGATTCCTGCGCTACGGATTCTGATCGCCGTGGTGGTGGCGAGTGCCGCGTGGCCGGGTTCCGCGGGCCGGATCAGCCCCCGCAGGTGCTCTCGGCCAGGATGCGCTGCACCCGCTCGAATTCCGCCTGGTTCTTCTCGCTGGTTTCGGTGCGGGTGAAGCGCCAGGCCACTTCCGCTTCGTCGCGGCGCTTCTTCCATGCCTCGCACAGCCCTTCGTCGGGCACCCGGGCGCAGGTGTCCTGCACGACTTCGCAGGCCTGGCCCGCACCGCCTTCGGGATTCCCGTCCAGTCCGGTGGTCTGCAGCGGCACGCAGCGCGAGGCCGGCTGGCTGTCCTCGGTCAGGTAGCCGCCGCCGTCGCGGGTGCTGCAGCGGAACAGGTTGGGGGGCGGCAGGCGTTCGCTGGCCGGCGGCGTTGCCGGCGTCGGAGGCGGGGAAGCAGGGACGGGGGGCGTGGTCGAGGGCGGGGCGGCGGCGGCCGCAGGCGCCATCGGCACGGTCGCCAGCGCCGGCATACGCTTGATCTGCTGCCGGCTGCCCTTGGGGCAGGGCATGTTCTGCACCGTGAGCGCGCCGGCGGCGTCGGTGCAGCGATAGATCACCAGTTCGTCGGCGTGCGCGGCGGGCGCAAGCAGCAGCAGCCAGGCAAGGCGGTAGCGCATCAGGGAGTCCTGCAATCGTTGGCCATGCGCGCATCGATGCCGCGCTGCTCAAGATCCAGCGCGCGCCGCTCGCTGGGCATCGCGCTGCCGTAGCGGCGCAGTATTTCATAGCGGCGATCCGACAGGCGCGCGCAGATCTCCGCCTGCGGCAGCTCGTGGCATTCATCACGGACCCAGGCGCCGCCGGCCGGAAGGATGACGTGGCC
>Ga0182741_1003438_pt1 | contig 16863 bp, 8 predicted proteins | sample eDN5th37CBELigOP_FD_128874 | JGI IMG/M metagenome (GOLD analysis project Ga0182741, IMG submission 128874) | Enriched Organic Plus compost microbial communities from Emeryville, California, USA - eDNA 5th pass 37_C BE-Lig OP (version 2) (version 2) ...
GTGAAAAGCGGAACTGAGCCGTTTCTCGTCGAAAAGAGTGGCGCTGTATCTCGCGAGCGAGTTAGTGCACTGGGGTGTGGGGGTTGCAGTTGTGTCGCGCAACACGTTGCATACTGAAACTAACTACACACAACCGGCTGCACTCGCTGTAAACCCGTTAACACAATGGACTACATACCTCCTCTGAGGTTTTTCCAACCCAACTCGGGACAAATAGCTGAGCTTTTGGCCACGGGCAACGCCGTCCTCACCTATGGCGAGGAGAAAGACTCCATACCGGGTGTTTATGCTGAATCCGATCCCAATGGGGCCACACCCGTGCCCGATACCCACGAGCCAGGCCAAGCTACAGAAACCGACAAGATCGATGGGCATGGGGAGGGCAATCTACCGAAGCCGCTGACGTACCTGACGGATCCTGCCAACCTTGTGGTGGAGCTAGATGCAAAGGGCGAGCCTGTGCTCACCCCTGACGGCGTCCCAGTGCGGAAACCCCGACTGGATGAACGCAAGTGGAAGCAACTAATGGCGATTCAAACAACGTACGAGAATGACATGCGGCTGGCCAAGATGACGCGTGCGATGAATGAGAATGTCTCACGAAGATGGGAGGCACGTCAGCTTCGCGTGGATCTCGCGCGACAACTGCAGATTGAAATCCAGTTGATTGAGGGTTTACGAGGCAAGCTCGATACACTCAACCAGCAAGTGCAGTTACGCAAGAAGAGAACTGAGGAAATGCTTGAAGCGCAACAACGTGAGAGTGAGCTGTTCCGCGAGCGCTTCCGCACGCTTCAGTTGAGGAATGAAGAATCTGAGGCAAAATGCCGAGAGTACATCGCAGAGCTAGGTGCTCACAATGAAGCCGTGAAGGAATTTCGAGCCCAGAAGGCACAACTAGCAGCAAAGCTCCAGGACTACCAAGCTCAACTCGTTAGGGAGAATCAAGAGCTCGAAGCGAGACTAAATCGGGCTGCACATAAGCACAAATTGGAGAAGAACGGCCTGAAGTACGCCTTGATTCAGAGCATACATCGAGCTAAGACGAAGCTCGTCACTTCTACCTATGAGCAACTACATCCCACCACGCGTCGGCTGATTCAAGAGAATCTGGCAGCAGGAGCAGAACTTCAGTTCCAAAGTGCAGCTGTAGCACGGCTACGGAAACGTGCATGGAAGGAGTCTGCTCTATGCGTGAAACTCTCACACTCTCTGGCAATTCTGCGTGCCGAAAAGAATCGTAACGCAGCGCGACTCCGGTTGTTGCGTGAACTAGTCGCGAATTTGCAGGCGAAAACAACCGAGCTGGACACCAAAATCCGACGTGCGTTTGAAGAGGCCACTTCAATTGAAAATTTCTCGGTCAAGTCTATGCTGGCCACGCAAAAGGCAAAGGCCGACACAACACGTTTTGCATTACCCGATATCTGCAGTCGACATCACATTCCAGCATCCGGGCCTTCGACCAGTCGATGGGGTTCTGCAGCTCAGAATGCATCTGTACCTGTAAGACAGACCTCCTCAGGTAACCCTAGCAAACTCGGGGAGGAGTATACCTCGCTCTCGGTTCGTGGCCTGGAATCTCGTCTGGATCAACTGCAACTACAACTTCGTCACGCGTATGCAGAGTCGCTTGCTGCTGCAGATGAGGTCGCCAACGCCATTCGGCTGAGGAATGCAGCGCTGCAACATCTCGACCCATCAGCTCGGTTTATTCTGCAATGCTTAAGTCATGCATGCAGACTTGTACGGCAGGCGAAACTGAGAAGCGCAGAGAAAGCTAACACTGCTATTAAGCGCAAGCTGGCCGCCGGAGATTTGGCAGGAGCCATGGGATCACTCGAAGCCCGGAAGAACAGTGGGAATCTCGAAGTAGACAAGGTGATCCCGAAACAAGCCACAACCTACGTACAAGACTTCTTAATTTCAACGGTGCAACAATTTGAGCCAACAAAGCCATCAGCTTCTTCGCCTCATCCTTCTCAGTCTTCTGAGGATTCTGACATTCAGCCTCTTCAGGGAGTGGCCAGCCCAATAGCTGGTGCGACGGGTCAAGTTGGGTCGGATGCCTCCTGGGATTCGAACCCTAAAGACAGCTGGCGTGCCATTGCGCAGACTCCAGAAGAGCGGCTCCAAATCCTCGACCTTTGGTTTTTGCTCATGTCCAGCGCGTCAACGTTTGGTGTGGCATCTGCTAGCCTTGTGGCTGGCTTCGAACCACTGGACGTAGAGAACATGCATGTGCCAGCCAACACGCAGCGACCAGGAAGACCAATATCTGCCTCAGATCTTCGCAATACTGCTTCCTCGGATCAAGATTCTGCCAACGCTATCAAACCAATTCCAATCTCGGCTGTAATGACAACACCTGAGGTCGATCCCCGGTTACAGCACAGACTCCTTGAATTAACGACCAAATTAGCCTCCGGACAGGAAGCCGACAAGGCAGCGTCAAGTTCATCTCATCCCCATGGATCTTCCCTGAGCACGTCACTCAGCGCAGATATGCCGGATTCGGGTGATATTGACGAGCTCTCGCGCCTTGTCGAACAGCTTAAAGATTTGGGGGTGCTTGGCAATGCGGTCGATACAAGCAGCACTGCAAGCGCGTCCGCAGCAGCGCGTGATGAGACACCATTCAAATTTGATCACTTCCCGTCAGAGAGCAAATCCCTGCTCGACCCCGCGCGCGAAATGAGCGCCACGGCACTTGTTGAGCTCGCCCATAGGCATGCACTCCTTAAGGAAGCCGCGGCCTATGCCGACGAGTTGCGACGCCGAGCCCGTGGTATTGAGGAATCCTTCGGAGAAGGCGGAAATGAGGTCCTTGCGACTGATGAGGTGCATTCACCCAGACCTACAACCCCCCGAGTTCCTGGCCAATCGCAAGGAGGTCTGATGGGAGCAAATGCTCGTAGCACTGATACTGCAGCAGAGGCAGTCAGGTTTGGAACTGGTGCACCAACATCATCAGGTGAGCTCCGATCTCTGCCCACTGCATATCTCCTCTCCATCATGGAGCAGTTGGAGAGTCCGAATCCCGGTCATGCACGGACTTCTACAGCGCGAGCCGGCGGTCCCCCCACAACGGATGCATTTAAGCGGTTTGATCAAGTATCTGGAAGTGAACGCTCAGCAGCCGGTTCCAACAAATCGAGTCGAGGTCGAAAGCATCGTGCTCATGAGGACACTTTCGAAGACGAGGATGAGTCAGAGGATTACAATGAGGTTGAGGAAGACGAGGAAGCTGAAGGCGACTCCAGCGAAGCGGATGAACCTGAGGATTCCGAGGATACGGATGATGGCGGGGTGAGAAAGACCAGACGAGTGGCATTCCGACGCCGCCGAGAGCGCGATGCCAAGCTAATCACACAGCTTAAGATTCAAAGGATTGTGCCTGAGGATGAATCTGAGGAGGTAGAGGAGGAGCTCGATGGAGCAGAGCTTGAGATCGTGGCTCAGGATACTGGATCAGTGCAGCCTCCGGCCCCAGGTGCAATTTCTGTGCCTTCAGCGCCACGAGAGAGTGCGAGCAAGACCGTCCAGAAGGTTGAGCGAGAAATGCAGCAGTTCCGTATTGCGTCACTCGAGCGCCAAATTGAAACCCAGCTTGAGTCGCGGAAGGCTGAATTCGACCTTTCACTTGCGATGGATACACCCCAAGAGGATTTGGTTGGAGTTACTCCCAACCCTGCACAACGTGCAGAGGCTCCATCGCCAGTACCGGCACCACCAATGGCGTCTTCTTCAACAGCTTCGCCTGCCGCAATAGCAATTGCATCTCCGTCCCAAACCCCTGCTCCATCGAGAGCAGGATCGAGAGTTGGTTTCCAGCCCACATCTGCATCACGACCTGGATCGCGAGGCGTCCCAGCGCAGTCTCCATTGCGCGCTGCGTCACCTGTTCCTTCTGTCCCTCGGGGGCCGGGATCACCGCTACCAAACCTGGACCTCTCCCCGACCCCCACGCCACCCCCGCCTTCCGTTGTAACCAAAGTTGCCGAAGTCCAGCCAAATGGAAACACCTGACTTAGCTGGGCACAATTCATGTAAAGTGTCATAAACTAGCACGACTGCAGGTTCAACTGTATGTATACTATCCAGCTTTTTGCATATGGTGATGAGCGTTTACAATACGCTTAAACATTCAGCAAAGTTAATCGCATTATTGTAACAAAGCGAAGCGCGTATTATGCGTCGCCCTATGCTTTTGTGATCAACTTAGTTAGTTATACTTGTACAGGTGTGAGAACGGAAAGAGATGAGGTGCAGTAAGTGTCGTAAACACCATACAGGCCAGGCCAAGGCCGATGAGGTGACTAAGTCTCGCATTGCGCACCGTGTGACGATCACAGATTTCATACGCCGCTTGTGAGAAGGCTGTCAACTCAGGGAGGTGCAGCGTGTTACAAATGAAGTGAGACACAATGCACGCTACAATGGAATTTGTGCGGAAATACAGAACACTAGAATAGTATCCAAAGGCTAACGTATAGAGCGATGCAAACAACCCAGTGAAGATTGAAGCCCGTAGGCTACTGACACCACGCAGGTATCGGACAGCAGGATCAACCATGTGGAGGACCGAAAATGCAACCGACGAAATCGCGATTGCCGAATTAGGCGTCTCTCCAAGCCAGAGCAGCATGTTGCAACCGACATAACGGAACAATACCTCTTCGGCTATCGGAACAAATATATCCGTCTTCAAGCGACAAAGCTGAGGATCCACGACGAGCACTTCGTACCGAGGGACACGGCGTATATATGACTGCATCTCGATCTCATACACTCGCCTCAATCCACCCGAGCAAGTGGAGGCTGATGTGTGTCTTCGACTGTACCTTATCAATTGATTCCGCAACGCTTCAACCTCTGATTGGGTGGATACAGCAGTTATGTCGTGCGTGTGCGAGTGACGGTAAGCAATCCAAGAGTCGTAGAGCTCGCGGCCAAGGTATCGATCTCGCAAGAGCCAGAGTAGTCTTCTTACTCCGAGCTTGCATTTCGATACAGCTGGATGAGATTCATTCTCCTCGACATTACTTAAGTCCGTTCGCAGAAGCGATAACCACGCATCATATCGTCCAGTCTTGTACGACCAGTAATGTGTTCCGGCGTAAACAAGATTCAAAAAGATGGTGGGCGCGAGAATACTCCACAGATAGTGCCACCCGATCTCGACGAGCCCGTGACTCGAGGACTGGAGAGGACCTCCGGTACTCGGTTTGTAGTGGTCAGTGACACCATACATGAGCTGGTCATCGGGGCCAAACAGTCGCCACGCTCCAGCAACCAAGAGACAGTACACATTCATATAAATAAGGCGTGACCACGAGTAGCGGACATCGTCACGCGTAACGCACTTGCGGGTTGACTCAATGTCAAGCGCAGCCAGGAACCCTCCCGAAAGGAGGGCCATACTGAGTATCGCCTGCCAGGTCATACTACTGGAGCCAGTGCAGACAGGTCCAGCGCGTGGGCTCAGTTCGTTCTGCGGTATTGTTCGGTGTCCTTACACTGAGCCTTCCTGTGTATACACCTCCTGATGGTATGCTCCCAAGAGCATTACTAGGCCCGGCTAGAAAATCGCTTCGTTCGCAGCAGGTAGTGTCTTGACAGCGTTCAGAAACGAGGATGTACTGTTCCCAGCCGTATCAGACACTGCTAGAGTATTTCTAAGTGAATACACCTACTTGCGCAGGATATTCGGTCTAACGTTTCTCTGTGGTATCCAGCGTAGCTTCTGTCCACTTAGGGGGTGCTGAGATACTTTCGTCCCGATTTCCCTCCTCGGTTGGTCGACCAATCGGGACGACGATCCGGAAGAGTGCGAAATCTGGGCCAGGACGGATATAAGCGACCGAGGCAAAAAGCACGGGATGACATATGCTGGAACGTTGGGTTGCGGCACTTGGGATGCACTGGCATGATTTAGTATGCATTCAACACACGCTAGTCAACCCAATCCAAATCACGGATTCGGACTTTGTCTGCAAAACTACCGGGAAATACGCTCTTTTCAGCACTCGAAATTGAAACGTTAACGTCTAGTGGCTTCGCAACAGGGTTGGGTTTTCTCGATTTTTGGCATATATACGCCCGCGGGGCGGGTCTTGACTTGGTACACTGTATAGACAAGATTTCACTGTATTCATCCGTGCCCCCCTCTTACCCAGCGGCACACTCCGCTTGCAGAGAAAAGGAACCAGAAACAACCATGTTCAAGGAGAAGAAAGCGGAGCGCAGCATCCGCTCCGTTGGTATGGACCCCGCTGCAGCGCGACAGAAGCGTGCGGAGCAGATGATGAAGCTGCGCAAGCAAGAGCAGCTCGAAATGAATAACCGCCGCCGACTCGATACTGATGAGTCCAGCAAGCCGATCGACTTTGAGCAAGAGGTACGTATACTCCTTCCTGACAACGCACTTTGCGCTTTTCATTGTTGTTTGCCCCCATGCCCGCGGTGGTTATTCTGCACATCTGATCGTGTGTATGTGCAACTGCGTGACCTACGTTTCCATTCTGTCCTGAACGTGGTGCCGCAACCTGCTCTCCTGAATCGGCGCGAAATTGCGTGCACGCGAGTGCTCAACGGCTAGCCATGCGCGCAGAGTGATGACGTATGTCATCCTCTGCAGATGCAGACAAACAGACAGATGGGGCTTTGGGTCTCCCCGGTCTCGACCAACGTCTATCGTGTCTTGGTTTCTCGTCGCGGGGTGGAGCTGCAAACAGTTCCAAAGCCACCATCCGACATCCTATGTGCGACTTCGCAGGCCACACAGAGGATGTGTTATGTGACTCTTAGCCTTTGACATCCCGCTGTTTTGGACTCCAGGTTCTTTGTAACTTACTGTCATCATCACACTTGTATAATGAACCCTCTACATATTTAGCTCCGAAACCTCCCTGCCATTGCTGAGGATATTTACAGCACGGACTATGAAACCAAGAAGGCTGCGATCACCCGTCTTCGCAAGCTCTTGTCGATCTCGCTTACGCCACCCATCGCCCGTGTCTTGCAGCTTCACGTCGTTCCTGAGCTCGTTGCCGTTCTTGATGGTGATAACACCGACGAAATTAAGCTCGAGGCCGCGTGGGCGCTGACCAACATTGCTTCGGGTACCTGCGAGCAAACCGCAGAGGTCGTCAAGGCTGGTGGTATTGAGCAGTTTGTCCGGCTTCTTGAGAGTGACGACCCCGCCTTGCGCGAGCAGGCAGTCTGGGGTCTGGGTAACATCGCTGGTGATCTCACTACCTTCCGTGATGCGATCTTGGCCAAGAACGGCATGGAGCTCATCCTGCAGCAGCTTGACTATCCCGATATTTCGAAGAACATGCTGCATACGGTTACTTGGACTATTTCCAACCTTTGCCGAGGCAAGAAGCCCCCGCCGCCCTTCAATATTGTCAGCAAGGCCCTTCCATATCTCGCCAGGCTGATCCACTCCTCCGACCATGAGGTTCAGGCCGATGCATGCTGGGCGCTCTCTTATCTCTCAGATGAGGATAAGAAGACCGAGCCCAGCGACAAGATTGAGCGCGTGCTGAACTCTAACGTTGTCGGTCGCCTCGTCGAACTTATGATGTCACCTAAGCTCTCGGTTCGAACCCCGGCGCTCCGTACGATCGGTAACCTCGTGACTGGTACTAACCAACAAACTCAAGTTGTTTTGAACCATAACGTCTTGCGCGCACTGCTTCATCTCCTGCAGGATGGTACGGCGAATATTCAGCAGGAGGCATGCTGGGCCATCTCCAACATCACTGCAGGCAGCAAGTCCCAAATCGAGCAAGTTGCGCAGGCCAATCTGTTTGGTGTGCTTGTCGCCAAGATGAGGGGTTCCATCAAGGATATCCAGAAGGAGGCTGCATGGGCGATTGCAAATGCATGCTACGGTGGTACTAGTGAGCACATTAAGCAGATCGTTCAGGCTGGTGCTATACCGGCCATCATCGAGATGCTCCGCGACCCCGATGATGAGCGCGTGACACAGATCATCCTGGAGGCTCTCCGTTTGATTCTTAACGCTGGAGCTGACGAGGCCCGCCTGATGAAGACGACGAATCCCTATGCTGTTATTGTTCATCATGCCGAGGGTGGAGCAGTTCTTGAGAAGCTCCTCGAGCATCCTAGCCCTCATATCAACAGGCGTGCCTATGACTTGGCCGTTAAATTCTTCCAGGTTCAGACGGCTGACGATGAGACTACCGAGGATACTGGTGAAATCCAGTTCTAAATGTGGTTGCCTCGCTGAGCCATCCCTATTCCCTCATTCACATATTATCCTAGCTTCTGAGTTTTTCATCCTTGCATTTCTCGTGCTGCTCCCCCTTGTTATATGAAGTTCACAGTCTTTGTAACCTTTTCCTTACCTTGTCTTGTTCACTTTGACGTAGTTGGTTTGTATGATTCGCTTTTGCTGTCCTTCGTGTCGCTAATTGTTGCGGTTTTGTGTCAGTGTGTTGTCGGCTTGAGACAGTCGTCTGCGTTCTGCACTATTCGCTGCAGTCTCATTCCACATCGACCCGAAGCAGCACATCTAAAAGCCAGCTTTTCGTCATTGACTCTTGCTGTTCTTCGAGTTCTACCTTACATTTTCCGTAGTCTGGAGTCGCCCATTCCAAATTTGTCACCATTTTCCTCCAACTCCTACCTGTGCTCGTTTCTGATTATTCGAGTTTTGTCTCAATTGGGCGCGTCAGCTCTGTGAGGCTGCTTTGTAGTTTGTCTTTTCTGTCACATTGGGCTGATGTTTTTTTTTCACTTGCTAAGCTTGTTTATTTCCTACATGAGCTTCTCTGAGTCTTGTCAATCCCCGGTAAAATTGTTACTGTTCTCCTTTTCTTCACGCACGTGCTCGCATGCAAGTAGGTGTAGTTTACAGTTCTCTTTTTAATACCTGCATTTGCCTCCACCACGTGTTCTGTCACGCGCCTCCATACTGAGATTCCAAGGCGTAAAAGCACTTGGAGCTCTCCGTTAGAAGGTCAGGGCATTCCCAATCGAAAACCAGAGCTCTTTGCATCCTTCCCTCATCCTGAGTGAACGAGCGATATCGTTGCTTGCTAAAGCAGAAAACTGAACGAGCGGTCGCTCTGAAAGCGCATTATTCGGGTCGCTCGGAGTGTATGAATCTCTCATTGCTTGCCCATTCACATCCATTGCAAAGTGGTAAGCGAATGCCAAAGAGACTATGCATAAAACAGGATCAAGGAGCGTGTTGTTTCATCATGACAATCGGTGTGTCGTCGCTAGCGGGGAGAGATGTAGCAAGACAAGGTGAATAGCTGGCCCGCATGTAATTGGTGCTGGTCACATTCAACATGCCTGACTGATGGCATTCTGAACTAGCGGAGATGAGAGCCAGGGCTGGTTCCCATAGAACTATACCGCGTGGAAGGACAAAACTTGTAAAGATGCCCCACATAAGGGTATTGCGGACTGATCCAGCCCAATTTCCAACGACTCATGCCGCTGGGTGCGAATGTGAAATACTCACACCGTGAGAAATGCCGTGGTTTGTCACACAACGAAACTGGTTCGAAATGGGCAAATATAGTACGTAACCTGACATCCTAACCGATCATTTGGATTTACACGTGTATATACCACTTAATAATCGTATTCTCATAGCTATTCTTCCTGCAATTGGTATACAAACCTGCGAAAATTCATTGCTCCGAGTTTTTCCAAGGCTGGACTTTCGGAATATACTGAGTTTACGAGGTTGCCAAGAGTGCTCATGAGCGTGACTAATCGCATCACATCTCTTCTCTAGAGAGCAAACGCGTGCCGCTTAAGCTCAAGTACAAGATCAAGCGCAAGGTCAAGGAACATAACCGCAAAATGAAAAGACTTGCGAAGGCGCACCCGGAGTTGGTGCGTCGCCGCAGGAAGCAGGACCCGGGTGTCCCCAACCTGTGGCCCTGGAAAGAAGCCCTGATTGATCAAGCAATTGAACAGAAGGCTATCGCTGAAAACGAAGCTGAGCTCGCAAAGCAGGCCAAGAAGGCCGCGAAGGAGCAGGCAGAGCGTGAGGCCGAAGAGCTTGCGCGGCAGCGTGAGATGGAGTACAAGACCCTCACCACTCCTGAGGGCCGCCGCAAGTGGTTCTTCCGCGAGTTGAAGCAGGTTATTGAGGCTTCTGATGTTGTTATTGAAGTGTTGGACGCACGTGACCCCTTGGGCTGCCGTGCCCTTGACATTGAAGAGTACATTCTCAAGCAGCAAAATCCCGACGGAAGCCCCTCCAAACGCTTGGTTCTTGTTCTGAACAAGATCGATATGGTTCCTCCTGAGAACGTTGCTGCATGGGTTCAGTATCTCCGACGATTCTATCCTACTCTGCCATTTAAGTCATCCACATCACAGAGCGGCGGCCACCTTGGTTCACTCAACCTCAAGACACATAAGGTAACAAGCAAGGCATTGCAAACCGCCAACTCAGTCGGTGGTCAGGCACTGCTCCAGTTGCTCAAGAACTATGCTCGCACTCAAGACACAAAGAAGTCGATCACGGTCGGCATCATCGGCTATCCAAACGTGGGCAAGTCCTCCATCATCAACTCTCTCAAGCGTGCACGTGCCGTCCAGGTATCCGCATCTGCAGGTTGCACCCGCTCGCTGCAGGAGATTCGTCTCGATTCGAATATTACCCTTGTTGATTCTCCAGGTGTGCTTTTCGCGGCAGATGAGGAGGGCAACGCTAACACAAGCTTACTGCTCCGAAATGCTTTGCGAGTTGAGCAGGTTGAGGATCCTCAGATCGCTGTTGAAGCTATTCTACAGCGCTGCAGTCAAGAAATGCTGATGGTTCTGTATCAAATCCCAGCGTTTACCACAACGCAAGACTTCTTGCTACACGTTGCACGTGCCCGAGGTAAGATTGGTGCCAGAGACATCCCCAATCTCGATGCTGCAGCTCGTATCGTGTTGAAGGATTGGAACACTGGCAAGATTCCGTTCTATACTGAGCCTCCCAAGGTTGATGACATTACTGAGACGAAGATTGTTCCCAAATTCTCGGAGAAGTTCGACATCGATGCTCTCCTCGACGAAGCCAATGAAATGTTGTTTGCGCGTCTCCGCGGTAAGGATTCGTCGAATGACATGGACGATGGTCCAATGGCAGAGGGAGAGGCAGATGATATGGGAGATGAGGTGGATATCCCGCCGAAATGGTCGAGTCTCAATCCGTCTAAGTTGATGGCTTCTGGCGTTGTCGTTATGGAGTCAGATGACGAAGAGGAGCCCATGGTCCAGGAGCACAAGCATGCCGCTGATGACGACGATGATCAGCTTGGCCGGACTGGTATCTCGATGCAGGCAGCATCCGCACTTTACGGTTCTGGTAAGGCGGCTACTATGTCGCCTGAGCTTCAGCAGCTTGCTGCTCAGTACGGTGGTCGACTGCCCAAGAAGATGCTTGAGGCATTGTCCCGCGGTGAGTCCATCGATGATTGGCTTAGCAGTGCCGCGGCTACAGCACAGACAGTCGCTAAGAGCAAGGCCGGGCGCGCAAAGGTTCAAGCTATTGAGCTCGGTGGTAACTTCTATGGTGAGCCCCCAGTTTCAAAGCGAGCTCTGGAGAAGAAGGCTCGTAAGAGGGCAGAGAAGGAGAAGCGTCGTCAACTTGCCAATGGTCCCACTGAGATTGATCCTGACGAAGATTATGACATCAATGTGGACTGGGAGTAAGAGACATGTATGTTAACTTCAGCGTTCAAAGGGGCCAACCAATACAAAGCCAGAACAATATGCTACATTCACATCCACATACCTTCAGATTCAAGCATAGTCGAGGTGAAATATCAATCTAACCGATAATTCATTCTGTATGGTGGTAGCCGTTCAGGGGAAGCGATAAGTGAAGCCTACTCGAGTGAGATGATGACCTCCTGCTGCTTGACGCTACCTTTCGTCGTGTCGCAGCTGTAGCTTGTGAACAAGTGCCAGCGAAAGAGGATGAAGGTACAAGAGTGGAGCCGAGCTCGATGGAACTACTTGATCTTGTTGCAATACAGAGAGGCTTGCAACTCGGCACGGTGCTCGCCCGCGAAGGACTCAGAAAGAAAGCTTAGAGGATCATCGTATCAAGCTTTACAAAGGGATAGCAAGGTAGATAATGTAATAGCGAAAAAAGGACTGATCCAGTGTGGGACCCATGATCATCTATGCTCGTAGTGACGGGTCGACTCACACATCGGTATTAGTGTTGATATGGGCACCCATTTCTTTGTTTGCTTGATGATTTGCTTGGGAGTGGGTGGAGGCTTGGCTTGGCTGGGCGAGATAGTGTGAGGTGATGTGTCATGCGCTGACAATCAACAACTCACTCAAGGGTCCAACGAGACTGATCCAAGAGTCTCTCGTATCCGGAACCGTGAGGATGGATGGATATAGTAACAGGGGCTAATTGAAAAGCAATTGAGTGGGCTAGGGTGGGGGAGAGGCATGGCTCTTCAATACAAAGCGCTTTACACATTCTAGTTTACGCGGGTCGTTTCGTGTGGTTACTCGTTGTGGGTTGACGTTGACCACTTGGTAGCCTGATGCGCTAGTAGGGGGCTTCGCCGGGGGCAAACTCGGGTAACTTCACAACATTACGTTGAACCTTGCGATCCCAGACCCAACCAAAGAGCGCGAAAAAGTCAATGTAGAGGCGAGCAGCATTCCAGCGACCGAACAAGCAGTCTGCGGTTGCACGGTAGTCCCAAGGGAAAGCGTGGTGCCAATTGTGCCAACCCTCACCACCGGAGAAGAAAGAGACCCAACCGTTCTCAGTAGGCAGAATCTCTGGCTTGTAGGGGCGAGTGCCATACATGTGGGCGACGGAGTTCACGGTCCAAGTGGCGTGAAGGGTGATGACCCAACGCAAGTTGCCAAAGACAAGGAAGGACATCCAGAAGCGATTAGTGAAGTACCAACCGATGATTGCGGGCAAGATGTAGCAGCAGAAGGGGCCCAAGAAGAAGTAGTACTTGTCTTGGTAATAGACGATCGGATCAGCCAGGAGATCAGTGGTATCGATCCTCTTGCGAGCCTGGACATAGGCGTCTGAGCGAGGGCGGAAAAGCCACAGCATGTGAGCATGCCAGAAGCCCTCGTTAATGTTGTGGGGATCGGCCTCAGTATCGACATACTGGTGGTGAACACGATGATCAACCGACCATGCCAGGATAGAGGATTGATTCGAAATCGTGTTCATCAGGGCAAAGAAGAGACGAACGAAGAAGTTAGCCTTGTAAGTGCGGTGAGCCCAGAGACGGTGGACGCCTGCGGTGATACCCATGGTGCCCGTAAAGAAATATGCCAGCAGGACCGCGACGGTCCACTTGATGCGCTCATTCCATGTGGGGAGCTGCGCAATCATGATTGCACCCCAGAGCGCGAACACGTGACCAAGAGCAATGAAGCCAGCAGCGACCTTACGATCTCGCGACATGGGGCGAGACGAACGTGGGCGCTTACCATCTGGCTTGGGCAAGATGACAGGCGCAGCCTCGGCCTTAGCGTCAATGACCTTGCCGTCCTTGACGTTGTAGTGGTGATTGCGCACGGGCAAGCGGTGCGAGATCACGTCACCTGGGGGAGTTGCAACGGTTTCCTTAGACATTGTAGTTGAGGTCAATCCGTTGGATATTTTTCGTAATATAGGCGTATTCTAGTTGTGTCCTTCTGCCTTGCGAAGTAGAACTCGAGTAGGTTGTGAAGACGGGATGAACTAGACCAGAGAAGTGAGTGTGAGAAGGCATATGGATCAGCAATGGACGCGAGGGCAACGTAGCGGTGGGTACCAGTACTAGTAACATCACAGCGAGACTATGTCGACCCCTTCAGTCTCGCTTAGGCGCTTGCACACCTCGGATATGGGGTGTATCATTCACACGTGATATGAGTCGGACTTCAGGACCAACAGGACTGGCGTATGTTTTTGCTCCGTATGGCGGCAATATACAGCGTAAATTGGGACAGTTACATGCCACCAATGCGAAGGGACTTGACAACACACAACTGTGACCACATCGTCTCATATAGTCGAGTCAGTCACCGGCAGGCGGCAGGGGGCCGACTCACACCCGTCTCGAGGGACGGATCTGGACCCAACCGCTTGGGACTGGGTCTTCGACCTAGTACCGGCGTCATATGTCGTGACATGCGGCTGGTTAGCATTCATTGAACACGATGTATCATCTTAGCTCGTGCCTGATTCGCATTGCAGCCGGGACATGTGCAGGGACGTCGAGTCTAACAAGTCAGAACCCAGACCCACGAGGGTTGTCGGGAATGCATTTACGGCCACTTCCCGCCCAGTTCAGCCGAGTCCAGCTGAGAGCTCATGCCTGGCGTGCTCGCATACGCCATGGTACCACCTAGTACGCCGATTGCCACGCTTCCGCAGGCAGTTGGCTGCCATAGGTGTGGACTATTCCAACTTGCGTCATCGAATTGAATTCTCTGATGATACTTTACCGACTGCGTGGAGACGATGCGCGGTATAAATGCCAATGCACACATGTTCATTTAATGGCCCCACGCGTAGATTCCCCAGCTCACCCAGCATCACAGCCAAGCACGCACCACGCACCGCAGATCTAACTCGCAAAACGCGCGCGTCTCAAGTCAGATTTCAGGCTCGGCTCGGGTTTGTTCTCACAAGCTCTGACTCTCTGCGACATTTCGTGTCTGATCCGGGATGGATCTGGTGTGGAATAATAAAACGCCAGTATGTCACCATACTGCACATCACTGTCAACACATTCCATTTCACTGCACCTCCGCAGACCCAGCGGATGCGTCGCCACAGGCTCCCGAAGTCGACACACGCTCGAGATTTTCAGCTGACTTCAAGTCGAGCCAGCTGGCAGGGTTCGTCTCGTATTTGGCCGTATCCGGCTAAATTCTCGCCCAAGATCATCGAGCGTCACCCCGCACCAATCCTGACTTCGTCATCATGGCACAATTTTTCGCAATTCTTGTCGCCCATCGGAGATTTCGCGTGCCGCCCCGAGCCCGACTTGGAGGCTCCTCGGCACGATCCAGACACTCTTCTCGCACCTTCAGCACTACCGGAATGCTGGGCTTTTCCGCTCAACACCCGCTGTGTCGTGCAGTGAAGCGGTCCTGACGGCACTGGGGTAAAAACAGGGTCAAGGAATCGTCCCGACACGGGCTTTGCCAGTCAATCTAAACTATAAACAAGCAGTCTTCCGAGGCCTGGCAGTTGCAAGACACTCAGCGTAGCATCCTGCGTTAAACTCATTGCAGATCTGTTCCACACTGAGCATGGGACGAGTCTTGAAGCCCGGAGTCAGTGCCTGCAGTGAAGGGGAATTCCATCCACCTGGTGGATGATATCAAACGATCCGATCTTCATTCTCCATTAACATCCCCCGCGGTTGTAGGTCCCGAAGAGTAGGCGGTTCCTGAGGCTATTTGCGTTAGGTTGTAGCTTACTTACCAAGTCTACTCCGCTGGATGTTGCTCTCCAGCACTACCTACCTGCGTCTTGAACCCTCCCAAAAGTGTACTGAGTAACGGTTCACTCAGATTATGGCAAGTGCTGCAGTCCAGAGCGAGGTGGCGAGAGTTCACCCGCGGCCAAGCACGGCGAATGCTGTGCGGCACGCTACCGCGTCGCCTCGCGTTGTCCAATGGCCGCAGCCCTCACCCTTTCCTTCCATTAGGCCCACCTCTGGCACATTCGGAGGGAGCCTGTCTAAGACGCTGCCCGCTCGGGTTGAGCAGCTCGAGCAGCTCGAGCAACTCGACCAAACGATAGCTACTAAGACGACCACTACTTTTCTGTCGTATGCTCGACCAGTAACGAGTCGATGTGCATCGAATACGGCAAGAAAGGTCAAACTCACTCAAGGTGGACAGGTGGTCTTTGATGTGCACCCGAGGCTACACACGCCCAGGAGCAGCGACAAGCGTGTGGAGGAGCACTCCATATCGCTCCCAGGAAGTCCTACCGCGGATGAGGCCTCATTAGCAAGCGCACTCCGAGACGCCGCGCATGTATCACCGTATACAAACTCGAACGACGCCCGACCAGGGACTGCTCCAACAGGAGAGACAACCAAGCGCATTGCGTTTACACAGTGGGCCCATACTGCTCGACATGGTGCTAAAGCAGAGAGTGTTGCAAAGGCACTTCATGATGAAGTCACCCGGTTGTCTGTCGAGAATGATATCTTGCGTCGACGCGTTACTCCTGGGTCTATTCTGAACCACAACTATGCATTGGCGAGTGTCGAGACCAAACTCACCGCACCAGGTACATCGAAGCCTGCCTTGGTCGGGAATGCTGGTGATACCGCGCAGCTGACATTGGTTCGGTTGGCACGACCGCACACTGCGTCCCTTGTGGAACGCTCTTCTTTCTCGACGACGTCCGGGGAGAGTGAGGATCCCGCTTCCTCATCAAAACGTGGCCGTGAAGGCGTGGACAATGGACCTACATCGAGTTCGAGAGTCATTTTCAGTGAGACTCCACCATTACTCCTCCTTTTGCAGCGTCAGATGCGACTGCGAGATGCCATCACGGAGCACGTTGTTGAGACTGCACGCCAGCAGATGACACATGCCCTGGAGAACCAGGAAGACGCATCTAAGCAAGCCATGCGGAAGATCCTAGCGGCGGAAGCTGCGGAAAAAGCGAAAAGACGACGCGCTCGTTTGCAATCGAAATCGTCATCGAAACCTGCTTCGCAAGGTAAGGACTTCAACAACAGTGGCGCATTAACTACTGCGAATGATCTCAATGCGATTGAAAAGACCACACGAGAGATCCTGGGGGACCAGCTTTGTCCCGACGACCTCGAGACTGCCGCCATCCTCGGTGAAGGAGCTATA
>Ga0182741_1003439_pt1 | contig 16863 bp, 17 predicted proteins | sample eDN5th37CBELigOP_FD_128874 | JGI IMG/M metagenome (GOLD analysis project Ga0182741, IMG submission 128874) | Enriched Organic Plus compost microbial communities from Emeryville, California, USA - eDNA 5th pass 37_C BE-Lig OP (version 2) (version 2) ...
GCCGGGACGCCAACCCGGAGCTCATGGACGCGTACCTCACCGGCGGGAAGCGAGCGATCCCCATCGTCATCCTGCTCGACGAGGACTATGTAGAGCGGGGCCGCTGGGGTCCGCGCCCACGCCCACTCCAGCAGTGGGTGAAGCACGAGGGAATGCTGCTCGAGAAGGGTGAGCGCTACCGCCACATCCGCACCTGGTACGCGCGCGACCGCGGCCGCACCACGATCGATGAGATCATCGGCATGATCGCGTGCGCGGCGGACCCGCTCTGTCCACCGGTCGTGACGTGAACTACAGGTGAACTACAGCCGCCGCGTACTGGTGCCGACAATATCAGTGATGCTGCCCTGATAGCGTGGTTCTACCTCTACATACAAACTGGATGATGGAGATGAAGCAGACTGCACTCGCTCTGCTCCTGATGGTGTCGCTCGCGCCGCAGGCGTCGACGCAGGTGGGAGCGGAGTTCTACGGCGAATTTCGTTATTCCTACAATCGTGCCGACGCGGGTGACAGTACGCGCTGGGCCAGCGCCAATAACGCGTCTCGACTCGGAGTCCGGGGTGAGGTGCCGGGCGAGAGGTTGACGGCCTTCTTCGACCTCCAGACGGGTGTGAGCATCGACGCCGATGGCGGGGGCTCGGCGTTCACGCAGCGGTATTACCTGGCCGGCGTGCGCGGAGCGTTCGGCACGGTCACGGTGGGCCGCCACTCTACCGCGTACAAAGTGGCGGGTTCCCGGCTGGACCCCTTCTTCGACACCTCGACTCTGAGTGCCGGAGGCGGGGTACCGACCACCGGTCTTTTCGGGGGAGCCAGCTTCGGGCTCTCCAACCTGACCAACGGCTGGGCCGATCGCACCGTTGCCTACGTCTCGCCCACCCGGTGGGGGCTGGTGGCGAATGCCGCTGCCTACCTCGACACCGATTCCGACCACGAATACGGCGTCGGGCTCGCCTACCGCGCGCACGGCGTCGACGTCGGCGTGCAGTACCACGACGCGAACGGTGCAGGGAAGACGTGGGTGCAGACGGTGGGAGTCGATCACGCCCTGCGAGGCCACGCCGGGTACTCGCGGGCCGGTGTCTGGTCGCTGGGCGCATCCTGCGAGCGGCTGGAGGCCCGAAGTGGCGACCATCAGGATTTCTTCTATGGGGTGGGCACGTTCAACGTGAGTCCGTCGCTACTTCTGGCCGGCGCGGTGGGATACGTGCAGGAAGGAGGCGCGGTTCAGCCGGTCTCCGGCACCGGCTACCATGCGGGCGTGTTCTACACGCTAGTTCCGCAGGCGCGCGTGCACGTGCTCTATTCCCGCGTCGATGCCGACGTCATCTCCAGTCGCGCCAACCTGGCAATGGGACTGACGTACCAGTTCTCGCTGCGTCCCTGAGCTCCGGGATCGAGGATGGAGAGATCTCCCGGCGGAACGAGCAACGCTCCCTGGAGACCCACGACGCGCACTCGGTTCTTCCTCCCATATGCGATGCACGTGCAACTCGTGATGATCCGCGTGCACTTCGGAACATGACCAGGGCCGCGTAACCGCGGCCGGGGGTAAGGTACATCGGCCGATGAGCGTCTCGTTCGCGAACGGCCACCTGGGCGCTGACTCGACGCAGTCGTCGTGCGCGACCCAGTACCCCTGGCACACGGAGGCTCCAGATGCTGTTCCTGTCACGCGTCCACCAGCACGATCACGACGAACCCGATCACGACGATCACGGCGGGCTGCATCGCGACCTGATCGCGACCGGCCAATCGATGGATCGCCGTCACCTGCTGCGCCTCGCCGGCCGCTTCGGACTCGGTCTCGGGATGATGCAACTGCTTGGCTGCGCCGCCGGCGCCACGGGCGCAGACGGTACGGACGCAGGATCGGCCGACGCCTGCAGCGCGCGCATCCCCGAGGAGACCGAGGGCCCGTATCCGAGCGACGGCTCCAACGGCCCGGACGTATTGAGTCTCACGGGGGTGGTGCGCCAGGACATCCGCTCCAGCTTCGGCGGGCTCTCGGGCACCGCGACCGGCGTGCCGCTGGGCATCGACCTCACCATCGTGAGCGCGAGCACCTGTGACCCTCTCGAGGGATACGCCGTGTACGTATGGCATTGCGACGCGCTCGGCCGCTATTCGCTGTACTCGAGTGGCGCGACGAACCAGAACTACCTGCGCGGCGTGCAGGCGGCGGACGCGGGCGGGAAGCTCTCGTTCCAGTCGATCTATCCGGGGTGCTACGCCGGGCGCTGGCCGCACATCCATTTCGAGGTATATCGCGACCTGGAGGCGGCGACGAGCGTCTCGAACAAGATCGCGACGTCGCAGATCGCGCTGCCCAAGGCGACGAATGATCTCGTGTACGCGCGGGATGGCTACACCGGGAGCGCGTCCAACGCCAGCCGAATCACGCTCGCTTCGGACATGGTCTTCTCCGATGGCGCGCAGCTCGAGTTGGCGACGATGACCGGGAACGTGACGGACGGTATCACTGCGTCGCTCACCGTCGCCGTGTGACCGCGGCGCGGGAGTGGTGCGCATGGCGTGGATCGTGGTTCTTCCGCCGCGTGCCGTGCAGGTAATCGACGAGCGCGCTGAGCACGCGCGAGGCGAATGATGAGCGCCGGATCGGTGGTGAGCACGCGCGTGGGTACGGCAACGGAGAAGTCGCGTCCGTTCTCCGTGAACTCCCACCGGTACGGTGGCGCATCGGGCGTGGGGTGCCAGTTGACGCACTCGTGCTGGACGAGCTCGCGCGGGTGCATCGGCTCGGGATGCCGTGCGAAGTACGACGGCGCTCCTACGACGGCGAGGCGGAGGTCGCCGGAGATGGGTACGGCGATCATGTCTCGATCGATCACCTCACCGAGCTGGATCCCGGCATCGTAGCCGCGCTCGACGATATCGGTGCTCTCGTTGCTCACGGCCAGGTCGAGCCGCACGTGGGGATGAGTCGCGAGGAAGCCAGCGAGCACGGCGTCACGGAGAAAGAGTTCGGCACCCGTGGACACGAGGAGGCGGAGCGTGTCCCGTGGCTCCGGACTGAGCTCGCCGACCGCGGCCACGACCGCGTGCGATCATCCCCGGCATGAGGGCTTGCGCCAGACGCAGAGGGCCATAGACGTTCGTCTCCATACTTTCGCGAAAGCGCTGCACGTCCACTCCTGTCGCTCACTGACCGGTGGCCGGGGTCCAGCCGACCCGCGGGAGCGCCCTGGCCACTTTCCTCTTGACATCTAGAGGAGTCTCGCGCAGCTTCCTGTCGACGGCTACAGAACCCTGCCCTGTCGGAGCTCCCCGTGCCCCCACGCCCACAGACTGACGCCCTCCGCGGCTCGCTCGACTTGCTGGTCCTCGAGACTCTATCCCTCGCACCGATGCACGGCTGGGGGATCAGCCAGCGCGTACAGCAGATCTCGGAGGGAGCTCTGGACGTCAACCAGGGCTCGCTCTATCCGGCGCTGCAGCGGCTGGAGAAGGAAGGGCTGATCACGAGCGAGTGGGGGACCACGGACAACAATCGGCGGGCGCGCTACTACCGGCTGACCGCTGCCGGACGCCGAGCGCTGGGCAAGGAGCTGGAGAGCTGGCGCCGCTTCGCGGCCGGCCTCGAGGCCGTGCTGCGCACGACCTGACTCCGGGCCGTAGACCCGCCATCCCGGTCACCACTGGAGCACCGAATGAGCTGGCTCGCCTCGACGCACACGCGCCTGCGCCTCCTCTTCGCCCGCCGCGCGGCCGAGTCGCGGATGGACGAGGAGTTCCGCTTCCATCTCGATATGGAGATGGAGCGGCTGGTGCGCGAGCATGGTCTCGAACCCGAGGAGGCACGGCGCCGCGCGCTCGCCGCGTTCGGCGGCGTGGAGCGCTACAAGGAAGAACTGCGCGATGGCCGCGGACTCGCCTGGCTGAGCGGACTGTCGCTGGACTTCAAGCTCGGCGTTCGCATGGCCGCGAAATATCCCGGCCTGTCGCTCGTGTCGGTGCTCGGGATGGCGGTGGCGATCGCCATCGGCGCACTCGTTTTTGGCTGGGCCGCCGCGATGCTGGACCCGACGTTGCCGCTCGAGGGCGGCGACCGCATCGTCGCGGTGCAGACCGACCGCGCCGATACCCCCGGCGACTTCGACCAGCACGTGCTGCACGACTTCGCCGTATGGCGCACCGCGCTGACGACGGTTCGCGATCTTGGCGCATTCCAGTTGGGCGACCGCAACCTGATCGTCGAACGCGGAGGGGATGACGCGGTGACGGACGTCGTCGCCGTCGCCGAGATGTCCGCGGCAGGATTCCGCGTGGCACGCGTGCCGCCGGTGCTGGGGCGCCCGCTAGTGGACGACGACGAGCGCGCGGGCGCGCCGCCCGTGCTCGTCATCGGGAAGCGCGAGTGGCAGCGCTACTTCGCTGGCGATCCGAGCGTCATCGGCCGGACCGTGCAACTGGGCGGAACGGTGTACACCGTGGTCGGCGTGATGCCGGAAGACTTCCGCTTCCCGCGGAACGACGGCTTCTGGGTCCCGCTCCGGCTGGATGAGTCGCAGTACGCGATCGGCGCGGGACCCCCGATCCAGGTGTTCGGCCGCCTCGCGGATGGGGTCACGTTCGAGCAGGCGCGCGCGCAGGTGGCGGCGATCGGGCACCGCCTGGCCGCGGAGTTTCCCGCGACGCACGAGTACCGCCGGCCCACGGTCGTGCCGTTCGCGCGCACGGCGGAACCCACGGCGTCCGGCCCCGAGATGGTGTGGCTCCTGTACATGTTCCAGCTCGGTGCCAGTCTGCTGCTCGTGGTGATCGCCGCGAACGTCGCCGCACTCGTGTATGCGCGGACGGCGGCGCGCACGGCGGAGATCGCCGTGCGCACGGCGCTCGGGGCGAGCCGTGCCCGCGTGATCACGCAACTGTTCGTGGAGGCGCTCATCCTCTCCGCGACGGCGGCCGCGGTCGGGCTGTCGCTCGCCGCGTTCGCGCTCGGCTGGATGGAGCAGCTACTGAGGCAGAAGTCGCCGGAGCTGCCATTCTGGTTCCACCTCGGGCTGTCTCCCGGGTTGATCGCCTACGTCGCCGGCCTGGCCATCCTCGGCGCGACGGTGGTGGGCGTGGTGCCCGCGTTGAGGGCGACGGGGCGGCGGGCGTACGGCAGTCTGCAGCAGTTCGCCGCGCGCGGTTCGGGGATGAAGCTCGGCTCGACGTGGACCGCACTGATCGTCGTGCAGGTGGCGCTCACCGTGGCGGTCCTGCCCGCCTCGGTGCAGTACACGAGCGCGCTCCTGCGGACGAGCATGCGTGACTCCGGGTACCCGGCCGGGGAGTTCCTGCGCGCCCGCGTGTCTCTCGACCGGGCGGAGGAGCCGCCCGGCAGGGACAGCGCGGAGGCCAGCGCCTACCAGCGCAGGTTCGACGCGCGCTTCGCGAAGCGTGCCGACGCGCTGCTGCAGCGCCTCGGCTCGGAGCCCGGCGTCAGCGCGGCGTTCGTGAGCGCCTTCCCGGGAGGAGAGCCGCAGAGGCGGTTCGAGATCGAAGGAGATCCGGCCGGCAGAAGCGCAGCGGCCGGCGTGGGGAGTGAGAAGACTACGGTGCGCGCCGCCTCTTCGTCGGCGACAGTCGGTTTCTTCGGGCTGTTCGATGCTCCCATCGTGGCCGGCCGCGGCTTCGTCGATGCCGATACGTCCGTGGGATCGACGGCCGTCATCGTGGACACCGCCTTCGCCGCGCGCATCCCGGGCGGCCCCGTCCTCGGCCGGCGCATACGCAGCGTCGAGTCGCGCCGTGCCCGTGCGGGCAACGACGAGGCGGGCCCCGCGCCATGGCTGGAGATCGTGGGCGTCGTCGCCGACCCGCCATCGACGACCACCGACCCCGACGACGTCGCGCTCCCGAACGTGTACAGCGCCGCGGCGGCCGGCGCGCTGCGGCGAGACGGCGTTCAGGCGACGTCGGTCCTGCTCAGGCTGCGCGTTCGGAGCGGGCCGACGTCGGCCTTCACACGCCGGCTGCGCGACATGGTGGCGGCGACCGACCCGAGCCTGCAGCTCCACGACGTGCAGACCGATGCGGATGTCCTGAGTAGCGGGGTGCGAGAGCTCCGCACATTCGCGCTCGCCGTGGCCTTCGCTACGCTGAGCGTGCTGCTCCTCTCCGCCGCCGGCATCTACGCGATGTTGTCGTTCACCGTCGCGCAGCGGCGGCGAGAGATCGGCATCCGCGTCGCGCTCGGCGCCGACTCCCGCCGCATCTTGAGCGGCATCTTCACGCGCGCGAGCGCCCAGCTCGGAGCGGGCGTCGCGGTCGGGCTGATCCTGACGCTCGCGCTGGACAGGGCCACGGGTGGAATGGTCATGGGCCGCCCGTCCGTGGACACCGTAGGACTGCGGGGGGCCGTCGTCCTCATGCCCATCGTTGCGGCGATCGTGATGGCAGTTGGATTGTTGGCTGCGCTCGGTCCCGCGCGGCGCGGGCTCGCGGTGCAGCCGACGGAGGCGCTGCGCGAGGAGTGACGCGCTCGCGCCGATGACCGGAGCAGTGGCGGCGCGTCCTCGGCACCGTCCACCCTCTCGAACCACACGTTCCACGGGCAAACCTCCTGGGAGATGTGCCGGTATGACCATTTCGAGATAGCGCTCTCCACAGGACGCCTGACCATCTCCAGAACAAAGGGTTAGTCCGGCATTGCCGACGGTACGCGCTGGCCGCCGGTCCATGTCTCTCGCTCGAGCATCGTGACTCCGCGTCCGGACGATGGGAGCGCGGAGCTGCCCTTGATGGCGAGCCTATCTACAGATAGGTTGGTTGCATGGCGCTCGTCGATCATTCCCTCAGCACTCGAGACCAGATCCTCGACCTGGCTTGTGAGATGACGCAGACGCGCGGCTACAACGGCTTCAGCTTCCGGGACCTGGCGGCGGGCGTCGGTATTCGGTCCGCCAGTATCCACTACCACTTCCCGACGAAGGCCGACCTCGGCCGCGCGATGGCCCGCCGCTACCGCGAACGGTTCGCGAAGTCGCTCGCCGAGATCGGCGCTCGCGACACCGCGCGGGCGAAGCTGGAGGCATACTTCGACATCTTCCGTCGAACGGTGACTTCAGAGCAGGGCGTTTGCCTGGGCGCCATGATGGCGTCGGAGGCTCTGACGCTGATGCCACCGGTGCAGGAGGAGATTCGTCAGTTCTTCCTCGAAAACGAGTCATGGTTGGCGGGAGTGCTGCGCGCGGGCGCCGAGTCCGGAGAGCTCCGCCTCGACGGATCAGCCGAAGACGTGGCCGCCGCCGTATTCAGTGCGCTTCAGGGCGCCATGGTCGTTTCCCGCGCGCGCACGGACAAGTCGAGCTTCCAACACACCTGCGACTGGCTGCTGCGTTCGCTCAGTACGAATTGATTCGCTTTTTATTTGTCCAGTATGCCTACCGACTGATAGATAGGCTAATGCATCAGGAGATTATAGAATGTCTGCCCAGGATCGGCTGATCACCTCGGAGGACAGCGCGTCGACGCTGGCAGAACAGTTCGAGGACGCGGCGTCGTGGGAGCAATTCCTTGCCTCCGTGGTCGAGTTGCGCGAGCTGTGGCTCGCCGTCGCGCGACGAGCGGCGGTCCCCGAGGAGTTCGCTGCGCGCGTGCGCGCCGTCCCGGGACGGTGGAAGCTGCTCGTCCTCGCGGAAGACTGGTGCGGCGATGCGGTCAACTCGCTCCCCTATCTCGCGGCTCTCGAGCGCGCCGCGCCGAACCTCGAGCTTCGGCTGCTCGGCCGGGACGCGAATCCCGATCTCATGGACGCCCACCTGACGGGTACCTCACGGTCCATCCCCGTGGTCATGCTGCTCGACGAGGGGTACGGAGAAGTAGCATGGTGGGGACCGCGCCCGGCGGAGCTGCAGGCTTGGTTCCGCGCAGAGGGCGTACACCTGGAGCGGAGCGAGCGGTACTGGCAAATGCGCCAGTGGTACGCGCGCGACCGCGGGCGCTCCACGCTCGAGGAGGTCATTCGGCTCATTGAGCGGGCCGCGTACTCGGCGGCGGCGTGACGCCATCGTCCACGTCATGATATTGACAGCGTTGAAGCGATGACCCTGAGGACATCCTACCGCGCCATGCAGGTGACGCGACCCGGCATTCTCGAGCTGGTCGAGCGCGAGACGCCTACTCCGGGCGCCGGAGAAGTTCTGATCGACGTGGAGGCGTGCGGCGTCTGCGGCGCCGACGTGGCGGACATCGAAGGGGCCGACTCGGCGTTGCAGCCGTCGCGGGTGCCGGGCCACGAAGTCGTCGGCCGCATCGCGGCGCTCGGACCGAACACTCCTTCTCCCTGGAAAGTGGGCCAGCGCGTCGTCATGGGCCGGCTCGGCGGCCACTGCAACGAATGCGAACAGTATCGCCAGGGCTGGTTCCAGCTCGAGCGAGCCGGGGTACCTGGCGGGCGCGGTGATCGCGGCCGGCCGAGCCGTTGACGAGGCATTTCGGAAGGTCCAGTTCCGTGGGTGAGGAGTCAGTCGGAGGGGACGTGTTGCTCGCGGTTCGCGCCCGAGTCGAGGTACCCGCGTCGCGCAACCGCGCGAGCGTGCGAGACCGGGAAAGTGGCGTCGTTGTCCCATCGCTCCGTCGCCGGCTAGATTTCACCTGAATGCAGGACGACGTGATCATGCAGGACGCCGCCCGGGTGCCCGCGCGCGCCGTTGCCGTGGACCGACATCGAAGATGCGCTGACGGCGCGCGGCGGCGTGATACCTCGGCAGGTCGCCACCGGAGCTTGCGGGCCGGCGGCGGAAGCGCTCGCGCCAACGTGGCATTGTTGCTCCTGCTCCTTATGCCGCTCGGGCTGCTGCACCGCGCGCTGCCTGGTTTGTGCCGATACGGCCAGCCCGCCGTGCCGGTCTGGCGCATCCTCTGGCCCACTATCCTCGCGGCTGCGCCGCCCGCACCCCCTCCCCGCCTGAGCTGAGCCGAAACGCGGCACCCGCTGCCGCGTTCGCCCTGGCGTATTCCTCCCCAGGGTCGATCGCCGTGCCCCGCGTACCATTTGGCACCGGGGCGGATCGCTCACGATCTCATTCAGGATCATGTCACACTTTAATCGCATCCGACGGTTGCTCACTCCGGGACGGATCGGGTGGGCCTTGCTCGTCGGCTTTCTCGCCTGGCGGTTTTCGTCCCAGACCGGCGCCGCCCTCGGTATCGCCGCGCTGAACCATGCCGCACCCGATTTTCGGGTCACGACTCTCGAGGGAAAGCCCGTCACGCTCGACTCGCTCCGCGGCCGAGTGGTACTTCTCAACTTCTGGGCGACCTGGTGTCCGCCCTGTCGCGTCGAGATGCCGGGCTTTCAGGACGTCTACGATGAGCACCGCGACAGTGGCTTCGTCGTCTTGGGCGTCTCCACCGATGCCGCTGGCCGCACACCGGTAATCGAGTTCCTGCGCGAGGAGGGGATCACGTATCCCATCGCCATGGCCAACGGCAAGATCGTCAACGCCTATGGCGGCGCACGCGTGCTGCCGACGTCATTCCTGATCGGTCGCGACGGATCGATCAGGCATGAGGTGCGCGGCTACTTCCCTGAGATCGCCCTCAGGAAGGCCGTCCAGCGGCTGCTCGATGAGGGCGGCGGCGACGTTGCCTCTGCCGGAACGGGGAGGGCGCCATGAGCGACATCGGCTCCGTCTCCTTCGCCATGGCGTTCGTCGCAGGGCTCGTCTCGTTCCTCTCCCCGTGCGTGCTGCCGCTGGCGCCGAGCTACGTCACCTTCGTGACCGGCATGTCGCTCGACGACCTCGCCGCGGGCGACCGCGCGGGTGCCCGGCGCCAGGCGGCGCTCCACGCCGCGCTCTTCATCCTCGGCTTCACACTCGTCTTCATGGCGCTCGGCGCCACCGCCACGCTCTTCGGGGCTGCCGTGCGCCGCCTGCTGCCTGCGCTGCAGCAGGTGGGCGGCGTGGTCATCGTCCTCTTCGGCCTCTACCTCATCGGCGTGCTGCGCCCGGCGTTTCTGATGCGCGAGCGGCGCGTGCAGCTCGCCCGGAAGCCAACCGGTAAGGCCGGGTCGGTGCTCGTTGGCGTCGCGTTCGGCGCCGGGTGGACGCCCTGCGTGGGGCCCGTGCTCGCCTCGATCCTCCTGTACGCGAGCACGCGAGGGACGATGGCGGAGGGGATGCTCCTCCTGGCCGTTTACGCACTCGGCCTCGGGATTCCGTTCTTCGTCGCCGCCGTGGCGTTCAACTGGTTCCTGGCCGGCACGCGCCTGCTCCGTAGCCGGCTCGGCGTCATCGAGAAGGTCGCCGGCGCCCTGCTCATCGTCGTCGGCCTACTGCTCGCGAGCGGCCGCTTCACGATCATGTCCAACTATCTCGCTGGCCTTGGTCAGCTGCTCTCGCTGGAGTGAATACGATGCTCGTTACCAAACTTTTCTCCGTTGTCCGCCTGCTCTTCGCCGGCGCGAGCCTACCACTTCTTGCGGCCTGCGGTCCGGACCCGGCACCCGCGGTGCAGGATTCGCCCGGGAGCACGACGAGCGCCAGCAACACCTCCGCTGCGATGGCCGCTATCGTGGTCGAGCCGCAGGGCGATGGCGCGTCAGCGCGCGTCGTGCTCCACGGGGTGGATCTCACGGGCGTCGGCCACGACCGCGGCGACCCGCGCGCTCCCATAGTGATGGTGGAGTTCAGCGACTTTGGCTGCCCCTTCTGCGCCCGGCATGCGCTGGAGACTCTCCCATCGCTCGACGAGGAGTTCATCGCCACCGGCAAGGTTTTCTACAAGCACGTGCCCTTTGTGATGGGGATGTTCCCCAACGGTGACCGCGCCGCGCGGGCCGCAGAGTGTGCCGGCGAGCAGAGCGCGTTCTGGCCGATGCACGACAGCGTCTATGCTCACCAGGCGGACTGGAAGCGTGGGAGTGAGCCAGACGCCGTGCTGCGAGGGCTCGCGGAGCGGGTCGTGCCCGACGGTAAGCGCTGGGCCGCGTGTTATTCGGACGACCGGCAGCGCGAGCGGACCGCTGCCGCCACCGCCGCCGCCAGGCGGCTCGGCGTGCGCGCGACGCCGACGTTCTTCGTGAATGGGCAGATGGTCGAGGGCGCGCTCCCGCTCTCCGCGATGCGGGCGGGACTGAACGAGCTACTTGGCGCGCGCGATGCGCTCCGGCAGCGCTGAACATCGTCGGCGAGGAGACGCTTGCCAGAGTCGGCCCCGCTCATTCGGATGGGCGGCGCGCTGCTCTCCACCTCGTGGCTCTCCCGATGTCCTGCCCGCAGCTCGCGGTGCGAACTCGGTGTAGCCGCTCGTGACGCGAAGCGCCGATGCACCCGCTCGGCGTGCTCGCGCACGAGCAGTTATTCGCCGTGGAAGGGGTGCGTGAGCGCGCCCAGCTCATTGAGCATGCCCGCTTCAGCATGATTACCGATGTTGCCGAGCACCACGGCAGCGTTGCGCTTCAGGCCCCGCAGCTTCGCGCGCTTCATAGGTGATCTCCTGAACGCCGTCGCGAACTCCTCCTGCGACATTCCGAGGATTTCGCGAGCGAGTGCCAGCGCATCCTTCCCCGCGATCACCTCTCTCGGCGCGAACGGCGAGTCGTCGGGGAGCTCACGCGCGAACCTCACGTTCCACGGACAAACCTCCTGGCACACATCGCACCCGTAGACTCTCTCCCGGACCCCCTCCCGCAACTCCTCCGGGATCTCTCCCTTAGTCTCGATGGTCAGATACGAGATGCACCTCGTCGCGTCGAGCACTCGAGGCGCCGTGAAAGCGCCGGTGGGACACGCGTCGAGGCATCTGGTGCAGCTCCCGCACCGGTCCGCCTCGAATGGCGCGTCGGGCTCGAGCTCAAGCTCGATCAACAACGCGCCGATGAAGAAGTACGAGCCGCGCTTCGGATTGATGATCAGAGTGTTCTTCCCGAACCAGCCGAGCCCCGCCTTGCGCGCGAGCTCGCGCTCGAGGATGGGGCCGGTATCCACGTACGCCTTCCCGCGCAATGGTCCGCCCACTTCGCGACTGATCCAGCGTTGCAGCTCGCGCAGTCTGGCCACCATGATGTCGTGGTAGTCGTTGCCACGCGCGTAGCGTGCCACGGGGCCGGCGGGCTCGGCGCCGCCGTAATCGAGTCCCACTACTATCGCGCTGGTCGCGCCGGGTACGGTGAGGCGTGTGTCTCTGCGTTTCTCGGCGCCGCGCGCGATGTACTCCATGTCGCCGGCGTAGCCGCGCGCGAGCCAGTCGTCGAGTGCGCCGGCACCGTCCACGGGGCCGAGGGTGGTGATGCCGACGAGGTCGAAGCCGAGTCCGTATGCCTGTGCCCTGATGCGCTCCTTCAGGGCCCGCGCGGATACGGCCGCGCGCCGGCTCTCGGCTGCTTCGTTCGGCGCTGCGTTCGCCGCACGCGGCTCGTTGGCCGCCACGGTTCCACCTGGCGACGCCACGGTACTACCCACGGACTCTGGGGCGTGATGCGGCCGTGCTCACGGCTCGCGTCCGGCCCAGCGCGCGTATCGGATCACGTCGTCCACCGGCGGAACGGTATCCGGATCGCCGTACGCCGTGTACATGCGCCAGCGGGTATACTCCTTTTCCGGGACCGGCAGGAATGGCGGGCGCGCGTACCAGCCGCGTCTGCGGAAGCGCCACGCCACGCGAAGTAGACCGGCGGCGAGCGAGGGTCGTACGATTGCGCGCAGCGCCAGGCTGCCGCCGAGTCGAAGCCAGGTCATCCGGGAAGGAGCGAGTGGTTCCCCGCTTTCGCGGGGCTGATGGATCGTCATTCTGGTCGTTACGCGAATCCTCGTTCTGGCGGGGATCGGCGTCGGTTGCACGAACCCCGCTCTGACGGGGAGCATGGATCGCCACATCGGTCTCCGCAAAGACGGGGCTCGCGATGTGTCTTCTCCCACCCTCAAATCTCACGAATCGGACGTGCTCTCTCAACTGGGATATCAGATCGTATCGGTGGCCGGCGCGGTGATGATCCTGGCGGCCTACGCGACGCTGCAGCGCGGCATCCTCACCAAGGAGGACCGCTGGTTCAACCTCCTCAATTTCGTGGGTGCGGCGCTCCTCGCCTGGATCGCGATCGTCGACAGGCGCTGGGGGTTCATCCTGCTGGAGGTGATCTGGGCGCTGCTCTCTCTTCCGCCGCTGCTGCGAGGGAGGCGTTCGCCATCGTCAGCCGGGACCGAGTGATTCCGAGCGGCGGACGAACCGCGGCCCGTGCTTTGCACCTCTCACGCACTCCGCGCAAGGAGCGATCGCGGACAACGTAGCGAGGTGAAGATCATGGCAGACATCAATCTCGAAAAGAAAGGCAGATCCGGAGTGTGGGGGTGGGTGATCGCTCTCATCATCCTGCTGATCATCTTGTGGGCGATCTTCGGCAACCGGTCAGAGCGGGCACGAACGACGACGTCGAGCATCGATTCGCACGATACGGTGGCGTCCATCGCGACGAGTCCGGCGCTCTCGCCGCGGCTGGCGGACGCCGCCTGATCCGCCGCGGGCTTTCACGTCCGAACGCGAGTGACGCGCACGTCACGGGGCGGCGGTGGTCGGGAAGGCGGGTCGCGCTGAAGTGCATCGGGAGATGCATCAACTGCAGTAGCTGGAGGATGTACAGATGGCAGACAAAGACAGGAACATGACGCCTGGCGGACTCGTTCCCCTCGACAAGGCCGACGATTACAAGGTCGCCGATGGGAATCCCGATCCGCGCGGCTGGGACGTGATCGCGAACGGAACGAAGGTCGGAGAGGTGGACAGGCTCATCGCGGACCTCGGCGCGCTCAAGGTGCGCTACCTGGACGTGGAGCTCGACGATGACTTCGCCGGCACGAAGGATCGGCACGTTCTCATTCCCATCGGCGCCGCGCGCCTCGACGACGACCACGACAATGTGCTCCTCCAGGGGATGACGAGAGATGCTCTGATCGGTCTTCCGGCCTTCTCCGCGAATACTCCGATCACGCGCGACTACGAGAACTCGCTGCGCGAGCGGATGACGGGCGCACCCGTCCCGCAACCACGGTCGGGACGCGACTACTACGACCACGAGCACTTCGACGAGAACCGCTTCTTCGGTAAACGCGGCGCCACGGCGAGCGACGAGCGTAACGAGCGCCTGGTACGCATTCCGATCGCCGAGGAGGAGATGCGGGTTGGCAAGCGCCAGGTGCAGGCGGGCGAGGTCGACGTCCGCAAGACCGTCGAGACGAGGCACGTGGAGCAGCCGGTGACGCGCCGCCGCGAAGAGGTCGAGGTGGAACGCCGCCCGATCAAGGGCGATCAGGCGGCCGCGGGCGCCGCGGACTTCCAGGAGGGCGAGGTGCGTATTCCGCTCATGGAAGAGGAGGTGGTGGTGGAGAAACGCCCCGTCGCGAAGGAGGAGGTGGTGATCCGCAAGCACGCGGTAGAAGACACCGAGAACGTCGGCGCGGATCTCAAGAGGGAGCGCGTCGACATCGACGAGAAGGGACGCGTGCGCGGCAAGGTCGATCGCGATCGCGACACCGACGAGAATCGCCCCGCGCGGTAGAGGAGGGAGGCGCGGCGCCGGGAAGATTCCGGACGCTCGCGCCGTCTACTCGATGCGGAGACGGTACACGGTGCGCGACGAGAACGTTTCGCCCGGGCGGAGTATCCCGGAAGGGAAGCGCGGTTCGTTCGGCGCGTCGGGAGAATGCTGCGTCTCGAGCGCGACCGCGCCGTTCGGCCGGAAGCGCGCGCCATCGGCGCCGGGTGTGTCGCCGCCGAGCGCGTTCCCGGTGTAGAGCTGCAGCCCTGGCTCGGTGGTCAGAACTTCCAGAGTACGACCGCTCCGCGGAGAGTGCAGCCGGGCGGCGAAGACTGGCGTGTTGCCGCCCGTGTACCGGTCGAGCACGAAGTTGTGGTCGTAGCCGCCGCCGTAGCGGAGCTGCTCGTCGTCTTCAGCGATGCGCTCGCCTATGACGTGCGGAGTCGTGAAATCGAAGGGGGTGCCGGCCACCGGTCGGGTCTCGCCGGTGGGGAGGAGGCGGGCCGTCATCGGCGTATAGGCCGATGCGGCGATGGTGAGCTCGTGGTCGAGTATGTCGCCCGCGCCTTCGCCGCCGAGATTGAAGTAGGAGTGCTGCGTGAGATTCACCGGAGTGGCGTGGTCGGTCGTGGCGTGGTAATCGAGCACGAGCTCGTCGCTCCCGGTGAGTGTATACATCACGCGCACCCGCATGGCGCCCGGGTACCCCTCCTCGCCGTTTGGGCTCAGGTAGCGCAGCACGACGCCGACGCCGCCCGCGCCGGAGTATGGATCGGCGCTCCATACCACCCGCTGGAAGCCGCGCACGCCTCCGTGCAGGTGATCGCGCCCGGCGTTGATGGAGAGCTGGTAGCTCTCGCCGTCGAGCGTGAAGCGTCCGTTCGCGATGCGGTTGGCGCAACGCCCCACGAGCGCGCCGGTCGCCATGGAATCGGCTTCGTACTCCGCGAGCGACGCGTGCCGAAGGGTCAGCTCGGCGATATCGCCACGCCGGTCGGGTGCGGTGAGCGACACGAGCGTTCCGCCGTACGTCATCACCCGCGCTTCCACTCCACGCCCGTTCGTCAGCGTGAAGATCTCCACCGTCTCGCCGGACGACGTCGTGCCGAAAGGCGCGCTCTCGACTCCCGGCGATCCGCCCACTCGTGTGTCCGTTCGGTGGCTGCTCACTCGGGCGCGCTCAGTTGAATGCGACTCCATCCAGGCCGCCGGGTATGGTCATGCCCAGCGACTTGAGCGCGCTCGGCATGATGTCCACCGTGCGTCGCGGGCTTCCCGGCAGCGGGTGATTCACGAGGAGCGGCACGAGCATGTGCTCGCGGTGCAGCGCGCCGTGAGTGCTCACGTGCGGGATGGGCTCGTAGCGTGCGCGAAAATCCCAGCCGCGAGCCGCGGAGAGGATCACTTCCCCAGCGCGCGCGGACCCGGCGAGGTTGGTTATCTGCACGAGCGAATCGGGGTAGTCGGTGGCCATGGTGATCTCGTGGCTCTCGCGCGAGTCGATTCCGGCTATCGGCTCGCCGCCGAGGCCGAGCGGGTCGCCATCGACGGGGTGGTACGCGTAGCGGCCGCCGGCGCGCTCCACGAAGGCGCTCCCGCGCCGCCGCGCGCGCACCTCGCAGCGCGTCTGCGAGTGCGGGAGGAGGACGAGGTCCACGGATTCGCGCTTGAGGAGCGCGGCCGCGAGCGGCTCCCAGCGGGCGCGCAGCTCGGGCCACCAGGGGCGCTCGCGCCGCGCCAGCTCCAGGTACAGGTGCGCCATCGCGTTCCCGCTCACCATCACCGCCACCTCCGGCCGGCGCGAATAGACCCACGGGTGCGAGATCACGCGGTGGCCCAGGGAGGTGACGCACGTCGCGATATCATCGTGCTCGCGAACGTTGGAGTGGCCGTGGTCGCTCACCACCCAGAGCTGCGTCTCCTCCCAGCGGCCGGCGCGCTCCGCGTCGTCGCGCAAGCGGGCCACGGCGTCGTCCATGGCCCGCAGCGCGCCGTGCGCGGCGGGCGAGTCGTGGCCCGATGCGTGCGATGTCTTGTCGAGCCCGAGCAGCGCCACGAAGCTCAGATCGGGGCGATACTCGCGGATGCGGCGAGCGGCCTCGCTCGCCACCACGCGGTCGATCGCGAGCCAGCCGGCTACGTTGCCACTCCAATGGGTGCGGGCAATGCGCGCGAGGAGGCGGAGACCGGTGCCGAGCTTTTCGCTCCGCCGCGCGCCGCGGCCGATCATGCTCATGGCGGAGAAGCGCGAGCGCACGAGCTCGAAGAGCGTGGGAACGCGTGCGTCGAGGTCGCGATCCATGTGCCGCATGTCGCTGCCGAGGTAGCTGCGGCAGTAGGGACGGCTGGTGCAGCGGGTGCGGGCGCGGTCGTAC
>Ga0182741_1003442_pt1 | contig 16855 bp, 15 predicted proteins | sample eDN5th37CBELigOP_FD_128874 | JGI IMG/M metagenome (GOLD analysis project Ga0182741, IMG submission 128874) | Enriched Organic Plus compost microbial communities from Emeryville, California, USA - eDNA 5th pass 37_C BE-Lig OP (version 2) (version 2) ...
AGATCGCCGAGCGGCTCGTGGTGTCGGTCCGCACCGTCGAGGGGCACATCTACCGGGCGTGCACCAAACTCGACGTCTCCGACCGCACGGAGCTCGCCGAGTTGATGCGCGACACCGGCCGGCACTAGCGCGACCGCAGGTTCACCCCATCGACTTCGCTCCGTCGAGGGACTCGCGGATGATGTCGGCGTGGCCGGCGTGCTGCGTCGTCTCGGCGACGATGTGCAGTAGGGCGCGACGCACCGACCAGGCGTCCTCGGTGTTCCACGGCGCCTTGGGAAGTTCGTGGACGACGTCGAGCGACGGCAGCGTGCGCACCAGTTCGTCGGTCCGGGCCGCCACCTCGTCGTAGGCGCGCAGGGCCCCTTCGAGAGTTTCACCGGGCTGCAGCCGGAAGTCCTTGTCGCGTTCGGCGAAGTCCTCCTCGGTCCACTCGGTGAAGTCCTTCTCCATGTAGTCGGCTCCGATCACGAGGAAATCCGCCCATCCCCGTTCGACCTCGGTGACGTGCTTGATGAGTCCACCGACCGTCAAGGCGCTCTCCGTCGTTCGCTGCGATGCCTGTTCGGTGGTGAGATCGCGGGCCGTGAATCGCAGGAAGTGCCGCGCATGGGCCAGGCTCGACAGCAGATCGCGGCGTTCCTGGTCGAGCGTCGGGGTGGCGTTCCGGGTGGTGGTGGTCTCGGTCATCGGGTGCTCCTCGTCGTCGTGGTCCGGCAAGATCCACGCTACGAGGCATTGGTGCCAGTTCTTGTCACTTATAGGTCCGCAGGTGCGGAAGAATGAGGTCATGTCCGACACGAGCTCCCGCACCCTGCGGCTTCTGTCGCTGTTGCAGACCCATCGCTACTGGCTCGGCGCCGAACTCGCCGACCGGATGGGGGTCTCGCTGCGAACCCTGCGCCGTGACATCGAACGGCTCCGCGATCTCGGATATCCGGTCCGGTCCGATCGTGGGGTCGGCGGCGGATATCAACTCGCGCCGGGCGCGTCGTTGCCACCACTGGCCCTCGACGACGACGAAGCGGTCGCGCTCGCGGTGGGTCTTCTCACCGCGGCCCAGACCTCGATCACCGGGATCGCCGAGATCTCCGTGCGCGCGCTGGCCAAGGTGATCCAGGTGATGCCGCCACGCCTGCGACGCCAGGTGGAGGCGCTCGATGCGGCGACGGTTTCCGCGGACACCCCCTGGGCGACCCGCGCGACCGATTCGCAGCAACTCGTCACCGTCGCACGCGCGTGCCGCGACGACGAACGCATCGTCTTCGAGTACACCGCGGCCGACGGCACCGCGACGAGCCGGCGCGTCGAACCCCGGCAGCTCGTCTCCCTCGGGCGACGTTGGTATCTCGTCGGCTACGACCTCGACCGTGGCGCCTGGCGCAGCTTCAGGCTCGACCGCATGGCCGAGACCACCGCCACCGGGATGCGTTTCCGGCAGTGCGAGCTGCCCGGTGGCGATGCCGCAGCCTTCGTCGAGCGCGGCATCCGCAACCGTTCCCAGGTGAAGGTCAGCGCGGAACTGGAGGCACCGGAGCACGAGGTGCGGCGCCGGATCGGCCAGTGGGCCGAGGTGATCGCGATCGACTCCGAACGGTGCCGGATCGAGGTGGACGCCGACAGCATGGACTGGGCGGTCTTCACCGTGGGCATGTCCGGAGGGCGGCTGCTCGGTGCGTCACCGCCGGAGTTCGTCGAGCATCTGGAGAACTGGTCGAATCGGCTGGTCACCGCCGCCGAACACTCGGGGTGACCAGTCACCCGGCGCTATGACCCATCCCACAATCGGCCGGGCACCGGAATGCAGTCGGGGGTGGGGGTGGTTGCGCCACCCATGGATCTGTTCACACCTGTTGCCCTCGGAGACCTCGAACTCGCGAACCGTATCGTCATGGCCCCGCTGACCCGCATGCGTGGTGGTTCGGCCGGTGTACCCGGAGATCTGATCGTCGAGCACTACCGTCAGCGGGCGAGTGTCGGCCTGATCATCGCCGAGGGAACCTATGTGAACTTCGAATCGCAGGCCTTCGTCGGCCAGCCCGGCATCGTCACCGACGAGCAGGTCGCCGGCTGGCGGCGCGTCGCGGATGCCGTGCACGAGCGCGACGGACGCATCGTGCTGCAGTTGATGCACGGCGGCCGCGTCACGCATCCCGACGTCAACGGTGGCCGACGCGTCGTCGGGCCGAGCGCCATCGCGATCGAGGGCCAGGTGCACACCGAGCAGGGAAAGCAGCCCTACCCCGTACCCCACGCACTGACCATCGACGAGATCCCTTCCGTCGTCGACGACTTCGTCGCCTCGGCCCGCCGCGCGATCGGTGCCGGACTCGACGGCGTCGAGATCCACAGTGCCAACGGCTATCTGCTGCACGAATTCCTCTCCCCCGCATCGAACGTGCGGGACGACCGGTACGGCGGTTCGGTGGAGAACCAGATCCGCCTCGTCGTCGAGGTCGTGAAGGCCGTGTCGGAGGCGGTCGGCGCCGGACGTGTCGGACTGCGAATCTCCCCCGAACACAACATCCAGGACGCAGTCGAGACCGATCGCGACGATGTGCGTGCCGTCTACGGCACTCTGGTCGACGCCCTGCAGCCCCTGGGCCTGGCCTATCTGTCGGTCCTGCACAAGGAGCCGACCGGCGATCTGGTACAGGAACTCCGGACGCGGTTCGGCGGCAAGGTGATCGCCAACAGCGGCTTCGGCTCGCCGACCACACGCGACGAGGCCGTGCAGCTGATCGACGATTCGCATGCCGAAGCCGTGGCGGTCGGCCGGGCGCTGATCGCCAATCCCGACCTGGCCGAGCGCTGGCGGGACGGGCAGCCGGAGAACGCACCGCGTCCGGAGCTGTTCTACGCGTCCGGAGCCGAGGGGTACACCGACTACCCGTTCCTGCAGACCGTCTGAGCGCAAGCCCTACGAGGCGCTCGGATCCTTGCGCGCCGAACCGTTTCTCGCCGCTGCTGTAGTGCACGCGAGCCCCGGTTCGGCGCGCGAGGTCGTTTCGGTCTCCCGAGACAGGTCGGGCATCATCCGTTCGAGTATCGGTCGCCACCGCGCCGCATCCCCCGGGAAACACGTGCTCAGCAGCTCGACCATCGCCGATGGAGCGATCGACGCGCCGGGCGACGCGCCGAGCAACCCGGCGATACTGCCGTCCGCGCTCGCCACGACCTCGGTGCCGAAGGTCAGGACCCCGATCCTGCGACGATCGGGTTTGACGAGTTGGGCCCGCTGCCCCGCGTCGATCAACTCCCAGTCGGACTCCCGTGACTCGGGACAGAATCGCTGCAGCTGCCGGAACTTCCGCGCCCGGGTCGCGAGCAGCTGACCGACGAGATAGCGCACCAGCGGCAGGTTCTGCAGGCCCACCGCCACCAGCGGGGCGATGTTGTGCAGACGCAGGGTGGTGAACAGATCGGTGAGCCGGCCGTGTTTGAGCAACCTGGTGCTGAACGTGGCGTACGGACCGAACATCAGCCACTCGCGTCCGTCGACGATCCGCTTGTCGAGATGCGGCACCGACATCGGTGGTGCTCCCACGTCCGCCTGGCCGTAGACCTTCACCGCATGCTGGGACACCATGTCGGGATCGCCGGTGCGCAGGAACTGCGCGCCGATGGGAAAAACCGCGAAACCTCGCACCTCCGGGATCCGGGCCTTCTGCAACAGTTTCAGGGCGTACCCGCCTGCGCCGACGAACACGAACCGGGACCGGACCGAGAACCGTCCCGTCCTGGTGCGTCCGGAGACCGTCCACCGCCCGTCGGCGGCGCGGCGTAGTCGTGTGACCTCGTGCCCGGTACGAATCTCGGCGCCACGATCGCGTGCGTCCGACAGCAGTCGCTGTGTCAGGGCACCGAAGTCGACGTCGGTGCCTGGCTCGTAGCGCGTGGCCGCGATCGGTTCGGATCCCGAGCGACCGGTCATCACCAGCGGTGCCCACCGCGCGATCGTGTCGGGGTCCTCGCTGTACTCCATCGCGGAGAACAGCGGCGAGCGTTGCAGGGTGGCGTGCCGCCGACGTAGATAGTCCACATCGCGTTCGCCGAAGACGACGTTCATGTGCGGTGTCGCGTTCACGAACGGCGCCTCGTCCGGTTCGTCGAGGGACTCCCAGAACTGCCGTGAAATCCGGAACTGCCGGCCGATCTCCTCGGCCCGGGTCGAATCCGCGGGATCGGGCATGTAGTTCAGTTCGCACAGACCGGCGTGGCCGGTGCCGGCGTTGTTCCACGGGGCGCTGCTCTCGGCCGCGACCTCGTCGAGTCGTTCCAGGACGAGGATCGACCGATCGGGTTCGAGCCGCGCCAGCAGTGCACCCAGTGTCGCCGACATGATGCCGCCGCCGATCAGGACGGCGCCGTACTCGTGGTCGTCGTGCTGTGGTCCGTCGGCAGAGCGCTTCCGATTCACCATCATTCACCTGCTTTCGCCGTTGTCGATCTTCAGCGTGCCCCCTCCCCATTCATCCGTCCAATGATGTTTCGCAGGGATTACCATGCAAATGTGGATTGGTACGTGACGCCCGAGACCGCAACGATCACCCCGCTGCTCGTCGCCTTCGACGCCGCGGCGCGCGAAGGTCACATCACGCGCGCGGCGGATCTGCTCGACGTTCCCCAATCCTCGGTCAGTCGCCGCATCCGGGCACTCGAGAAAGCAGTGGGTGTGGCGTTGTTCCAGCAGTCCGGGCGAGGGGTCGTGCTGACGACGGCCGGACGGGAGTTGCACGAACGCACCCGGCATCTGGTCCGTGAACTCGACGGTGCGATCACCACGGTGCGTGAACACGCCGATCCCGACCATGGAGTCGTCCGCTTCGGGTTCCCGCTCACCCTCGGACCAGTGAGCATCCCGTCGTTGCTGGCCGAGTTCCACCGTCTCGCCCCCGGCGTCCGGTTGCACCTGGTCCAGGCGCACGGCGAAGCGCTCGCCGACATGGTTCGCGACGGCCGACTCGATCTCGCCGTCATCATCCCTCCGCCGGAGGATCTGCCGGTCACCGTGCTCGCCCAGCAGCGGCTGTTGCTCCACCTCCCCAGCAGCCACCGTCTCGCCGGACGCGCCCGCCTCGACCTGCGCGAGCTCGCGGACGATCACTTCATCGCCAGCCCACCCGACTATCACATCCGCAGAGAACTCGAACCCGTCTGCGCCGAAGCGGGATTCGAACCGTACATCGCGTTCGAGATCAGCGAGTTCGAAACGATCCGGGCGCTGGTCGCCCAGGGCCTCGGTGTTGCACTGTTGCCTCGCTCCGAAACGCCTGTGCCCGGAATCGTCACCGTGCCGGTCGCCGGAATTGCGAATCGCACCATCGGATTGACGACGGGGACGAGGACGCCGTCACCGGCGGTCGCGCGACTGCACGCTCACATCGCCGGGCACGCCGACAGATTCGACGACCGCCGGCTCGATTCATAGGCATCCCTCTCGAACGCCGGAGACGGTGCACAGCTTCGCGAGGCGTGCGCCATCTCCTGCGTCGCCAGTCCCGACGAGGCGCAAGCTCCCGGTTCGAATGGTCGCCGACGGGGTATGCCACACAGATGCGATCGTCTGCAAGGAGTGTTACCCGACGCCGCTGTCGGCAGTTCTCGGATACGAGGAGATCGTGCTGACTCCGGCATCCAGACCGGCTGGTGGAGCCCATTTGTTCGAACAGATCAACACCACATTCGGCGATTCGGTAAACGCATCGACCTTCGAGCCCGTCGTCGCTTTTCTCTGACCTACCTACCGTCGAGGAGTTCTTCATGACAACAACAGATCTCGGTTCCACCGCCACGTTCGCCGGGCAGCCGGTCGCCTCCCAGTTCATCGATGGGCAGTGGCGCGAGGGACGCTCCGACCGCGTCCTGACCGACACCAATCCGTTCGACGACAGCGTGGTCGCCACGATCCGCCTCGCCTCCGCCGAGGACGTCGACGCCGCCTACACCTCCGCCCGGGCAGCACAGGCCGAGTGGGCCGCGACCGGTCCCGCGGAGCGCGCCGCGGTCCTGCGTCGCGCCGCGCAGATCCTCGAACAACGCCGAGCCGAGATCATCGACTGGCTGGTCGCCGAGTCCGGCTCGACGCGGATCAAGGCCGATACCGAAGTCTCCCTGGCCATCGGCATCACTCAGGAGGCGGCGTCGTTCCCGTCCCGGGTCCACGGATCGATCTTCGATTCGAACACCCCGAACCGTGAGATGCGGGTGTACCGCAAGCCGATCGGAGTGGTCGGGGTGATCAGCCCGTGGAATTTCCCGCTGCACCTGTCGCAGCGATCGGTGGCACCGGCGTTGGCGTTGGGCAATGCCGTGGTGATCAAGCCGGCCTCGGACACTCCGGTGACCGGCGGTCTGTTGATCGCCCGGATCTTCGAGGAAGCAGGCCTACCGGCGGGAGTGTTGTCGGTGGTGATCGGCTCCGGTTCGGAGATCGGCGATGCTTTCGTCGAGCATCCCGTCCCGCGGTTGATCTCCTTCACCGGCTCGACACCGGTCGGTAAGCAGGTCGGTGCGGTCGCCACCGGCGGTGAGCACCTCAAGAAGGTGGCACTCGAATTGGGCGGCAACGCACCCCTGGTGGTCCTCGACGACGCCGATCTCGACGCCGCCGTCGAGGCAGCGGTGACCGGGTCGTTCCTGCATTCCGGACAGATCTGCATGGCCGTGAACCGCATCATCGTGCAGGCGCCGGTGTACGACGATTTCGTCGAACGATTCACCCGAGCCGCGCAGGCCGTGCCTTACGGCGATCCCTCCGCAGACGGCACTTTGGTCGGGCCCGTCGTCAACGATTCGCAGTTGAAGGGCCTCGAGGAGAAGATCGAGCAGGCCCGGCACGCCGGAGCACGCGTTGCACTCGGCGGGAAGATCGACGGCCGGGTCGTGCCTCCGCACGTGTTCGTCGACGTCACGCCCGACATGGAGATCGCCCGCGAGGAGATCTTCGGCCCGATGGTCGCGGTCCTGCGCGCCGATGACGAAGCACACGCCCTCGAATTGGCCAACGACCACGAGTTCGGTCTGTCCAGCGCGGTCTTCACGCAAAACATCGACCGGGGACTGCAATTCGCGCATCGAGTCGAGGCAGGCATGACGTTCATCAACGAAATGACCGTTCAGGACGAGGCGCACGTGGCATTCGGTGGCGAACGCAACTCCGGCCTCGGACGATTCAACGGCGAGTGGGCGATCGAGGAGTTCACCACCGATCACACCATCGGCGTGACTCGGCTGGTGTAGGCACGCAACAGCGCCTCCGCTACGCCGACGGATTCGACGATCGTCGCGGCCGTACGGCGTAGCTCGACCGCACGCAGTCGGCATTCACGGCCGCGTCGCCGCTACCGACCGACGTCGATACGGAACACTGCCGTCTGCACCCCTGCGCAGACTCGAGGTGCAGGCGGCAGACGTCGCAGGGCGATCAGGCCGAGTGCGGGCGCGAACATCCTCGGTCGCCGGTGAGAACGCCGACCCAGCGTGCGTTGCGTTCGCCGTCTCCGCTTTGTAGGCTCCGTGCATGGCAGGATTGTCGACAATCCTACAAACCGGGAGGCGGTCGATGATGTTCCTTGATCCGACGCGCCCACATTCTCTGCGGTCCCCGTTTCCGACGCGGCGCACGCGATGAACGACGACCAGCTCACCATAGGCCAGGGCGGCGGAGTCTCCTCGACCGACGAGAACGTCCGAGTCCGACTCCTCACCGACAGACTCCACGCACTGGGCGTCCCGATCGACACCGCCACGCGTCGACTGGACGAGTATTCCTACGACGCCTCCAACTACCGGGTGCGGCCGGCGGCCGTGGTCTTTCCTCGGTCGGTGGACGACGTCGTGGCGGTGGTGACCGCCTGCGGCGACACCGGGATTCCGCTGGTCAGCCGAGGAGGCGGGACGTCGATGGCCGGCAATGCCGTCGGTCCCGGCGTCGTCGTCGACTTCTCCCGGCACATGAACCGCATCGTCGCCATCGACGAGGTCTCCGGTGTCGCCGACGTCGAACCGGGCGTCGTGCTCGCAACCCTCACGCGGGCAGCCGAGGACGCGTCCTCTGGCCGTATGACCTTCGCTCCGGACCCCTCGTCGAAGAACCGGGCCACGGTCGGTGGCGCGCTCGGCAACGATGCCTGCGGCAACCACTCGGTGCGGTACGGCCGCATGTCCGATCATGTCCACGAGATCGACCTCGTCACCGCCGACGGGTTCCGGCTCACCGCGGCAGAGCGGGGCCTGCGTGCCACCGATCCCGACGACGCGGCCGCTGCCGCGCGCGCGGAACAGCTCGGCGCCGAGCTCACCGCGCTGGCGGCCGAGCACCTGTTCGAGTTCCGCACCGAACTCGGCAGGATCCAACGCCAGGTCTCGGGTTACCACTTGGACAATCTGTTGCCGGAGAAGCGGTTCGACGTCGCCCGAGCGCTCGTCGGATCCGAGGGAACGTGCGCGGTGATCGTCGGCGCCCGCGTCAAGCTGGTTCCCCGCCCGTCCAGCGCGTTGCTGGTCTGCCTCGGCTACGACGACGTCGTCGACGCGGCCCGCGACATCGGAACCATCCTTGACTTCTCTCCTGCGGCAGTCGAGGGAGTCGACGCGGCGATCGTCGAGACCATGCGGTTTCGTCGAGGCGAGCACTCCGTCCTCGGCCTCCCCGCCGGAAACGCCTGGCTCTACGTGGACCTGGACGGTGACGACCCGGACTCCGTGGCCGCGGCCGCCGACGCACTGCTCGACAAACTTCGTCGGAACGGCCGTCTCGTCGATGGCCGCATCGCGGCGGACACCACCGAGCGTGCGTCGCTGTGGCGGGTGCGTGAGGACGGCGCCGGACTGTCCGCCCGCCTGGCGTCCGGCGGCGAATCGTGGCCGGGCTGGGAAGATTCCGCCGTCGCGCCGGAGAACCTCGCCGACTACCTCCAGGACTTCCGCGTACTGCTCGACCGGCACGGTCTGCAGGGCGTGATGTACGGGCACTTCGGGGCCGGGTGCATGCACATCCGCATCACCTACGACCTGCGCACCGAGGAGGGCCGGCAGGTCTTCCGCGAGTTCACCCACGAGGCCGCGCGTCTGGTGGTCCGGCACGGCGGATCGCTCTCCGGAGAACACGGCGACGGCCGTGCCCGCTCGGAACTGCTGCCGGTCATGTACTCCGCGCGGATGATGAGCGCATTCCGTGCCTTCCGCTCGATATGGGACCCGAGAGGCATCCTGAATCCGGGATCGCTGACCGACCCGGCACGGATCGATGACGATCTGGCGTTGGCGGGCGTGCCCGAACGCACCTGGCGTACCCACTTCGACCTGCACCCGATCGAGGCCGTGCGCCCCGACGGTGCGCGTCCGCAACACACCCCCGACCCGTGGGTGCATGCCGTGCAGGGCTGCATCGGAGTCGGACGGTGCCGCTCCGACTCCGGTGGCGTGATGTGTCCGAGTTACCGCGCGACCCGCGACGAGAAGGACTCCACGCGCGGCCGGGCCCGGGTCCTGCAGGAGATGGTGCGCGGCGCCCGCACGATCGAACAAGGGTGGAAGTCCGAGGAGGTGCGTGAGGCACTCGATCTGTGTCTGGCGTGCAAAGCATGCTCGACCGACTGCCCGGCCGGCGTCGACATGGCCACCTACAAATCCGAGTTCTTCTCGCACTACTACGACGGCACACGACGACCGGTGTCGCACTATTCGCTGGGGTGGTTGCCGCGCTGGCTCGAACTCACGGGACGGGCAGCACCGCTGGTCAACGCGGTACTGCGCACTTCGCTCGCGAAGCGCGCCGCCACCCTCGGCGGCATCTCCCCCGACCGGGTACTTCCTCCCTTCGCCTCTCGGCGGGCCTGGAAGAAGGCCGTGAGCGAGGCGCTGCGCGGCCGGTCCGGTTCGACGCCGGTGGTGCTCTTCGTCGACACCTTCACCAAAGGGCTGCGACCGGAGGTCGCCGGTGCCGCAGCCCGCGTGCTCGCCGGAGCGGATCAGCAGGTGAGCTGCTCCGCGGACGCGTGCTGCGGACTGACGTGGATCTCCACCGGCCAGCTCGACACCGCGAAGAAGAAACTCTCCCACGCCGCCCGCACACTGGACGACGGCACCGACCGGCCGATCGTCGTCGTCGAGCCGAGTTGCGCCGCCGCACTGCGTAAGGACCTGCCCGAGCTGGTGCCCACCGAGGCTGCGCGTCGCGTCGCCGCACGGGTCCACAGCTTCGCGTCCTACATCGACACCCTGGTGCGCGGCGGCTGGTCACCTACCCCTGCGCGGCCGTTGCCGAACGAGATGGTGCTGCAGACGCACTGCCATGAATACTCCGTGTTCGGCGCCGGAAGCCATCGCCGGATCCTGACCGCAGCGGGCGTCGACGACGTTCGCGACGCAGTCGGATGCTGCGGCGTGGCAGGCAACTTCGGCTTCGAGACACAGCACCACGACATCAGCATGAAGGTGGCCGAGACCTCCCTCGCGCCGACACTGCGCGCGGCCGGCGACGACTCCGCGGTGGTCACCGACGGCTTCTCGTGTGCGATGCAGGTCGCGCAGATCGGTGTATCCGCCCCGGGACTGCACCTCGCTGAACTACTCGATCCCGGGTCGCGAATGTCGATGAGCAACAACATCTCCGAGGAGGAAAGCACATGACCGACACCACGACTGCCCGGACACGGGTGGGCGTTCCCGACGCAGTGTCCCGCGTCAGCACAGGCTTGTTCATCGACGGTGAGTGGGTCGAATCGATCTCCGGCGAACGATTCGACGTCGTGGCTCCGGCGACCGAGGAGGTCGTCGCGACCGTTGCGAACGGCAACGCGGACGACGCCCGACGTGCCATCGAGACCTGCGCGCGCGTGCAGAAGCAGTGGGCGAAAGCCGCTCCGCGTGAACGCAGCGTGATCCTTCGCCGTGCCTACGAACTCATCATGGAGCGGCAGGACGAGTTCGCGACCATCATGACCACCGAGATGGGCAAACCCTTTGCCGAGGCGAAGGGCGAGGTGGCCTACGCTGCGGAGTTCTTCCGGTGGTTCTCCGAGGAAGCCGTCCGCATCGGCGGTGATGCCATCAGCACCGGCGACGGCGCGACCCGCATCCTGGTGTCCAAGGAACCGGTGGGACCTTGCGTCCTCGTCACGCCGTGGAACTTCCCGCTCGCCATGGGCACCCGCAAGATCGGACCTGCCATCGCAGCCGGATGCACCATCGTCTTCAAACCCTCGGAGCTGACCCCACTGACCTCGCTGGCCCTGGTCGACGTACTCGTCGAGGCCGGTGTGCCCAAGGGTGTGCTGAACGTCGTGCCCACCACCGAACCCGGGGAGGTCGTCTCGACCTGGATGTCCAGCGGTATCGCACGCAAGATCAGTTTCACCGGTTCGACCGCGGTGGGCATCCGGTTGCTCGAACAGGCATCCCAACACGTCATGCGCAGCTCGATGGAACTCGGCGGCAATGCCCCGTTCATCGTGTTCGAGGACGCCGATCTCGACCGGGCCGTCGACGGCGCGCTCGCCGCGAAGATGCGCAACATGGGTGAGGCGTGCACCGCCGCGAACCGCATCTTCGTGCACCGCGCGGTCGCCGACCGGTTCGCCGAGAAGCTCGCTGCGCGTATGGATGCCCTCACCGTCGGGGACGGTCTGGTCGAGGGGACCCAGGTCGGTCCGCTGGTCGAGGAGAAGGCTCTCACGAAGGTGGAGCGTCTCGTCGCCGATGCGGTCGAACGTGGAGCGCGCGTCGTGTGTGGTGGCAGCCGACCCGAGGGACCCGGCTACTTCTACCCACCCACCGTCCTTGCCGGCGTGTCGAAGGACTCCGCGTTGATGGGCGAGGAGATCTTCGGGCCGGTCGCACCCATCGTCGTCTTCGATACCGAGGACGAGGTCGTCGAGATCGCCAACAACACGCCCTGGGGACTGGCCGGGTACATCTTCACCCAGGACGTCGACCGCAGCTTCCGCGTCAGCGAGGCGCTCGAAGTCGGCATGGTCGGGCTGAACACCGGTATCGTGTCCAACCCCGCGGCACCGTTCGGCGGCATCAAGGCATCGGGTCTCGGACGCGAGGGAAGCACCATCGGCATCGACGAGTTCCTCGAGGTCAAGTACGTCGCGGTCCCCCGTAGGTGACGCGCTGTTCCGCCGATCCTTGCGCGCCGAACCGTGTCTTGCCGCCGCTGCAACGCGCGCGAAGCCCGGTTCGGCGCGCAAGGTCTATACGGCCTACCCATGTAGGTCAGGAATCCCCTGATCACGCAACGGTTCCTGATCGGCGGGCCGCAGTGCCGCACCACTTCGCGAGTGCGTCGTCGAGACCGTCCGTCGAGCCCTCCCCCACCCAGGCCACGTACCCGTCCGGGCGCACGAGCACGGCCGACGGTGCGTCCACCTCACCGAGCAACGGCAACTCCCAGGGGCCGTCGTAGCACACCCGCACGAGGTCGACGCGTTCCGGAAGATGCGCGGAATCGATTGGCGGGCCGTCGAATTGCAGCAGAAGTGGACGAGCCCAGTGCATGAGCCCGAACACGCGCACCGGCTTCTCCTCGGCGATGATGTCGAGATCCGGCATGCGTCGTCCCAGCAGCGGGTGTCCCTCACCGAGGCCGTAGGCGACGTCGAGGCCGGAGATCAACGCCGCGATCGGTGAGCCGGCATCGTCGACGCGGAGCACCTCGTCGATCAGATCGCGCAGGGCCTCCTGGCGCGAATCGGCCTTCTGGAAAAGCGATTGGGCCATCGTGAATTTCAGTGCTCGCGCCCCGGCCGGGTGCCGTTCGGCGTGGTAGGTGTCGAGCAGATCGTCCCCCGAGACCCCTCGCACGACCTGCCCGAGTTTCCAGCCGAGGTTGACGGCATCCTGGATGCCCAGGCCGATACCAAGTCCGCCGGTGGGTGAATGCACGTGTGCGGCGTCGCCCGCGAGCAGGATCCGGCCCGCACGATAGGTCGTCGCCTGTCTGGTCGCGTCGGTGAACCGTGAGAGCCAGGTGGGGTCGTGCACACCGAAATCGGTGCCGAACACGTGGATCAGTTCTCGTCGCAGGTCGTCGATCGTCGGCGGTGTGGGAGGTCCCAATTCGGCTTCGGTCACCACGACCCGCGCTCGGCCCTCCCCCATCGGGTACAGACCGTGCACGCCGCGTTCGTCGATCTTGGCGTCGGTGGGGAGTTCCTCGGTGACCCGCACCTCGGCGATCAGGCTGCTGCGGGTCGCATTCGGCCCTTCGAATCCGATCCCGGCCGCGCGGCGCACGACACTGCGCCCGCCGTCGGCGCCCACCACGTACCGAGCCTGCACCGTCTCCCCCGATGTGAGCCGAAGATGGACGCTCTCCTCGTCCGCATGGGCACCGACGACCTCGATGTTCCGCCGGATCGGCACGCCGAATTCCTCGATCCACTGCAGCAGCAGCCGTTCGATGTGGTTCTGGAACAACGCGAGCGTGTACGGATGGCGGGTGGGAAGACGGCCCACGTCGAGCCTGGTGCCCCCGAAGGTCGCGGTGTTCACCGTCCGACCCTCGGCGAGGAATCGCTCGGCGATTCCTCGTTGATCGAGCAGCTCGATGGTGCGGGCGTGGATACCACCACCCCGCGACCCTGCGAGTTCCTGCGATTCGCGACGTTCGAGTACGACGACGTCCGCGCCGGCCAGGCGCAACTCCCCCGCCAGCATCATTCCCGTCGGCCCGCAGCCGACCACTACGACCTCGTGCATGTCCGCCCCTCTCCACGACACCGGACGGGCAGTATGAACCCCGGGTAGGGGCTTGCGACAAGCCCCCACCTGCGCGATAACGTGGAAACGGGACGGGACGACGAGCGCCCCGGGTCAGCCCTCGATGATGCGCTTGATCGCGTCCAGGGTCGCCGGAATTCCACTGCGGGCAGCCTGCTCCCGCGCGGCGATCTGAGCAGGTGCCTCCGCCCCGAACTTCTCGTGGAAGAACTTCTGCCCTGCTTCGGTGAACTCCCAGGTCTCCGTCAGTTCCGTGCCGGCGTCCGCGGGCTTGATGACGTAGCTCCAGCGCACGAGGCCGGGACCGACCGACCACGCGAATTCACGGCCCGGAGAGGCGACGACGACCTCCGAGCGGGTCTCCCAGGTGCGTTCGGGGGTGACGTTCCGGCCGGTGAAGAAGGAACCGACCTCGGGGCCCTGCCCTTCGTCCCACCAGCATTCCGCGCAGACGGGTGACCATTCACCCGTGCGGGTGACATCGGAGACGAGGGCGTACACCTCGTCCGGGGTGGCGGAAACGACGACGGAGGACTCGAAGGTCAAGGGTGTGGTCTGCATGGTCACCATCCTGCCCTGTCCCGATCGGTGCGGCGCGACGCACCGCCCGACGACCCCGTCGGAAGACGGCCCGACGAATGAGGTATTGCGCAATCACGTTCTTGGTGAACTCCGAGGGTGAATTCGTATCCGAGCAAAGGTTCGACCCATGCAATGGTCGGACTTCGAACTGTGATTCGATCCGTAAAGCAGTGTCCCCGTGACGATGTCTGCTTATACTCGCGCAATGTTGATCATCGGAATCATTCTGTTCGGGCTGCTCGTCGGCGCGGCGGCACAGCTCATCGTGGGCAGGTCCGGAACCGGGATCGACTGGACGCTCGCGTTCGTCGCGGGCATCGGTGGTTCGTTCGTCGGCGGTCTGCTCATCAGCCTTCTCGCAGGTGACGGCTTCGAACTGCGTCCCAGCGGGATCATCGGTTCTCTCGCCGGCGCGATCATCGTGACCGCCGCGTGGTCGGCCTGGAAGTCGCGGTCGCGTCAGGCCTAGCGGCCTCGATATCCGCGACCGATCACCCGCGATCCCGGCTCAGGCCTACGGGCCTACGCGCCGCACGGTTTCGACGACCCGTTCGAGGTGATGCTCCGTCCGAATCCGGTACTGGCACCTCGCGAGGTGTACGACGTGAAAGCCCGACGGTGGCAGGCGGAGTGGCCTCGGTTGACGGTCGTTCCGTGGCCGGAGCGCTGACACGGTCATTCGTCGGGATCCTCGTCGAATCTGCGCCGCGCTTCCTCGATGCGAGGAAGATTCGTCGACGCCCACAGCAGCAGGGCATCGATCGGTTCGCGCACCGTCTTCCCCAGCGGCGTGATGCGGTATTCGACCGCGACGGGACGGGTGTTCACCACTCGGCGTTCGACGATTCCGTTGCGTTCGAGTCTGCGCAGCGTGGTCGTCAGGGATTTCTGCGTGACCTCGGGGACGGCGCGCCTCAGTTCGTTGAAGCGGCGTGGCGCCTCGCAGAGTTCGGTGAGCACGCTCAGGGACCACTTGTCGAGGATCTGCCCCAACAGTTCCCGGTGGGCGGCGACGGCGAGCAGCTCGTGGTCAGCGGTATCCGGCATGAAACCTGGTTTCGTTGAAGTGACTTCCGGCGACCAAGTATAAATCGGATACCACCCGGTTCCGACCTCAGGAGAAGCCCGTGCCCGTCACCTTGTTCAGTCCCGAAAGCATGTTGCCGAACGCTCCCTACCACCACGTCGCCGTCTCCACCGGTAGGCGACAGGTCCATCTCGCCGGACAGGTCGCACACATGCCGGACGACTCACCGATTCCTACCGATCTGGCCGGTCAGGTGGCCCAGGCGCTGCGCAACGTGGCACGAGGCCTGGACGGAGCGGGCGCAACCTTCCGCGATGTCGTGCGCCTGACCTTCTACGTCACCGACTGGCATCCCGAGAAGATCGGACAGTTCATGGCCGGCGTGCAGGCCGTCGCGCAGGAGATCGATCTGCCCGATCCGATGCCACCGGCATCGCTGATCGGTGTCGCGGCACTCTACGAACCCGCCGTACTCGTGGAGATCGAAGCCACCGCGGTTCTCGAGGGATGAGCGTCGTAGATCAGGCCGCGCAGACCCCGAAGACGGGAAATCCGTCGTCGCACGCAGTGGACCGGAACGCGACCCGCACCCGGGCCTCGGCGCAGTCGGGAAACGATCCTTCGATCTTCGAGTAGAGCCATGGCCCGTCGTCGAGTTCGACGATCGCAAGGGTGACCGCGCTGTCGTCCTGCGCGCCGACGTCGATCGGCTCGACGACCTTCCAGGACACGATCGAGCCGGTGCCGGAGCAGCGGGCGGACTCGAGGTTCGCGCCGCCACAGGAGGAGCAACGCGCTGTCTCGGGAGCGAGAAGCGTCGTGCAGCTCCCGCAGCGCAGGATCGTCATGCAGTTCTGCGTCGCGTGGGGCGCCATCGCGGTCCTTCCGTCAACGGAGAATGTCCGAGCCACGAGCGATCCGTCGTAGAGGGGCGGGACCCCCGACGGGCCGATGACGTGACTCCGATCATCGGCCCCCTGTTCGAAGGTAGGTCGACCCGGGACCTTTTCCATCGGTACGCGAGCACACAGATCGTGGGGTCCGCTGGTCGCAGCGCACAATACCGCGTCGGTCGACCGAGCCGTTCGGGCCACCGAACGCCACCGGGACGAGCGTCCGAACAAGCCGCTGACCTGCAGGTCCACCCGGGTCGGACGTGATCCGGCTCGCACCGGCACCCCGTGCCACGCTCCGACACTGTGCGCGCAGCCCGAACCACAAAGAAAAGTATGCAGACGCACCGGTGAACCGAGGGGACGTTCGTCCTTGACATGGACTGCAGCGGCACCTGCTCGGCCGGGTCGACTCGCCGCTTTTGGACCATCCCACCTTCGCGGATCGACCGGTCGCAGACATCCCATCGGTTGTGAGGAGCTCTTCCCGTGACGACCGCACGTGACGTGCGCGCACCCCTCGTTCCGCGCGATCTGCCGCCGCACTCCCCGCGCGTCTCGCCGACGCCGGTATCGCGTGCGAACTGCAGGTCTGGGACCGGCAGGTGCACGTATTCCAGGC
>Ga0182741_1003449_pt1 | contig 16843 bp, 13 predicted proteins | sample eDN5th37CBELigOP_FD_128874 | JGI IMG/M metagenome (GOLD analysis project Ga0182741, IMG submission 128874) | Enriched Organic Plus compost microbial communities from Emeryville, California, USA - eDNA 5th pass 37_C BE-Lig OP (version 2) (version 2) ...
GAGAAGACCGGCCGCGGTCCTGCCGATTCAGTCGCCGGGGTCGTCGGCATTCCCGCTGCCGGGTCTCACACGCGGCGGGTCAGTCGCGGCTGATCGCGATGAGGCGCAGGATCTCGAGGTACAGCCAGATGACCGTGACCATGATCCCGAATGCGCCCGTCCAGCCGTACTTCCGCGGGGCGCCGTTGCGGACCCCGCGCTGGATGAAGTCGAAGTCGAGGACGAGCGAGTACGCCCCGAGCAGCACGGCGAAGACGCCGAGGATGATGCCGAGCGGGATCCCGAAGATCTCGACGCCGGTCCGCAGGCCCCACGGGTCGGTCGACACGCCCGTCCACATGAGCACGACGTTGACGAGCGAGAACAGCGCGTAGCCGATCATCGCGATGAGGAAGACCTTCGTCGCGCGCGCCGAGGCGCGGATCTTGCCGCTCGCGAAGAGCGCGAGCGTCACGCCGACGACCGCGAACGTCGCGAGGACCGCCTGCATGACGATCCCCGGGTACATCGCCTCGAAGAACGCGGAGATGCCGCCGAGGAACACGCCTTGCGCGGCGGAGTAGGCGACGATGAGCGCGGGGGAGGGCTCGCGCTTGAAGATGTTGACGAGCGCGAGGACGAAACCGACGATGCCCGCGACGATCCACAGCCACGGGGCGATGCCGACCGTGATCCACCCGATCGTCGCGCCGATCACGAGGACGCCGAAGGTGATGCCGGACTTGACGAGGGAGTCCTCGATCGACATCCGGTCGCCCGCGTCGCGCTCGGCCGCGGGCGTGTTGTAGAGCTCTTCGAGCTCCGCAGCCGACATGTCCTGCGCGCCCGAGATGCCTCGAGCGCTGAATGCCGGGTCCCGGAACGCGGGGTTGTTCATGGCCATGTCAGGTGTCCCTCCTCGGACGGCGTGATTCCAGGGTACCGGGCGGGGGCCTCGTCCGCCTCAGAGCATCGACTGGACGAGGAAGAACGCGCCGACGACGATCGCGGCGCACAGGGTCGCCGTCGCGATCGCGACGGCGACACCGGCCGAGGTGAGGCTCGACGAGCTCTGCTCCGACTCCGCGCTCCGCACGCGCGCCCCGCACATGATGCAGTACTTGGCGTCCGCCTGGAGCTCGGCGCCGCACTGCGGGCACGTCGGCATGGCGCGATCATACGCTCGCGGCGCGCCGCGCCGTCGGCATATCCTCGCGGCGTGACCCTCCTGATCGCGCACCGCGGCGCGAGCGGCTACCGGCCCGAGCACACCGCGGCGGCGTACCGGCTCGGGCTCGCGCTCGGGGCGGACGCCGTCGAGCCGGACCTCGTCCCGACGCGCGACGGCGTCCTCGTCGTGCGGCACGAGCCGGAGATCTCGGACACGACCGACGTCGCCGATCGTCCCGAGTTCGCGGACCGCCGCCGGACGATCCGCGTGCCGCTCGAGGCGCAGCCCCCGGGGGACCCGATCGAGGCGCTCACCGGGTGGTTCACGTTCGACTTCACGTGGGCGGAGCTCGCGACGCTCCGGGCGCGCGAGCGCCTGCCGGCGCTGCGGCAGCATTCCGCGACGTTCCGCGACGAGCCGCTCTTGCGATTCGCCGATCTCCTCGACCTGCTCGACGGGACCGCGACGGCGGACGGGTCGGAGCCCGTCCTCGTCGCGGAGCTCAAGCACGCGAGCGCGTTCCGGATGCTCGGATTCGACCTCGCCGAGCTGTTCGCGCGCGAGGTCGCCGGCCGCGTCCCGGGGGAGCGCCTCGTCGTCGAGAGCTTCGAGCTGCCCGTCCTCATCGATCTCGCGGAGCGCGGCCTCGACGCGACGCTCGTGCACCTCGCCGCCGAGCCGATCGAGCTCGACGCGCTCCACCCGGGCATCGGCGGCGTCTCGTACGCGAAATCGCTCCTCCTCGCGGAGGGCGGCCGCGGCCTCGTGGACGCGGCGCACGCGCGCGGGCTCCTCGCCTACGCGTGGACGCTGCGCCCGGAGCGCGCATTCCTCGACGAGCGCTTCCGCGGCTCGGGGGAGCCGGGTGAATGGGGCGATTGGCAGGGCGAGTTCGGCGCGGTGCTCGACACGGGCGTCGACGGCGTCTTCGCGGACCACCCCGACCTCGTGCGCGCGCTCCTCTGACCCTCGAGTGTGCGCCCGTGCGGCGGGTGTGCGGGCGCACGCCCGCACACCCGCCGCACGGGCGCACACTGGGAAGGGTCGGTCGGCCGTCGCGCGTAGGGTTGAGGCGCCATGACGCTCCTGACCGACGTGTTCGACGACCCCGCGCCGCGCGCGCGAGGCGGCATCGACCCGGCGCTGCTCGAGGGGCTCAACGAGCGCCAGCGGGAGGCCGTCGAGTACCGCGGCCGGGCGCTCCTCATCGTCGCGGGCGCGGGGTCCGGGAAGACGAGCGTCCTCACGCGCCGCATCGCCGGCCTGCTCTCGAGCCGCGAGGCGTGGCCGAGCCAGATCCTCGCGATCACGTTCACGAACAAGGCCGCGGCCGAGATGCGCGAGCGCGTCGAGCACCTCGTCGGCGGCGCCGCGGACGGCATGTGGATCTCCACCTTCCACTCCGCGTGCGTGCGCATCCTCCGCCGTCAGGCCGAGGCGATGGGGCTGAAGGCCGGCTTCACGATCTACGACGCCGCCGACTCGCGCGCCCTCGTCAAGCGCATCATCCGCGACGCCGACCTCGACTCCTTCGGCTTCACGCCCGGCGGCGTGCTCTCGCGCATCTCGAAGCTCAAGAACGAGCTCACCGATCTCGAGTCCTTCGCACGGAACGTCGACTCGACCGACGCGCGCGAGCTCGGCTTCCTCGAGATCTATCGCCGCTACACCGAGGCGCTCCGGCGCGCGAACGCGCTCGACTTCGACGACATCATCGGCGAGACCGTCTACCTCTTCCGGGCGTTCCCGGAGGTCGCGGCGCTGTATCAGCGGCGATTCCGGCACGTCCTCGTCGACGAGTACCAGGACACGAACCACGCGCAGTACGCACTCATCCGTGAGCTCGTCCGCCCCGTCGACGCCGATGTCGCCGACGCGGTCGAGGCGAAGCAGGGCTGGGCACCCGCGCTCCGCGCGCCCGACGGTTCGATCCCCGGCGCCTCGCTCACGGTCGTCGGGGACTCCGACCAGTCGATCTACGCGTTCCGCGGCGCCGACATCCGGAATATCGTCGAGTTCGAGCAGGACTTCCCCGAGGCCCACGTCATCCTCCTGGAGCAGAACTACCGCTCGACGCAGCGGATCCTCGACGCCGCGAACGCCGTCATCGCGAACAATTTCGACCGCAAGGCCAAGCGCCTCTTCACGACGTCCGGCTCCGGCGAGCCGATCGTCGGGTACACCGGGTACTCCGGGCACGACGAGGCGCAGTTCGTCGCCGACGAGATCGAGTCGCTGCGCGACGCGGGGATGGACTACTCGCAGATCGCGGTGTTCGTCCGCACGAATGCGCAGACGCGGCCGCTCGAGGAGGTGTTCATCCGCGAGGGCGTCCCGTATCGCCTCGTCGGCGGCACGCGGTTCTACGAGCGAGCCGAGGTGAAGGACGCGTTCGCGTACCTGACGCTCGTCGCGAACCCGGACGACGACCTGGCCCTGCGCCGCATCATCAACGTCCCGAAGCGCGGCATCGGCGACGCGACCGTCGCCGCACTGCAGGCGCGAGCGGATCGCGTCGGCGTGCCGTTGCGCGAGGTGCTCCGCGAGCCCGAGGAGCTCGGCCTCGGCCCCAAGCTCCAGGCGGCGATCCGGGAGCTCGACGTGCTCCTCGACGAGGGGACGCGCATGGCCGCCGACCGCCCGCCGCACGAGGTCCTCATGCACGTCCTCACGGCGTCCGGGTATCACGCCGTGCTCAAGGCCTCGCGCGACCCGCAGGACGAGGCGCGCGCGGAGAACCTCGACGAGCTCGTCTCGCAGGCGAAGGAGTTCCGGAACCAGTACCCGGAGGCGACGCTCATCGACTACCTCACGTCGGTCGCGCTCTTCGCCGCCGCGGACGAGCTCGACGCCGCCGAGGATGCGACCGGGAATGCGGCGGGCGGCGCGCGCGGCAAGGTGACGATCATGACGCTCCACACCGCGAAGGGCCTCGAGTACGACGCGGTGTTCATCACGGGCGTCGAGGAGGAGCTCCTCCCGCACCGCATGTCGCTCCTCGAGCCGGGCGGGATCGCGGAGGAGCGCCGGCTCTTCTACGTCGGCATCACGCGCGCCCGCAAGCGCCTCTACCTCTCGCTCGCCACCTCGCGCGCGTCGTTCGGCGACGTGAGCGTCGCGATGCCGAGCCGGTTCCTCTCGGAGATCCCCGGCGACCTCATCGAGTGGCGGGGCGACCGCCGCTCGCAGGGGGGCTGGTCGGGCGGCGGCGGATTCCGGTCCCTCGGCGACCGGGGCGCGCCGCGGCGCCCCGCGATCGGCGCGAGCGCGTCGGGCCGCACGTCCGGCCGCGATCCGGCGAAGCCGAAGACCGAGTGGCGCACGCCGATCGGCGCCGTCCGGGACAACGGCGACCTCAAGCTCGCGGTGGGGGACCGCATTCGGCACACGGACTTCGGCGAGGGACGCGTCGCGAACGTCATCGAGAACGGCCCCCGCACGGTCGCGGAGGTCGAGTTCGATGGGGGCGCGAGGAAGCGCCTCCTCGTGAAGGTCGCCCCGATCGAGAAGCTCTAGGCTCGATCCGGGAATCGCGGAGGGGAGCAGCATGCGGATCGGGATCCCGACCGAGCGTGCCGAGGGGGAGACGCGCGTCGCGGCGACGCCGGCGACGACGGCGCAGCTCATCAAGCTCGGCTACGACGTCGTCATCGAGCAGGGCGCGGGGGCTCGCTCGAGCTTCCCGGACGCGGAGTACGCCGCCGCGGGCGCGACGGTCGTCTCGACGGATGAGGCGTGGGCGGCCGACGTCGTCCTCAAGCTCGCCGCGCCGACCGACGCCGAGCTCGCGAAGCTCAAGGACGGCGCGACGATCGTCGCGATGCTGAGCCCCGCCCTCAATCCGGCGCTCGTCGACCGCCTCGCCGCCCTCCCGATCACGGCGCTCGCGATCGACGCGGTCCCGCGCATCTCGCGCGCCCAGTCGATGGACGTCCTCTCCTCGACGGCGAACATCGCCGGCTACCGCGCGGTCGTCGAGGCGGCGCACGAGTTCGGCCGGTTCTTCACGGGGCAGGTGACGGCGGCGGGCAAGGTCCCGCCCGCGAAGGTGCTCGTCGCCGGCGCCGGCGTCGCGGGCCTCGCGGCGATCGGCGCGGCGAGCAGCCTCGGCGCGGTGGTCCGCGCGACCGACCCGCGGCCGGAGGTCGCCGACCAGGTCAAGTCGATCGGCGGCACCTACCTCCCGGTCGACGTCGAGGTCGAGCAGTCGGCGGACGGCTACGCGAAGGCGACGAGCGAGGCGTACGACAAGCGCGCGGCGGAGATCTACTCCGAACAGGCCGCGGAGGTCGACATCATCATCACGACCGCGAATATCCCCGGACGCACGGCGCCCGTGCTCCTGACGGCGGCCGACGTCGCGCGCATGAAGCCGGGTTCCGTCATCGTCGACCTCGCCGCGGCCAACGGCGGCAACGTCGAGGGCACGGTCCCGGGCGAGAAGATCGTCACCTCGAACGGCGTGACGATCATCGGCTACACGGACCTCGCGCGCCGCCTCCCGGCGCAAGCGAGCCAGCTGTACGGTCAGAACCTCGTCAACCTCATGAAGCTCCTCACCCCGGGGAAGGACGGCGTGCTCGTCCTCGACCACGAGGACATCGTGCAGCGAGCGATCACCGTCGCGCGCGGCGGCGAGAAGCTCTGGCCGCCGCCGCCCGTGAGCGTCTCGGCCGCGCCGACGACCGCGCCCGAGCGAGCGAAGGCGGACGATCGCCCCGCGCCCGCGAAGGCGCGGCGCCGCTGGCTGGCCCCGCTCGTCACCGCCCTCGGCGCCGTCGTCCTCCTCACCGCGATCGCCGTCGCACCCGACCCGCTCCCGCGGCACCTCACCGTGTTCGCGCTCGCGGTCGCGACCGGGTTCCTCGTCATCGGCGCGGTCCACCACGCGCTCCACACGCCGCTCATGTCGGTGACGAACGCGATCAGCGGCGTCATCGTCGTCGGCGCGCTCGTGCAGATCGCGACCGCGACGGAGCTCGCGTTGCCGCACCTGCTCGTCGCGATCCTCGCGCTCACGGCCGTCCTGCTCGTGTCGATCAACATCTTCGGCGGCTTCGCCGTCACGCGGCGAATGCTCGGAATGTTCCGGAAGGCGGACACGAAGTGAGCGTCAACGAGATCCTCGCGGGCGTGTCGACGGGCGCGTTCATCGTCGCCGCGCTCCTCTTCATCCTCTCGCTCGGCGGGCTCTCGCGGCACGAGACCTCGCGCGCGGGCGTGTGGTACGGCATCGCCGGCATGGCGCTCGCGATCCTCGCGACGTTCCTGAGCCTGTCGGTCGCGGCCGCGCCCTGGCCGTACGTCGCGCTCGCCGTCGCCGCGATCGTCGTCGGCGCCGCGATCGGCCTGTGGCGCGCGGCGCGAGTCCGCATGACGGGGATGCCGCAGTTCATCGCGCTCATGCACTCGTTCGTCGGGCTCGCGGCGGTGCTCATCGGCTGGAACGGCTACCTCGCGCCCGGCGAGATCGCGCACGAGCTCGAGGGCATCCACCGCGGCGAGATCTTCATCGGCGTCTTCATCGGCGCCGTGACGTTCACGGGTTCGATCGTCGCCTTCCTCAAGCTGTCCGAGCGCATGAAGTCGGCGCCGCTCGTCCTCCCGGGGCGCAATTGGCTCAACCTCATCGCGGTGCTCGCCTTCGTCGCGTGCACCGTGTGGTTCATCATCGACCCGCACTGGTGGCTGCTCGTCGTGGTCACCGTGATCGCCCTCCTGCTCGGCTGGCACCTCGTCGCCTCGATCGGCGGCGGCGACATGCCCGTCGTCATCTCGATGCTCAACTCGTACTCCGGCTGGGCGGCCGCCGCCTCGGGCTTCCTCCTCGGCAACGACCTCCTCATCATCGCGGGCGCGCTCGTCGGCGCATCCGGCGCGTACCTCTCGTACGTCATGTGCCGGGCGATGAACCGCTCGTTCATCTCCGTCATCCTTGGCGGCTACGGGATCGCCGCGCCGTCGAAGCGCGACGCCGAGGAGGAGGGCGAGATCCGCGAGGCGAGCGCCGCCGAGGTCGCGGCCGCGCTCGCCGAGGCGAGGTCCGTCATCATCGCGCCCGGCTACGGCATGGCGGTCGCGCAAGCGCAATACCCCGTCGCGGAGCTCACGCGCATCCTCCGGGACCGCGGCGTCGACGTGCGGTTCGGCATTCACCCGGTCGCCGGGCGCCTCCCGGGTCACATGAACGTCCTCCTCGCGGAGGCGAAGGTCCCGTACGACATCGTGCTCGAGCTCGATGAGATCAACGACGACTTCGCGAGCACGTCGGTCGTGCTCGTCATCGGCGCGAACGACACGGTCAACCCGGCGGCGGCGGAGGAGCCGGGCTCGCCGATCGCCGGCATGCCCGTGCTGCACGTGTGGGAAGCCGAGGAGGTCGTCGTGTTCAAGCGCTCGATGGCGTCCGGGTACGCGGGCGTCCCGAACCCGCTCTTCCACCGGCCGAACACGCGAATGCTGTTCGGGGACGCGAAGGAGCGCGTCGAGGACATCGTGCGGGCGCTCGCGGAGGTGCGCGTCTGAGCCGGTCGGGGCGCTCCGCGGGAGCGATTAGGATTGACCGCGGCCCGCGCGCGGCACGCATCGGGGCTCGACCCCGGCACCGCCGCCCCACCACACACGGACCAGCCCCTTCCGCACGCGAACAAGGGAAGTAGCAGCGTGGATCTGTACGAGTACCAGGCGCGCGATCTGTTCGAGAAGCACGGCGTCCCCGTGCTCGCGGGCATCGTCGCGGACACCCCCGAGGAGGTGCGCGCGGCCGCGGAGCGGCTCGGCGGCGTCACCGTCGTCAAGGCGCAGGTGAAGACCGGCGGCCGCGGCAAGGCCGGCGGCGTCAAGGTCGCGAAGACGCCCGCGGACGCCGAGGAGGCCGCGAAGACGATCCTCGGCCTCGACATCAAGGGCCACGTCGTCAAGCGCGTCATGGTCGCCGCGGGCGCGGACATCAAGGAGGAGTACTACTTCTCGGTGCTCCTCGACCGCGCGAACCGCTCCTACCTCTCGCTGTGCAGCTTCGAGGGCGGCATGGAGATCGAGCAGCTCGCGGAGGAGCGCCCTGAGGCGCTCGCGCGCGTCGAGATCGATCCCGCCGTGGGCCTCACGCTCGACAAGGCGCGTGAGATCGCGACCGCGGCGAAGTTCCCGGCGGACCTCGTCGACAAGGTCGCCCCCGTCTTCGTGACGCTCTACGGCGTCTTCACGAGCGAGGACGCGACGCTCGTCGAGGTCAACCCGCTCGTCCTCACGGGCGCCGGCGAGATCATCGCGCTCGACGGCAAGGTCTCGCTCGACGAGAACGCGGCCTTCCGCCACCCCGACCACGAGGCGCTCGAGGACAAGTCCGCGACCGACCCCCTCGAGGCGAAGGCGAAGCAGCACGACCTCAACTACGTCAAGCTCGACGGCGAGGTCGGCATCATCGGCAACGGCGCGGGGCTCGTCATGTCGACGCTCGACGTCGTCGCCTACGCGGGGGAGCGCCACGGCGGCGTGAAGCCCGCGAACTTCCTCGACATCGGCGGCGGCGCGAACGCGGAGGTCATGGCCGCCGGGCTCGACGTCATCCTGGGCGATGCGCAGGTCAAGTCGGTCTTCGTCAACGTCTTCGGCGGTATCACGTCGTGCGTCGCGGTCGCGAACGGCATCGTGAAGGCGCTCGAGATCCTCGGGGACGCCGCGACGAAGCCCCTCGTCGTCCGCCTCGACGGCAACCAGGTCGAGGAGGGCAAGGCGATCCTCGCGGCTGCGAAGCACCCGCTCGTCACGATCGCGGACAACATGGACCAGGGCGCCGACAAGGCCGCCGAACTGGCCGCCGCCTGACACAAGGACTAGAGAATGTCGATCTTCCTCAACAAGGACAGCAAGGTCATCGTCCAGGGCATCACGGGCGGCGAGGGCACGAAGCACACCGCGCTCATGCTCAAGGCGGGCACGCGGATCGTCGGCGGCGTCAACGCGCGCAAGGCCGGCACGACGGTGACGCACGAGGCCGCGGACGGGACGGAGATCGTCCTCCCGGTGTTCGGGAGCGTCGCCGAGGCGATGTCGCAGACGGGTGCCGACGTGTCGATCGCGTTCGTCCCGCCGGCGTTCGCGAAGGACGCGATGATCGAGGCGATCGACGCCGAGATCCCGCTCCTCGTCGTCATCACCGAGGGCATCCCGGTGCAGGACACCGCCGAGGCGTGGGCGCACGCGAAGGCGAAGGGCGGCAAGACGCGCATCATCGGCCCGAACTGCCCCGGCATCATCACACCCGGCGAGGCGCTCGTCGGCATCACCCCGGCGAACATCACGGGGAAGGGCCCGATCGGTCTCGTCTCGAAGTCCGGCACGCTGACGTACCAGATGATGTACGAGCTGCGCGACCTCGGCTTCTCGACGGCGATCGGCATCGGCGGCGACCCGATCATCGGCACGACGCACATCGATGCGCTCGAGGCGTTCGAGGCCGACCCGGAGACGAAGGCGATCGTCATGATCGGCGAGATCGGCGGCGACGCGGAGGAGCGCGCGGCGGCGTTCATCAAGGCGCACGTCACGAAGCCGGTCGTCGGCTACGTCGCGGGCTTCACGGCCCCCGAGGGCAAGACGATGGGCCACGCCGGCGCGATCGTCTCCGGCTCCGCCGGCACGGCGCAGGCGAAGAAGGAGGCCCTCGAGGCCGCGGGCGTCAAGGTCGGCAAGACCCCCTCGGAGACCGCGGCGCTCATGCGGGAGATCGTCTCCGCGCTCTGACGCGTCGATCCGACCGGCTCGCCCGGATTCGGCCTGTCGGCTTGCACGTCCTCCCGCCCGCCTGCCAGGTTGGGTAGGGATGGGTGGGAATCTGCTGCGCGCCGCCGTGGGCGCGATCGGTGTCGGTGCGCTGTCCGTGGTCCTCGCGACGCCGGCTTCGGCCGACGACGAGTCGCCACCGCCGACGGGCTCCTCGATCTTCGATCTCGTCGCGTCCGCGGCGCTCGAGTCCCCGGCGCAAGTGCGCGAGGACGGCGCGGTGCTCGTCGAGGTGACGGCCGCCGACGCCGACTCCGTCGCGGACATGATCGGGGCGGCGGAGTCGCTCATCGAGGTGACGAGCGTCGCGGAGTCCGCGGGCGTGGTCGTCGGGTGGGCGCCCCCAGGCGCGCGCGAGGCGCTCGAGGCGCTCCCGTCCGTGCGATCCGTCCGCACGCCGCCCGCGCCCGACGTCGGCGCGGTTGCCGCGAGCTCGATCTCGGCCGCGGACTGGATCCCCGCGCCCTCCTGTCGATCGGTGCCGGTCGACGCGGATGCCCCGCTCGCCACGGCGATCGCCCGGGAGACGTTCGGGGTCGACGGCGCGGGCGTCGTCGTCGGCGTCATCTCCGACTCGTTCGCCGCGAGCCTCGAGGCCTCGACGACGTGGGAGCAGGACGTCCAGCTCGGCGCGCTCCCCGGACCCTCGAACCCGTGCGGCTACACGACGCCGGTCACGATCGTCGCCGACGAGGAGCCCGGCGAGGGCTGGAGCGACGAGGGCCGCGCCATGGCGCAACTCGTGCACGGCATCGCCCCAGGGGCGCGCATTCTCTTCGCCGCGGGCGGGCCGAGCGCGTACGTCATGGCGGAGCGGATCGACGCGCTCGTCGCCGCGGGCGCGGATGTCATCGTCGACGACATCTCCTACTACCTCATGCCGGGGTACCAGGAGGGCCCCATCGGGGACTCGATCCGCGCCGCCACGGCGGCCGGCGTCGCCTACTTCAGCTCGGCGGGCAACGGCTCGATCGCCGCCGCCGACACGGGCCGGCAGATCGCCTCCTGGACGACGGACACGTTCCTCGCGACGACTTGCCCCGCGCTGCTCGACGACGACCGCAACGCGGGATGCCTGAACTTCGGGACGGCGGCCGAGCCGGACCCGACGCTCCGCGTGACGCTCTCCCGGGAGCGCGGACCGATCTCCTTCTCGGGGTACGTGTACTGGGACGAGCCGTGGTACGGGGTTCAGGCGCCCATGGCGCTCATCGCGCTCACGGCCGAAACGTCGCAACCTGTGGGCGCCGCCCTCTGCGTCGTCGCGACGAACCCCGACGAGTACGCGTGCGACGAATCGACGATCTCCTTCGCGATCGACGAGGAGTCCGTCGAGCTGCCGCCCGGAGCGGAGGTCGAGGTCGATCTCGTCGTCATCCGCTATCCGAACCCGGGCGAGGACGCCTCGAGCGTCCCCGACCCGGGCCTGCGCATCATGTTCCCGAGCGGCGGGGGCGTGCTCGTCGGGATGGAGCACGATCTCGGTGGCACCGCGGACGGCCGCACCGTCACGGTCGGACCCACGCTCGCGGTCAACAACGCGGGTCCGAACCTGTTCGCCGTCGGGGCCGCCCCGGCCCACGCCCCCGGGGCGCTCGAGCCCTTCAGCTCGTTCGGGCCCGCCTCCCTCACGTGGGCGCCACTGTCCTCGGCGGGGCCCGGCATGCCCGCTGCGCCGCTCCCGACCCCGTGGGTGCGGCCCGGCCCCGACGCGGTCGCCGTCGACGGCGTCCGCACGACGTTCTTCGGCGGCGCGAACACGTTCTACGGGACGTCCGCCGCGGCGCCGAACACGGCGGCGGTCGCCGCGCTCCTCCTCCAGGCCGTGCCGGGCCTCGCCCCCGGCGACCTCTACTCAACCCTCCGCGACTCCGCCGACGACACCATCACCGGCATTCCGGGGGTCGCCGACGAGCACACGGTCGGCAGCGGCCTCATCCGCGCGACCGCGGCGCTCTCCGAGCTCGGCGCCTCGACCGACCACCCGTTCCGTGCTCCCGTGCCGCCGCTGTCCGTTCCGGCGGACACGGCCTCCCTGCTTGCGATCGCGAGCGCCGACGGCATCCCGCAGGTGGAGGCGGTCGTGACGGAGGGCCTCGCCGTCGTGCAGGGCATTCCGGGCGTTGGCGCGGGGGACTGGATCTGGACCTACGGCTACTCGACGCCCGTCGACCTCGGCTGGTCCGCGACGGGCGCGGGCGGCGCCGCCGTCGTGCGTCTGCACGGCCTGCCGGATGGCGAGCACCGGCTCGCGTTCATGCGCGGCGACGAGCTCCTCGCGACCGCGCACATCGCGATCGGCCCGAGCCCGGCGATCCTTCCCGTGACCGGTCCCGCGGCGGTCGGGCTGCTCGGGGGCGCGGCGCTCGCGGCGCTCGCCGTCGGCGGCGCGCTCCTCGCGGCTCGGCGCTTCGCCTCGCGGCACTGACGTCAGCGGCTACCGTTGACGCGTGAACGCCGTCCGCACGTGGCTCCGCGAGCGCTTCGCGACGCCGTCGGCGATCTACGGCCTCGTCCTCTACTCGGCGGTCATCGCGGCCACCTCCGATCACGCGGATGACACGCTCGAGGTCCTCACGGTCGCGGGGATCACGCTCATCGTGTTCTTCATCGCCCACGCCTTCGCGGAGATCCTCGCCGCGCACGGCGCGCATCGGCTCCGCGACGCGTTCCGCAAGGGCCTCGCGCATTCGGTCGGCATGCTCTACGCGGCGATCCTCCCGACGATCGTGCTCATCGTGTGGTCGTTCATCGGCGGTTCGGCCGACGCCGCGGCGGACATCGCGCTCATCGCGGCCGTGCTCGTGCTCGGCCTCCTCGGCTTCGAGGCGTTCGCGCAGCGCGGCGCGGCCTGGTGGGCGAGGCTTCTCGGCGCGCTCGGCACCGCCCTGTTCGGCGGGGTCGTGATCCTCCTCGACTACTTCGTCCACTGAACCGACGTGAACCGCTCGCTCACCGCGCTCTTCGCCGCTGCCGAGGCGCTCCTCGTGCTCGCGATCGGCGTCGCGATCCCGCTCGCCATCGGCAGCGTCCTGTGGGCCGTGCACTTCGGCTTCGATCCCGACTGGGCCGTGTTCTGGCGCGCCGCCGCCGACCTCTGGCTCCTCGGTCACGGGGTCGACGTGACGTTCACGCTCGACGCCGCGCTCGCCGCCGCGATCGGGGTGCCGGGCGCCGAACGCCCGGTCACGATCACGATCGCGCTCCTCGGGTTCGCGGTCCTCACGGTCGCGCTCGCGGTCCGCACGGGGCGGCGCGTCGCGGAAGCGGGTCATCCGCTCCTCGGGGGCCTCGTCGCGATCGGCGCGTTCGCCGCCGCCGACGTCGCCGTCGTGCTGCTGTCCCTCCACCCCGCCGCCCGCGCCTCGATCGTCCAGGGCGTCGTGCTGCCGCCGCTCGTCTTCGCGATCGGGATGGTGTTCGGAATGCTCACCTCGGCCGATCGCGCCGACCGCCTCCGTGAGCGCGGCGCCGACGCCGGCCTGGCCTCCGCGCTCACGTCGCGCCTCCCCGTCCCCCTCGCCCGATCCCTGCTCGCCGCCGTCCGGACGGCGCTCGGCGCCGCGGCGGGCCTCATCGCGGTCGCGTCGCTCGTGACGGCCGTGGCGATCGTCGTCGGCTACGCGCGGCTCATCACGCTCTACGAGACGCTCCACACGGAAGTGCTCGGCGGCGTCGTCCTCACGATCGCGCAGTTCGCGATCCTCCCCAATCTCGTCGTCTGGGCCGCCTCGTGGCTCGTGGGGCCCGGCTTCGCGGTCGGCGTCGGGTCCTCCGTCGGGCCGTTCGGCACGGGCCTCGGACCGATCCCGCCGGTGCCGGTCCTCGCCGCGATCCCCGAGTCGCCCGGCCCGCTCGCGTGGCTCGGCCTCGTGGCGCCGATCGTCGTCGGGTTCGTCGCGGCGGCGCTCGCGGCACGCCGGCTCCCGGCGCCCCTCGGCTGGCTCGCGGTGCCCGTCGGCCTCGGCGGCGGGGCGCTCGGCGGTCTCGCCGTCGGGCTGCTCGCGGCCGCCTCCGCGGGCGCCGGCGGTCCGGGGCGCCTCGCGGAGCTCGGGCCGGACCCCGTGCAGGTCGGGGTCTGGGCCGGCCTCGAGTTCGCGGCGGCGGCGCTCGCCGCATTCCTCACCGTCCGGCCGCGAGGACGGGGCCGGTAGGCTGAGGGCGTGCTCCCGGTCGTCGTCCTGATCTCCGGCGGCGGCTCGAATCTGCGGGCCCTGCTCGAGGCGGCGGAGCACCCCGACTACCCGGCTCGCGTCGTCGCGGTCGGCGCGGATCTCGAAGCCGACGGCCTGCACCACGCCGAGGCGTACGGCATTCCGACGTTCGTCGTCCCGCTCGAGTCGTTCGAGTCGCGCGAGGCGTGGGGGGAGGAGCTCCGCCGTCAGATCGAGCTGTGGGAGCCCGGGCTCACGGTGCTGAGCGGCTTCATGCGGTTGCTGCCCGGCTCCGTCGTCGAGGCGCTCTCCCCGCGGCTCATCAACACGCACCCCTCCTTCCTCCCGGAGTTCCCGGGAGCGCACGCCGTGCGAGACGCGCTCGCCGCCGGTGTCGCGGAGACGGGCGCGAGCGTCATCGTCGTCGACGAGGGCGTCGACACGGGGCCCGTGATCGTGCAGGAGCGCGTGCGCGTCGTCCTCGGCGACACCGAGGCGACGCTCCACGACCGCATCAAGCAGGTCGAGCGGCGCCTCCTCATCGAGGTCGTCGCCGACATCGCCACCGGACGGATCGACCTGGAGGAGCTGACGACGCGATGACCGGGCCAGCGATCGACCCCTCGGAGTACCGCGAGCGCGATCTCGTGCCGATCCGGCGCGCGCTCGTCGCCGTGAGCGACAAGACCGGGCTCGTCGAGCTCGCGACCGCGCTCGCGCGGGCCGGCGTCGAGATCGTCTCGACCGGCGGCACGTCCGCCGCGATCGCCGCCGCGGGACTCCCGGTGACCCAGATCGCCGAGCTCACCGGATTCCCCGAACACCTCGACGGCCGCGTGCGCACGCTCCACCCGCACGTCCACTCGGGGCTCCTCGCCGACCTGCGGCTCGAGCGCCACGAGCGCGAGCTCGCCCAGTTCGGCATCGCGCCGTTCGAGCTCGTCGTCGTCAACCTCTACCCCTTCGCCGAGACCGTCGCGTCGGGTGCCGCGCCCGACGCCGTCGTCGAGCAGATCGACATCGGCGGGCCGGCGATGGTCCGAGCCGCGGCGAAGAACCACGCGAACGTCGCCGTCGTCGTCGACCCCGCCCGGTATCCCGATGTCGTCGCGGCGCTCGAGGCGGGCGGGACGACGCTCGAGCAGCGGCGAGCGCTCGCTCGCGACGCGTTCCGCCACACCGCCACCTACGACATCGCCGTCGCCTCGTGGATCGGCAGCTCGCTCGCGCCCGACGCCGAGGGCACGGGCTTCCCCGCCTGGGCGGCCGGCGCGTGGGACCGCGTCTCGCCGCTGCGCTACGGCGAGAACGCGCACCAGGCCGCCGCGCTCTACGGCTCGACCGATCGCGCGTGGGGCATCGCCCGCGCGACGCTCCTCGGCGGCAAGGAGATGAGCTACAACAACTACGTCGACGCCGACGCCGCACTGCGCGCCGCGTACGACCACGACGAGCCGGCGGTCGCGATCATCAAGCACGCGAACCCGTGCGGCATCGCGACCGCGGACGCGCTCGCCCACGCCCACGCGGCCGCGCACGCGTGCGACCCGGTGTCGGCGTTCGGGGGCGTCATCGCCGCGAACCGGCCCATCGACCGGGCGACCGCGGAGTCGATCGCGCCCGTCTTCACCGAAGTCGTCGTCGCCCCCGGGTTCGATGACGACGCGCTCGAGATCCTGCGGGCGAAGAAGAACCTCCGCATCCTCGCGCTCCCCGACGGGTTCGCCCCGTCACCCGTCGAGTACCGGCAGATCTCCGGCGGGATGCTCATGCAGCTCGCCGACCGCCGGTTCGCGCCGGCCGACGAGTGGACGCTCGTGGCCGGGGAGCCCGCGGATCCCGCGACGCTCGCCGATCTCGAGTTCGCGTGGCGCGCGGTGCGCGCCGTCAAGTCGAATGCGATCCTGCTCGCGAAGGACCGCGCCTCGGTCGGGGTCGGGATGGGGCAGGTCAATCGGGTCGACTCGTGCCGGCTCGCCGTCGCCCGCGCGGGCGAGCGGGCCGCCGGCTCGGTCGCGGCGAGCGACGCGTTCTTCCCCTTCGCCGACGGGCCAGCGATGCTCATCGAGGCCGGCGTGCGCGCGATCGTCCAGCCGGGCGGGTCGATCCGCGACGACGACGTCATCGCGGCCGCTCGAACCGCCGGTGTGACGATGTACTTCACCGGCGAGCGCCACTTCTTCCACTGAAGCAGTGGCGAAAGCCGTGACCCCACCGTGTCCGAATCGCAACGCGTTCGAAACGTGAGAGTGATTCCATCGTCCTGAGTACCCTGGGGAGTGCTCGAGTGGGGGGTCCCAATGTTCGAAGTGCCCATCGAGGCGGACCTGTCGAGCGCCGTCGTGCGCTGGGCCCCGCAGGTGTCCGGCGTCGTCGACGCCATTCGCCGGGAGCTCGCGCTCGGCCGGATCGTCGCCGGCCAGCGCCTCCCGAGCGTCCCCGCGCTCATGGCGCGCTTCGAAGTCGGTGAGCGGGTGATCGCCCACGTGATCGACGACCTCGAGCGCTTCGGCATCGTCGTCCGCGCCGCCGACGGCGCATTCGTGCTGCAGGATCCGGAGCCCGAGCAGTCGCTCCTGCGCCCCGACCTCCGCGACGACCCCGCGGGCGCGATCCGCTTCACCGAGTACCGCGCCGTCGTCGAGGCGGGGGCCGCGGGCTACGCGGCGATCCGCCGGACCGACGCCGACCTCGCCGCGATGGCCGATGCGCAGCGCCGGCTCGCCGCCGCCGACACGAACGTCGCGTCGCGGAA
>Ga0182741_1003453_pt1 | contig 16817 bp, 9 predicted proteins | sample eDN5th37CBELigOP_FD_128874 | JGI IMG/M metagenome (GOLD analysis project Ga0182741, IMG submission 128874) | Enriched Organic Plus compost microbial communities from Emeryville, California, USA - eDNA 5th pass 37_C BE-Lig OP (version 2) (version 2) ...
AACACGCAGTGGCCAAGGAAACGCGAATATTAGAAAGCGCGGGAAAACTTGAATGTAGATTTCACTCTGTAGATGGCATACCACCCGAAAGTGACAGGATTACTCGCTCTTTGACCACGCGATCGAGGGTGCTAACCGGTTTTCACCGCGTGCACGCTCCACTATCCGCGTATTCTAGAGCTTCGAAAAAGTGCAGAGGCAGGTTTCCCAGCATAACTAAAGGGGAACTAGATACAACGTGATATTCGGCGAGAAAACCAGAGGGCAACAACCGTTATCTCAGCATGTCAAAGCAATATGCGGTACCAGATCCCGCTGCAGATGACGTCGTACACCAAGCTGGCGCAGAACTCACGCCGACCCAGATCGCCGCCAAATTGATGCTCGTCTCGTTCAATGCCGACCTCGTTGCGAATCTACTCGACCAGCGTACGTAGCGTATACAACTTTTGGAGGCCGGCCCAATGCTTGCGAGACTTGTTTATCTGTCGAATCAGTGGTCGTCGTGCTGACTGTATGTGATTTGCATCGATTCAGAAGAATTGCTCGAGTCTCTGGATTGACGCTATGGCTTAAGGTTATGGACATAATTCAAAGACATCACGTTCTCACCGTCTGCAATACTTGCTCGTACATTTGTGATACTCGCATCTAGACGAATACCCATATGGTTTTGGAGTCATGGCATTCGCTGCGGAACATGAGCACTACCGAACGCTCACATTGTATAAGCTACGTGGTGTAGATCATTTCCTCGAGTTATCGGACGAAGATAGAGAAAGTATTGGAGTCTCGGTCGCACTTGGGTTATCGTCCATCGAGGGCTCACAGCATGAGTATATGATCAAATTCCTTGCGGCTGTACTGAATGTAAAGACATTGGACATAATGGCGAAATACCTATCAGGGGATTTGACAGAGGCAGATGTTTCGCTAACACTGAAACGAATTCGCGATGAGCACAAGGCCAAGGTTGCCGTGTACGAACGGGCCTTGGAGCAGGAACAGAAAAGTGAGTACAGCTCAAGTCAGTTTGGACACGGAGAATCTGATGAAGACGATGAAGACGATGAAGACGATGACGAAATCGAAGGCGAAGGCGAAGATGGAGCCGATGCTGAAGCGGAAGAATCCGAGGACGGAGAGCTCGAGGATGGAGTGAATGCATCACAATACTGATGCATCTGTGTATTCGTAAGTTCATCTGGAAACTACTTCAACAACATTAGACTAACGATCGTGTAAAGTCGCATCATTCATAAAAGACACATACTAATATGGATCTTGTCTCACTCACTTAACCAGAACTGCTCAAGGGCTGATTTTGCCACATGGAAGATTTCGGTATGCTCAACCACAGGAGAGAATGTGGTTGTAACAACATTCAGGTGATGTGATGAGGCTGACGGCATGGAAGCGTGGCGTGCTTCCTTCAACGCCTCAGACGCATAATAGCGCGCCCGGATAGCTGCACCGTATGCTGCAGCATTCGAGAAAGGCTGTCGCTTACCCAAATGGTCGACTGTCTCGAGAATTGTCGCTGATAACCCAAATGCAGTACTGAGTGACTTGACTAGAAATGTGGACTTAGAGCCACCACCCGTGATAATAAGGCGGGATGCAGTCTGATTCAGAGACCAAAGTAGTCCGGCAATTTGAGTTTCAAGTAGTAGACGAGCCTGTTGTTCGCTTGAGAGATTGTGCGTCTCAGAATCAAGTCGGAGGAAGGACCAACTCTCAGGAGCACTGACGGGTTGGCTTTGGCTTTGGGTGGACGTGCGAGATGCAAGATAGAAACGAAGTGAGGGGGAGGCTGGAAGGTGAGGGGTAATTTCGGGGAACGGCCGCACAATAGCGAGTACGAGTTTCTCGACTCGTGTAGTTGGGCTTGCATCCTGACATGAGTACAAGAAGGGGAGTGAGCAACTTGTAGCCAATGCGTCGTCCAAACCACTCCATGTTGTACCCCTGCCGAGTATGGTCAAGGCTAAGTCTCGAACACATGAGGCATTGCGATATACAAACATCCTCATCTCCAGCAAGTTTGGCCTGAGTGGATGCGGCAAGCGGAACGGGTATGCAGTCAATCTCCTACCTGCAGTCGCGTTGGCTGGGTCAGCTTGGCGACTTACAGAGTTCGGTGGAACCACCGAGTATAGTGTGTCAGATGTGCCTAGACTTATGGCAACATGCCCTTGTTCATTCAGCCCAAGTCCAATAAGTGCTGCAGGGTTATCTCCAGTCCCACAAATTACTTCGCAGTTTGGGTTTAGCGCCGGGATGCGATCCCGCCAGAATGTACCTATGACTCCCAAGCTGACCTGATCATGCGACCAAGCAACATCACTCGTTTCCGCGAGCGTGTGTGAGCCTTTGCTTTCAGTCGTGCAGTTGCACTGTGCCGTGTCGCGATTGCATGAACTTGACGGCAGCATTTCTTGAATCTGGGTCGGAGAATGGGTGTGCGTGCTTTCATTTGACGCAGCGATCGATGCGATGGCAGTCAACATTTCTTGATTCCAATGACCACACAAGCTCACCAAACTCGTTCCTGCTCCGTCGGCCGCATCAATAGGAGCAAACCTTATCGGCGAGAGACGACTCGCTGCCGTGTTAAGCTTCATGATTGTCGGCAGGGCAGATGATATGAGCGAAATGGCGCCTATCTTCTCGCTGAGACGAGGATACATTCGCAATATCTTCGCGATTTGCGGTGCAGTAAACCGTTCGAAGATGGGATTACCTAGCTTCTGGCAAGTCTGGGAGACGCCACCAAGAGCGTCAGTCAACGTCGCCACCTCTTGGGACGTCGACGCATCCATCCAAATTGGACCGCACTCCAAGACGAAGACCTGCTGGTCTCGCAACTGTTCGACAAGGCTGTGGGAAGGCGTGAGCGCCAGTGAGTGAACGCTTCTGCTCCACCACACACTCCCATGTTGCTGGCCGCTGAAGGAGATTGCAATGGCCGATTGTAAGAGGTGCGGGGCCTCCACAGCGCACCGCAGCAGCAACTTCTCAAGCGCTTCAACCAGCATTAACGACGGAGTTGTGTACACAAGGCTTGAGTTCTCGTCATGTTGAGAGTGTTCTCCAGCTTGAGTAGAGGGAGATGGCGAAGTTGTTGCTGACGTAGACCAATAGGAACGTTTGTATCCACTGTGCGTACCATAATGAGGTAGGTCGGTATCATAATGAAGTGAGGACTGCACGGGCATGGAGATAGTGAGCTTTCTCGATGAGTCGCTAAACTTGAATATGAAACGGGCACCTTCACGTGTACTATACAAGCACAGTGAGCAGAACGTACCTCATATAAAATCCTCGGATAGCCTGCATCATTCTCAGACCCTGCTTCAATGGCGATAAGCTTCATAGACTGCGTACCACAGTCCACCCCCAGAAAACACCCATTGATCGCACTCGCGCCAGATGTACTCAAGAGCTGATGGGTCATTGTGATTCGACTGTCTTCCGATGACGGACACTGCTGCTTCTAGAGCCCAGCAGAATGCAGCAGGCCCTATCGTTGCATGCGTTATTTGGCCACTGCGTCTCTATCGGCAGAGGACTCAAGTCTGTCGGGGATTCGAACGCATGGCAAGCAACGGCAATGTCGAGGTGAGTTCAGCAGAGAGGTTCATGGCTGGGAGTGGCGAGATGTCCAACGCTTCGTCATATAAATCTGCCCGGCCTGGGATAGGAATGTCTCGATGATGGATTCCTTGCTTGTCATACGCTATGTTCGTGCCATTCGCACCACTTGCCAGCCATATACCTAGAATCTCTAGTCCAGTGTGGGAGGCCCGAACCCGGCCTGCCCTACCCTATAGCTCCAATGCGCCAAAAGACGCTTCTTGTGCATTCCCGCAAGTCGTAGACCCTTAGCATAAGCTGGAAATCCACGGCAAATGAGTCAGTGTGTAGATACTGCTTGTCAAGCAATGTCGGCGAAGGGAGCAACTCCATCCACCCCAAGTTGACGTGTCAGGATCCGGGGTGCTGAAATATGTCGCTGAGAAGAAGATATGTTCGAAAAACTGTGAGGAGTTTTCTGGGAATATCTCCCTATCTAGTTCGTGCACAGCCTCACTGAGCCTTTCATTGCATTCTGAATCTAGACCGGGTCGTTGCCAGACATGGGCAGGAAGCCCAAGCGCAATACGGGTGCGCAGAAACAAGCACCAAAACCAAGCCAACCCGAGGAAACCAAGCAAGCGACGACCACGACGCTCACGCCTGACGCAGAGACAAAGCAGCCCGATGTGTCATCCGTGGAGCAAGTCGCCCCCGTCCCCGATACTCTGCAGGGTTTGCCTGACGTTGCCTCGACCGCCGCAGAGCCCCAGACGGAGGGGTCAAGTCAGACTGAAGATACGACAGAAAGGAAGGGAGATGGAGACGGTGTTGGCTCTCAGCAGCTCAATGAGCACGAACCTCTACCGCAGCAACAGCAGAGGCGCAATAGTCTTCAACCCTCGTTTGACCATCTGCCTCCGGAGAAGCGCAGGGCTGCCAAGAAGCGATACGCAGCAAAGTTGAGCAAAATTATGTACCGCTACATGCGCGAAGAAGGACTCCCAGAAGAAGAGGCCCGGGCCAGGGCTAAAGTAGAACTGGCGAGGAGACAGAGCGCTGCCGGTGATACATCTTTGGCGGCGGCGGCGGCGGCAGCAGCAGCAGCAGCCGCTGCTACTAATGCAGAAGATTCTAATGACGGCTTGTCGGAGCCTCCAACTCCCATGTCAGAAGTAGACAGTCAACCAGAGACGCAGCTAACGGCAGCTGAGCCTCGCGTTGATGCTATTCCAGAAGATGGCAGGCCGTCTGGTCAGATCGATTCGCCTAATGTTGAGCAGGTGCCTGTTCAATTAGAAAACGACATCTCGGAGGCAGCAACGCAAGCGGAAACTGCGAATGTGGAGGCCTTGATAGAAGTAGCAGCCGTTATCTCTGAACAAGAACAAGATGTGCAAGTGCCTGCTCAGGCTCACCCCGCAAGCACATCGGAAGCCGAGCCTGGGTCAGAAGGATCCGTCACTCCCGCGCTTGAACCCGGATCGACAGAGCAGAAGGATATCACTCTTAATGCCAATGTAGAGGTGGTTGAAGGCGTAACGACACAGGAACCTTCCTCGTCTGTGGAGTCGCCCAAGCCTGTCGATGACCTTGAATTGCAACTGGCAGAAGAAGCACACAAGCGTAGGCTCGAAGCGGAGCGTTTAGCAGCGGAGGCTGTCCTGCAGTCAGCCGAAGACGCTGCAGCGGACTTTGTTGCCACCGTACATAGCAATGAAGAGGACGAAGAGGCTGGCGTTGATGACGTGCTTATCGAGCAGGAGGCTGTGCCTGTTACCGCAGCTTCCCCAGAGCAGCCTAAGTCCGCAACGACTGAGCAAAGTCAAGCTGAATCTGCATCACCTGCGCTGGAGAATGCACCACAAGAGCAAGAACAGAACGAAAAAATGGTGGAGCTCCAGCCCGTAGTGCTCCAGCCGGTGGATGAGGCTCGGGTCAGTACACCCGCAACCGAACCTGAGCCAGAGCAGCAGGCGGATGCTGTTAAGCCACCCAAAGACAATGTTCCAGCTGCTACATCGACAGATTCAGCAGAGCTCGACGCCCCGAAACCTGGAGATCGCGAGCCACTGGCAGAAAAATTAGAAACGTCTACTCCTTCACCCGCAACTCCTAGACAACAAGAAAACGCTGCTCCGGCTTTCGAAAATGAGGCTCCAACGCAGCATCAAATCGTCGAGCCTTCAGATGAGGCCCTGGCGGCTGAAGAGGCTGCAGCAGCTGCAGCTGCTGCAGCCGCTGCGGCGGCGGCAGCGTTAGCGGGTATGCTACCTGGATCACCCGGATCCGTTCCATACCGTGCTCGGCGATCAGTGCAGCCATCAGCAGGTGCAGACGAGTTGGAGCCAGCATTCTCACCTCCTTTGGCAAGCGCTGATGCCAACAGCCCCACCACAGCAACAGCGAGCTTATCGCCTCCCCTTGCATACGAGACCCCTATGCGTCGTCACAGTCGAGTGGGACTTACACCTGGATTCACTCCAGGAACGGAAGGATTGCGAAGACGCAGGGCGTCCCAACAGGAAATTGACGCTGAACTTGAGGCCGAAATCGCAATTGTTCGTGCACGAGCCGAGGAACGTGAACGAGCACGCTTGCGAGCTATCCAAGAGGCCGAAGAGCGCGAACGTCTTGCGCGACTTGCAGAAGAAGAGCGACTCCGTAAGCTCGCTGAAGAGGAGGAAGAGCGTAAGAGGCGAGAAGCTGAAGCTGAAGCCGAGCGCCAGCGACAGGCCGCTGAGCTTGCGGAGAGACGAAGGCTTGCCAAGATTGCAGCAGAGAAAGAACGTATCGCAAAGATGCGCCGAGCCTCGCTGGCTGCACAAGAGGAGCAACTGAAGCTCTTGGAGGAGATGAAGACTCCAGAACAGATCAAGCGCGAAAAGGAAATCCAAGAGGCCCAAATGCGGAAAATGCAAGAAGACGCGGCAAGGCAAGAACAAGAGCGCAAACGCCAGCAGGAGCTGCTTGAGAAGCAGCGCAAGCTCGAGGAAGAAGAAAGGAAACGAATCGAGAAGGCAGAACGTGCGGCTCAAGCCCTTGCTGAGGCTGAAGCCAAGAGGCAGGCGAAGCTCGAAGCCGAACGAAAAGCAAAGGAAGAGAAGGAACAGCGCAAGCGTGAAAAGGAAGCCCGCGAAGCTGCCGAGAAGGAAGCTCGAGAACGAGAGAAGCGCGAACGTGAAGCACGTGAAGCCGCAGAGAAGGAAGCAAGGCGCCTCGCGAAAATCGAAGCCGAACGAAAGGCTGAAGAAGAGCGCATCGCTAAGCAGCGTGCAAAGGAAGAAGCCGAGCGACGGGCACGTGAGGAGAAAGAGCTTCGTAGGCGGCAGGAGGCAGCTGAACGCGAGGCACGTGAGCGTGAGAAGCAGGAACGCTTAGCTCGAGAAGCAGCGGAGAAGGAAGCGCGTGAACGTGAAAAACAGGCGCGCAAGGCAGCAGAGAAGGAGGCTCGCGAACGGGAGAAGCAAGAACGTGCCGCGCGCGAAGCGCAAGAGAAGCGCGAGCGTGAAGCGCTTGAAGCAGCTGAGAAGGAAGCACGAGAGCGCGAGAAGCAAGAGCGATTGGCACGTGAGATTGCGCTCAAGGAGGCTAAGGAACGTGAGAAACGTGCCCGCGAGGCTCGAGAGGCTGCGGAACGCGAGGCAAAGTACAAGGCTCAGCAGGAGACAGAGTACAAGAACCGTCGGGAGTCTATCCCATTAATTACAGATACCATCGAATTTGTACCAGTTTCGCAGTCGAAATCGCCTGCAGAACCGTATCCCAGCCAAAGTATTCTGGCAACACAATCCGAACCTGCTGCACAGATGCAGGAAGTGGACATTGTGGAGCAAAGCCGCGTTGAGAGCTACGTTGGAGCCGAAGAGTCTGTGCAACAGCCCCTGGAAGACGAAGCAGTGAAGCCTCTCGACAATGTAGAGGCTGATGCAGATGACGCAGTGGTCGCCCCAGAGTCCGCAGACGCGGCTGTCATTGTACAACCACGGCGTGAGCCCGAGGTTGAAGCTGTAGCCACGACATCAGCCGCCCAAATTTACGGTCAGTCAGAACCAGTAGCTCCATCTTCAGTGCCATCCAACGAGCCAACCGCACTGGAATGTACACTCACTCAAGTAGAAGCTGAACAAGCTAAGGTGGATGCACTGGCATCCGAACCCTCCGAAGCCGTGCAGCCCGTCAATATGCAACCCGAGCCAATTGAAGTTGCACCAATAGTAGTGGTAGAAGTGCAAAATGCCGTTCCTGCTGAATCGATTCAGTCCGAAAAATTAAATGGAAGTGACGCTGAAGACAAGCGTATTACATCCCCCTTGGTTGAGATTTATGAACACAGCACAACACAAGCTGCCAACAAAGTTGCAGCCGTACCAGGGGCTGAGCCGGAAGTGTCGCGTCCGACAGTATCTTCAGATGAGGTTGTTATGCAGCAAACGCAACGGCAACCAGAGAACGTCGCACAAGCCAATGCGGATGACGAGGAAGCTGGAGTCGATGAAGCTCTGATCGTGTCTCAAGAGGACGTTGCAGCAGTCTTTAGTGTTCCGGTCTTGCAACCCGATCCGATCACGAAGGAAACCGCAGCCGAGAGTGTCGCTGAGACTGTCGCAGAACCTGTGTCTGAACCTGTTGCTGAGACTGTTGCCGAGACTGTTGCAGAGGTTGTGGCTGAGCCTGTCTCTGAGCCTGTCGCTGAGCCTGTCTCTGAGCCTGTCGCTGAGCCTGTTGCCGAACCTGTCGCTGAGCCTGTTGCCGAGCCTGTCGCTGAGCCTGTCGCTGAGCCTGTCGCTGAGCCTGTCGCTGAGCCTGTTGCCGAGCCTGTTGCCGAGCCTGTTGTTCAGCCTGTTGCCGAGCCTATTGCCGAACCTATCGCCGAGCTTACTGGTGAGGGCGTTGCTGAATCTACAGTTCCTTCAGTCGAAGTGCTCACCCCGGTTGCCTCTCAGCGGGCTGAAGAGCCTGCAAGTGGGCCCCAGCCAGCTGTGGTTGTCTCGCAAGTTGCCGCATCAGAAACTGCCACCACCACTACCGTCAATAATGAGCCAGCCGTATCGACGCAGCTAGAAGCCCCAATCGCTGAGAAGACAATTGATGCAGCCACCTACCTCGATGAGGAAGCGACTGCGGACGACGCTATTCTGTTAGATGGTGCTGACGTTGTTCCTGTTGTCGTCGCACCTCCAGAGGAGGTGGCAGGGCTTTCTCGATCCCCCGCCGTTGCGCCTGCGGCCGAGTCCGTCACTGACCCCGTTGCCGAGCCTGTTGTTGAGCCAGTTGTTGAATCCGATGTTGACGCTATTGCTCGGCCTGTTTCAGAGGATGTCGTCATGCCTGTCACCGAGTCTGTTGCAGAGATTGTCGCTGAGCCAGTTGCAGAGCCAGTTGCTGAGGCTGCCGTTGAGCCTGTTGTACAGCCTATCGCTGAGCCTGTCGCTGAGCCTGCCGCTGAGCCTGTCGCTGAGCCTGCCGCTGAGCCTGTCGCTGAGCCTGTTGTTGAGCCAGTTACTGAGGCTGCCTCTGAGCCTGTTGTTCAGCCTGTTGTTGAGCCCGTTACTGAGGCTGTCTCTGAGCCTGCAGCCGAGCTTGTTGCAGAGCCTGTTGCAGAGCCTGCAGCCGAACCTGTTGCCGAACCTGTTGCCGAACCTGCTGCTGAGCGTGCTGCTGAAGCCGTTGCTGAGCCGAGTGCTGTCAAATCAACTTCTGAGTTTGCTGTTGACCCTGAGGCTGAGCATGTGGCTGAGCCTACGGTGGAGTCAGTAAGCGAATCTGCGGTTGTGACGAAGTCGATGGCCGAGGCTGACGTTGATTCCGCGGCAGCTGAGCCTGTTGTGGCCTCTGAGGAGGTAGAACCTGTGGAAGACGCAGCTGCCTCGACCGAACAAGAGTATGCCCAGGAGGTAACCTTGGTACATGTCGCTGCTGAATCCAAACTCGCAGATTCAGAAGTTGTCCAGTCTCTAGAAGTTCCCGCCGAGTCGGCTGTGACTGTTGCGGCCCGAGAGGCAGAGTCGGTCGTTCAGCCCGCAGCCGACGAAACTGTCGGTAAGCGATCAAACGACGGCGAGACAATCCATACCACAATACTCGTCACCACATCTACAACGATTGTCGCCTCGGAGGTGCCAGAAGAACCTGCTGAAGCTCCAAGCGATTCAGAAAGGCCGACAGAGAGCGAAACTGCGCAGGGCACTCCGAGCGAAGCCACGACGGTCGGTAGCGCTATCGACGGATCGGATACTCCGAGTGAAGCCAGTGCAGAGCCTACCATCGATGAGGAAGCAATTGATATGGAACTTGCTGGGTTCTCCCCAGAGTTCATTGCCGAGTACCAGAATGCAATTGCGACTGGCAAGACGCACTCACGCGAAATGTACGAAGCAATCACAATGCTCAAGGGTGAAGGAGTAGTGGAATATGTTCCGCCGCAAGGAAGTGAGAAGCAGCCATCAACCACGAGTACCGAACCTAGCCAAGATGATAGCGATAAGGTCGTCAGTCCGTCATCGGACAGCAGCACCTCCACAAAGAAGATGAAAGCTGTCCCTGAGCCGGCCACACCATTGGTTTGGGATTTCACCCAAGACCCTGATCTGCTACATGGACACTCTGCTCTCGGCAAATCTCGTCTCGCTTGCGATAAGCGAGAAGATCTTGTTGTGACGACCCTCGCGCCAACTCAGTCCTCCATCGCACCACCGAAACCTACACATGATGCTTCGACCAAGAAGTCCGCCAAGCCAACAGTGGTGCAACGTGAAGACTTTGATTTCAGTGAGGAATGCACGATTGCATAAGAACCTACTTTGATTATCCACGACGTTTCAGTCGTTTCAATTCCAAGTCACGATGGGCACACAACTCTCTCAAGTTGTCTGTTGCCTCCGTCACTCGACTTCCAGTCGACTAAGTTGACATGTGCACTTACCATGTACATGCCCAGCTTTCCTGCCCGAGCGTAGATATTTTATCATGACAAGTCTGCACCTCATCTGTAGCAATTGCAGTGCAGGCATGCGCCAGTTAGTCTTTTCCCGATTCAATCTCCGATTCAACCTCGCGCGCTTTGCTCAGTCCAGAATGAACGAGCCCACTTAACAGCAACGCGAGTGAACCGGCTCGCAAACAATAAAAACCCATATGTTGTAATCAATGCGCTTGTTTACCATCATTTCGATCTCCCCCATGTTCTAAACCCTGTTACTGATCCTGGAGTGCATCTGCTGGCTTAGTCCCAAATGATCGGAGGACCTGAAAGCTCATCGGGGGAAGATTTTCGTCACGGTACCTCATATCCTGTCCCAGTCGGATCTTTGGGTGCATCACCTTGCAATAGTATTCACTTGATACATACTGCGATAGCAACACATTTGCGTTGGATTATTTACCAATGTCCTCCACAGATGAGGGGAAACAACTCGCGCAGAATCCGGGTCTGGAAACCATTCTTGACTTTGTGCCAGATCTAGAAGGCGAGCACCGCAAGGGGCAGCATGGACGCCTTGGTGTAGTTGGGGGTAGTCTTTACTACGTCGGGGCGCCGTACTTCAGCGGCATGAGTGCGCTTCGCCTTGGCGCAGACCTCTGCTGCGTATTCTGTGGAGGTGAGGCAAGCACGCCTCTCAAGACACTCTCGCCTGACCTTATGGTCGATCCCCTTTTGGCGCACACTGGCGCGGCGCTTCCGTTTATGACGGATCTAGAGTGGGAGCCATCCGCGTCTGCACTCGCGAAGGTGAAAGCGGACTTCACCGAATTGTCTAGGAAGCCTAACATCACACCTCAAGAGATTGAGGCGGCGCAACAGCGCCAACTTGAACTCGTGTTTGAGGTGGAGCAACAGACTATGGCCTACAAGAGTACATTGGAGGACTGTGTGACACGCTTTCAGAAATGGTTACCACGCCTAAATGTCCTCGCCGTGGGTCCCGGGCTAGGCAAATCCAAGCTGGCAAGTGAAGTGGCAGCACGCGCTATCCTCATGGCGAGGAAGCAGAACATGCCCATAGTGGTTGACGCCGATGGAATTCGTCTAGTGCAGCTGATTCCAGCTGCCCTGTTCATGTATGACAAGGCTATTATTACGCCAAATTCCGCGGAATTCAGTCGTCTCTATGAGGCCCTCTCAAGCAATGACCTGAGTACAGAAGCACTCCTAAATGCTGGAAATGCTACAGTCAAACAACTTGAAGATTACGGGGCCTCCATAGCGGCAGATATCGACGTGGTGGTTATCAGCGAAAAAGACAAATTCGAGGGACTTCGCCATGCCCAAGAAGTGGCGCAGCGGCTGGGTGGAGTTACTATTCTCCGCAAAGGTAAGTTCGACATCATTACGAACGGATTTGAACGTCCGGCGTATGCAGTCCGTGAGAAGGGTAGCTTGAAGCGCTGTGGTGGTTTAGGAGATATCCTTACTGGCTGTACTGCAACGTGGGTCTACTGGAGCTCAACGGTACTCAAGGAAACCTCGTACTCTGCCAAGTCTCTCATCCCTTTGGCTGCAGTTGCCGCTAGCCTTACTTCAAGAAGGGCAAGTAGGTTAGCCTTTAGTTCATTGGGAAGATCTCTTGTTGCGAATGACGTACTATCGTTCATCGGCACAGGGTTTGAACAAATCGTTAAAGCTCTTCGAACCATGAAACCCTAATCGCAAGTTGGCGTCGCTAGGAGTACATCGTTAAAGAATGGGGGCTACTACTTACGGCTCAGTTTATTGCAGTGAAGGAAACATATGTTTTGCGTCCCATACCCCGTTACTAACTGTTCCGGTAGAATTGGGATAGGGGTAAACAGAGATGAAAACGAACTTGTGAGCTCCCACACACTGTTTAGTGGAACTAAGCTACGAAAGGTACTAAGAAATAGAACATGAGCCATGGCTAGTTGGTTAGGAAGAGGTGCTGGTGAAGGTAATTCTCAATCAGCTGCTGATTGAATCATACCAGTGGCAGAACCCGGGGCCAACGATAACATTACAAACGTAACAGCTAGATGTTCCGGGTGAAAGTTTGCGGAGACATACGGTCAAGAGATGAAGCAAGTAAAGTGGATAATGGGGCTATACAAACACTTACAAACGGCGCTGCTGCTGTAACTTCTTATCTTGAATAAGGCATTGATATCGGTAGTAGTTATCAGCATCATCGGCGGCAATTCGAGGCCCAACTCGCGCGGCACGCTCAACCTGCTCTGCGATGTCTTCGTCAGGATTCTCCTCGGCCTCAGCAATCGCCTTAGGAGGCAACAAGCTTGAACGAGTGCGTGAGACGCGCGTAGGAAGGTCTGTGGAGCTTGCAGATGGATCATCGGGGATCAAATCGCCTGAGCTTGAGCTTCGTGCTATGTCTTGAGAAGCTGAGGCCTGGGCCGTACTCGATTGTGCATGCGAGTTGGCTCGCAACAAGCTACGCGACTCGGAATCCATTGAAGTTGCACGGCCGGCCTCGTACGATGCAAGCAGGGTTGACCATCGATTATCATGTGCTAGGTCACGGACTTGCGAGGCCGTACGGCGCATGCCAGGCAGCGGTAGCGTTCCTGGGCCAGATGCAACGCTGCTTGCGTCCTCTTGCGTCGACGCAAGACTTGATTGAGAAGGTTGCTGAGCAAGAGCTCCGTGCCCAAGTGCGGCCTGAGGGACGGGCTGTGGTGCCGGCAAAGTCGGGGCCGCCATTGCCGAAGAGCTTGTAGTTGATGCTCCGGGGGCTCCAGGCATTGCTGCAGCTGGGATAGTAAACGCGTCGTTTCGATTGAGACTATTGTGGTACCTGCTACCAACTGGGTTGGCATGCATCAAATCAGCATTAGCTTCGGGATTAACTGGGGACGCCGACTCAGAGTCTTCCTCTTCTTCGGAGGCTGTATCATCGCGCATGTGTGTGAAGCTATGTGGGTGGAAATAAGCATGTGTCTTCCTTAGGTAAGCTTCTAAAGTTCCACGGAAGTAGTCAACGGGCAATTTGTGACCTGCACAATCAACCAGCTCTTCAATTTTCGTTCGGAGAATGCGTTCACGGCGCTCCATGATTTTGGCAAACGCTGGGGTAACATGGTACTGCTCGATCAGCTGTGGGTTGTCGATCAGGACTTGCTCAACCAACAGGGCTTGAGCATAGTGAGCATCGAAGGGCTCATCCTCAAAGTCAAAGTACGGTGGGGCCTCGTCAGGGAGGCTCAGATCATCATGGAGCTCTTCAACAATGGGCATGATGAAAGGATGTCTGAGGGCCTCATCGACGGTAATGCGCTCGGAAGGGTTGAATTTGAGCATCTTATCAAGGAGATCCAGTGCCAGAGGATCCGCATTCGGATATTTGTCAGTCCAACTAATTCGAGGTCGTGGTTCGAACCGTGCGACATACTCGTGAATCTTTGTTTCAGATGGGAACGAACGCATCACTTCCTCACGACTAGGTGTACCGATCACGTTGAAGATCGATGCGAGCTGATCGACATGAATGCGACGGCTTGAATTTCGAGCAAGGGGAGAAAGTGGGAAACAGTAGTCACCTGGGAACAATGGCTCACGGTGGGTGCGAGAAAGATGCATGGCAATGAGCTCTGCAAGGATGCAGCCAATCGACCAGATATCAATCGCAGCAGTGTAAACGGACGATTGCAGGATCAGCTCTGGAGCGCGATACCAACGGGTAACGACGTGGTGAGTCATTTGACGAACCATGGGCTTGGGTGGGATGACTCCTCCATCCTCACCTTCAGCCAGGGTCGTGGCCGTAGCTCCGATGTTGACGTGATGTGGGTCATAGGCGTGGGAAAGGGTCTTGCATTCCTTGCCGTCCGTATCAACGTGAGTGTGGGTCATGTCACCGTTGACGTGATGATGATGCAGCGTATCGATCTCACACAAAGCGCCGTGATTGTAGCCACCCTTAGTCGATTCGCAATGTTGGTGATCTTGGTGATCGTGCTTTCCATTGGCCATCATCTTGGCGACCTTGCGTAAGTGCTGTTCGATTCGAGGATTCACGGAGACGCTGCGTGCGAGACCAAAGTCACAAATCCGAACGCGGACCCGCTCGTCGATCAAAATGTTCGCGGGCTTGATGTCACGATGAATAATCTCGTTGTGGTGCATGATCTGGATACCCTTGAGGATCTGGTACGTGATGAATTGTACATGCTTTTTCGACAGAGGCTGTGAAGACTGGAGGATCTTGTGAAGATCGGTGACAACGTAGTCTGCCACCATATAGAGATCACGCAAGTTATTGACATCCTTGGGTGGGAGCAGACCGCGGAATCGCATGATGTTGGGGTGGTTAAACGAACGCAGGATGCAGATTTCGCGGAGCAAGCGCTTTGCGTTGATCGTGGGAAACTCCTTGGCTGCATTTCGTACGACCTTAATGGCAACGCGTGTACCTGGCTCAACCTTCAAGCAATTATTCTCGAGTGCGATGGCGTCGTATACGCTACCATAGCTTCCTTTACCCAGCAACTTGCGCAGTTGGAAGTGGCCCTGTACGACTTGGTAGAAATCGGGATCTAAGTTGCTGCCCAAACGAGGGTTCGCCGACATGGCCTGTTCGGCAGCCGTTCGTGGTGAGACTGTCATTGTGAGAGGCTCGTCAAAGAACTAACTAGTCAGGCGTGGGTGGGGAGCGATGGATGAACTAACCGCTAATTAGTCGATCTATCTGTCTATCTATCGACTAATCTCTCGTACGCGGATGTCGTGCAGCCGTACCAACCAGTACGACCTCTAAGAGATGGAACTTGTGTATATTGCCGGTGTCGGACTTTTCGTGTGGCTCTGTGGGCTGGACTGGTTAAATGGGTGCCGACCTTCGAGCACTAAGAACGAGTTGTGAGCAACAGGTCTAGAGGTTGGGGAGGCCAAATACGAGCTCAATGAGTCATTTTAAGGGAGTGTGGTAGATAGCACAGTGGCGAAAATACCTTATCACGTGGCATAACATCCAATCGCCACCCCAACGCATGCAACTACCGAATAGTCTAACTTGAAACCATGCGTCTGTAAACACCACGGACACTACCACTTGCTGGTCAGTGGGGAAGAGGCCAGTTTTCACCTCATTCGGGCATTAGTATCTGTTTGTGGCCGAGTTGAGGTGGCTAATATAGAAGGTTCCGTCACCAGAATTCCACTGCCAGTCTGGGTCCCCTCGGAATGTTCGCGAACTGGATGGATGACACACAAGACGTCACTCAGAGTGAGTCATTTTGGGCATTTCGCGAATCTCTATGGGAAACCGCTGCTAGTTTGGTTAGAAAACCGGGTATTAATTGGGGTACCAAGCCACATACTATAATGAGATATAATAAAATCTCACACATACACACAGCAACCCCCTCGTTTCTCCATTTTTCCAATCTACATGAACACGTTTTTTTCTCCCGGGACAGGCCTGATCCGGCTAAAATTCCGAGTTTTTTAGCACCCCTGAACGGGGAACCGGCACACTGAAGGTCTGCGAGGCGATCTCGCGATTTCCTGTTTACAAGGCTGTGTCGTCCCGGGTCCAGCTTAGCTCATTTAAAGAGGCAGGTGTTCAGAAGAGAATTTACTGGAGGACCTATATTCATCGTGATATATGCTACCTGGCATAGCCCTTACTCGAAATCGCTCGGTCTATCCCAGGCTGAGTGCTCGAGATTCGCGGGGAAAGGGTAGATGTCAGATGGTGCTTGCTGATGATAGATGAGACCCTTACTGCATGTCAAGACGCGAAATGAGACTAAGTTCAGCATAAAGATGGGAAATGTGAATTCAAAGTATTCCCACCAGTGATTCTGCAAAATCAGGAACTATTTGGCGTGACGGGGGTTCGAAGGTTTAGTTGAATGCAATCTCGGCTACACTATAGAACTGCGTATGGGAGGTTACCAGATTGTAGCTGGGGCCAAAGCGCCCCTGCTGGTTTAATGATATGGTCACTCGATGGCGAGCACTAGTCGAACCAGTTCAGCTTGTTGAGTCAGACACGAACAGCTATGGAGGGATTACCTGCACGCCATTGATTAGATGGTCACAGAAATAAACTGCAAGTATCAGTGTAATCCATAATTTGGCTTCTTAGCTGCCTTTGATGAATGACTGCTCCTCATCGTCCCCCAAAGCCAGCGAGTTAACCAGCCCATTAAGACATTTCCGTTACTAAGAGCACATTTCCAAATATTGAAAATTTCGATATTACGGAGTCTGCATTGAGGACCAATCTGCATCTTCGCATAGTATACGCACTCTTATGTCACACAAG
>Ga0182741_1003454_pt1 | contig 16817 bp, 15 predicted proteins | sample eDN5th37CBELigOP_FD_128874 | JGI IMG/M metagenome (GOLD analysis project Ga0182741, IMG submission 128874) | Enriched Organic Plus compost microbial communities from Emeryville, California, USA - eDNA 5th pass 37_C BE-Lig OP (version 2) (version 2) ...
GCACCTCGACGATGAACAGCGCGACGATCAGCACCGCCGCGATCCCGACCGAGAAGAACACCGCCAGTTTGCGGCGCAGCACCGCGGCCGGGCTCATCGGGTCGGCTCCGACACGGGCGGGACGAGCAGTGACACCAGATCCGGTACGGGTCGCCCGCCACCGGTGAGTGCGTTCTCGAAGGGCGTGCCGAGCAGCAGTGCGTTCTCGAGGGTCGGCAGGGTGAGGTCGAGGATGACCGTGCCGTTCGCGTAGTCGCCGCGCACCGCGTTGCGGTAGGTGTCGATGGGGAACGGGAAGGTCAGCAGGTAGCGCAACGACTCGGTGAGCGAGTCGCCCGCCGACGCGAGCGAGGCCAGCACCGGTTCGAGATCACGCAGATTCGCGACGACGTCGTCGCCGCTCGCCTCGACGACCTCGTTCGCGACGCGCCCGAACTGCCCGAGGGCGTCGGCGGCGCGGGTCAGGTCGTCGCGCTGGGTGGACAGCACCTCCATGGCGGGCGCGAGATCGTCCGTCGCCGCGGCGATCTCGGTGTTGTGCTCGGCGACCTCGACGGCGAGTGCGTCGAGCGATTCCATCGCGCTCACGATCTGCTCCTTCTGACCGTCCAGCCCGGCGAGCACCGCGTCGAGACGGGTGAGCAGGGCCCGCACCGACTCCTGCCGCCCGTCCATCGCCCGGTTGAGTTCGCGGGTGATCTCCTGGGCCTGGGCGAGACCACCGCCGCTGAGCACCAGCGACAGCGACGACAGGGTCTGCTCGGTGGTGGGGAACGCACCCGCCCGTTCGAGGGGGATGACGTCGCCGTCCCCGAGCCGGCCGCGGGCGGGTTCGGCGAGCGGGGGAGAGAGTTCGACGTGGGCGGACCCGAGCAGGCTCGTCTGCCCGATCTTCGCGACCGTGTTCTCCGGGAGCACCGTGCTGCCGTCGACCATCACCGTCACGAGCGCATGTCCGTCGCCGAGCCGCAGGTCGGCGACCCGCCCGACGGTGACGTCGCCGACGCGGACCCGCGAATTGCGTTCGAGGGTCGTGACGTCGGGCATCTCGATGGTCACGGCGAAGGCGTCGTCGCCGCGACCGTGTGTGCCGGGAAGCGGCAGGCTGTTCAGGCCGCGCCACTCGCACCCGGTGGTCAGTGCCAGGCACGCGAGGACACCGATCGTGCGCAGGACTCGTGTTCTCACGGCGCCCCCGGGGAGAGCAGGTCGGCCAGCGAGGTCGGCGAGTGCGCACCGGGCGCCGGCATCAACTCGGGCTCGGTGTAGACGAGCTGGTCGGGCAGCGCGCCCACGCCGCGCGTCGGATTGATGCGCACGGGCGGGTAGTCCATCGCGAGCAGCGGCAGGATCGGGCCGAGATACTGCACACACAGCTCGGACGCGGTGTGTGCGTCGACCTGCTCGGCCGCGGCGAGCGCGGAGCACACGAACTGGGCGGGATTGGCGAAGTTGGTCAGCGACAACGCCGAGACCACCGTGTTGTGCGCGGGCTGGTAGATGCCTTGCAGGTTCGACAACGCCGTCGGTGCGACGTGCAGTACCTGCGCGAGCCCGTCACGCTGCGCCGCCAGGGTCTCGGTCAGTGCGGCCGTGCGATCGACGGTCGTGTCGACGCGCTCGCGGTTGTCGCGGACGAACCGCTCGACGTCGACGAGGACGGCGTCGAGTCCCGCCAGGGCGGCGCCCATGTCGTCGCGGTTGGCGTCGAGGATCTCGGTGACGGACGCGAGCCGGTCGTGGAACGAGACGATCTGATCGCCACTCATCGACAGCGCCTCGACGAACACCTGCAGGTTGCCGAGGGTGCCGAACAGGTCGTGCCGGCCATCGGAGATCGTGCGCATCGCCGTCGCGAGTTGCTGCAGGCTGTCGCGCAGGGCGGGTCCGTGTCCCTCGGCGTTGGCGGCCGCGACGTCGAGGACCTCGCCGAGCGCGCCCTGCGGGTCGGTGTCGTCGGGCCCGAGTTCGGTCGTCAGCCGCGTCAGTTGTTCGGTGATCTCGTCCCATTCGACCGGGACCGCGGTGCGTTCGACGGGAATCGTTGCTCCCACCGGTAGTTCGGGTCCCCCCGTGTGCGGTGGGGTGAGCTGGACGAAGCGGGCCGAGACCAGGGTGGGGGCGACGATCGCGGCATGCGCGTCGGCGGGGATGCGGCGCTCGGAGTCGACGTCGAAGCGCACGAGCACGCGATCGCCGCGCGGCTCGATCTTCGTCACACGCCCGACCTCGACACCCATGATGCGCACGTCGTCGCCGACGTACAGGCCACGGCTCGAGGTGAATTCGGCCGCGTACTCGTCGGCCGACCGCCACGGCGCGACGGTGAACGACACCACCGCGACGACGGCGAGAAGCAGGATCGGGACACCCCACGAGATCAGGGGACGCAGTCGCGTCACGGTGTACCTCCCGGCGGCGTGATGCCGGCCTTCTCGAGCGCGGCGGTCAGGGCCGGCTCGATGATCTGCATGGGCAACAGGTTCTGGATGTACGAGTTGAAGAACGGGCCGGAGGCGACGGCCTCGCCGAGTTCGGTCGCGTACGGGCCCAGCCGCTCGATGGCCAGGGCGATGTCGTCGCGGTTGCGTTCGAGGATCCCGAGGACGGCGTTCAGCTTGCCCAGGGTGGGTTCGAGTTGTGCCTCGTTGTCGGCGACGAGATTCGAGATCTGGATCGACAGCGCATCGACGTTCGCGAACAGGGTCTCGAGAGCGGCTCGGCGACGGTGCAGTTCGCCGAGGATGCGGTCGGCATCGACGATCAGTGCATCGATCGCGTCGCTGCGCTCGGCGAGGACCTCGGTGACCTGTTCGGCGTGCGCGAGCAGCGCCCGCAGGGATTCGTCCCGCGACGCGACGGTCTCGGACAGTCGCCGCACACCGTCGAGCGCCGCACCGACGTCGTCGGGCGTCTCGCGCAGGGTGTCGGACAGCACTTCCATCGACTCGCGCAGTTGCTCGGTGTCGATCGCCGCGGCGGTGTCGGTGAGATCGCCGAGGGCGTCGGTCAACTGATAGGGCGCGACGGTGCGGTCGAGGTCGATGGTGGCGCCGTCCTCGAGTCGTCCCGGACCGGCGGGACGCACGCGCAGGTTCCGTGCCCCGAGCGCGGTGGCGGTGGCGATCTCGACGGTGGTGTCGGTGCCCAGGACCACCGCCCCGTCGACCGTGAACGTGACGGCCACGGCGTCGTGGTCGATGTCGATGTCGGTCACCCGCCCGGCGTCCTTGCCCGCGACCTGCACGGTGTCGCCGGTGTTCAGACCGCCGGCGTCGACGAATCTCGCCCGGTAGGTCGTGCCGCCGTCGAGGAACGGCAGGGAGCGGATGTTCAGGGCGCCGAGCACGAGCACGACGAGCACGATCGTGCCGACGACGCCGACACGCACGGGATTCATCTCGCGGAACTGGGTCATGCCGGAGCGCACCTGCCCGTCGTCTGCCCGAACAGCGGTGAGGTGACCTTGTTCCCGGACAGGTCGTTGATCTCGATGAGCATGCCGCACAGGTAGTAGTTGAAGAATCCGCCGTAGGCGCCGAGTCGCGTGAGGGCCTTGTAAGCGTCGGGGAGTTCGGTCGTCAGTTGCTCGACGGTGTCGCTGCGCGAGTCGACCTGCGCGGCGACGTTGCCTGTTTCGCGGATCGTGCCGGCGAGTGAGGTGCGGGACTGCGCGAGCAGATCGGTGAGCGACCCGCTGATCGCATCGATGTGGGTGACGGCGTCGCCGACGAGCGTGGCGTCCTGCGCGAGTCGCGCGGCCACCTCGTGGGCGCGCACCAGTGCGGTGTCGAAGGTGTCGCGGTGGGCGGCGAGGTTCGCGAGCACCGAGTCGAGGTTCGTGATCACCTGCCCGACGAGGACGTCGCGATCGGCGATGTGCGAGGTGAGCGAAGCCGCCTGGGCGAGGACGGATTCGACGGTGCCGCCCTGACCCTGCAGCACGGTGATGAGATCGGCCGACAACCGGTTGACCTGTTCGGGTTCGAGCGCGCGGAACAGCGGTGTGAAGCTGCCGATGAGCACGTCGAGATCGAGTGCCGGCCGGGTCCGGTCGGTGCCGATCGTCTCGCCGGCAGCCATGGGTGTGGGATCGCCGGCGCCGTCGGACAATTCGAGATATCGGTCGCCGACGAGGTTGAGATAGCGCACGGTGGCAATGCTCGCGCGGGTCGGGCTGTACGACGAGTCGACCTCGAAGGTCACGTCGATGCGGTTGTTCTCGGCGAACTCCACGGCGGTGACCCTGCCGACCTCGACTCCGGAGACGCGGACGAACTGGCCCTCCTCGAGACCGGAGACGTCGTCGAAGACCGCGTGGTAGCGCGTGTGTTCACCGAACCGGACCTGGCCGAAGACGACGAACAGTCCGGCGAGGATCAGAACCATGACGAGGGCGTAGATGCCCGCGGCGATCGCGGTGCGTGTCATCCGGCCCCTCCGGTGAGCAGTTCGAACAGCGAGTCGGGGACGAAGACCGGCGAGGTGTTCCCGGCCTCGAACGGATTGGCGCCGGTGTTCGCCACGACGTACGGGGCGGGGGTCTCGTCGGCCGTCACGATCGGCAGGGGACCGCAGCGTGGCCCGCCCGTGGCCTCGACCACCGGAAGATTGCGCGGATATTCGTACGGGTCGGTGCCGAGCAGGAAGGTCGACTTCAGCATCATCGACGAGCCGTTGCCGCCCGACGCCGGTTCGGCGAGCTGCCGGGCACGGTCGGCGCCCTGCAGGAAACAGGGGAGGACCGGCGAGTACTCCTCGAGGAGAGAGGCCGTGGGGCGCAGGAGGTCGAGCACGTCGACGAGCTGCTCGCTGTTCGGCTCGACCACGCGGCGACCGGCGTCGCCCATGCCGATCGCGGCGAGCAGGACGCGGTCGAGGTCGTCGGCGCGGTCGACGAGGGTCGTGCCGGTGACGGCGAGATTGTCGAACGACGCCACGATCCCGTCGGTGGCTCCGGTGTAGATGTCGGCGGTCGTCTCGGCGGCGGCGAGATCGCGTCGCAGTGTCTCGGTGCGCGGTTCGACCCGGGTGAGGACGGCGTCGGTGTCGACGAGCGCGCGGCCGAGCGACTCACCCTGTCCGCGTAATGCCGACGACAGCGCACCGAGCGTGCGGTTCAGCTTCGCCGGATCGACCGCCTGCAGGACGTCGGACAGCGACTCGAAGACGGTGTTCGTCTCCACGGTCACGCTCGACGCGCGCAGCACCGTGCCCTCGGCCAGGCCGACCGGCCCGGGCGACGGCGGGTCGGTGAGGGTGACGTACTTGGCGCCGAAGACGGTCGTGGCGCGGATGTCGGCGCCGGGGTCCGCGGGCAGCCGGGCGGCGGCGTCCGGATCCAGGCGCAGTTCGATCACCGCGCCGGACGCCGTCTGCTGCACCGCGGTGACGCTGCCGACGTGCACACCGTGCGCCTTGACCATGGCGCCGTCCTCGAGCATCAGACCGGAACGGCCGCTCTCGACGGTCACCGTCACGCCGGGCGTGAACGAGCCGCGGAAGCCGTGGTAGACGAACACGAGAACGAGCGCGGAGACGACGACGAAGCACGTCGCAGCGACCTTCGGCAACCAGGTGGGCACGATCCTCACCCCGCCAGGTGCAGCTGGCGGCTGCTGCCGTAGAGGACCAGGGAGATCAGCAGGGTCACCGTCACCACCGCGATGAGCGACATCCGCACCGCGCGACCCGTCGCGACACCGACACCGGACGGTCCGCCCGTGGCGGTGTAGCCGTAGTAGCTGTGCACGGTCATGACGACCACGGCCATGGTGATCGCCTGCCCGAAGGACCACAACACGTCGGTGGGACGCAGGAAGGTCGCGAAATAGTGGTCGTAGACGCCGGGCGACTGGCCGAGCACCACGACGGTCGCGATGCGGCTCGACAGGAACGACGCCAGCACCGACAGCGAGTACAGCGGCACGACGGCGATCAGGCCCGCCAGGATCCGGGTGCCGACGAGATACGGCACCGATTTGATGGCCATGACCTCGAGCGCGTCGATCTCCTCGCTGATCCGCATCGCGCCGAGTTGCGCGGTGGTGCCGGCGCCGATGGTCGCGGCGAGACCGACACCGGCCGTCACGGGTGCGACGACCCGGACGTTGACGTAGGCGGACAGGAAACCGGTGAGCGCTTCGACACCGATGTTGCTGAGCGAGGTGAAGCCCTGAACGGCGACGGTCGCGCCGGCGAACAGGGTGAGGAAACCCATGATGGCGACGCTGCCGCCCACCATCGCGAGCACACCGGTGCCGAGACCGATCTCCGAGACGACGCGCAGTGTCTCGCGCGGATAGTGCCGGGCCGCTCGCACCGTCGAGAACAGCGCGCCGACGAGGAAGACGACCTGGCGCCCCAGGGTGTCGATGCTGCGCGAGATCCCGTGGCCGACGCGGCGCACCACCTGCGCAGTCCGCCCGGTGGCCGCGCCCGTGACGCTCATCTGCCCATCACCGCGATCCCGATCGAGGTGAGCAGCATGTTGGCGAGGAACAACGCGACGAAGGCGAAGACCACGGTCTCGTTGACGGCCTCGCCGACGCTCTTCGGACCGCCGCTGACCGAGAGCCCGCGATGGCACGCGATCAGGCCCGCGAGCAGGCCGAAGACCGCCGCCTTGATCTCCGAGAGCAGCAGCTCACCGGGACCGACGAGCAGCGTGACCCCCGCGGCGTACGCGCCGGGGTCGACGTTCTGGAGGGTCACCGAGAAGAAGAATCCGCCGATCAGGCCGATCGCGCACACCGCACCGTTGAGCGTGACCGCGACGGCGGTCGACGCCAGTGCTCGCGGCAGCACGAGCCGGGCGGCGGGGTCGATGCCGAGTACCTCGAGCGCGGCGATCTCGTCGCGGATGGTGCGGGAGCCGAGATCGGCGGCGATCGCGGTGGCACCGGCCCCGGCGACGACCAGCACCGTCACGAGCGGGCCGATCTGCGTGATGGCGCCGAGCCCGGCGCCCGCTCCGCTCAGGTCGCCGGCACCGATCTCGAGCAGCAGCGAATTGAGCGTGAACACGACGAGGACGGTGAACGGGACGGACATCAGGATCGTGGGCAGGAGCGACACCCGGGCGATGAACCAGAACTGGGTGAGGAATTCGCGCCATTGGAAGCGGGAGCGGAACAGGGCGGTGAACGCGTCGAGGGACAGCGCATAGAACCCGCCGAGTGCGTGTGCGGTCGCGCGTGGCACCGATCCCATGAATCCTCGCTTCTTCCACGGTCGCATCGACGAAACCGCGTCCCGACCTCTCGGGTGCGCCGAACATACCCCAGGGTATGTAGAGCGGCAAGGGAGCGATCCCGGGTCCCGGGACGACGCTATCGCGCAGGAGTGCCGACGGAGGCGGGTTCGGGAAGGTGCACCAGTTCGTCTGACAACAGCCGGAATTCGGAATCGCCACGTTCCCGAAGCCACACCGGATCGCTGCAGGACCAGCGTTCGGCGGCCAGGGAACGGGTCAGGACCTTGAAGGTCGCGGTGCGGGGGAACTCGCTGCAGACACGGATCAGACCGGGCATCTGCTTGGGGCCGAGATCGGTCTGCGCATCGAGGAAACGCGCGAACGCGACCGGATCGAAGTCGGAGCCTGCCGCAGGGATCACCGCGGCCATCACCCGGTCGCCGACGTTGCGGTCGGGCACCCCGTACACCGCGACCTGAGCGAAACCCTCGTACCGCATCAGGATGCGCTCGATGGGTGCCGCACCGAGATTCTCACCGTCCACCCGGAGCCAGCCCGAGCTGCGTCCGGCGAAGTAGACGAAGCCGTTCTCGTCCCGGTAGGCGAGGTCGCCGCTGTGATAGCGCCCGTCGCGGAGGCGTTCGGCATCGGCCTCGGGGTTGTTGTAGTAGCCGTCGAACAGACCGGCACCGCGCACGTTGACGAGCTCGCCCGTCGCGGTGTCGGCGTTGGTGATCCTGCCGTTCGCGTCGAACACCGCCGGAGGGCAGCGTCGCCCCGTCTCGGGATCGAGGATCTCGATGCCCTCGGGAAGCCGGCCGAGGGCGCCGGCCGGGGCGTCGGGTGCCGACGCGATCGCGATGCCGCCCTCGGTCGAGCCGAACCCGTCGACCACCCGCGCGCCGAAGCGCCGCGTGAACTCGGCGACGTCGGCGGCCGACGCCTCGTTGCCGTACACGATGCGCAGCGGGTTGTCGTGGTCGTCGGGCTGCTCGGGAGTCGCCACCACATACGACAGCGGCTTGCCGACGTAGTTCGCGAAGGTCACGCCGTAGCGGCGGACGTCGGGAAGGAAACCCGACGCCGAGAACCGGCGACGCAGAGCGATGCTGCCGCGCGCGGCCAGTCCGATCGCCCAGCCGGCGATCATCGCGTTGGAGTGGAACAGCGGCATCGACACGTACACGGTGTCGTCGGGGCCGAGGCCGAACCGCGTGGCGAGCATCGTCGCGGGATCGGTGAACTTGCGGTGCGTGCACCGCACGGCCTTCGGGTCGCCGCTCGTGCCCGACGTGAAGATCAGCATGAACAGGTCGTCGGGGGAATGCGCGGCAGTCTCCACGACCGTGTCGGCGAACGGGGCGAGCATCGCCGTCCACTCGGGGGAGTCGACGTCGATCACCCGCACGTCGCCGAGATCCACACCGTCGAGCAGGGACGCATGTGCCGCCTCGGTGAACACGACCCGGCAATCGGCGAGCGCGATGTCGCGGGCGAGCGCCGCACCGCGCCGGGTCGTGTTCAGGCCCACCACCACCGAACCGGAGAAGGCCGCGGCGCCGAGCAGCAACGAGAACTCCGGGACGTTGTCCATGAGGATCCCGATGTGCTTCGGTGCCGGGCCGTCGAGCAGGTCGCGCAGCAGTGCGGCGCGTCGCCGGGACTGCGCGACGTGTTCGCGCCACGACAGTTCGGTCTCCTCGAAGCGCAGGCCTCGATCGTCGACGTCGGCGAGTCGTTCGAGCAGTTCGGTAACGGTGAGGGCGGTCATGCGATCAGGCCGGGACGTCGGCGAGTTCGCGTCCGAGCGCGCGCAACTGGTCGGTGGCGGAGCCGAGCAGGAACTCGTGGTGCTTGGCCGCGAGGAAGTAGCGGTGCACCGGATGGTCCTCGTCGAGCCCGACACCGCCGTGCACGTGCACGGTCGTGTGCGCGACACGGTGTCCCGCATCGGCCGCCCAGAAGGCCGCGGTGCGCAGGGCGTCGTCGTGACGCTCACCCGAAACCATCCGGAAGGCGGCCTGCCACAATGTCAGTCGCACCGCCTTGACGTCGATGTAGGCGTCGGCGAGTCGCTGGGAGACGGCCTGGAAACTGCCGATCGGGCGGTCGAACTGGACGCGTTCGCGCGCGTACTGCGCGGTGAGCTCGAGGGCCTGTTCGAGGACGCCGCACTGGTAGGCGGCGGAGCCGAGCAGGCTGCGGTCGCGCAACCACGTCGCCACGGCGACGCCGTCGGTGCCGAGAACACGGTCGGCCGGGAGCGGGACCTGCTCGAGGGTGACGATGCCGCGACTGTCGAAGTCGGTGGTCTGCTGCCGGGTGATCGAGACACCCGGATCGTCGGGTCGCACGAGGAAGACCGACACCGAGTCGCCGACGGTGGCCGGGACGAGGAAACCGTCGGCGACCGGCGCCGCGTCGACGACGATCTTCACGCCGTCGAGCACGTGCCCGTCGCCCGTGGCCTGCGCCCGGGTCGCCGGGGTCGTGGGGTCGGGGTTCAGTTCCTCGGCAAGGGCTGCGGAGAGGATCTGCTCGCCGGTCGCCGCGGGACGCCCCCACTCGGCCTGCTGCTCGGCGGTGCCGAACTCCGCGATCGCCGACGCGCACGCGGCGATCGAGCCGATGTACGGGACGGCGGAGACGCCGCGGCCGAGTTCGCGCAGGATGCTCGCCTGCTCGAGCGGACCGTACCCGTCTCCGCCCAGCGACTCCGGAAGTGCGGCGCCGAGCACGCCCGACGATGCGAGCGTGTCCCACAGGGTGCGGTCGAGGCGGTCCTCGGAGGCATCGAGTGTGCGCAGGTGCTCGTTGGTGACGATGTCCGCGACGATGCTGCGGGTCAGTTCTGCGAGATCCTGCTGGGCCTCGGTAAGGGTGAAGTCCACGGTGCGCGTCCTTTTCTAACGCTTGGCGGGCGGCTGGCCGAGAGCGGTCATCGCGATGATGTCGCGCTGGACCTCGTTGGTGCCGCCACCGAAGGTGAGGATGAGGGAACTGCGGTGCATGCGTTCGATCCGGCCGCGGAGCAGTGCGCCGGCCGAGTTCTGCCGTACCGTCGCCGCGGGTCCGAGGACCTCCATGAGCAACCGGTAGGCCTCGGTCGCGAATTCGGTGCCGAACACCTTGTTGGCCGAGGCGGCCTCCGGACCGAGCGGGGTCGTGCCGGCGCTCGAGGCGATGTCCCAGTTCATCAGCTGCAGGTATTCGGCCTTGGCATGGACGCGTGCCAGGTTGATCTGCACCCATTCCTGGTCGATCACCCGTCGTCCGTCGGGCAGGTGCGTCTCCTGCGCCCAGCGCCGGACCTCGGTCAGCGCGGTGCGCACGGGACCGGCGGAGGTGAGTGCGACCCGCTCGTGATTGAGCTGGTTGGTGATGAGCGCCCAGCCGCCGTCGACCTCACCGACGAGCGCGGACGCCGGGACGCGCACGTCCTGGTAGTAGGTGGCGCTCGTGTCGGGGCCGGCCATGGTGTGCACGGGGGTGTACGAGAAGCCGGGAGCGTCGGTCGGCACGATGAAGACGCTGATCCCCTTGTGCTTCTTGACATCCGGGTTGGTGCGCGCGGCGAGCCAGACGTAGTCGGCGTAGGCGATCAGGCTCGTCCACATCTTCTGCCCGTTGATGACCCACTCGTCGCCGTCGCGCACGGCGGTGGTGCGCAGCGAGGCGAGGTCGGTGCCGGCGCCGGGTTCGGAATAGCCGATCGAGAAGTGCAGTTCTCCCGCGGAGATGCGGGGGAGGAAGAACTCCTTCTGCTCGTCCGTGCCGTAGTGCATGATCGTCGGCGCGACCGAGTCGATGGTGAGGAACGGGACGGGCGCGCCGGCGATGGCCGCCTCGTCGGTGAAGATCAATTGGTCCATCGCGGAACGGTTCTGGCCGCCGTATTCCTCGGGCCACCCGAGGGTGAGCCAGCCGTCCTTGCCCATCTGCTGCACGACCTCGCGGTACACGTTGCCGGAGCCGTACTCCCCGGTCGTGGCCGCGAGCGCCTCGCGGCGCTCGGGGGTCATGATCTGTGCGAAATAGGCCCGCAATTCCTCGCGGAGGGCTTGTTGCCCGGGGGTGTAGGAGATGTCCACGAACGCTCCGTTTCGTCGCTGCGGGTCCCCGCGAATCGTCTCTGTGGGATCATCGCGAATCATTGCACAGAATTGGAACGCGTTCTAGTCTGGACGCGATCGGTCGGCGCGAATGTGAAGCGAGGTCTCCGGAATGGATGTCAAGGTCGACTTCGACCGCTGTGAAGCGAACGGCGTGTGTGTCGGGCTGGCGCCCGACGTGTTCGATCTCAACGACGACGACGAGCTGATCGTCACCCACCCCGTACCCGAGGGAAGTGAGGACGCCGTGCGTGAAGCCGTCGCCCAGTGCCCGCGTGCGGCGCTCGCGGAGGCGTGAGCGCCTCGCGGTGACCGGCACCGGCCCTTGCCGGGAAAAATAACAAGTTCTACATTTTCGGTGCCCCCGGGTCCTGGTGGGGAGAGTACCGGCGTGCGGCCGGCAATCGGCCCGAATCTCGAGGAGTACGTGGATGAGTGCGGACGCCAACGGTGGCGTGGGGAACGACGATCGGGTGTCTCTCGAAGGGCGGGTCGCCGTCGTCACGGGAGCCGGAGCAGGTCTCGGACGTGCCGAGGCGCTCGCGCTCGCGCGGGCCGGAGCGTCGGTGGTGGTCAACGATCTCGTGGAGAACGACGCGGTGGAGGACACCCTCGCGCGGATCCGCGATCTCGGTGCCGAGGCGGAGTTCGTGCCCGGCAGCGTCGCCGAGCGTGAGACGGCCGATGCGATGCTCGCTACGGCGCAGGGCAAGTTCGGCGGTCTCGACATCGTCGTCAACAATGCGGGCATCACTCGGGATCGGATGCTGCCCAACATGTCCGACGACGAATGGGATTCGGTGGTCGCCGTGCACCTGCGCGGTCACTTCCTGCTCTCCCGCAATGCGGCGGCCTACTGGCGCGACAGGTCGAAGCAGGAGGGTGGCCCCGTCTACGGGCGCCTGGTCAACACGTCCTCCGAGGCCGGCCTGCTCGGTCCGCCCGGGCAGCCCAACTACGGCGCCGCCAAGGCCGGCATCACCGCACTCACCCTCTCGGCCGCTCGGGGTCTCGAGCGGTACGGGGTCCGGGCGAACGTGATCTGCCCCCGCGCGCGCACGTCGATGACCGAAGCGGTCTTCGGCGACGCGCCGGACGACGGCATCGATCCGCTCTCGCCCGACCACGTCGCGAATCTGGTCGCCTATCTCGCCTCCCCGGCGGCCGATCGCGTCAACGGGCAGGTCTTCATCGTCTACGGACCCATGGTGGCCCTGATGGCCGCACCGGTCGTCGAGCAGCGTTTCGACGCCGACGGGCAGTGGACCCCGGCAGCACTCGCCGACGAGCTCGGCGGTTACTTCGCCGATCGTGATCCGGGCCGGACGTTCTCGGCCTCGGCGGCTCTCGATCTCTAGTTCCGGTCGTCCCTGCTGTTCCCGTTCGGGGACAGTGGGGACGCCGTGCCTTCGTCCCGGGACCGGGATCCTGCAACCACGGGTGACGGACACCGGGGATTCCGGTAGCGTCACGCCCACTCGGGCTGTTTCTCCGGCCCTCGCCAGGACCCGTATTTCTTCCTGGTACGTGTTCTAGTTTTGTTTCGTCGTCACGACCCGCTCGCGAGTGTGACGACCTCCTGTGGCGACGTGGTCGAGCTCGGTTCCTGCGTCGAAAATCTCAGCGAAACCCCAGTGTAAACCCACTTATGAGCGTGTCGATGCGCGTCGGTCGACGCCCGTGTGTCCGTTCGGACGGAAATGGATCGAGATGCCCCTCGGCGGATCTTTGACAGGTGAACACGTTCTAGTTACTATGACCCGGGTCACAGCACACGCCATCGATCGGCCGCGCGCCGACGACGTGAGGATCGAAGGGGGCACACGATGGTAGACCTCCTCGAGGTCCCCTTACGGGCCGTCGGCGGACTGTTCGCCATGACCGGCGAGACCGCCCGGGCGGCCTTCCGTCGCCCCTTCCAACGGCGCGAGTTCATCGACCAGGCATGGTTCGTCGCCCGCGTCTCGCTCGTGCCCACCGTGCTCGTCGCGGTGCCGTTCACGGTCCTGGTGAGCTTCACTCTCAACATCCTGCTCCGGGAGATCGGCGCGGCCGACCTCAGTGGAGCGGGCGCGGCCCTCGGCGCGGTGACGCAGGTCGGTCCCATGGTCACCGTGCTCATCGTCGCCGGCGCCGGTGCCACCGCGATCTGCGCCGATCTCGCGGCGCGCACCATCCGCGAGGAGATCGACGCGATGCGTGTGCTCGGCATCGATCCGATCCAGCGTCTCGTCGTGCCCCGGGTGCTCGCGTCCACCGTCGTCGCCCTGCTGCTCAACGGTCTCGTGTGCACGATCGGCATCCTCGGCGGGTTCGCCTTCTCGGTCTTCCTCCAGGACGTCAACCCCGGCGCGTTCATCAACGGCATCACCCTGCTCACCGGTTTCGGAGAACTGATGATCTCCCAGGTCAAGGCAGGCCTGTTCGGCATGATCGCGGGGCTGGTCGCGTCCTATCTCGGTCTCAATGTCAAAGGTGGAGCGAAAAGTGTCGGCGACGCCGTCAACCAGACGGTCGTGTTCGCGTTCATGGCGCTGTTCGTGGTCAACCTCCTCGTCACGGCCGTCGGCATCAAGCTGACCGCGGGATGAGGGGAGCGGAGATTTCATGGCAGTGATGTCCTGGCGCTTCCCCCGTGCGGTTCGGCGCATGTCACGTGCGTCGTCCACGGTGGACCGAGTGGGGGAGCAGGCGCTGTTCTTCGGGCGCGCCCTCGCGACGGTCCCCCGGGCGCTGATGCACTACCCCAAGGAGACGGTCCGTCTGGTCGCCGAGATCAGCATGGGCACCGGCGCACTCGCCGTCATCGGTGGCACCGTCGTGATCGTCGGGTTCCTGACGCTCTTCACCGGCGGCATCATTGCCGTGCAGGGCTTCAGCTCCCTCGGCAACATCGGCGTCGAAGCGCTCACCGGTTTCTTCGCGGCCTTCATCAACGTGCGTATCGCGGCCCCGACGATCGCCGGTATCGGACTGGCGGCCACCATCGGCGCCGGCTCCACCGCCCAGCTCGGCGCCATGCGTGTCTCCGAGGAGATCGACGCGCTCGAGACCATGGCGATCCCGTCCATTCCGTATCTGGTGTCCACGCGCGTGCTCGCCGGGATGATCGCGATCGTCCCGCTGTACTCGCTCGCCGTGATCGCCTCGTTCGTCGCCAGTCGTTTCGCGACGGTGGTGCTCTACGGCCAGTCGGCCGGCGTGTACGACCACTACTTCACGACCTTCCTGATACCCACCGACATCCTGTGGTCGTTCGTCCAGGCCATCGTGATGGCGATCGCCGTGATGCTCATCCACACCTACTACGGCTTCACCGCAGGTGGCGGCCCCGTCGGTGTGGGTGTCGCGGTCGGCAACGCGGTGCGGGCCTCGCTCGTCGCGGTCGTCACCGTCACCCTGCTCATCTCGCTCGCCGTCTACGGCGCGACCGGCAACTTCAACCTGTCGGGATAGGGCGCGCGACATGGACACTCCTTCGTGGAAGAAGAAGCTCGCCGCCTTCGGTCTCGTGGGCGGCCTCGCCGCGATCGTCGCGGTGGCACTGACGATGTTCGCCGGTGGGTTCACCTCGACGGTCCCGCTCACCGTCACCTCACCCCGCTCCGGTCTGGTGATGGAGCCCGACGCCAAGGTGAAGATGCGCGGCGTCGAGGTGGGCCGCGTGGCGTCGATCGAGCACACACCCGCCGGCGCGGTCCTGCATCTCGACATGCAACCCGGGCAGATGCAACTCATTCCGTCGAACGCGCGGGTGGCGATCGAATCCACCACCGTCTTCGGTGCCAAGTTCGTCGACATCGTCGTCCCCGACGATCCGTCCTCCGTGCCGATGCAGGAAGGCGCCGTGATCGCGGCCGACAACGTCACCGTCGAGTTCAACACCGTCTTCGAGCACCTGTCCGACGTGCTCGCCCAGATCCAGCCCGAGAAGCTCAACGCCACCCTCGGAGCGTTGTCGGAGGCGCTCAACGGACGCGGCGACGCCCTCGGCGCCGCCCTGTCCGAGGCCGATGCGTATCTCGCCGAGATGAATCCGTCGCTGCCGCAACTGCAGGCCGACCTCGTCTCGGCCGCGCAGGTCACCGACGTCTACGCCGACACGGCACCCGACCTCATGACCACGATCGGCAACGCCACCGACGTCGGCAACACCGTCGTCGACGAACAACAGCAGCTCGACCTGCTGCTCATGAACCTCACCGGTCTCGCGAACACCGGACGGGACGTCCTGGGGGAGAACGAAGCACAGTTGACCACCGCACTCGACAGCCTGAGCCACACCACCGGCCTGCTCGGTGAGTACTCGCCCGAACTGACCTGCTTCATCGTCGGTCTCAACGACGCTCGGGTGGCGTTCGAACCGATGGCCGGCACCGGCGAGTACGCGGCCCTGACCCTGAGCACGAGCTTCATGGGTGGTGCCACGCCGTACAACGACGCCCAGGATCTGCCCGTGGTCGGCGCGAGCGGCGGCCCGAACTGCTGGGGTCTGCCGAACTTCGACCCGCGCCGCGACGGTCACGCACCGTTCGTCGTGACGAACACCGGTGAAACGCCCTACAAGCCCGCAACGGAGGCCTGGATCCGCTACCCGACGATCTTCCAGTACCTGTTCGGCGACCATCTCGCAGGCGGGCGGTGACGATGAGAGCGACCACCGTCAAGTTCCTGATCTTCGCCATCACGATGGCATTGATCTTCGCCGGGCTCGCCGTCGTGTTCAGCCAGGCGCGGTTCACCGGCACCGAGAACTACCGGGCCACCTTCACGGACGTCTCCGGTCTCGGTACCGGCGACAAGGTCCGCATCGCCGGGGTGCAGGTCGGCTCCGTGAAGAAGGTCGACATCGGCCCCGACAACACCGCCGAGATCGAGTTCGACGTGGACGCGAAGCACACGCTGTTCACCAGTACCCGCGCCACCGTGCGGTACGAGAACCTCGTCGGCGACCGGTATCTCGAACTGCTCGAAGGCGCCGGCAGCGTCGACGTCCTGCCCGCCGGTGGCAGCATCCCGATCGAGCAGACCGAACCGGCCCTCGACCTCGACCTGCTCCTCGGCGGGTTCAAGCCGCTGCTGCAGGGCCTCGACGCGCAGCAGGTCAACGACCTCTCCGGAGCACTCTTGCAGGTCTTCCAGGGTCAGGGCGACACGCTCGTGTCGCTGCTGGGGAACACCAACTCGTTCACCAACTCCCTCGCCGACCGCGACCAGCTGATCGGCGACGTCATCGACAACCTCAACGCCGTCCTCGGCACGATCGACGATCACGATCGCGAGTTCGAGAACACCATCGAACAACTGCACACCCTGGTGGGCGGGCTGTCCGCCGACCGTGATCCCATCGGCGCGTCGATCCCGCAGATCGCTACCGGCACTGCGGATCTCGCCGCACTGCTGCAGAACAACCGGCCCGACCTGCAGACGGTCATCGCCGAGACGAACCGCACCATGACCCAGCTCGACCTCGGCAAGGACGACATCAACCGCACGCTCGAACGCCTGCC
>Ga0182741_1003457_pt1 | contig 16799 bp, 6 predicted proteins | sample eDN5th37CBELigOP_FD_128874 | JGI IMG/M metagenome (GOLD analysis project Ga0182741, IMG submission 128874) | Enriched Organic Plus compost microbial communities from Emeryville, California, USA - eDNA 5th pass 37_C BE-Lig OP (version 2) (version 2) ...
CTCTCAGTCCGCATTCCTCGGTGTAGAATGCTCTTACTGCCTCGTACCATGCTCTGCCTGACTCTGCCAGGCCGTACACTGCTGCGTTCAGCGTCACTATCTTACCCGGTTCTATTCCCGTCATGTGTTTTGGGGCTCTTGCGTATACTGGGCGGGTCAGTCTCGCGTTGAGATACGCTGTGTTGATGTCCACCGTATGCACTGTCCATCCGTATGCCGCTGTCATGCTCCATCGGAGGTTCACTGTCTCTCTCGAGACTGTCGGGGACTCTACTTCTTCTGGTCTGTCCTCCTGGTGCTTCCCGTCCGCCACTATTCTTGCTCTTACGCCAACGATCGAGGCTACGCCGAATGAAACTGCTCATGTAGCCGCTGAATGTGATTCCGTCTGTGGTTGACACCCACGGAGACCTGCGACTCCGGATTGAAGAAGGGATCAAAGTCAAAGCGGCCGTACTCCCGGACGCCCACGAAAACATACTGGCGGGAAACCAGCTGAGGGAACATGGCATTGGATCGACCGTGTTGGACGGATGGATGGGGTTTAGAAGTTGTATACGGACGGGAAACGGTGCAGGCTATGTATGGACGATTGAGGACGGCGAGCAGAAGGCCAAGAAGAAGCAGAGGCGCAAGAAGGCCAGGGAGCGCATGTCCGAGAAGCGGGTAACCTGGTCATACGCGGTTCGGGGAGCTATCTGAGGAAGAGGGCAGAGGCGGACTGGGTGAGTTCAAGGGACCCGAGAGCGAGGCCGTAGCAACGAAACTCTGGGAGTGCGGCAAGAGAACAACTCCTCTCCGAATCAGCTTCATGTCGAAGTGGACTGAGAGATGTCCCTCCCCGCCATCTCTCGGCCCTGAGAAATTCCGCTCTAGCAAGTTTTGAGCCCCACTCCCAGGGTCTACATGCTGACACAGGACCACTCGCCTTTTCGATGATCCCTCGCGGCTGTGTCGGGAGAAGTGAGGTGAAGTCGGTCGCATGCTTCGCTGGAAGAATTCCCTCAGGATTCTCTGGCCACGCATCGAGAGAACTCGACTTCGTTGTAGGTCAGGCTCATTTAGTCGACGCGGTTTATAAATAACGCACTTCGAGTCTGCGCGGCGGAGTGGCGTGTTTATTTACAGGATGCTATCCGCTTTCATATGCCCCCAGTTGATGTCCTTCATCTGGGGTCACTGGGTGGGGCTCTCATGGCTCATTAATCAATTTCCTAAAGTGCCATATCAATATATCAGCCATCTCGTGCTTAGCGACACGCCCTGACACACTGGGACACACTGTGACATCCTGTGATATTCGGCTCTTACTCTAATTCAGAGCAAAGATGAGGCAATTCATTAGTCTGACTTCAAACTCTATCTCTCTCACAGGATGGTTCCGCCCGTCGGATACCACCCCAGCTCGGATTCGTTCGTTTGACCCACTCTTGGACGGCAACGGCACCGGCAACTGCAACGTATGCCTTTTGTTCCTCCTTGTTCACGGTCCACACCCAGTGGTCAGCCACTCTTCCGGCATCAGTTCACTTTTGTCGACCCCGAGGCTCCCCGACAAGCTACAAATAGTGTATTTGATCGACTCACGGCTTCTTTGACGAGGTCCCACGACAATGTCAACGCAAGCCCAGGGGAACCGATGCCACAGGCAGCAGGCCTTGTTGTCGACATGGTGGATGCTGTCGTCCAACATCTCGAGCAGTACCCAGACAAAGATCCGGAGGGCTTTGTATCGTCTCCACCCCAAAACCCAACCGCCGCTGCGTCCACAAACGGCATCGGCTGGTGCAGATGCTGCGCGGCTCGGGGCTGCTCGTGCGGAAGTGACTACTAGATATCAACGCCTAGGCCTTCAGACAGATATTGCGAGCAACTGAGCGTGCCGCAACTGAGAAGCAAGAAGAACTGCGGGACCTCACAGACGCTCTGTCCTAGCCCCAGAGCTCAATGAGGCTCGAGAGCGCGCAAAGGAGCTTATTGATGCCGCACACACATCCCTGTCGATTCGTCATCTACCATGAGCGACAAGCAAGTAGAACACAGCAAGCACTCGTTTTTGGCATTCGCCTTACCACAGACATTGCCCCAGTCGTCTAGAGTGCGACAGCGAGCGGCGCGCTAGGGGTCAGGCAGTTGACGCCACCCGCACTGGCTCCGAACGTAACTGGCTGCAACTGAAGGGCACTCAGTAAGGGGGTGCTGAAATCGACCTGGCGTGCTTGATTTGATTTGGAGGAATCGACTTCCGAGCGTGAGCATGAAGCGTCGATACACTGGCAATGGAATACAATGCACGAGTGGAGTGAATACGAGTGGAGTGAATACGTGCGCAAAGTATATGACAACGCGTCGTGTCCCCAGTTGCTTATGAATTGACGTGCATTGAACTCTGGTTGCTGCCGCTGCTGTGTGGTAGCCCTTTGGCCGGATGCGGTTATCTAAAGAAATTTCTTCCTGCCAATTGTGACCCAAAATGGATATTTATTGTATTGAAACTGGGGGGGCGCAACGCGGGTGCTGCAGCATGGACGAAGAGAAGAAACCAACGCATACTGTGCATCACTACCACCCGCACGAGTATCTCGACCTTATTGAGTCCCTCGGACACACAGTCTTCACACAGGACCAGGAACTGCTCAAACTACATGTACAAAATATCTACAACTCAACCGCACTGCCGGCCGAGATCCAACGCTACACCGAGCTCGTACTGAGCACCCGCGAGCGTATCCAAGACGATCTCGAGCTTGACAACAAACTGGTCGTTGCCGCAAGCAACGCACTGAGCATCCTTCACTACGGCAGCCTATGTGGACTGTTTGACTTCCAGTTCACGCAAGTGCGCGACTTCAGCCAGTGCCGGATCCCCCACGCCAACTTCAACCTCGCGTTCCTGAATGGATGCGTGTTTGACCACGCCGACCTGTCGCATGCCTCATTCCTGCACACCACCGCGTATGGTACTAGTTTTCGGCATGCGAAGCTTGGAAACGCAACAGACTACTCGCGGTATCCTAGTATGACCTCCGTCTCGACCCCCCGCGACACCATCCCTCGCGACCGTCACGCACGCACGCCATCACCCGGCTCCCCGGACACGAGCGACTTGCGATTCCTTGCGGTTGTGCCCAACGAATTCAAGTTCCTGACCTTGGGCAAGGACGCGATCCAGCTCTGGGATGCATCCACGATGTCTCAGATTCTCAACCTGGATCTCTCAGCCCTCCGCATTCGTGCCAACAGCACCGTGTATTGTCACATGTCAAATGATGGCCATAGACTGCTTGTGGCTGGCGCCGGAAGCCGCGAGGCAGGCCTATGGGACCTCACCACGGGCGACTTGATAACGAAACTGGGACCTCACAAAGGGGACTCACTCGAGGCCGTGGCGTTGAGTCCCGATGGCCAGCGCGCAGCCACCAGCTCCCAGGTGGATGGCATCTACGCGTGGGACCTGAGCGACCCCGCGCAGCCAAAACGTTTGTGGCAAGCAACTCTGCGGCATTGCCAAGTCCCACTCATCATGAGGTTTTCCCCAGATCGCGAGCTCTTCGCGGTCCAGGTCGAGAATTGCCAGACGCAAATCCGAGACGCCGTGACTGGACGTATACTTACGGAGTGGAGATCCCCTGACTGCGAGCTCGGGCTGGAGTTTTCTTCGGATGGAGAGTACATCGCGGTTTCAGGCGACAAGACGGTATCTCTCTGGGAGACGAAGACATGGAAGATGGAGGATGGTGACACCTTCAAGCGCCTACTGACCTACGAGGAGATTAAGCGTGACCTGGAGGACGAGACAAGCGTGCTTGGCATATGCCAGAGCAAGGGGATCCCGGTGTGGAAGCTCTTCGGTTCGTTTCAGACAGAGAAGATCGTGAGCAACCATTCGATTGAGGCCATGTTCCCCGATCAAGAGCACTACATCCCTGGGGCCTGGCAGGTCCCCACCGTCTCAAGCTTCGCAATCAGAGTATGGTACGCAAAACTGCGCGAAGATCTCACGAAGCCTCGCCTCAAGGAGCTGATCGAGTCCAGAGGTTACTTTCACACACTGACGCTCTCACCCGATGGACGCTACTGTGCAGCACTCCTCCTGAGCGCACGCTCTTCCACAGCATATGGCCAGCCCTCTGTGGGAAAGGTCGTGGTATTTGACTGCACGAGTGGCCAGCGAATAAGCGAGTTTAAGGTCCAGGATCCTTCGAACGTAGTACGACTTGAGATTTCATCTGACCGACGCTATGTGATGTGCATGGCTTCTACGCACCTCACCGTCTTTGATATGGCTTCCAGCGAAGCAACCTCGTGCGATGTTCTGTTCGACAACGCGAGCATGGACTACCCTCCAGATCTCGCGTTTGCCTCGTTTTATAACCATGACCCAACCCAACTCGTTTGTGTAATGCTCACTGAAGACAATCCCGTGAAGATCTTTGATGTCGCGAAACAGGAGGTAGTACGCGAGATCCAGCTCTCAGCCGGAAGCGCCATCGAGTGGAACGTACTGGCATATTCTTCTACAACTAATTATTTGGCCGGCATCACGTGGGAAGGAGTGCTCCGCGTGTACGACTTGGCAGATGGCAAGGAGTTCTTCTCGCCTCAGGTTATATGCGGGCCTGATGAACACAAGGCGTCTGTGCGAAACTTACTAGAGATATGCTTTTCTCCAGATGGGCGCCAACTCGCTTGCGCCGACGATATGGGCCGCATTCAAATTGTCAATACGAACGATGGCAAGATAACAGCATCTACCCCGGGCCACACCCGTCGAGTGCAGTCAATCGTGTGGTCTGAGTGCGGCAAATGCATCATCACGGCTGGACCGGACTCGCTTCGCTTTTGGGATCCCAAGACGGGAGCGCTTCTCCACTCATCACTTGCGCCAGGTCCCGTGGCTGCTCTCGCACTCAGCGCGGATGGGCGTACACTCATTAGTCTCGAGCAGCAGACCACCACTTTTCTTCAGTGGACCCTAGAAGCCCAGGTCTCAGGATCGGAAGCGTCTGAGGAGGACACCCTCTTTGCACCACCAACGCTGGTAAGAATTCAGGGCATCAGCCAGCAGACCTGTTTTGCGGGTGCGGACATTGAGGGGGCCGATATCAACCCAACCTTTGCATGTGCATTCGCACTGAGAAGATAACAGCGAGGATCATAGCGCCCACTGTGTGGACACAGACAACTGTCGAATTTAGATGCCCCTTTCGTCTGACTCCCAGCCGTTCACACTAATTCACGACAGTAACATACAGGTATTTCCTACGTTCTTCCATGTCCACACGGGACGGCGGCTAGAGTGCGTACGGCTAGAGTGCGTATTGAGATAGAATATCAGACCACCGATCAACGCACTACCGTCCGGTGACAGGGTGGCTTCTCCTTCCGATGCGTAGTTCAAAGCAGAGCTCGATCCAGCTCGAATCAGGTGAGAGGCTGTTCGCAATGCCCAATGCAGCAGACCATGAAATGCAGCTCTGATAATTGAAAGTGGGTTGACTCACTTCATGGTACTTGGTCGCTGTGACGACTTTATAAGAACTGAACAATGCAAAGTCGGGCATAATCGAGTGGAGTGTCGTGCAATCGAGTCTAGTCACGTCAATTCATCCAGCGATGAACTAACTAGGCGCAGGCCTCGATTGTTCGCGACAGCCAAACCCATCCACCCGTACACGGAATTCAGAAATTTTTGACAGCCCATCCTGGATGGAAAAGTAACGACAGAGGATACTCTTCACGTTTCGTTTTTAAGTTAGGCTGTGAGTGCATGGGCTACTAAATGCGTTCATTCGATTCTCATAGTGCCCTAGAATGGGTGTTCACGCGAAACTCTGCCAAGCACTCGCTCTACAAGTCGCTACATGGCGCACAAACTTCGCGCAGGCTTGAGTCGGCCTCGGACAGAGTAGACACAGCATCCCTGTGCTGCAATGAAGCGGTCCAAGCCCAAGGTTTCTTTGCGCATTATTCCCATCCTACTGTGGTCTAATCTTTGATAAGGTTCACTAACCCACTGACTCTGTTCATTCCTGCGATCTAGACCCACTCCTCCGCTCTCTCGAACGAGAAACGAGCGAAACGGTGAACCTTGTCCCCGCTACCCCCACTCCTCGCATTGGCTCGCATTGGCCCGCCTCGCACAGTCTAGTCGAGTCGTGCCAAGTCGGAAGAGGACCACAAACTCACAGCGAGTTGCCGCCAAGGGCCGAGCCGGGCTGACCAAGGCCTGCCTCTCTCAGGCTGATAACAGGATTCAGGGCTCGAATACGAAGGCACACACCGACACACTCACAGACGCACTGACGCACCTTGTGACACATACTTGCTGAGCTGACCATGTCCGACGACGACGAGAGGAAGAATGGCAAGTCCAATGTCGTCCCGTACACGCCATGGTACGAACCAACTGGACCGGGACCCGCGTCTTACTTCCAAACCCCGAACTCACTGCCTTCAAGCTTCAAGATGGGCAAAGCCAACGCACCCAAGGATGGAACATTCGGCCGAAGAACCTTCCAACGCACTCCCAATGAGGATCCATACGTCTACGTGTATCGAAGTGAGCAAGAGAGGGAGGCTGCGGAGCGAAAGAAGAAGGCCGCTGCGGTGCCTCCCTTGCCAGATCTCTGGAAGACGAAGCGTGGCTTCACCATGTCAGGACGTCCTGTGACCCTACCACCCGAGTCCGGACCTGGCTACAAGTATAACTCCTTCAAAAAGTTTGGCACAGATGCGCCAAGCAAGAGTTTCTCCTTCCGCTACAGAATGCCCAGTGATGGAGAGACCCTTCCGGTCTATAAGATGAACCCCCAAACTAAGGAACTGGAGAAGGTCGAGCCTAAAGCACACAACGCGGATGTGATGAAGGCATTCTTGGCGACGCAGACGTTTTCACCCAAGTATACGATCAGTTGCCGACACCACGTCCGAGGACCAGGCGAAGAACCGCAATACGAGAGGACATCGAAGGAGAAGCCCAGCGCGCCGCCTCCCATCAATGCAATGACTACGAATACCCTCAGCAAGAAAGGTGTCACGATTGGTCAGCGCTTCCCTACAGTGCCTCCTGAACCTACTCCAGGTCCGGGTTCCTACAACCTGGTTCCGAAGAAGACGGTTCCGAAGAACAAGCACCCGACCATTGGATCGCGCTCCGGTTGCATTCCTGTGTCCTACATGAGCTCGAACACGGCTCGACTCACAATGCTCCGAGAGGATATCGAGATGAACAGAAATCGTTCAGGCGACTTCTCATTCACCGGGTAAAAACCCGAGTGGTAAGCGACAACGTCCATTGTACGAAGAATACAGTTGTATTGTTGTTTCTTTACAGCTACCTTACTTTGCCACGTTGCAGCTCTAGGGAATTATGCCCATGGGTTAACGGGTGTGGTTCGTCTCTGAGCGTCACCTCGAGCGACAGAGGAGGTTGAAACTGTTCTAGAGTTATCTTTGAGCTTGGTGAGTTGTGCATCGGAGCGTAAAACGGCACTTCGGAGCGTTCCACTGGTCTTCACAGTGGGGCCCTGGTTGGGCCCGCTGAATAATGAAGCTAGAGTATCAGACTGTCCCTCATTTGCTTTTTGCTGAATGTTCTCGTATTCCCTCTTAAAAGCCCCGAGGGTTCGCCAAGAACCGATGTTTTGTGCATACGGCTCAGAGAACGCTCGCCGTAGCTTCTCCTCGCGTTCGACTTGTAACTTGCGCTCACGCTCCTGTCGCAGTTCTTCTCGCATCCGAACGGTTTCTTGATCTTGCGCTGGCCTAGGGGAGTGCGCGCGTTGGTTCTCTGCCATTCTATTCATCGCATCGTTGACCTTCTTCTTCACTTCTGGGCTCGCTTGCTTGTGATACGCGTAATGTAGAGAGCTCCACGATGGCTGCTTGCATGCTGTGCTGTGGGGCTCACATCCCGGATACTCTGCATAGCGTAGATACATTCCATCCGAGGTCATAACGTCGACTTTCGAGCGAGGGTCCAGCGTGTTACCATTCTGGGATTTCGACTTACCTGACAAGTAGTGGAATGTACTTAGCAGCCTGGCCCTGAACCAACCTGGTAACCACGAGTCTTCGAGTTTTGATTCAGCAGTGGCCGCACCTGATGTGACCTCGTTTTGATAGCTAGTATGTACTTTCCCAACTCGTTCTTCGTTTTCGTCTTCGTTTTCGTCTCCGTCAACCTCGTCACTGTTATCGTCATTGTCATTATCATCCACTGGCTCTCCGTAGTCAGTTGACTTGATTCGCACAAACTGGTCATGGGCACCCCCCACTGGTACTGCTTTTATCCAACCACTTGACGTTGCTCGAGGATCGCCGTCTTCAACTACGAGCCCAGACTCTGTTACCCTTTTCGTTTCCACGAGCTTTGGAAGTCTCGCCATTTGATACTCTGTCAGGCACACACATTTTTCATTCCATGCGATGACATCACTGCCAAGGCCAGTCCCACTACTGGAGGTCAAGGCGTATTGCATTCGCCTGGGGTATCTTGGTGCGCTCTTAATTAGCTCAGGTATGACGTATCTCTGTCGACTCCTTCCGACAGGGAACATTAAGCCTAATCCATCGCTTTGAGCAGTGGTTTTCTCTTGGGCCCTATCCCCCGAGGTGGCTCCTTGGCCCAAAACAGGTTCATTGAGATCTTCACCTTCTCTTCCCTGGTTACGATGTCTGATTCTTCTTCCCTCAAACACTACATGATCGGTTTCACGCGGAAAAGCTCGACGTTGCCTCGTCCCACCCTGTTCTGATTCTCCTCCGTAGAGAGGGCGCTTTCTCTGACCACCAGATGAGGATGCAGCTTGCACAAGCCTCTGATACTCGTCTTCCTCAATCGCCCGATATGGTGGAATTACTCTACCTTTCTGAGCCTGCTTGACCTGGCGCAGTCGCCGTTTCATACTCAAGATTTCGGGAGCGGGACATGTTAGCAGACCCCCACTCACTGGAGACCATTTCACCTCACATTCGGGTATGGACTGCAAATTCAAGGTTCGTTCTTTGTCCAGCGCGTACATCCGTAACATACGCTCGACTTTGTAAATGGAGGACTTGGGTTTGCCATCCGGACCATAGTAGTGGCCATCAAGTACTCCAATGAATGAGTACTTATCGCTCTCGTGGTAGAATCTAAGCCATTCGTGAGCCGCAAAGACCTGCGTTGGCGAAAGATCCTCTACTTGAGGTCTGAGTTTGTCTGGGTCAAAGTTTGCAGTCGCAAAGGCCCGTGAGGCATCTTTCCCCACAAGGAAGGCATATGGAGCTCCCGGAGCATAATGATCTGCTCCTCGAGTCACATCGAAAACCTGTCCGAGAACCGAAATGAAAATGGGAAGCTGTACAGTCCTTCCGTCAGGAAGCTTGTGTTCTCGGCCGTCAAAGTAGCTCAATACTTCCGAAGAGATTACAGGGGCCTTTGGAGGAGGCCATAGCATTCTCGAGGGAACGTGCCCATACAGGCAGAATGCAGGTGAGAATCCCAACACGGATTGGCAGATGGTGTAGTACGAGGGAATACGTCGGTATAAGAAATGGAAAACGTGAATTGACAAATAGATCACCACACAGTATGCCGCAATCCGCAGCATTATCCTGTGCACCTGCTGTTCGATACCAATTGCATGCGATTTCTGAAGGTCCTTCTTGGCATCGGAAGCAGGGTTGAAGTCTTCTGTCAAGTCGGGACGACTTGGCAAACTTCGCAATAGAGCAGCTCTTGCGTCTGACGACGGCCCTAGTTGAAATGGCACTGCAGACCCCTCGCGGAGCTCTCGTGTGATCTCATGTAAACTAGCATCTCTCTGCGAGTTTGTGCCAAGACGTGGGAGAGAGCGGTAAGGATCAGAATTCACGAAGGCCGGCCTGCTAACAGGAGTTGTCGACGATTGGCTTGACGGTATCCTTGAGCGATTGTCACTCTGGCCTTCCTTCCTATCGTCACCTGCGGCATCGCTTTCCGCTTCATATGCTTCTGCAATCGTGAGGCGCGGTGGGAGCTGTCGAGTAACCTTGCGTGCGACACTATAACCCGATTCTGATCCCAGACCGAAGTTCGGGGTCGATGGCGCTGCTGTAGAGCCCGGCATGTCGCAGGTTGCGACAGCGCTAGTCTGGAGCCCAGATCTCGCGTTGATCTCTCCACTCCTGTCAGGATCCTCCTCGCAGTCTCGTGAACTGCGAGGCCTTGCAGCCTCGCTGCTGAGGTGGAGGTCTGTGTGGCTCATTTCCTAGGACTCGGTCGAGTTCCTTTGCAGTTATCAACGCGTCGAAGCCAGAGCAGACTAGTGAATGCGGATGTGTTAAGCCTCTCTATTCCACTTATCCGACCATCTTGGTCATGAGTAATCAACTCGTGTTTCTTGTGCTACGTCGAGATTGTCACTGCTGAGGTTAGGTGCTCCCGGGAAGGCAGTAAGGCAGGACAGCGAGCCAGACGGCCACGTGGAGCGTATGTCAACAGTTTCGGAGATATTTGCTACGCGAACTAAGCAGTAGCAACCGTGATCCTAGGAGGAGCTGGCTAGTAAGTTTGCGAGGTCCTCACTTGGCATGAGTGAGAGTGTCGATTTCATGAGAAATGGAGCCTAGGTTGAGTTATTTATACACCGCACGTGAGCTGTCAAATGCACAGTTGCTGTAACTCTTGCACCCACGCAGTCCCTCACACACCAATCGCAACTTGGGTCCAGCTCGCAAGATATTTCCAGTCATGGCACAATTTTTTCAAGATCTTGGCTCGACTGGTGCTGGCTTGCTGTTTGGATCTTCGGTGGCGCTGCACGGATCTGATGATCCTGCACCATGTGCAGAGTTACGCAATGTATCATAGTCATCTTGATCCCACTTGATGATACGCATGGACCTATTATATCCCTTGTGTCTCGCCTGGATCTCGAGATCGATCCAACAATATCTGAGTCAGGAGAATGAAGTGGAGTACGAGGATCTGGATGGCCCCCGCATACGACACTTGGGCGAAATAGATCTTCGTATCACTCGAGAACACCATCCCTCACCTCGATCTCGCGCATTACACACTACCATTACATTATCTAGGGTTGCTGGACACGAACACAAGTAGAACGCTGGTGGATATCTCAAAGCCATGCTTCGTTTTGACAATCGCGTTGTTGTAGTCACAGGCGCAGCCGGTGCTCTGGGCTCAGCATACTGCAGGTACTATGCTGAGCGCGGTGCTGCCATCGTTGTGAACGACATCCCTCCCAAGCCGGGTCAGGTGCGAAGTGGCGCAGAGGCCCTCGTAGACGAACTCAAGTCGAAGGGCGGTAAGGCTGTCGCGGATCATCACGACGTCACCGATGGTGAGTCTATCATCAAGACAGCTATCGACAGTTTTGGCCGCGTTGACATCGTTATCAACAACGCTGGTATTCTGCAGGATGTCAGCTTTGCCAAGATGAGCAAGGAGCAGTGGGATCGGATTATGCAGGTTCATCTGAATGGGGCTTTCAGTGTGACACATGCAGCATGGCCTCACATGTTGAAGCAAAAATATGGGCGTATCATCATGACATCCTCGGCAGCCGGATTGTATGGTAACTTCGGCCAAGCTAACTACTCTGCAGCCAAGTTGGCACTCGTTGGTTTTGCTTCCGCCCTAGCCAAAGAGGGCAAGAAGCACAATATTCTCGTCAACACCATCGCCCCTATAGCAGGCTCCCCCATGACGCGCACCGTCATGCCCGAAAGCCTTGTGGAAGCTCTTAAGCCGGCATATGTCGCACCCGTGGTTCTCAAGTTGACCCATGAGACGAATACTGATACCGGTAAGATCTTCGAAGTTGGCGGTGGATGGGTGGGCCAAGTTCGCTGGCAGCGTTCCAAGGGTGTGGCATTTTCGCTTGCGGAGAATGGTAAATATCTCACGCCTGAACTCGTCCAGTCCAAATGGTCAAGTGTGTGCGATTTCTCAGGTGAAACCGAGAACCCCACGGATCCCCAGGACTCGTTCACCGTGGTGATGAACAATTTGTCGTCAGCTGAGGAAAAGGGTTCCGCGGAACTCGCAGCCGCTGCAGGTCTGTCACAACCAAAGCCAGCATCGACTGGCAGCGCTGCTGGCGTACCATCTAAGGGCCTCTCGCAGGAAATTGCAAAGAATCCTGAGCAGCAGCAATATGAGAAAGATTTCAAGTCGGCTCGCGTTTTCCGTATTCTAGCGGACTTTATCACTCCAGAGTTGATCAAACAGGTCAAAGGTATCTTTGCCTTCGAGCTGACAAACGAGCAGGGCAAGACCGCTCGATGGGTTGTTGACTTGAAGAACCCTCCAGGGAAACTTTATGTAGGACGCGAAGGTCAGGACGTCAAGCCTAACACCACGCTCATCCTCTCTGATGAGAACTTCATGAAGGCCGTCAACAAGGAGGTACAACCTCAGGCATTGTACATCTCTGGCCGCCTCAAAGTGAAAGGAAGCCTTCCGCTCGCGATGAAGTTCGAAACAGTCACGAAGCCACTTGAGGACTTGGCACGTTCCATGCTCTAAGCATCTCGAGGTTCGCGATCCAGGGGCAGGCGGATAAGATACGTTAACTTGTATTACGACTGCGCTGTTGAACTGCCGTGTAATCCAGCATAAATAACGCCAATGTTAGAGCATCCCTTTTCAACTTGTTCGTTCCTTCGGTCATGAACAACTTATGGGTAAAGGATAGGACGGTAAAGTGTACAGGATAGCACTTTTTATGCTTACACCAACCTACGAGTTGGTGATATTCTGCACAAGCTGATTTCCCAGCTGCTTTAGTTGGTCTCGAATGATTGAAAGGACCTGTGCACCATCGTAGACGTCGTTGGGCTGAATCACGCCCTGCAAACGCGAATAGACGGTTTCAATAGTGTGCAAGGTCGTCACCTTTTGATCCTCCTTACGTTCTTCGCGCGTCTTCCCTACGTAGGTGCGAGTGAGCTCTTTGAGCCGATTCTGCTCTTGGAGAGCCTGTTCAAGCGACTGTTGGAGCTCGGCCACCTGCTTTTCTGCAGCACGCGCTCGTGCCTCGGCCGAAACAGCTCGGGATTCGGCCGCTGCTGCAATCCGATCTGTTTCTGTTTTAAGCTCTTCGAATTTAGATGCAGCCGTACGTTTGAGGTTGTCAATCTTCTCCTTGGCGAGTTGCAGCGACTCGGTCCGGCCTCGCTCGTATGCCTCTTCAACAAGGGAAGCGACAGCGCTGGCAGCAGCCGCAGACACATTCGACTGTGATTGCGGTTGTGGGTGTGATGGAGGTGGTGGTGCCGTCTCGCGGTGGGATGCGTTGGCGGCCTTACGTTGCACATTCTCCTCCTTTCCTTGACTGTCTGCAGGCTTTGTAGAGACATGCTCCTGCGCATCGTGGAGGAGTCTTCGTCTTGCTCCAAGTTGAGGCAACAGATCTTTCAGTTCGGTCTCAGTTAAAAGGGTGACGTCCAATGCAGAGAAGATACACTCCGTGTGGAAGCGCGAAATGATATCTTCAGAGACGCCAATTTCTTTCAATTTCGTTGCCACAAAGCTGTCATGCTTGAGCGCCTTGGATTCCGAAGGAGTAGTCGCCTGAGAGGGCCCTGTGGAACTCAGAGTCTTGCGTTCGTCGATCGGATGTAGACCAGAGTGCTCGGTCGACTTTCTTAACGAATTAGCTGTAGGTGTAGCTGTTTCTGCATGTTGGTTGCCATCTAACAACAGGCTGGGAACGGATGATGGACTATGACGACTCGAAGGTTGAGAAGAAGAGCCCATTGGACGCAATCCTGGGGATGTTGGGGGCAATGACAACTGCGGAATTCCTGCCATGTTCTGGCTCTGACTAATGCGCTTGATTCGGTCAAGCACAGTCTCTCCGCCGTGGCTGCTCGCGGCGGTGGTGGATCCTGAAGGGGTGGCTGTCAAACTGGGTGATGGCGACACGTGTTCGTTCTCGGCCTGCGGGCGGACCGAAACCCGAGCATCGACAAGGCTCTCTGGTGCGTACCTGTAAGGAGCGGGGTTGGATGCATTGGAAACACTGCGCTCCCGCGTCGCCGTTGATTCAGGCTTGGCATCATCCGCGCGAGGAGGAGGAGGAGGAGGACTGCTCGAGCGTGCGGACGTGGCTGACAGAACTGAAGAGGCTGATGCTGAAGCGGATTCAGCCCTCTGCTTCAGTGAGGACGGTCCAGCGGCTACAGCAATGGGTCGTTGCACAGGAAGAAGCAGGGCTGATTGATCATTTACACCGGCTGCTTTGTGCTGGGTGCATGCAATTTCAACAAATACGTCTGAGTTTGTGGCGTGAACACCCCACTCGCTCGGAATTGAGGCAAGGCTTGACTTGGCTGGAATGACCACAACGCGCAGCGACCTTCGTCGTATGCCATGCAGAGCACTCTCGATTGCCGGATGAAGAACGCTCCGAGAGTTGGGGTAGTCAGAGCTTGTACTTGAGCTGTCATCCCCGTTGATGTAGAGGGCCTTTAACACTCCCTCATAAAGGAGCGCACCGTATCCACCCCGAGGAGATGCTGCTGAGGGGAGATAAACGGAATACCGGATACGCACAATGTCGCCCGCAGTCACCACATTTGCGTCGGAGCATCCAATCATAATATCTTGCGTGAACGGCGCAGGATGGCCAGGTGGGGTGGGAAGGGGCACGTTCTTCCTGCTACCAGGCGGTGTCTTGCGGTAGCGTTCCTCTTCCTCAACATACTCGATGATAGCTTGATCAAACGCAGCAGTAACTGCACGTGCTTTGCAAAACACGACATATCTCAAGAACTGCGCGAGCTGGTCTTCTGAGGGGAATGCGAGCGCCCAAGCCTTAGCTCGTTTTGTAGACTGAGTTGCAGGCTCTGATACCAAGACAATGCAGTTTGAGGTCGAGCCAGGAAGCACGAGCGAGCCTTGTGGAACTACGCTGATGTTAAAATCATCCGTAATGACGAGCTTCAGGTACGTGTGACGCGTGTTGTCTGCGTCGACATAGAACACCACCATAAGGAACTTCCCCTGAGTTGATTTTGACTCCACGATCGCGGCCATCATCGGAGTCGCGGCCACAGGAGCAGCGTCATCAGAGGCAGATACATCCACTGGGGTCACCGCGGCCTTAGAGTGCCATTCGAACAGCTCAACGTCCATCACCCCATACACCCCGAGTTCTCCCAGATTATACCCTGAGTGCTGCTCCTTGGTACTCGTCTGCTCCTCCGCATCAGTTCGGCTCATACTGGTCACAGCCGACTTTGAAGGTGCACTGCGGTCCTGTGACTGCTGGCTTGGGCTGGGTCTGGCCGCGCGAAGCCCGGCAGCGGCTTCAAAGAGCGAGTCGGCAGGCGAGGGTTGGAGTTTGGCGTGGTATTTGTTTAATATAGATGGCCTGACACCGTCTTGGGTGTGGGACATGGTTCGTCACAAGGCCAGTTCGAGTGGGTTGGCTCGAATGAAAAGACTATTTAGCCAAGTGCACTCGTGAATACTGTGCTAGCACGATCGTTCCTTAATGATTTGATTGGAAAATATCCAAGTGTAACCTATCGAAAATGGGCAATAAGACGAGCGGTAAGTCGATAAAAATGGTATATTTTGATAGATTAACTGTAATCAAGCTGAAATTAACATATTCTCATGCAATTCGTGCCATATTTACCCATCCACAAACAGTCGACAAGTGCGTGAGCTCAAGCTCGAGCCTGATTCTGGAGATAATCAGTCTGTCTGGCCTGCCGAATATGGATGTGGGCTCGGATACCGACGTCGTGCTCTCCCTCAAGGTGATTCGCCCCAAGAATCCCAATCTGCCGACCGTAAGCAATAAGTCTAACCGTATCGAGGTTTCCGATGTTCAGAGAACCGTGCCTCATAATGACTGCAACGAGCCTGTGCTCCACGCGTACCGCGCGTTGACGCCCCTTTCGCCGAGCAATCCATTCCTTCTGACGGACCTCCTCCGCATCAAGGTGTACGACGACGATGTCAGTGGTGTGGAGTTCATCGATTGCATTGAGATTCCTCTCAGTGAGCTCACTCATCCTAACGTCATCGAGAAACAATTTACTGTCAAGGGGTGCACTGCCACCATTAAGCTCCGTCGCTTGTTCGTGCCTGAGCCCCTTCCACCAGGTACGCAGCTCCCTGACTCGCAAAAAGACTTTTTCCACCCTTCCCACGAGCTCATCGTGTATCCACCCGTTCCTGATCGCAAGGAACTTTTCGTCGTTCGTCACGGTGAATCCCAGTGGAATGTTGCGGAGGCCAAGAAGGATGTCGTTGCGCTTGCGCGGTCGCGCAATCCTGGTCTCACCATCATGGGCATGAAACAAGCGAAGGACCTGAACCAGTACCTCCAACAACACTCAGCATCTGCAGCAGCTCAGCCGCCAGCCACATCGCAAGCGCCCGAGGAGGCGGTCGAGCGAAAGGATATCCAAGTGGAGGAGAAGGAGATCGCTTCTGAGACGCCAACGACTTCGCCAGCGGTTCCAGAAGAGAGGCCCGCCCAGGAGACACCCTCCGAGGAGACGCCTGCCAAGGAAACGCCTGCCAAGGAAACGCCTGCGGTAGAGAAGCCTGAAGAGGCGAAATCTGTGGAGGGCGAGTCAGCAGTCGCAGCCGAGACACCGGCAGCCGCAGCGGAAACCCCCGCAGCGGAAACCCCAGCAGCTGCAGCGGAGACACCAGCAGCCTCCGAGGAGACACCAGCAGCCTCCGAGGAGACACCTGCAGTCGCAGCCAAGACCCCTGCAGCCTCAGCTGAGACCCCTGCAGCCGCAGTTGAGACCCCTGCAGCCGCAGCTGAGACCCCTGCAGC
>Ga0182741_1003459_pt1 | contig 16791 bp, 4 predicted proteins | sample eDN5th37CBELigOP_FD_128874 | JGI IMG/M metagenome (GOLD analysis project Ga0182741, IMG submission 128874) | Enriched Organic Plus compost microbial communities from Emeryville, California, USA - eDNA 5th pass 37_C BE-Lig OP (version 2) (version 2) ...
CGTCAGAAGAGCCGTGAGCCAGACCCGCCCACCAGACCCATCCTGCGTCCACCGAGCCGAGACCGTCACGCCCATCAAGGAGTCAGACCAACCGGTCCACGAGATCCATAGTGAAGAGCCAGTTTCTCTGGAATGTGGCAGGTTTGGACGGAAGTCCTGAAGTGCTGGCAGATGGTTTCGATCTTGTCGACGAACTCGATGAGGGTATCGAAACGCTCGCAGATATCGTAAGAGCCAGCTGAGCGTAAGCCGAAGGCGGCGGTTCTCTCGATGAGTGGAGAGAACCGCCGCCAGCCGGGTCGTAAAGGCGACTTGATAGGGAACAGCCGAATCGAGAGCCTATGAAGACCCCGCCGCTCCCGTAGGAAGCAATTCACTCGGTTCGCCTGCCCACACCACAACGAGCTCATCTCGCGCGCGCGTGGCGGCAACATACAGCAGGGAACGCTCACGTTGCAGTGCGTCTTCGCGGTCACCGTCGGGTAGGGCATCAATGATGTAGTGGCGGGGAAGGTTGCTTGCGCTGGCGCCGACGAGAATGACCTTCGCGAATTCCATGCCTTTAGCGCGGTGCATGGTCATGACCTGCGGCGTGCTGCGTTTCCCGCTCGTGTCGCGATCGACGTAGCTTGCCGAAACACCGCGGTCTCCGAGTGCCCGAACCAGCTGCTGTCCTTCGTTCTTGGTGGGTACGAGCAGCCCGATCGACTCTGGATCGATGTCCTTATCGAGCCAATCCTGAACATATGTGGCGACGCGGTCGTACTGTTCGGCCAACGATTTGACCGGTTCGGCCTTAGGGTGAGGTCCACTCCGTGCGGATCGGTAGTTCGCTGTGGTATCAGCCTCGCCGTTGAGGTCCGCGAACTCGGCTCCGGAGAGAATGCCGAGGGCGTAGCGGAGATTCTGTTCGGTTGTTCGGTAGTTGAGCGTCAGTCGACTCGACCGACCGACGATCTTGATTCCGAAGTGGCCGAGGACGAATTTCTGACCGTAGATGCGTTGGTGGCCGTCTTCGGCAATAAACAGGTCGTTCTGGCCTGGAGCGACGAGTGCGCGAAGCAGCTGGAATCGCGCGGGGCTGAGGTCTTGGGCTTCGTCGACGAGGACGTGATCGGCGATCGGACCGCGATCTTCGAGGTGGCGCGCAGCGATCGCTGCACGCTCTTCATAGTCGGTTGTTGCCGCTGCCGCGGACGCAGCCCGGTATGCGGCGATGATTCCCCAGACCTCTTTTCGTCGCTGTCGGTTGAGGGAGACGCCCCGACCAGGGCGACGGACCTTCAGGTACTGCTGTTCCGTGGTGATCCGTTCGGGAAGGACGATGGTTGCATACTCTGCTTCGAGGAACGACGTGGTCCGCAGCTCGGCCGGCAAGTCGCCACCGTTTTCTTCTGCGGCGTATCGCCATTCGTCGTCTCGAGTTCGGTCGAGAACCCGGGACGTGCGCGGACCGAGAACGTCGGCGACCGGTCCTGGCTTGCCGTCGGAACCACCGAGGTCGCCGGCAGATGCAAGCAGCTGGTAGGCGATCGAGTCGATGCCGGCGATGTAGACACCGGGTTCGCCGAGCTGCGAGGCGATCGGGATCGACGAGTCGAGGAGCTGGAGTTGCGTCTTCAGGCTGTCGGCGAGGGTGCGGTTGTACGTCGTGAGCACAATGCGTGCTTGGGGGTTCTTCCGGTGAAGGGCGCGGGTGCGATGCAGCAGCACGACGGTCTTGCCGGTTCCGGCGCCACCGGTGATCCGTGCAGGCCCGTTGAAATCCCGTGTGGTGAAAACTCGCTGTTCGGGATGCAGGAAGATCCGCCACGCCGCGAAGTTCGGGTTTTCGATGGCTGCCCGAAGGGCGTCGTCGTCCTCGATGAAAGCGAATTCCATCTGTGCCGCGGGGTGACGCAGAGCGGCGAGCATCCGGTCGTCCTCGGTCTCGCCCTCGGGTTCCGTGTCGCTGATCTGGTACTTCTTGCGGATTTCGGTGAGCGACTCACCGGTGAACACGTCGAGGAGTGCGTTGGCCTGCCAGGTAGCGGGTGCGTTCGATGTGTATTCGAGGAGTTCGTCCGGATCGGCAATGTCGAGAGCGTTCTCGGCGAACTCTGGTGCGATGCCGAGGTCGGTCAGGTCGTCTACCGTGTACTCGCGCTCCCGCAGCGACTTCTGGGCCGACTTCGAGACGGAGGGCTGCACAACAGCAGGGGCAGGAATCGTCGGCTTTGGAGCCGCTGCGGATTCCGCCTCGTCGACCGGGATGAGTTCCGCGATGTTGTTGCGCGGGTTCATCTTGAGACGAGACTTCTGGGCAATTTCGATCGCCTCGTCGTGAGGGTAGGTTCCGATGAAGACATACGACGCGTCCTGGTTGCTGCCCTGCAGTTTGAACAGAACCGCACGATTGCTGATGTCGACACGTCCGGTACGTGCTCGATTGTCGGCCGAGTTGTTGATCGGTTCGATGTGCAGACCTGCGGTTTGGTCGCTCTTGGAGAGCTTTGCAAGGAATGCGTAGGTGGCCTTCTGGAGGCTTCCGTCGAGCTTCTCGAGTCCGGGTCCGAGGATGATCTGGGGCACTAGATGCCTTTCTGCTCGAGCATTGCACGGATGTCGTCGACATCAGGTTTACAGAAGGCCCATCCGGCTTGGACAAGCTCCTCACGTTCGTCGTCGTCGACGAACACATCGACCGCGACCTTCTGGCGGGGCCACGAGATTTCCAGCGGGATCCCGCCTGCGGTTTCCTCTCCGATATCCGGAATCGGCACGCCCGCTTCGGCGAGTAGCGCGACCAGTCGCTGTTCGGATTCGTCGACGTTCTCGTACGCGTCCAGCCACGCGCCGGTGAGCCGAGGGCCGGTGTCATCCGTTGTGGTTTGCGTCGCCTCGGTGGCCTGACCGGACGCGGTATCGATCGACATCGAGGCGGACGCCAGGTGTGTTCGTGTCGTCAGGTCGGCCGGTAGTGTCCGGAAGTTAAGTAGGTTGCCCCAGTGCAGCCATTCGCGCCACGAGTCTTTGAGATCGGCGGACAGAGCCATGTCCGAGTCGTCGAGCACGACGCTGATCTCGGAGGGGATCGGACCACGATTATTTGTAGTCAGGCGCACAGCCACGGCGAGATGCTCGGATTTCCACAAAAAGGTGTCGCCCGATGGATCGACGGTGGGGGAATGGTCGAGCGCGCGGAGGGCGAGTTCGCGGGTCGATCCACCTCCGGTGCGGGTGCCGGCCGGGCCCATGCTGAACAGCGCGAGCATCGGCACCCAATGCGCGAGCTGGGCCCGCGAATCCTTCGACGGGTTCTGAACCCATGCGATGAGGAGGTCTAGCGCGTTGGTGACAGCCAGGTCGAGTGCGCTCTTGGAAAGTTGGTCGCCGGCAAGGCCGAGGACTTTCGATCGGTGCGCGGCGCTGAACGCAGAGGACTGGATCGTCTCACCGTCGACGTCGGCGCGGGAGACTGCGACGACGTGGTAGCCGGCATCACGCAGGTTACGTCGTTTCTCCGCGTCGTCGGCCAGCCTGTTGTAGCCGTGGGTGGCGTGGTAGCGGAACCCGTCGGTGAAGATCGCCGTGGGTGGCACACCGGCACGCGACGAGGTGAGGATGAAGTCGGGCTTGCTGCCCAACACGTTCTCTTGTGGTCGGAGCGACCACTGGTTGTTCGATCCGAGCGAGATGTCCCACGAGACTCCGCGGTCGCTGGGTTTCTCGGTGATGGTGGCGCCGAGTTTGAGGAGACGATCGCGGAATTCGACGCGGAAGCGCTTCTCGAGGTCTGATTCGCCGTCTTCGATTTCAGGTTCGGATTCGGTGACGTGCCAGGGCATCTCGTTTGGCATGTCGATGTCGTCGTCGGGGGCGTGTTCGCGTCCGGTGAGCAGTGTTTCCAGGTGGTGCTCGGCTGCCGACCGTGAGGTGTAGCGGATGTGCTGTAGCGACGCGAAGGGCAGCAGGCACCGATCGCAGGCGAGTTTGCCTTCCGTGCGGCACGGGCAGGCGCGCACGACGCTCCACGCGCGGTGCAGAAGGTCCCACACGGTGGAGGGAGTGGTGAGGTCGGCGAGGTAGCCGGTGCCGCCGGGCACGATGTCGTGCAGCAGGAGCGCCGGGTGGTCGTTGCCGCCTGGTGAGGGATCGACGATGGTCGTGACCTGGAGGTGATCGGGTGCTCCGCCGATCTGCTCGCGGAGTCCGAGCAGGATTGCCGCGGCCAGCGACGGCACGGCGAACGAATCCCCGAGGGTGATCGTCGGCGGGAGCCGCAACACCAGTCCTTCGGTGGTCATGCTGCGGGCGAGAGCGATGGTGCGAGTGTCCTCGTCTAGCGCGGTGCGCAGCGAGCACCACGGTCGATGCTCGGAGGGTTTGTTCGAGCGCGTCGCCTTGTCGAGCTTCCCGCATTCGGAACACACACGGAACAATCCGGCGGCCACATCGTCGCCGGCGAGATAACGCGACGGTGCGCCACTCGAACTGTTGCCGAGGTTCAGCCACCTAATATCCATGCTGCGCAAGTGTTTGGCACCGAAGCCGAGTCCGTCGACGTACCACTTACGAGTGATCTCGGCGGGGTCGACATCGGCTGCCGTGACGATGGTGTACGACTGACGGTTGCGTTCGTCGCGGGCGTCGTCGATGGTCGCTTCCTCGCGACGGATGACGGCCGAGACGTTTCGCAACTCTACGACAGGCAGGCGCTGCCCGGTGTCCCCGATTGTGGTGGAGTGACAGCGCGGACACACCGTCGGCGGTGTGGGATGCGTGCCGTCGGTGAGGTCGGCGACGAATCCGCAGCGCGCGCAACATGCCCACTGGTGGATCTCTTCGCCGTCGATGCCGAGATCCACGGCATCGATGTCGATGGCGAAGCCGTTGGCGTAGAAGGTGGAGCCGGGGGCGAAGTCGCTGAGCGCTCGGGACGCACCTCGGTTGATCTCGAATTCGGAGTGCTCGAAGCTGTCGGTTTCGGGATCTCGCCAGTTGACGGACACCGACAAGGTGACCGTGTCGTCGAGGAGCGTGTAGTTCGGGAACAGACCGAATGTTTCGAGGGCGCTGATCCAGTACTCGGAGCGGTAGGTGGCGAGTTGATTGCGGATCAGTCGCAGTGTCGCTTCGGCGGTGCGCAGCTCCGATTCGTCCTCGGATGTCTTGGCCGGTGAATCTGCCTTCTCGCGCAGGCCGGGAAGGATCGCTTCGACGGCGGTGCGCCGGTGCTGGAGCGTCTCGATCCGACGGTTCCATTCCTGGGACGCGCGGTGGCAGCGCACCGCGAGTTCGCTCGTTCCGGGTCCGTCCACAGCCTGCGGGAATCGGTGCAGGCGGGCGACTGTGTCGTCGTCGAGAGGAGGGAACGCGTCGAGGAACGCCGTGACGAGTTCGTCCGCTCGCTCCTCGGCTTCCTTGACGAGGGCTCCGAGATAGGTTCCGGGCTCGGTCGAGCGCAGGACGTCGGGCGTGGTGCGCGGATGGGGCGCGTCGGGCCGCCGCGCAAGGATATCGGCGACCGATGCAGTGAACTGGCGGCGCAGGATCTCTTCGGCGTCCAGGTACGTCGCGGGCGGGCGCACCGTGCCGTTGATCGTGTCGGCGGGACGACTGAACCGGGGCAATTGGTCGCCGCGTCCGGTGACGTAGGCGAGGGCGAGGGCGTTGCCGGTGAGTCGACCGGCACGGCCTACCCGCTGCAGGTAGGACGCAACGGTGCGCGGCAGCGACGAGAGCAGCACGGCGGAGAGGTCGCCGATGTCGATACCCATTTCGAGGGTAGGTGTCGCGACGAGCACGTTCGGTGCGTTCGGCGGCGGAGTCTTCTCCTTGAACTGGTTCTCGTACTGGAGACGGACCTCGTCGGGCAGCAGACTGGTGTGCTCCCGGGCAACGACCCGCCGGATGTCGGTGCCCGCATACATCTGGCGGTAGAAGTTGTCGTCGATGCGGTGCGGACGCAAAGTGCCATCGCAGTGGATCACCATGCACGGCCCACCGAGAAGCTGCTCGACGGTAGTCGGATACGCGTGGACGGTATCTCGGCAGATCGAACAGATCAACGAAACAGCGCCATCGGCAAGTTCGGTATCGGTAACAGGCCTCGCGACAACCATCGACGGGGGCAGGTGGAAGGTTTGTGCACCCGACTTCGACACTGCTTGGCCGAGAACCTCTTGGCGGTGCAAACGTCCGAACAGAAGCCGGGCCAGCACGGCGCCTTCGGCGGGGGTGACTGCCAGTGCCTTGGCCGTCCACTGCGCATACCACCCGCGCGGTGATGCGATCGGTTCGAGATCGGTGTCGGGTGCCTTTCCGAGCACCGGGTAGCCGGGAGCGGAGTTGCCGCGTCCGAACCCGGGCATGCCTTCGCCGCGTCGTCGGCCGCCGGTGATCCACCAGCGGTTGCCGTCCTCGTGGCGGAACTTGTCGAACCATTCGTGTCCGATAGCGCCGCGGCGGCGCATGTGCACAAGCACGCCGCGTACCCAGCGGATCAACATAGCGTCGTCGGGTTCGTCGAAGGTAAGTTGTGCGTCCGGGGAGTTGACGGCGTCCCGCGCGGCGGTGAGCAGGGTAGGTTCGGCGACATCGATGTAGGTGAGCGCCGAGCCGGTGCGCTCGAGGGTGCGGCCCACGCCGGAGCGCAAACCGAATTCGAGTTCGATGTCGAGTAGTAGGCGACGCGTCACCGCTCGCCGCAGACGTACCGGAATGCGTTTAGCTGAGGGGGTTTTCCAGAACTTCTCGAAGTCGACACGTTCGGCCAGCTCCGGAGGAAGGATACGGTAGCGGGCCCCGGGATCGTCGCCGGCGAGTTCGAGAACGCGGTGCGCGAGAGTGTCGAGGTCTGTTTCTCCCTCCCCGAGTGCCTGACGCAGCAGTGTGCGGAGGGTGAGGGCGTGGGAGCGGGCCTGCACGAAACCGGCGCGGTGCGCGGCGTCCTGAACACTGTCGGTGAAAACCAGGGCACGCTTCTCGCGGGCGTCGAGGTTCGGAGTACCGAAGAGAGTGGACAGCGACACCGACAACATCGTTGCGATCGCTGAGCCGAGGAAGCGAATGCCGTCTGCCTGGCGGCAGGACGGGCAGATCTCCTTGACGGAATCGGTACCGGCCTCGGCCGACAAGTTGACCAGTACGGGAATCGCGCCGCCCTCGGCGATGAGTGATTCGCTGGGCCGTTGATAGGCGAGACGACGTTCCCGGACGACGAACCACGCCAACCCGGCACCGTCGGACAGGCCCGGGTCGACGGCCGGCCCGTTCTCCGACTCTGCGGCCTCGGTGGGGGCATGAATGAGCGCACGGAACCGATCGTCGTTCCCGAGGGCGCGCCGACGGATGGTGTCGTCGCTCGCGTCGAGGTCGGTTCCCGTGGGCGCGAGCACGATTCCCCAGCCGGAGCGGTTGCAGTGTCGGCAGTAGATCGCAGGGAAGAACGATGCGTCGGAGAGTTCGTCATCGGGTGCGCCGACGATGAGTCCGTCGTCACTCCACGTGAAGTGGGGGGTGCCGGTCGCAGCGCGGTCGATGCGGGTGAGCTCGCGGATCCACAGGTGCACATCCACCGACGGGGCCGCACGGCCAACGGTGGCGCGCACGTGACTGAGCACGGTGAGCAGAGCGTGCACGATAGTTGCGCGGCGCTCCGGATCCAGTTCGGCAAGCGAGGGGAGAGGCGTAGGGGTGCCGTCGGTGCCGCACAGCTCCTCGAACGGGACGGCTGTGTGCGTGAGTTCGATTACCTGTTGGAAGAGCGGGTGGTTCTTGACGAGCTCGAGAACGAACGGGCTGCCCTCGGCTACTTTTCGGCGCAGCGTTTCGGGGTCGCCGATGTAGAGGGCGGAGAGCAGAGCAGCGGTTGTGGCGACGGGCTCGGACGGGTCGAGCGTTTCTGCTTCGAGTCCGAGGAGGACCGGTTGCTCGGTGTGCGCGAAACCAGCACGTTCGACGATCTCGCGGGCATTGCCCACCCATTCCTCGAGGCTCAGCCGTGATTCGGTGACCACCGACTCGGCAGTGAACTCGTCTCCGAATACGGTGCGGGCAAACTCGAGCATGGTGGTGGGATCGTTGCCGTCCCCGAGGGTTGCCGATGTGGCGACGGGAGTGATGATCCCGAGTGGACGTTCCCGGTCTTCGGCGGTGATCCCCGGTTCGTTGGTGCCCCAGTAGCTCTTGAGAGTTTGCCCGAGTCGGCGGAGCAGCATCGATACGTCGGTGCCTTGTGCGCCGTCGTAGGTATGGAACTCATCCAGCACCAAGTACTGCAGACTGGTGGCGCTCTGCTTCCACAACCGGGCGTCGGCGGGGCGCAGCAGCAGTTGGTCGAGCATCTTGTAGTTGGTGAGCAGGATATCGGGCGCGGCATCGCGGATGATGTCGCGGTCGGTGATGAGCCCGTCTGCGGACACCGTGGTGCGCTTGGCCCCAGCTTCGCCGGTGTAAAGGGCGGCGGTGACACCTCCCAGAGCGGGATTGCCGGTAAGCATCTCCGCGAGCCGTGCGGCCTGGTCGTTGGCGAGCGCATTCATCGGGTAGAGAATGAGCGCCTTTGTGCCGGTGATCCCATTACGTCGTGCGCGCTGCACGTGGTCGAGGATCGGGTACAGAAAGGCTTCAGTCTTGCCAGACCCAGTTCCAGTGGTGACAAGGGTGGGGAGAGGACGCGATTTGGTGTCGTCGAGGTTGTAGCTGGAAAGCCGCGCGAACGCTGCCGCCTGATGCCCATATGGTGTGTAACCCTCGTACCATTCGAGGCTGTCGCGCCATCCGTCACCGGCGGGCCGAAACGGGAGACGGAGGCGCACGTAGGGCCCACGGAACATGCCGGTATACGGGTCCTGCAAGAACTCATCGAGGACCTGTCGCGCGTCGGGGTCGGCAAGCGCGAAGGTCGTCCCGAGATAGTCGAGCAAGCTCGCCTTGATGGTTTCGGCTTGGGTGAGAGGCAGCAATTCCGCCATGATCAGCGACCCCCCTTCATGCCGAGACGCCTTTCGAATTCAGCGTAGGCCCCGCGCATGTCGGCTTCGCGGTCGAGGAACTGGAACGGCAATTCGTAGACGTAGGTGTTGCCGGCGGCGTTCGTGGCGGTGCGCTCTTCTTCGGTGATCGCATCACCCTTCTTCCGCCACACCGCAAGCACTTCCTGCGGCACGAGCCGACCGTTGATGTCATACAGGTACTTGTTGCGGTCATACCCATAGAGGACGGGGAACTGCGTGCGGTAGATGGTGCACAACTCGTCGGCCGTCAAACCAAGTCCGAGGGCAACGAGTGCGTCGATTTCAACGAGAGCCTGCCGGCGGTCGGCGGCGACGCGGAGGGGGGTATCGGAGGTCCACTCAGGACCGACGTCGCCGAGTGGCGCACGGCGATTATGGTCGAACCCGCCAGTCCAGGAATCGGACTTCATTGACGAGTCGAAGCAGTCGGACCATAGCTCGCCGTAGGCATCTGTGAGACAGTTGAGACGCAGCGCTCTCACGGCAAGATGGGTGTGCAGGCGGTCGTCCGTGACATACGGCAGGCGATTGGCAGTGCCCGATCGAATTGTTGACTTTGGTGCCACGCGGACCGTGAAGTCGCTTAGCAGTGACGAAAAAGTCGCTCCTAGCACTGCTAATAATTTCGGTGCGGAACTCGGCAATGCAAGGCTGTAGATGCCGTCAACATGTGCTGCATCAGGTGGGATTATCGCGGAAATAAGGGTCCGCTCGCCGGTGTTTGCAGCCATGTTCCGCCAGGCAACCCGATAACAATCCCGCGCCCGCACGAGTTGTAGCACCCCGTTCTCGTCGGGAACTTCCCACGACGTGTAGTCCGCGTCGTACCGCTCACGGGCACCTGCGGGCTTGTAGCTCGTTGCGGGGATTGCGTTTGGGGCCAACGCCTCGAAGTCCGTGTCCGACCAGTCGCGGTTGGATGCGAGGGTGGGGTTCGGGGACTTGTATAGCGGGGTTGCGACGTGGAGATGCGGACCCTGGAGGATTACGTCACTCCACGATTGTGCCGACCCCCACTCGACATCGAAGTAGCCTCGGGTGCGGTCATTCTTTTCGTGCCAGCCCGAACAGAAATAGGGCTTCAAATCGGCAATTCGAGAAGTCTGCGCGACCTTCCCTAATACATTCGCGACCGATCGGTTGACTGTGTACACCATTCGCGTCTGCCGAACCGGGACATCGGAGGTTTCCAGCACGTCCCGCCAGGTCTCGAGCACCTGGTCGTCGACGGTGATGATTCGGCCGGAGTGGGGACTAAGATCCCAGTTTCCGCTTTCATCCTTGAGGCCGGGTTCGGGGCCATCAGCGTCGTAAGAGAACGAACGTACAACGGTATCAGGGTGGTACAGCGACGATGCATTCAAGAATCGTGGCGCCTGCTCATTGCCATATACGTGAATGCCGTAGGTAACGTGATTGTCTATCTCGTAGAGTTTCAGCTCATTGTTGAACTGCCAATGGCGTCGCAATCGAAGGTACGCTGCCTCCCTTAGTGAGCCCGCCTTTTCATCCGTGAAGTGGCTTTCTGGATGGATCAACGTCGCGACTCCGATTGATGAACCGTGCCGCCATGTCTGCGCCATGAAGCAGCGATACAAGTCCGGCTGAAGGCCGGCAAGATGGGGGTAAGTGCGTGGATCGCCGACGAATGCGGCAATCGCCGCCACCTCGGCAGTGCCGTCCACGACCAGATCTTTGATGCCGGGAAGTGCCAGCGTCGCTCCGCGCTTCTCACGCAACTCGGCTTGAGTCGGTTTCACTGCAAGCTGGAACCACGGATCGCCCTCTGCTAGAAGCGCATCCACGTCTGAGCGGGGTCGCACCCACGGCGGGTTCCCTACCTGCAGATCGAAACCGCCTCGCTCGAAGACCGGCGCGAAGTCGAGTTCCCAATGGAAGAACCCTTGCCGGGAGGCGACACGATCGGTGACTACGAGCCACGGATGCTGCTCGAGTACGAGTTCGGGACTCTTCACTTGCGCAAGAATAAGATCAGTCTCCTCGGCCTGGCCGAGCTCCTCCCAGTTCGACACGTCGAAAAGGTTGTACTGACCGAACTTCGACTCGCCGCGCGTCTCCTTGACGGGAATGCCCAGCAGGTCGGTGAGAGTGTCGATCCACTCCTGCACACTCGGCGGCTCGACGATCTCGCCGTCTACCGTGCGCGCGTTGTCGGTGAGGGGCCAGAACCACAGCGCGCACCACGCGTCCATCACCCGGCGCAACCGGCGGTAGGCACCCGACTCGTCGGCGAGCGATTCCTCGATCTGCTCCCGACTCACGGCGCCGCCCGTCGGTGTGAACTCGCGGCCCCACACCGGAATATCCCGACGAATCTCCGACTCCGCGATCTGCAGCCGGCGCAACGCGAAGCCCCACAGCGTCTCGACCCGCTGCGTCAGTGCCCGCAGTTGTTTGACCTGTGTGGCGGTGAGCTTCTTCTTCAGTCCGCGTCGCCATTCCTTCAACGCCGCCGTGGCTTCGGGTGCGAGCTCCGTACCTTCCTTCGCTTCGGCTGTTGATCCCCAGCCACTCGCCGGGACCAGGAAATGGTGGACAGCGCCCTTGTGTGCGTCGAGCGACTCGGATAGTGGAACATCGACCAAGGCTGCATCGATCCAGCCCTTGTCGGTGATCTGCCCACCCGGGATCACGGCGCGGCGCGCACCGATCAGCGAGTTACCGCGGCGCAAGTGCAAACCGAACCAGGGTGCATCGAGATCCGGACCCATCGTGTCGAGCCACAACGAGATCTCCGCGAACTCCACCGCCGTCGCATTTAGATCCACCCCATACACCTGGTGCAGCGCGAGATAGGCCTTCACGCGCTGCAACTCCGTGGGGTAGTCCTCCGGCGGGATGCGCTCGCCGAGTTCGTTCTGGCGACGCGTCAGATACTGCTCGGCGAGTTGGCGCACCGCTTCGATCGCGAACGCACCCGAACCGAGCGCAGGCTCACACACAGTGAGCCCGAGGATTTCCTCAGCGGTGGTCGTGGTGCCGTCTTGATCGAGCAGTTCTTCGAGTGCCTGACCCACGGTGAAGCGGGTGAGAACTTCGGGGGTGTAATACGAGGCCGACTGCTGCCGTTCGCGACCGGCAAGGCGGAAGACGAACGTACCTGGGGTGTGGCGCACCGGTGTGAGCTCGCCGGTGATCTCGTCGCGCACACGAACGAAATCCGATTCGGCGATGCCCTCGATGCGGCTTTCGGGCACCACCCACGAACCCTTCTCCGCATCACCGTTCTTCGCTACCTCGTACAGGGTGTCATGGGCGAAGAAGCCGGTGTAGCTCATCAACCCCTCGTACACCGCACCCAGCTGGTTGATGCCGAGCTCCGCGTAGGAGATGAAACCGCGATCCTTGCCGCGAGCTTCCTTGCTCAGCAACAGATGCCGCAGCACCTTCTGCAACGCGGCATTGCTGAGCTTCACTTCGTCGATCAATTGGGTGGCCGACGGAAGGAACAGGTCAGCGCGCAGCCGGCGGAACGTCAGTCCTTCGGTACGGGCATCGTCGTTGTCGTCAACACCGCCGTCATGGCCCCGGTCGACCATGTCGAACAGTGTCGCGAGCGACTCGTAAAAGTGTGTGCCGTTCTGCGCCCGCGGTGTCACCAGCTCGACGGGAAGCAATTCACGCAACCGGTCGAGACTGTAGCCGCGCTCGTACGTCGGATCACCGGCCGGCACCACCGACAACTCCGGGGTGGCCTCCGCGTACAGGAGGAACAGGATTCGGTAGAGAAACCGCAACGACTGACCGGCGAGGGGCTGTGCCATCTCGTCGGGCAGCGGATCGAGGCCCTGCGCACGCCGACGGGCAACCACATCGTTGGCGATGATTTCGATCGACAGGCGCACGCCTTCGCGCAGGTCCTTGGAGACCCCGACGGTGTGTTTGACAGATTCTTCGATGACGCCCGTCCACCAGATGTCACCTTCGGCGTCCGGTGCGAGCGAGTCGGCTTCCAAACACGTCAACGCGCGGTCGGTTTCACCGCCGCGCTTGTCGTCGTTGCGTTCACCGATCAACTGCAGGTCGACAGCGAGGTAGCGGCCCTCGAGCCAACGTTCACGCTCGGTGACCAGTGCGGTACTGCCGGCGAGTACCAGCGCGAACCGTGGTCCCTCCTCTGTGACGAACAGGTGCGAGAGCAATCCTGCGACCGACGTGATCGGGTCAGCCTCGGTGTGGAATTCGCGCAGTAGCGTTTTCTCATTCTTGGCGAGCAGGTCTTCGAGTTCGAGACCGCCGCGTGCCTCCACCAGGACGAACGGGGCCGGTCCGCTCAAGTCACGGGCCCGCACTGCCAACGCTGGCCCCGGTTCGGTGTCGCTGCCGCCGATCCGATCGATGTCCCAGCGCAACGGGTTTTCGTAGCCGAGCACGGTGCGCAACGTGCGGTAGAGGCCGTCGAGTGTCTGCTCGTCGGCGCTTTCGGACAGGCCGATGAACTCGGTGGTGAGCTTGCCGCGTGCCTCGGTGTAGCGGGTGCGGACGGTGGCATGGCCCTCGGCCTTGGCGGAATCCCACTGTTTGCGGCGCTCGAGGACTTTGGCTTGGAACGACTGCGACTTCGCGTCGGTGGTGAAGTAGTGCTCGCTGATGAAGTCTTCCCCGACCACCAGAGCATCGGACGTCAAGGCCATCGTCAGTTCTCCTGCGCAAGTTCGAAATCGGTGGGGATTGTAAGGATCAGGGGTCGGGCGAGGCGCCGCTCGGGGTTCATGGCTTGCGCGAGTTCCTGCTCTTCGGTGATGCGAGCGGTGCGCTCACGCAACTCCCCACGCTGGATAAGCTCGCCGGCTTGCGCCTTCCACCGCTCCGACCGCTGCATCCATGCGGCGATACGCTGCTGGGTCTCTTCGCGAATCGCGGCGGCCTGCTGCTCGGCGGCACTGTCGGCCGCGCGGACTGCTGCCGCGACGAGAGGCTGCAGCGACTGGGCGCCGTCGAGGTCGCTGCGGCTCTCGCCCGCGATCTGCAGGTGCGCCACCGCAGCACGTGCATTCGAATGGGGTGTGACCAGCGAACCTTCGGGATCGGAGGGATCGGGGAAGTCGACCGTGTAGTACGACGCGGCCACCACCTGACCGCGCGAGTTGGTCTGCGTGACCTGCACGAGAACCGACGCGAACGGCACTCCGCCGCGCACGGCGAAAATCTGGCCGCGACCGAGTTCGGCGAGCGCGCGATCGGCGGCCCAGTCGATGATCGGATGAAGCGGAGCCAGGTAGTGCGCTTCCGGCCAGGTCGACGTCGATGCTCCGCTTTTGGCCTGGCGGAGCTCTTCCAGACCGCGCAGGCGGGTGTAGGCGAGCTTGTAGCTCTCCGTGACACGGCGGGAGCGCAGATAGTCCTGCGGCAGCACCTCGAGGCGCTGCTTCAAGTCTTTCGGGGGTACCAGGCTCGCAACGGACTGCTGCTTGTGAACCTTCCACTCCACCCCGTTCGGTGGCTTCAAGTGGGGGGTCTCGAGGAACTCGGCCAAAGCTGCGTCCAGGAAATCGAACTCGGAATCATAGACGCCGGTCTCCGATTCGTCGGACTCTTCGACGTCGATCGTGTCGGGGGCAATGGTGTCCTCGTCGGACGACTCGGTCGCCAACTGCGCGAAGAACGCGTCGAGGCCCCCGCCCGATTCGACCTCCTCGACGGTCTTGACCACCGCGTCGAGTTCTTTCTGCCCGGCGAGTACCTGCCGGATCGACTCTTCTTCGGCCTTGACGTCGTAGGTGCCCATCAGCGACGCCGAATCACCGAGCGCCGTATGCGCCTCGTGTTCGCGTTCGACGAGACGCGTGAGCACGCGGATATCGCCGGCGAAATGCTCGGTGGACGGGGTGAGCAACAGCGTCGTGATCTGGGGGCGATGTTTCTGTCCATAGCGGTCGATGCGGCCGTTGCGCTGCTCGATGCGGATCAAACTCCACGGGATGTCGTAGTGCACCAGGTGGTGGCACTGCGAATGAAGGTTCACGCCCTCCGATGCGACATCGCCGGTCACCAGAATGCGAATCGGGGACGATTCGAGCTTGAACGACTCGACGATCGCCTGCTGCTCGGCATCGCTGAGGCCGCCGTGCAACACGGTGACCTGCCCGAGTTGATCGCCCACCGTGGTGCTGAGCTTCAGATCCTTCGCCAGTGCTGCGGCGAGCGCATTCAACGTCGCCACCCGCTCCGCGAACACCACCACCCGTCGCGTCCCGGTGCGGGAGACCCCGATCTCGTCGAGATACTCGCGCAGAGCGGTGTACTTCGCGGACTTCGAGATCGGCACGGCCTCGGCCAGATCCGCGAGCCGGTCGAGGGCCTGCCGTTCCGGAGCGGTGGACGGGTCGTCGCGGTCGAGTCGGCGGTGCCGTTCGCGCACCGACTCGCGCAGCGCCTCCGGAGAGGAAAGGAACGCCTTGGCAAGCACCCACGGAAACAGTGACGCGTTCTTCCCCGAGTACGGGGAGACGCCGCTTTCCGGCCACAACCACACATCTTCGAGCTCGCGAGCGATGGCGTCTTCGGCGGCTGTCGCCCGCACCGTCACATTGCGCGGCACCTCGCGCTCGGCCCAATCCGAGCCAACTGCACCTGCCACATCCGGGTGGTGCCGGTGACGTCGGATCACCAGCTTCTTCACTTCGTCGAGGTTCAACTCACCCGACGGTGACACCACGCTGGGGTCGAGCAGACGAACGAGCTCCGCGAACGACTCGGCGCGTCCGTTGTGAGGGGTTGCGGACGCGAGGATCAGCGCGTCGGTGCGGGAGGCCAGCAGCCGGGCAAGCCGGTTGTTCTGGGCAGTGGTGTTGGTGACATTGTGCGACTCGTCGATCACCACGGCATCCCACCGTTGCTTGCGCAGGCTCGCGACATACCGGTCGCTCTTGAGCGTGTCGATCGAGATGATGACCCGCTTGTAATAAGTGAACGGGTTCCGGTTGCCGGGCAGCACCTGGCGGATCCGCTGAATACCTGCCGAGTCGAGTCGCACGAACGGTAACGAGAAACGGGTCCACAACTCCATCTGCATCTGCTCGAGCACATGCTTGGGAGTGACGATCAAAATTCGGTCGCCACGACCGCGTCGCACCAGCTCGGACAGGATCATCCCGATCTCGATGGTCTTACCCAGGCCGACGGCATCTGCCAGCAGGATGCGTGGACGCAACTTGTCCGGGTCGAGTGCCTTGGTCACGGCCTTCAACTGGTAGTCGAGGGCATCGACAAGACCTCGGTGAGCCGTGGTCAATCCAGGATCGGCGATGGCGACCGGCGTCTTGCGCAGCATCGCCTCGAGCCAGAGGCGAGCGCGCCGAAACTGGTTGGAGTGATCACCGACGACCGACACCGCTGTGGGATCGACCTCGACGATCTCATCGATCGCGGTCGAGAACACCGCTTCGGTGTCGCGAACGAGATCAGACAGTCCGGACACGTGTACGAAGTGGCCGTCGGAGGTGGCTTCGACCGCCGTGACCAACCAGTCTTCGTCGCGGACCACCACGATCGATCCGGGTGCGGCGGTGAATTGCGAGGTGGTCACGTCTGTGGGACTCCTGAGGTTGGTGCGTCTTAGGAACGAGCGTAGTGACGGCTATGAGGGTGAGGCAGGGGAGGTCGCGAAGCGGTGTTACTCCTCGAGGCGTGATCAAGGTTGCTTGTACTAGTGGCTCGTCACGCAATCTTGGCCGGATAATACGGGTACTCGGTCCACGATCGGATCGGCGAGTCCGGGGCGAATCGGGTCTTCGGTTCGGCACGGGCATTGCGCCACCGCATATACGCC
>Ga0182741_1003460_pt1 | contig 16786 bp, 20 predicted proteins | sample eDN5th37CBELigOP_FD_128874 | JGI IMG/M metagenome (GOLD analysis project Ga0182741, IMG submission 128874) | Enriched Organic Plus compost microbial communities from Emeryville, California, USA - eDNA 5th pass 37_C BE-Lig OP (version 2) (version 2) ...
ACCGGAGCCAGCGGTCATGCCAGCGAGCGTCTCGCGCGTCGGCGGTCGCTTCGAGCCGCCACTCCCCCGCGAGCCGACGCGTGCGCTGCAGCCAGATCTCGGTCGGAATCGTCGCGTACGGGATGATCGCGCTCACGATAGCCACCGCCGCGGGCCACGGGCGCCACCTGTTGTTCATCGCGACGAGCACGGCGGTCGCACCGTACGAGAGGAACACGAATCCATGGATGCCTCCGCCGATCGTGGCCGCGATGGGCAGGTCGGCGAACGCCCGCAGCACCAGGCCGATGATCAGGAGCGTCCATGAGACGGCTTCGAGGATCGCCAGGGTCCGGAACAAGCGGAGAGGCGTGCGGAACATTCCTTCAGCCTAACTGAAGGATTCGGTGCCTCCGTCCGCAGCGTGCGACACCGCTTCCTCGTGCACGTCGTTCAGCACGTCGGCGAGCCGCGGAGCCTCCTTCGCGAACTGCGTGTCGAGTCGTGCAAGCCGACCCTCAGCTTCGGTGAGCGCGGCTTCGCCGCGCGCTGTCGCGCGCAGGTCGGATGCGGCGCCGGCATGTGCCGTGGCATCCTGCACCAACCCCTCGTCCTGCAACGCGCGCACGGCCGTATGCGCGGTCTGCACCGTGATGTGCGAGAGGCGCGCGAGCTCCGAGAACGAGCTGCCGGGTGACGCGTGGATGTGCGCGAGCAACCCGTACTTGCGGGTGCTGAGCCCCAGGTCTTTGAGCGCCGCCGCCAGTCGCGCCTCCCACACGCTCGAGATCGTGAGGAGCGCGAGGACGGGACTGGGGGTGGGGCGCTCTGGCATGACGCTTCATGCTTACCACCCCTCCGGGTGGTCAGCATGCGGGGCGAACCGTGCGCGTCTTGTCGGCACGGCGCCGGAGTCCTACTCTTCCGCTGAGACACCGGCGCCTCGGACGCGGAGGCCGAAATGAATGTCATCAGTCAAGTCATCGCTGTGCTGACAGCACTCGCGTTGATCGGCATCGGAGTGCTCGAGATCTTCTTCCACGGCGATCGCCGGTTCCATCGGCTGTTCCTCATCGAGCCGCACGACGCGCCGGCGGTGCGCATGTGGGCGATGAACATCGGCGCCTACAACATCACGTTCGCACTCGGCATGCTGTTCGGACTCTGGCTCCTCGACGGCGCCGACGCAGCTGCAGCCGGGACCGCCATCGTGATCTTCTGCTGTGTGGCACAGTTCCTGCTCGGCATCTGGCTGTGGGTGACCGAGAAGCGCCTGTGGCTGAGCGCGATCGGGCAGGCGCTGTTCCCGGGCCTGGTCGTGGTGTTCTGGCTGCTGCTCGATTGATGCGCGGGCCACACAGTCGCTGAGCGCAGACGTCGGTGGGCCGGCAAGGGAACCGCGCTCGCCGGACAACGCTGACCAGCAGCCCGGTCAAGCATCGGGGCCGAGCGCGCGCGAGAACTCAGCGTCGAACACACTGAGGCGGGTTGTCAGTTGAGGCGGAGTCGTCTGAGCCGTTGAGGATGCCAAGGAGGAGCCATCCAGCGACTGGCTCACGCGCTCAAGGAGATGAAGAGGCCACGGCCCCATCTGGTCCCTAGCCTTCGTGCAAAGTAACCCGACCGACCAGCGCAACGCCGACGATGGAGCCGTAGGCCATGACTCTCCAGTACAGTCCCCTCGTCGGCGTGCTCACGTCTCTCACTGTCAGTCGCAGGACCGCTCCTGGAGAACCTGTCGACCGGCGTAAAGAGGAGGGGAGTGTGCGCCGTCACGATAGTTGGCATGGTTCGACGCAGTTGGCCCAAGTCGCGACTGGAGTAGGCCGAGTCAAGACCTGACTCAATGCGTCACAGTAGTTGGCACGGTGCGCGTTGAGGCCAGCGCCTGGCCCTCGCGACTGGGCCATCTCGCGGCCGCGGCTCAGTTGGTCTCCGCAGCGGCCTTCTCTTCTCTCTCGCGCCTGAGCTTGAGGATACGGTCCTGGAGGGAGCTGCCCGGCTCGGCCCCGTCCGGGACGGAGTCCAGCTCACCACGAATGAACACTCGATCAGTGACGTCGAGCACGATTAGCTCTTGTTCTTCCTTCGGAAGGTCCGCGATGAATGGGCCGACGCGACGGAGCGCTAGATCGGTTCGCTTAGCTGCCCGCGCCTCCCTGTGGTGTTGAGCGCCGCGGCGGCCAAGGAGCGCGGCGACACCGAGCGCGCCGAGAGAGGCAGCGAGCCGCGTGAGCGACAGCCCAATATTGCTGTCGGCATCGGGATCGATTGTGAAGAGATGAAAGAGAATCGCGCCGACTCCCGCGGCGCCGACGAGGGCCGCAGCGATGTCGCATATCCAGGCCGCCCACGTCTTGTTGCGTGCGTACCTGCCGTAGTCGGTAGCGACCACCAGCGCTGTGGTCGCATGAACGGTCTTTCGCGCAGCCTCCTCGTGCGCCGTAAGCTTCGCGAGCAGGTCGTCAGCGCGCTCACGATATGCGGCCTCGGCGTCCGACCATCTACTTCGTTGCTCCTCGATAAGGCTGTCGATTGCAGCGGTGGACGTCGTCTTGAAGTCAGCAATGGCCTCAGAGATCCGTTGCTTCTCGGACGCGATGCTCGCCTCAAGCGACCCTTGTTCCGTTTGTAGCGTTTCAAGCGCGGCGTTAGTCGACTGAATCTGTTCTGAAACGCGATCCAACGCGTCGCCGATCTTGCGGTTGAAGCTCTCGACCGACGCGTGGATCCCCGACAAATATTGGGCAGGTTTCAGCGGTGGCCAATGGGCGAGGGATCTCACGACTGCATCGGCATACGGCACCACCTGCTGCGCGGTCCAGGTCTCGTCCCGAACCATCTGAAGATAACCAACCCAGTCGGCGACCGCTGCGCCGGTCTCCTCGAGCATCGAAGGTTCGACCTCGCCGGGTTCAGTTTCTTTGCGTCGACGCTCGAGAAGCTCGATCACCATTCCTATGTAGGCTAAAGCATCTTGTTCAGCCCTGTCGTCGGGGTTCAGCGCCAAGGAATTGATCAGCGCGCGCGCCTCCCCCACCCGCGACCACAACGCGTGTGCGTTGTACCGGTCGATCCAAAGCGCCATACGTGCTCCTTCGCTCGACACCTCACAATAGGAGGATTCGACCGAATACACGCACCAACACGCATGATGGGATAACTGCTGCGACACAGCGCCGATAACGATTCGTCGAACGCATAGAAGAAATGATCCGCACCAACCCGGCGAGTTAGCGAGCGACTTGAAGATCCCCGAACGGTCGCCCTATGAGCGTGAACGGGACACTTCGAGATTCAGCGCACAGCCCTTCACTTTGGCCCGCGCCTCCTCACTGTCGAGCTGCTGACAAAGGTCACCTCCTGGGTTGCCGCACCAGCTCTTGCGTAATGCGCTTCTGCGCATCGGCAAGCTCCTTCACAGCGCGCGTGACAGCATCCGACGCCGCGCCGAGGTCTCCAGTGACCGCGTGGACCCGGGAGAAGGCGCCCACGACTAGGTCGGCGAGTCGGATCACCTCGTCCGCGTCCTTGATCGGCGCCCCTCCCCCAAAAAACCTGATGATTGCTGCGTCCTCTTGCCGGCGCTGCCGCGCGCGGTCCCGGATCGACCCGCCGTCCAGTCCTCGTGCTGCCAGTTCGCCGCCGTGGCGCTCGTGCAGGATCGGCGAGATGTGGAAGCGCACAGCCGCCATGAGCGATGACCTGTCCGACTTGGGAATTCTGGCGTCGTCCATCGCCTCACCCACGAACACGCGATACTCGTACGACCGGCCGAGCAGATCGGGTTCACCGTCCCGTGTGTAGAACAGTTCCCTCGCGTCGGCGAGAAGCGCGGCCGCCTTCTTCACCGCGATCGCTCGCTCCGGCCCCTTCTCGAGGCTGACGTAGGACCGGAACGTTTCTGTGAGGCGATCGCGAATTTCGTCCAGCGAATCGGTACCCACGGCCCTGATACTAGCGAGCGCATCGCATTTTCTATTTGAAGGCGTCCGACTACTCATCAGCAGCGCCACATTGACGCCGTTCAGGTCACCGGTGCTCTGCCTCGAACGCGATCCGCTCCTCCCATGCGGCCTCCAGCGCCTCACCGTTCTCTCTCAAGTACCGCTCTGGGTTTTCTGGGAGCGAGTCTTCGCCTCGAACGCTGGCACCGAGGATCTCGCGCATATACCTCAGCGCCTTCTGCTGAAGGACGTAAGGAAGGTCTTCCGCAACATCCCCACCCCAATCCAGTAACACGTGCCATCCGCCCAGGAGGTTAACGCCATCACGGACTCGATCGCGCACGGACGCGTTGGGAACGAGTAGCACCGCGTCCTGAAAGCGACGAACGGCGGCTTCGTCGAAATGCCACTCGTAGCCATCAGCTTGCGTCGGGATGGAAGTAGCGGTTTCAAAAAGTGGATCCATCAAACGTAGCGCGGACTCCGCCCGCTCCATCAGGACCGCGCGGTGGGCCTCTTCGGTCCGCGCTGCTCTCGCCTCCTGGGTCTCGCGCCGCTTCGCGCGCGCTGACAACCACGTGGTCAGAAGGCTGATACCAACGCGAGAACAGCACCTGCCGCGAGCAGGACCAGATCACGCGTGAACTCCTCCACGCCTGCACTCTAGCGACTCCCTTGTCGCTAGCGCGCGAGAACATCGCCGTCTCTCGTCCGGAACCAGACAAACCACGACTCCGGCGCCCCCCGGACATTCGGACGCCCGTGCCTTCGATTCACTTGGATGAGATCTGCGTTGTGGCCAGTCCCAACTTCGTGAGCTAGGCAGAGACGACGCTCGCTTGATCGACCCAGCGCGCCAACAGACTGAACGCGGCCAGCTGTTCGAGAGCCAGATGCTCGTCTTTTACGCTCACCACCTGATGCATGCCGAGATTTCGTATTGACGTCGGGTTCGTTCCGGGTGTCGCCCATCAATGCGAACGGCGATGAGCCCTGGCAGCTCCCGCGTGCTCTGTGAGGTGAGTGTAGCCGCGAGGTCGACACGAGCCAGCACTTCCGAGGCACGGCCGTGATGGAGTACATGGTCCAGTACCGGAATTGGCGGGATGACCGTCTCGGCCGGCCCACCCCCGACGGCCCCATGCCGCTCGACGAATGCCGCCGATGGATCGCGGAGCACCCTGGCACCGAGTACGACATCCTGCACCGCGACGCTTCCGACCCGGCCGCCATCTGGTCGGTCATGCCCACCACCGACTGAACCCCGCTCGCCGGTGAGCACGGCTGCCCGGCCGTGTGAGCTCGACCCCGAGCGCCGCGAGGGGTCGCCGCAGGGTACGGGGGCATGAGCAAACTCCGCGAGGACTCCAGGGCCCAGCGCGACGACATCGTCTCCTGGTTCCGTTCCATGCCCGGCCTCATCATCTCCGCCGTCGTCCTCGGCGGGTTCGCGGCCTGGTTCGTCGCGTCGTTCGTCGTCGACCTCGTTCCGGTTCGGCGCGCAGGAGCACTCCGCCCCGGAGGCGACCCTCGACTACGCCGGTCCCCGCAAGGAGGACGACCCCCGCTACGTGCCGGGTGTCTCCGAGCATGACGACGACATGACGGACGAGGAGTGGTACGAAGCGATGGGCCCCGCCCCCGAGGAGCCGCAGGTCGCCCCGAAGCCATTCGTGTGGAACCGGAAGCACGGTGACTTCGAGCAGGTCCGCCCGTACATGGACGAGTTCCTCGCCGTCTACGACCAGGTGAAGGAGCCGGCAGCCGGGTTCGTGCCCGACAGCGAGTTCGTCGGCCGGATCCCCAGCCTGGAGGGCACGGAGCCGCGGGAGTACGAGCGCGCCATCTACATGCTGCAGTCCCTTCGCCGCCGCGACATCGTAGCGAAGCAGGTGGAGGAGTTCACGCAGGGTGGGGGCCGGGAGGTCACCGTGCACGACATGGCCCGCGGGCAGGTGCTCCGCGGCACCGTCGTCCGTTACGGCTGGTACGTGGACGGGACCGGCTTCCAGGTCCTCGAAGACGTGCGCCTGCGCAAGAACGCCCGCACCGGCGAGCTCGAGTACGTCGAGAAGGCAAGCGGAACGGCGTCGGCATCTACGGCGGCAAGGTCATGATCAAGGAGAGCTGACCCGCCACACGCTCGCGAACGCCGCACGGTTCACTCGCCGTGCGGCGTTCTGCTATCTCTGGATCCTGAGCTCCCAACGTGCAAGACGAAGGAGGAGGCGGCGTTGGACTGGCAGAGGCGAAGGATGGTCGAAGGACGGATCGACAGCTTGAGGGCGTCAGCGAAGAACATCGGCATCCTCGGTGGGACCTTGCTCTTCTGCGGGGCGATCGCGTACGTCATGGGGTTCGCGTCAATCAGCACCCCGTCCAGCGCGAACCAGTACGCCGCCGCCGGGAACGTGTTCTTCATCCTCGGCGGCATCGCCTTGGCGATAGCCGCGATCCTCGCAATCGCCGCGGCGGTGCAGGAGGACAAGCTCAACTCGCGCTGACAAGTGAGGCTGGCGAGGTCGCCGGGTACATGGCGCGTTGACCCGTTCTCAGCAGCGCCAGCTCCGCGACCTCGCAGTGGCGCTGCTCGCAGCGGCCGACACGCCATACGCCGCGATACAGCAGAAGGCGCTGGAAAGGAGTCTGAAGTGAGTATGCAAGAGTGGCAGCAGCCGCAGGATCCGGTGCGGATCACGGTGATCAGCGCCGGCGTGAGCGACCCGTCGTCGACGCGCCTGCTCGCAGATCGAGTGGCTCAGAAGACGATTGACGGCCTGCGCAAGGCGGGCGTGCCGACGATCCTGAGCGCCATCGACCTCGCGCCGCTCGCGATTGACATCGCTCGCGCGGTCGTGGCGGGGATCCGCTCGCGTGAGCTAACGGCCGCGATCGATGGCGTGGTCGTGGCGGACGCGCTCATCGCGGCGACGCCGGTGTACAAAGCCGGGATCAGCGGTCTGTTCAAGTCGTTCGTCGACGTTCTCGATGATGACCTGATGGTCGCGAAGCCGGTCGCCCTCGCGGCTACAGCGGGGACGCCACGGCACGCGATGGTCGTCGACGAGCAATTGCGCCCGCTCTTCGCCTTCCTCCGAGCGATTCCTGCGCCCACGTCGATCTTCGTCTCGACCGAGGACTGGGGGACTTCGGCGCTCGGGCAGCGGATCGAACGCGTCGCGGCTGAACTGACCGCGCTTGTGCGCAGCGGCGTAGGCCGAACGATCGCCGACAATGCATGGCGTCTGTACCAGCACCAGTTCGCTGGAGCCGCCACCCGTTCCGATCAGATCACCTCGGACGTCGACTTCGACAGGGATCTCATGCGACTCGCAGCGGGAGGCACCTGACCGGCCGCCTCCCGCAGAACGGCGATGAGCGATCGGGCATCGTACGGCCCTGCATAACGACGCCCATTGATGAAGAACGTCGGCACCGATGTGATCGCCATCGCCTCGGCGTCCAAGAGGTCGTCGCGCACGCGCGACGCGAGCGCGGCGGAGGTGACATCTCGAGCGAACCTCGACATGTCGAGGCCGATGCGGGACGCAGCACGGGTGAGGTCGGCCGGCCTCTGCCTCGTCGGGTTGGCGAAGATCTCGCGCTGATAATCGAAGAACCTTCCCTGCAGCCCTGCCGCCTCCGCCGCTTCGGCGGTCGCGATCGCTGACGGGTGCTGGTCGACCAGAGGCGCGTGACGCCACACATACCGCAGCCGATCACCGTACGCCTCGCAGACCTCCTGAATCGCCCCGGAGGCTTTCAGACAGAACTCGCATTGGAAGTCGCCATATTCGACGATCTCCAGCGGTGCGGTCATCGGCCCGATGACGTGATCACGCGCGGGATCGACACGTCTCATGAGTGTCTGCCCGTCGTCCTCCCCCTCGCGCAGGGCGTTCGAGATCCGGAAAAGGATGGCGCTGATGCAGAAGGACAGGATCGAGGCGATCAGCACGCCGACGCGCGCCTCGTTCTGCAGGAGCTGCCCGTCGATCGCGAGGTCGACGAGGAACAGCGCGATGGTGAAGCCGATGCCGCAGAGCGCCCCGCCCCCGGCGACGCGATCGAGGGTGAGTCCCGGCCCGAAGTCGCCGATGCGGAGCGCGCGAAGTGCGAGCGCCGCGCCGAAGACACCGATGAACTTCCCGATCACGAACGCCAGGATGATCCCCCATGTCAGTGGAGATCTGACCGACGCCACCACGACTTCCGGGCTGAGGAGCACGCCCGCATTCGCGAGCGCGAACGCCGGGAGGATCGCGTACGCCACGTAGGGCCCGTACGCGGATTGAAGTCGCTCGTTGATCGAGATCGACTCTCTCAGCCCGTTCGCCGCGGCGCGTGCGTACTTCGTGTTAGGCGATTGCCGAAACAGCCTCGCCAATTCGAGCGCGTGGTCGACGTCCCGCCGGGACGGCCTGTAGACCGGGACGAACAACGCGACAACCACCCCCGCCAGCGTGGGGTGTACGCCGGAGGCTAGGAACGCCATCCACACGACGATCGACAAAGTTCCGTATGCGAGCCCTCGCCCACCCGGGAGGTACCTCGTGAAGTAGATTCCGGCGAGCGCAGGCACCGCGATGATCAGGGCCAGAGGGTTGAACTGCTCCGTATACGCAACGGCGATGACGGTCAGCGCTCCGATATCGTCGACGACCGCCAGCGCAAGGAGGAAGACGCGCAGGCGACCCGGGGCGCGAGGCCCAATGAGTGCGAGCGCTGCGAGGAGGAAGGCCGTGTCTGTTGAGATCACCACGGCCCATGCGTGACTGAACCCCGCCGGTGCGGCGATGAAGAGGAAGACTACGGCAGGAACGGCAAGACCGGCCACCGCACTCACCACAGGAGCGATCGCCCGCCGTCGATTGGTGAGCTCGCCGATCGCGAACTCCCGCCGGACCTCCAGCCCGACGGTGAAGAAGAAGATCGCCATGAGAGCGTCGTTCACAAGCGAGTGGAGTGTGAAGTCGACGCGAAGGTCCCCGACACCGACCGACAGGTTTGTCTCCCAGAACCCCACGTAGCCGGGGGTGTCGAGGTTCATCCAGAAGATCGCGGCGATGGTCGCGACGATCAGAAGGGCCGCGCTCGCTTTCTGCTGACCGACAGACGCCACCCGAGAGGCGATCGTGCGCGAACGACTCTGCTGCCGACGGCGGCGCGGCGAGTTCGTCTCCAGCGTCGATCGATCGATCGTCATTCTTGCCACCTGATGGTCGTGCGTCGTCCGGGCGAGAGAAGGACGACGCGGTGAGCGACGCGCGGGGATTCGCGAATCGCGTCGGTCAGATCTTCGCGGCCTTCGCGCAGGTGCGCCCAGCCGTCGAAGTGAGCGGGGATGATCGCAGCGTTAGGAAGCAGCGCGGCCGCATCGGTCACCTGGCGGCTGGTCAGCGTCACGTAAGCGTCAATCCGCTCAGTCCGCGCCGCCCCGGCGAAAAGCACGGCAACGTCTATCGGCCCGAGGTGATGCTCGACCTCGGCTACGACACTCAGCGATGCGTTATCTCCGCTGATGTACACCGTGGGCAGCAGCGGCGACTTTAGGACGAACCCGATCACCGGTCCGGATGACGCTTCGGTTCCATCGGGTCCGTGCCGCGCAGGTACAGCCGTCACGATGAGCGGCTCGCCATCCGGTTGCGAGATCCGTGCATGATGCCACGGCTCGAGGGGCTGGACCGACGCGGTCGTCAGGCGGCGCCCGGCTTCGTTCGTCGAGAACGTGATCGGCACGTCCCTCAGGAAGTCGCGCCCTGCCTGGTCGAGATTGTCCGAGTGCTGCTCGTGAGAGAGGAGAACCGCATCGACGCGACCGACGCGCTCGGCCGCCACCGCGGGCGGGATCAGCTTGAGAAGGGTGCGCCCGCTGTGCGACTTCTGCGGACCCGGTGGGCTGAACGTGGGATCGGTTAGCAGTCGAAGCCGGTCGAGTTCGAGCAGCACGGTGGGCCCTCCCACCAACGTCGCATGAACCTGTGCGCTCTCCGACATACTCGGCTCCCGCGTTCTCGGCGGTCCGCCACCCGCTACGCCACGGCTGTCGTTTGCCGCGCGTCCAGGTGGGTGGCGACCTCGAGGATCGCATCCGCGAATGCGGCCGGTGCCTCTTGCGGGACGTTGTGGCCGATGCCCGGAAGGACGCGGTGCATGTACCACCCGACGAACCGGTCTGCGTACGCTCGCCCGTCGGCCGCCGCCCCGTCGAAGTCGCTGCTGACCGTGATGCTGGGAACGCTGATCAACGGTCGAGCCTGTATTCGAGACTCGAGTTCGTCATACTGGGTCTCCCCCTCGGCGAGCCCCAGCCGCCAGCGGTAGTTGTGGATGACGATCGCGACGTGGTCGGGGTTGTGGAAAGCCTGCGCACTTCGCGCGAACGTCTCGTCGTCGAAGGCCCACAGCGGCGAAGCCTGCTGCCAGATCAGCCGATTGAAGGCGTCCGTGTTCTCCGCATACCCGCGCCGGCCGCGCTCGGTCGCAAAGTAGTACTGGTACCACCACCCGAGTTCCGCGGCTGGTGGAAGCGGAGCCTGGTTTGCATCGAGGTTCACGACGATGTATCCGCTGACCGCCACGAGGCCGACGCACCGCTCCGGCCACAGAGCCGCGAGGATGACGGCTGTACGCGCGCCCCAGTCGAACCCCGCAACGACCGCGCGGTCGATCGCGAGCGCGTCGAGCAGGTGGATCGCGTCGAGCGCGACGACCGCCTGCTGCCCGTTCCTCGGGGTGTCCGCCGAGAGGAACGTCGTCTCGCCGTACCCGCGGAGGTAGGGGACGATCACGCGGTGACCGGCGTCCGCCAATTGGACCGCGACCTCTTCGTAGCTGTGGATGTCGTACGGCCAGCCGTGCAGCAGCAGCACCGCCTGCCCCTCCTTCGGGCCTGCGTCGACGTACGCGATCCGCAGGGTACCGGCCTCGATGTACTGCAGAGGACCGAACTCGGACATGTCGCCTCCATTCAAAGCATCTGCGAAGTTCCCGCCCAGCACCTGGGCCCTTTGAACGCTCGCAGCCGCGCACCTTCGACCGCGTCGGGGGAACTGCCCAAGAACCAAGAACGTCATGGGAGCTGTGGGGAGAAACACCCAATCCGCGCCGCATCCGTTGACACGCCGTCGCTCCGCGTTCACATTCTGACGAGGAGGTGCGTCATGTCGATGAAACCGAACGAGGCCGGAACGGTGCGGTCCGCATCCGACGCGCCGACCGCACGCCGAGGCTTTCTGCGCACGCTCGCGCATCGATCGACCGCGGCGGCACCCGAGCTGCCGGACGAGGGCAGGCTTGGACCGCTCGCACGCGCGACGGGGTGGCTGAACTCACCGCCGCTGACACCTGAGAGACTGCGTGGACAGGTCGTGCTCGTCGACTTCTGGACGTACACCTGCGTGAACTGGTTGCGGACGCTGCCCTATCTGCGCGCGTGGGACGAGAAGTACCGCTCCCACGGACTCGCGATCGTGGGTGTCCACACGCCGGAGTTCCGCTTCGAACGCGACCCGGCGAACGTTACCTTCGAGTGCGCGAAGCTCGGAGTCACCTACCCCGTCGCCCTCGACGCCCATTACGGGGTTTGGGAAGACTACGCGAACCACTACTGGCCGGCGCTCTATCTCGCGGACGCTCAGGGCAGAATCCGGTACCACCATTTCGGCGAGGAGGAGTATGCGGCTACCGAAATGGCGATCCAGCAGCTTCTCATAGCTCGCGGAGAGGAGATCGACACGGACCTCGTGGAGGTCGATCCGACCGGCTTGGAGCTGCCTGCGAACTGGCGGACACTGCGCTCACCCGAGACGTACCTCGGGTTCGGCCGGAGCGATCCGTCGGCGCCCGGCTGGGACCGCTTGATCGACCGGCCGGAAGACTTCGCACCGCGCGACTCCCTGCCGCTCAACGGCTGGGATCTCCAAGGGAGGTGGACGGTGACGTCGGACGCGGTTCGACTCGAGGAGTCCGATGGAAGCATCCGGGTCAACTTCCACGCTCGCGACGTGAATCTTGTCATGCAGTCGAGAACCGGTGCCGGAGTGTCGTTCACGCTCCGTCTGGACGGCGGCCCGATAGACGGATCCGCCGGCGCGGATGTCCGAGCCGACGGCCAAGGCGAGGTCATCCGGCCCGGAACGTATCAACTGATCAGGCAGGTCGCGGCGCCCGAGGACTGCACTCTCGAGATCGAGTTCGCGTCACCGGGAGTGGAAGCGTTCTGCTTCACCTTCGGATAGTTGAGTGCAGTGAAACCTGATCGGGTCTTGATCTCTTGATCGTTGTGGACCCCGTTGTATTGCGATAACCTCCGGGCACGGTAGGTTCCCGACCGACATAGCGGCCGACGCCGGCCGGGAACGACCCGTTCCCGGTACTGCACGCGGTTGGCGGGCACAGATGTTGGAACCCGAAGACTCCGGCCCCGGCCCGGTGACATTCGCCGGCGGTGTGCTCGACACGTACCGCCACGTGTGCGCGTTCGTCAATTCCAAGGACGAGGAGTCGATGGTCCTCGATCCGTTCCTGCGCCAGGCCGTTGATGCCGGCGATCGACTTCTCTTCCTCGTGGACCAGGACCGGACCGCTGAACCGGTGCTGCGCCTCCGCCACCTCGGTTACGACAGCGCATCGCTTCTCGCTAAGCACACCTTCGAAGTCCGCACGTGGGCGGATACATATCTTCGCGGCGGGAAGTTCGATCCTCCAGCGATGCTCGACCTCATCAAGCGGCTCCTCCCCCAGGGCGCATTTCCCCGAGTTCGCATGTGGGCGGACATGGGCTGGGCTATCGACCGTCTCGACGACTCAGCGCTGCTCATCGAGTTCGAAGCGCGCGCCAACTTCATCCACGCACAACATCAGAACGTCGTGATCTGCGTGTACGACACCGCGAAGTTTGACGGCGCGTTCATCGTCGACATTCTCCGCACGCATCCGATGGTGCTTCTCGGCGGTGTCCTTCAGCAGAATCCGTACTTCGTTCCGCCCTCGGAGTTCCTGCACGAACGAGGTCGCCAGGCGCGGCGCTGAGGCGGTCGATCATGGTCCAGGCACCTCCGCCCCGAACGGAACAACGGTTCGACTCCGTACCGGACGCGGCGGCGATCGACTCACGTCGCTGGCTCCGTGACATGGGTGCGCTGCTCGCACTGCCTGCCATGTGGATGGACCATCAGCCTGCCGAGATCGCAAACAGTCTCGTGGGCGTCCTGGCAGGCATCCTCGACTTGAGGGCCGCGCATGTCCGGTTCGAGGGGACGAATGCCTCTGAGATCGTCGAAGCATGGTGGCCGCCCGCCGATGCTCCTTCGGAAGAGCTGGTCGCCGCCGCGCGGCAAGCGGAGGCCGCTGGGCCCGGGATCACGTCGCTGACGGCGACCACTGGTCGCGTCGCCACTCGGGTAGCCCACGTCCCGCTGCAACTGCCCTGGGAGCGAGCGCGGATCCTCGTATCGACGACGCGCCCCGATTTCCCCACGGCGATCGAAACGCACCTGCTCCGAATCGCTGCCGGTCAAGCGGTCATCGCGTTCCACACCGCCCGTCGCATTGCAGAAGAGCGGAACGGCCGGCGATCGGCCGAAGCTGAACTCACACGGACACAGGCGCTCATCCGCTCACTCGTCGACGATATCGAGCCTTCCCTGTCAGGAGTCGCGCGTCGGCTCCGCCAGGCAGTCCAAGCGGCGACCTCGGAAGCGCACCACCGAATAACGGACGACGGCGATCTCCGGGGCACCCCCGGTTCGGCGACGACTTCGACCGCTGGGCCCTCCAGACCTCAGCTCAGCAGGCGGGAAGCCGAAGTCCTCGGCCTCCTCGCCCAAGGGCTCAGCAACAAGGAGATCGCCGGCGTCTTGTGGCTCAGCGATCGAACCGTGGAGCGACACATCACAAGCCTCTACCGCAAGATCGGCGTCGCACGCCGCAGCGAGGCAACGGCATTCGCGCTCGGCCATCCATCCCTCTAGCACCTTCCGCGTTGAGGGTTTCTCCCCACCCGGTCGCACGGACGAGCGCGATTTGAGGACTCGTACGGACGCCGTCGCACCGCGCCGCTGCGAGTGTCGTCAGTGGCGGTGCGATCGCGGACCGCCAAGTCCCTTGGACCGTCGACCATCGATCGTCGGGCGAGGGTCTGCTCAACCACTCAAAGGAGAAGGACCATGACCCTGATCGGCACGAAGGACGGCGTGACGCACACAGAGGACCCCTCAGTCCGCCCCTTCCGCATCGAGATCCCCGAGGACGAACTCACCGACCTCCGGCGACGGATCCGCGAGACCCGTTGGCCCGACATGGAGACCGTGATGGATGCCTCCCAAGGCGTTCAGCTCCACGTGATGCACGAACTCGCCGAGTCCTGGGTGCTCGACTACGACTGGCGGGACGTGGAGGCACGGCTGAACGCGCTCCCCCAGTTCATGACGACCATCGACGGCGTCGACATCCATTTCATCCACGTGCGATCGAACAACCCCGACGCACTCCCCGTGATCGTCACGCACGGATGGCCTGGTTCCGTGATCGAACAGCTCAAGATCGTGGCTCCGCTCACCGACCCCGTCGCACACGGGGGCGACGCGGCAGACGCCTTCGACGTCGTGATTCCGTCCCTGCCAGGCCATGGGTTCTCGGGCAAGCCGAGGGAGACCGGCTGGGACCCGATCCGCATCGCGCGGGCGTGGATCGAACTCATGGAACGGCTCGGGTACGACCGCTTCGTCGCGCAGGGCGGCGACTGGGGCAACGCCGTGACAGAGCAGATGGCTCTCCTCGAGCCACCCGGGCTCATCGGCATTCACACGAACATGCCGGCCACCGTGCCAGAAGCCATCTCCGACGCCCTGGCGGCCGGCAGCGGAATGCCCGAGGGGCTCTCATCCGATGAGCAGGGCGCGTGGCGGCAGCTCGAGTTCTTCTACGCACACGGGCTCGCCTACGCGCAGGAGATGGGCAACCGCCCCCAGACCCTCTATGGGATCGGCGACTCGCCCGTGGGTCTCGCCGCGTGGATGCTCGATCACGACGCCCGCAGTTACGACCTCATCGCGCGGGTGTTCGGCGGTGCCTCGGAAGGCCTCACGCGCGACGACATCCTCGACAACGCCACCCTGTACTGGCTCACCAACACCGCGGTGTCGTCGGCACGCCTGTACTGGGAGAGCAAACTCGCCTTCTTCGCACCCAAGGGCGTGAAGCTCCCGGTCGCCGTCAGCGTGTTCCCCGACGAGATCTACGCCGCACCGCGCAGCTGGGCGGAAGCGGCCTACCCGAACCTCATCCACTTCAACCGACTCCCGAAGGGCGGGCACTTCGCCGCCTGGGAGCAACCGGAGGCGTTCGTCGACGAACTGCGGGCATCCTTCCGCTCGCTCCGAGGATGACCGACAGAACGAGCTGCCGGCGCGTCGCCCGCGACCTTCGTGCTGCGCCGCGTCGGCACCGACGTTCATGCAACAGAGGGTGAAGGCTGTGTCCTCCCGAGAACGACCGACGAGATCCTGCGACCGCACGACCAGAGCGCCTTGGCGCGATCTGTTCGCTGTCCTTCAGGCCGAAAAGTCGTCCAGTAAGCCACGAGCAACTCTGACTGCTCAGTTCGGATTTCTTACGGAGCTGACAGAAGCGCAACGCGAACTGCTGATCGACCGCGCGCTCCGCAGGCTCCTGTCAGGTGAGTCCGAACCCGTGAGCCCACCGCTCACGTTTCCGCGCACGTGCCGGGGGACGGTCGGCCGACGCATCAGGGCGCTCCTCCCTCTCCTGATCAGCGGTACGGCTGGCTCACCTTCATACCTGTGGACGGGACTAGGTGGGTGGGCCTGGGCGGAACCATCATCGTCGCCATCAGCAGCCAAGGAATGGGGTGCCGAATGACTGAGTTCGACAGTTCAGAACCCGGCGACCTGAGCGGAACAGTCGACGAACGGATCGCTGAACTGGACAGCATCGCAACGACGGGTCAGTCCATGACCGAAGAATGGCTGCGTCGTCAGCTCGACGATGCACTTTCGTGCTGGGCTTCGGATGCGTCGTTGGTCGTGATCGGAACCGAATCTCGCGTGGACTTCTAGACGCCCTGCGGCCCGCACCCCTGCCCGCGGGTCGGTCGTTGTCGGAGCGTGGACGGATGGCGTGCAGGCGCCATCACCGGACGGATAACACCGACGCGAGGCACAGACGCGCCAGTCCGCACGCTGGGATCTCGTCACTCTGGCCAGTCGTCGCGCAGACGCTTCAGGTAATCAGCGCCGTACAAGCCAGAGTACTTCTCGGAGATATGCGCAATCTTCTTTGCTCGGCTTTCGTCGGGAGGGGCCTCTTCCGGTGGCTCGTCCGGGCTCGTCCAGGGGCGGTCATCGGCCATGAATCCAGTGTGCGCCGTTCAGAGCTCGGCGTCAGGACTCCGACCGCGGTGCGGGTTCGCCCTCGTCCTCAGCCCGCGGCCCCGCCCTCTTCACCGGGTAAAGGCGGATCCCGATCGATTGTTCGAGCCGGGCGATCGTGTGGAGGTCAGGCCACGCTGCCCCGGCAAGGATCCGGCGCACTGTACCTTCGTCGAGATCCGCGCCCCTGGCCACCCCGCGCATGCTCCGCTCCCCCATGGCCTCCCGTAGATTCAGAACGAACAATCGGGCCGTCTCCCCTGCCGGATCGGTCGAGGGCACATCCGGCCAGGATTCAGTCAGTTCCGCCGGAGTCTCGCGCCGACGTTAGCCACAGGATCCCTCCTGTGGAACCGGTCGGCGCGAGTCCAGTCGTTTCATGTGCCAACTGCGTAGTCTGTGCCAAGTAATTTGACGCGTGCCAACTTCAATGTGGTCAAAAGCCACCTACCGTGACGGCGCACA
>Ga0182741_1003468_pt1 | contig 16769 bp, 11 predicted proteins | sample eDN5th37CBELigOP_FD_128874 | JGI IMG/M metagenome (GOLD analysis project Ga0182741, IMG submission 128874) | Enriched Organic Plus compost microbial communities from Emeryville, California, USA - eDNA 5th pass 37_C BE-Lig OP (version 2) (version 2) ...
ACATGCAGCAGCGTGAGGCGGCACGCCGGCGCCCGACCGGGGCGCAGGCCAAGGCGGAGGCGAATCTCCCCGACGCGCGCAAGGAAGGCGCGCCCAACGCGCAGGCGGGCGCGGGGGGCGCGGTCCCCATCACCGCCGACGCGCCGACGCACTGGTTCCGGATGATGAAGGAGCTGACGATGTTCGGCTACTTCACCTCCGAGATCGGCTATACGAAGGCGATGCGCTACGTCGAGTCCCCGGGGCGCTTCGACCCGTGCGCGCCGTACGAGCCGGGCGACCGGTCGTGGGCCCCACACGCGTGAGCGCCGACTGACGACCAGCGACCGCGGGGCGAGGACGGCCGCGTGACCGATCGTCACCCTGCGGTCCGCAGCCCGCGCCCCGCGGCTCCGTGCCTCCGATGCCCCTCCCCCGCCTCCTGCCGCTCGCCCTCGGCGCGCTGCTCCTCCTCGCGCCGCCGGCGGCGGCGCAGCGCGGGCGGATACGGATCGAGCCCAACCTGCCGTACGACGGGCGGTTCACCTTCGCCCGCATCCGCTACACGGTCTACGGGCGCAGCGGCTGGGAGTTCGACTATCCGACGATGGAGCGCAATCTGATGCAGATGGTGCGCGAGCTGACGACGCTGCGCCCGCACGTGACGGGGAGTAACGTCCACACGCTCGACGACCCGGCCCTGCTCAACTATCCGATCGCCTACCTGAGCGAGCCTGGGTACTGGATCCCGAGCCAGCAGGAAGCGGCGGGGCTCCGCGCCTACCTGGCGAAGGGAGGGTTCCTCATCGTGGACGACTTCATGCGCCGCGAGTGGGCGAACTTCGAGCGGTCGATGCGCATGGTGCTCCCGAACGCGAAGTTCGTGCGGCTCGACGTCTCGCATCCGATCTTCGACTCGTTCTTCCACATCGAGTCGCTCGACATGGCGTACCCGCACGACCCCTACCTCAAGGCGGAGTTCTACGGGATCCACGAGGACAACGACCCGAGGAAGCGACTCGTCGCCATCATCAACTACAACAACGACATCGGCGACTACATGGAATGGTCGGGCGAGGGGTGGTGGCCGGTGGACATCACCAACGACGCGTACAAGCTGGCGGTGAACTATCTCGTGTACGGGATGACGCACTGAGGGCGGGAAGCGGGCGGGGGCGGAGGCGCGCTTCCGCCACGCGCGGCGCGGGAACGATGACGCGGCGATGACGGGGGAGCCGTAGACTGGGCGCGTCTTCCACGCGAGGATCGCGATGTCGTACTCCCTCTGGAGCCGCGGTCGGCTGCTCGGCACCTCCGAGCTGGATTTCGTGCGCTGCCTGGCGCTGCATCGCGCCGGCTTTCTCCAACCGACGGAGGTCGGCGAGCAGCTGCTCCCCGACGCCTGCGGCGTCAGCCCCGCCTTCATGGCGATGTCGCGCCTCGCCCGGGACACGCCGGGAGCGGGCGCCTCCCTGTTCGAGGCGATGCGCGGCACGACCGAGTACGCCGACCTGCTCGCGGCTCAGGACCGGTGCGCGGCGCTCGAGCTGGAGCTGCGCCGAGCCGACGGGACGCTGGTCCCCACCGAATGGATCGACGTCAAGGACGGGGAGTTCCTGCTCGCGCTCGCGCGCGAGGCGGAGGAGGAGATGGCGCGGCAGCCGGATCTGCCCTCCGACGCGTTCGACGATCGATTGGCGTCGATGCTCGAGCCCGAGATCGAGCACGACCTCGACTTCCTGGACGAGCCGTCGGCGATGGAGCGGCTCGACTGGGACGCCGAGGAGGAGGACGAGGCGGCCGACGAGGGGCCGATCGAGCTGCCGCGCTACCAGCTCCATGTGAAGCTGCACGACGAGGCCGACATCCCCTGAGCCGCTCCTCGCGCCCACCCGGGTCGCGTCTCGCGCCCGAACGGCCCCACAGCCCTGCAGCGACACGGGCGACACGGGCGACACGGGCGACACGGGCGACACGGGCGACACGGGCGACTGCCCTGACGACGCCGCCCACCCGATGGGTTCGATAGCCGCAACCACGCTCGTTCTGGCTCTCGTCATTGCTCCTGTCGTCTTGCCGTTCCGTGTCGTGTCCGTGTCGTCCGTGCCTGTCCTCGTCCCGGCTCGTTGTGTGCGCGGAGATCTCCTGGTCCGAGCCGTCGAGTCCTCGCTCGGGAAAGACTCGTTCGCCCGACGGCTCCCACTGACATCGGTGGACGCGGACGACACGGACGACGGCAACGACGACGCGGTCCATCGTGCGAGCTGAGTCGCAGCGAGCGAGATCGTGCTCGTTCCTGTCGTTGCCATTGCTGCCGTTTCGTGTCGCCGTGTGCCGACCGTGGCGGTCGCTCGTGTCCACCGCGTTCGTCACGGCCAGTCGGCGGGCGTGGCGCTCGGTCGGGCTGTCCCGGGCGACGCGGGGTGTCGTCGAGGGCCCGGTGTGCTCCCAACTCCTGACGCGATCGCGGCGACGCCATCGGACTGGCCCCCGCGCGCATCGCGACGCAGCTTTCTGCGCCCCTCTTCTCCGAGGTCCCGGTGGCCACCGCAGCGACGCAGCAGCGTTCGGAGGGCGACGTCGTCCTCCTCGTCGGCACCATGAAGGGTGCCTTCCTCATCTCCTCCGATCGTGCCCGTTCGACGTGGACGATCGACGGGCCGCACCTCCGTGGCGAGACGGTCTACGCGCTCACGTACGACGGCCGCGCGGGTCGGCGGCGCGTGTGGGCGGCGGGACACAGCTTTCACTGGGGCACCGTCCTCCGCGCCACCGACGACTTCGGGGCCAGCTGGACGTCCCCCGACCAGGCGCCCCCCGTCCGGTTTCCGGAAGAGTCCGGGCTCGCGCTCAAGCAGATCTGGCAGCTCCTTCCGGGGATCGCCGACGAGCCGGATACGCTGTATGCGGGCGTCGAGCCGGCGGCGCTGTTCGAGTCGCGCGATGCGGGGCGGAGCTGGGCGCCGGTGCGCGGACTCCTCGAGCATCCGCACCGGGAGCGCTGGGAGCCCGGGGGCGGCGGGCTCTGTCTGCACACGATCGTCCAGCACCCGACCGACGCGGCGCGGAAGCTCATCGCCATCTCCACCGCCGGCGTCTACCGCACCGACGACGGGGGCGCGACCTGGCAGCCGCGCAACGTCGGCGTGCGCGCCGAGTTCCTGCCGAACAAGTATCCGGAGTTCGGCCAGTGCGTGCACAAGGTCGCGCACCATCCGGCGCGTCCGGAGCGGCTGTACCTCCAGAACCACTGGGGGCTCTATCGCTCCGACGACTGGGGGGACAGCTGGCAGGACGTGGCGAACGGCGTCCCCTCCGACTTCGGCTTCGCGCTCGCGGTGCACCCGCACGATCCGGACACGGCGTACATCGTACCGCTCGAGTCGGACGAGTTCCGATGCGTCCCCGAGGCGAAGCTGCGCGTCTATCGCACCCGCGACGCCGGCGCGACCTGGGAGCCGCTGGCCGAGGGGCTCCCGCAGCAGGACGCCTACGAGACGGTGCTGCGCGACGGGATGGCGACCGACGAGCACGAGCGCGCCGGCATCTACTTCGGCACCCGCAGCGGGAAGCTCTTCGCCTCCAACGACGACGGCGACCGCTGGCGCTGCATCGCCGACGGGCTGCCGCCGATCGTCTGCGTCAAGACGGCCACGATCACCGCGGCGTGACGATCACCGTCGTCCTCCCGCGCGCACTCGTGCCGCATGCGCGCGGCGCGCCGACGCTCGCCCTGCACGGCGACCATCCGACCGTCCGGCACCTCCTCGACGCGCTCGCCGTCGAGCACCCGACCCTCCGCGATCGCCTGCTCACCGAGCAGGGCGCGCTCCGGCCGCACGTCAACGTCTTCGTCGGCGAGGAGAGCGTGAAATACCTCGACGGCCTCGCGACGTCGCTCCGGGACGGCGACACCGTGGTGATCGCGCCGGCGGTGAGCGGAGGATGAGAAGGGCGGATCACGCGGTTGACGGTTTGACGGCAGGGCTGTCAGCCCGAGTGCAGACGAGGGATCCGCTGACTGCAGCTGGACAGTTCGACAGTTTGCCAGCTTGCCAGCGGTAAGAGAACGGCGTCGTCAGAGGAGCCCGCTCCTGACGACGCCGATCTCTCACTCCTGTCGAGCTGTCGAGCTGTCGAGCTGTCGATCCGCCCTACCGCCCCACCGTCGCCCCCGTCAGCACGGCGATCGCCGACAGCGTCGTCTGCGCGGCGTTGAGCCCCAGGCGGAAGTCCTTGTCGCTGTAGGTCGAGTAGAGATCGGTCGGCTGATGCCAGTGCGGGCTCCAGCCGGCGCCGGTCTGCGCGCCGCGCTCGTTCTCGCGCAGGCTGATCGCCGGAATGAGATCCTGGAAGGGACGCGAGTCGGTGTTCGTCATGTGCCGGCCGACCGTCGCCGGATAGTCGGTGGCGAAGAACTCGTTCGCTGCCTGGAAGAACCAGGCGAGTCGCTGCGACTCCTCGGCCATCTTCGAGTTGCTCTGGAACTCGACGTTCACGTCCGCTTCCGGACGCTGCTCCGTGGGGAGCGTGCCGTCGGGGAGCGGCATCCCGTGGTCGAACATCATCATGTCGTGCTGGATCATCCCCAGCCATCTGGGCTCCGGATACGTCCCCGAGCCCGCCGGCTGCTCCTTCCCCTGCAGCGCCGCGCGCTGATCGATGTAGGCCTGCGCGCCGTTGAGCCCCGTCTCCTCGTTGTTCCAGAGGACGAAGCGGATCGACCGCTCGGTCTTCACGTCGGGGGAGCTGAAGACGCGCGCGAGCTCCATCACGAGCGCGGTGCCGGAGCCGTCGTCGTTCGCCGCCTCGCCCCAGCCGATGCCGTCCATGTGCGCGCCGACGATGTACATCTCGTCGGGGTGCGTGGTGCCGACCTTCGTGCACCACACCTGCTGCCGCTCCCCGGGCGTGCTGGGCTGCGCGTTGAGCGCGCGGAGACGCGGATCGGGCTGCGCCGACGAGTCGTTCTGGACGCCGGTGCGGCGCGTGATGCCGCGGATGCGGGCGCCGCCCTGCGCGGGACGCACGCCGTTCGGGTTGCGCGGGGCGCCCGCCGCCGCCCCCTGCGCGACCGGACGCGGCTGCGGCTGGAAGTCGTACGTCAGCCGCTCGGTGTTCGTGCAGCCGTAGCTCTTGAGCTGCGCCTCGATCCAGTCGATCGCGGCGCGGTTGCGATCGGTCCCCTGCCGCCGATCGCCGAACTGCGTGAGCCCCTTGATGGTCGCCTTGTACCGCTCGAGCTCGAGGCGAGCGACCATGGTGCGGATCCCGGCGGTGTCGGCGCGCGGGATGAGCGAGTCGCGCGGGACGACCTGCGCACCCGCGAGCGAGGTGCTCGCCGCCGCGACGGCGACGAGAAGCGACAGCTGCGTCAGTCGAGAGGACATGAGGTCACGAGGCGAGAGGTGAGAGCGCGACCGAAGCTACCCGTCGGACTACGCCGACGAGCCGCTCATCGTTGGACGCGCCGCACGCCGAAGGCGGCCGCGCCGGGCGACGAACCGCCGAGCACCATCGCCGATCGTCCGCTCTCCTCGGCGTAGCGACGCGCGACACGCGCCACCGCGTCGCGCGCACCGCGGCGCGCGAGCACGGCGACGACGCCCCCGGAGCCGCCGCCGGTGATCTTGGCGCCGTACACCCCCTCCTCCGGCGACGCCGTACATGCGAGCTCGACCAGACGATCGGTGCCGTCGGCGCCGAGCCCGCACGCGCCGTAGCTCGCGTGCGATTGCCGCATCAACTCCCCGAGCAGCCGGCCGCGCTCCTCGCGCCCTCCGTCGTCGTCGCGCTCCGACTCGAGCAGCGCACGAAAGCGCCGCACGCGATGGTGCTCGTGGATCGGGTGCGCCGTCGGCGTGCGGATCGCGTAGCTGCGCGCCGGGTCGATGCGCGTCACGCGGTCGGTCGTGCCGCCGTAGCGCGCGAGGAACTCGGCGCCGGTCATCGACTCGGGCACCCGATCGCGGAAGCGCGACTCCCACTCGGCGGGGGCGACGTTGGCGAGATGCCCGCCCCAGCGCGCGTCGCGGATCCGCGCCACCCCGTCGGCGTCGACCGCCACCGGGAGCCCGGCCAGCTCGGCGAGGATGCGCTGTCCCATGAAGGCACCGACGCGCACCGCGCCGTAGTCGGAGCCGCCGACGGCGTGGCGGATCCCCGAGTCGATCCCCCACACCTCCAGATCGGGAGGGAGCGTCACCTGGCCGCACAGCTCCGCCGGCTGGCAGAGGAGAGCGAGCAGCCGGTTCGCTTCACCGCAGGCGGATGTCATCTGGTCCATCACCCCGCACGGCGCGCCGACGACCAGATTCTCCGCCGTCTGACAGAGAAGCGCGAGATCGCGCGCGGGAAGCGCGAGTCCGCGGAGCGCCGACACCGCCTGCATCGTCGCCACCTCGAGCGCCGCGGACGAGCTCACCCCCTTCCCCGCCGGCACGCTCGACTCGACGAGCAGGCGCACGCCGCGTCCGAGCGGGAGCGCGCGCTCGCGCGCGAGCACGACGAGCGTCCCGACGACGTATGCCGCCCACTGTCGCGCCGCGTCGCCGCCGAGGAGAGCGCGCGCCGCGTCGTAGTCGATGGATGCCCCCGCCGGCGCGAGCGTCTCGACGTCGATCGTCACCTCGCCGTCGCCGCCGACCGTCGCCGCGTCTCGGCTGCGCACCGTGACCGTCCCATCGGTCGCGTCCTGCGCCGCCACGAGCGTCGCGCACGCGAGCGGAAGCTGGAGCACGAGCGAGCCGGAGTAGTCGGCGATCCCGCCCATCAGATCGAGGCGACCGGGGGCGCGCGCGACGACGATCGGTGCCCCGCGCGCGAAGTAGTCGCCGTGTGCGTCGAGCGCGTCGACGAAGCGCGCCGCGTCGTCGGGACGATCGGCGATCATCGAGCGTCGGGCGAGCGCATCGCCCGCTCGCGGAGCGTGTCGGCGAGCGCCGGCCGCAGCTGCGCCGCGATCTCCGCGTTCGCGCAGCCGACCCAGGCCACGGCGGTCGAGACGTCGAGCGGCGCGGCGAGTCGATCGCCGCCCGCGTCGGTGACGACGACGCCGGCCGCGCGGGCGATCGACTCCGTGCAGAGGTCGTACGGATGGCAGCACAGCCCGAGCGCCTCGCCGCGCGCCGCGAGCAGCGGCTCCACCAGCGGGCGCAGGTCGGCGATCCAGCGGTCGTGTCCCATCAGCAGCTCGTACAGCTGTCCACCGGTGGAGATGTACTGATCCTCGAACGCGAGCGCATGCCCGCCGCGTGGAGCGCCGAGGAGCCGCGTCACGACCGCATCGTCCATCGCCGCGAGGAGGTCGCGCCCGCCGGGGAAGAAGCGCGCGATCCCGCCGAAGCCCTGGGCGATCGTGGTCGCGCGCGAGGGGCGCGGCGCGAGGGGCGTGCGCGCGCCGGTGAGGCGATCGGTGCGTTCGCCGCCGACGACGCCGTTCACGACCCAGAAGCTGTCACACAGGTGCTGCTTGAGCAGCGGAATCTCCGTCTGGATCGCCAGCTCGATGTCGGCGAGCGACGTCTCCTCGCCACGATTCGGCGCGACGCCGGTGAGGATCCACGCCGGCCGCTTCTGGTACATCAGCCCGCGCGTGCCGTCGATCGGATCGACGATGATGCGCAGTGCCGCGTCGTCCGCCCTCGTCCCCGCCGGCAGCACGCATTCGCCCCGCGCGCCCAACCCCTCGGCGACGAGGACGCACGACCACGACTCCGCGAGCCCGGCGAAGTGCTCGAGCAGCACCGCCTCGGAGACCCGGTCGATGGCGAAGATCGTGTCGCCCCCCTCCTCGCCGACCGCGCTCGCGAGCTGCTCGATCGCCGAGCGCTCGCAGGCGGCGACGACGGCGTCGCGGATCGCGACGTGGATCGCGCGCAGCCGGGCGAGCAGCGCATCGGCATCCCGGATCGTCCCGGCGCTCATCCGACCGCCTCGCGATGGTGCACGGTGGAGACGGCGCGCAGCTCGGCCGCCTTGTCCTCGGGCGACGTGTCGCTGAGGAAGTTGCCCCCGCCGATCTCCGGTCCGGCGAGAAACTTGAGCGTGTGGGGGCGGCGCAGCGGCGGGAGGAAGCCGATGTGGAAGTGATGGTCGCGGTAGTCGCCGCCGTCGGTGGGTGCCTGATGGAGCGGCATCACGTACGGGAACGACTGTCGCCAGAGGTTGTCGAAGCGCACCGTCACCTCCTTGAGCGCGCGGGCGAGCGACTCGACCTCGACGTCGGAGAGCGCCGAGACGTGCGGGACGCGGCGGCGCGGCGCGACGTAGACTTCGTAGGCATAGCGCGCGAAGTACGGGACGAAGGCGACGGTGTGCTCGTCGGCGAAGAGCATGCGCCGCCCGTCCCGCTCCTCGGCGCCGATGACGTCGTCGAACAGCGCGCGTCCCGTCTCGCGCGCGTGGCGGCGCTGCGCCTCGAGCTCGACGTCGAAGGTCTTCCAGGTGAAGTTGGTCCCGTAGACCTGACCGTGCGGGTGCGGGTTCGAAACGCCGACGACCTCCCCCTTGTTCTCGAAGATGAGCACCTGGGCGATCTCCGGACGCGCGCCGAGGTCGCAAGTCTCCCGACGCCAGACGTCCACGATCTCGCAGATCCGGGACACCGGCAGCTCGGCCAGGGTGAGGTCGTGGCGCGGGTCGTAGCAGATGACCCGCGCCCGTCCGGTCGCCGGGCGCACGCGATAGGGGGCGGGGGGGGCTGGCAGCTCGGTCGGCGCATCGGGGCCGATCCCCGGGTGATCGTTGTCGAAGACGTAGACGCCGGCGTAGTCCGGGTTGACCGCCCCGCTGACGCGGGCGTTGCGCGGGCAGAGGTAGCAGTCGCGGGCGTGACGGGGCGCCTCCGGGGGGGCGCCGGCGACCGTCTGCCCCTGCCACGGGCGCCCCTGCCGGTGCGCCGCCACGATGACCCATTCCTCCCGGAGCGGGTGCCAACGCTCCTCCCAGCTCCCCCCATGCGGGGCACCGGCGGCGTGCGCGGTCACTGGTACGATATGTGATGTACGGTGGTGGATGGACGGAGCGGCACGACGAGCTCCCGAGCGCCGGCGCCGCGAGGAACGGATGTCGCACGCCGACCTCCGGCGAATCTTGCCCGCGGACCGACGATCCGACAGTGGCCGGTCCGCGCGGACCAGAGACGCGACGATGCACGAGATGAGCAGCTCCTTCGGGGAGACGCGTGGCGGTCGGCTCGACGTCCCTCTGGAATCCGGGGCGTTCGCGGGCGGGGGGGAGATGGGGAGCCGGATGCGCGCGTTCGACTGGGGCGCGACGCCACTGGGCCCCATCGAGCGCTGGCCGCAGGCGCTCAAGACGTGCGTGCGGATCATGCTCACGTCGCGCCAGCCGATCTGGATCGGCTGGGGGCCGGAGCTCACCTACCTCTACAACGACCCGTACAAGTCGATCATCGGCGGCAAGCACCCCGACGCGCTGGGGCGCCCCACCGTCGAGGTGTGGCGCGAGATCTGGGACGTCATCGCCCCGATGCTCTCCAAGGCGCTGACCGGGTTCGAGGGGACGTACGTCGAGGCGCAGCTCCTGATCATGGAGCGCTACGGCTACGAGGAGGAGACGTACTACACCTTCTCGTACAGCCCCGTCCCGAACGACCATGGCGGGATCGGCGGGATCATCTGCGCGAACACCGACGACACGCGCCGGGTCATCGGCGAGCGGCAGATGGCGCTGCTGCGCGAGCTCGCCGCCCGCACGGGGCTCGCCCGCGACGTGGCGACCGCGATCGCGAACGGCGCGGCGGCGCTGGGGACCAACCGCCGCGACCTCCCCTTCGCGCTCGTCTATCGCCTCGATCACGCGCACCGACACGTCGCGCACCTCGCCGGCGCGAGCGGGATCGAGGTGGGGCACCCGGTCGCGCCGCGCACGATCGCGCTCGACGAGCCCGCGCCCTGGCCGCTCGCCGCCGCGGCGGAGACGCACCAGCTGCAGCTCGTCCCGCTCGACGCGTCGCGCTGCGCGCTGCCGACGGGAGACTGGGACCGCCCGCCGCAGCACGCGGCGGTGATCCCGATCCTGCAGCAGGGGGACGGCGGCACCGCGGGCTTTCTCGTCCTCGGGCTCAATCCGTTCCGACAGCTCGACGAGGACTATCGCGGCTTTCTCGAGCTCATCGCCGCGAGCTTTGCGGCGAGCGTCGCCAACGCCGAGGCGTACGAGGCGGAACGGCGGCGCGCCGAGTCGCTGGCGGAGCTGGACCGCGCGAAGACGGCGTTCTTCAGCAACGTCAGCCACGAATTTCGCACCCCGCTCACGTTGCTCCTCGGCCCGACCGAGGACGCGCTGCACGAGCCGGCGCTCACCCCCGTCCAGCGCGAGCGGCTCGCGCTGATCCATCGCAACGCGCTGCGGCTCCAGCGGCTCGTCAACACGCTGCTCGACTTCTCGCGCATCGAAGCCGGCCGGCTCGAGGCGACGTTCGCCCCGACCGACCTCACGCGTCTCACCGGCGAGGTGGCGAGCACGTTCCGCTCGGCGATCGAGCGCGCGGGGCTCCGGCTGACGGTCGACCTGGCGCCGCTGCCGAGCGAGGTGTACGTCGATCGCGACCTGTGGGAGAAGATCGTGCTCAACTTCCTCTCCAACGCGCTCAAGTTCACGCACGAGGGAGAGATCGTCGTCGCGCTGCGCGAGGCCGGCACCGCGGTGGAGCTCGCGGTGCGCGACTCGGGCACCGGGATCCCGCCGGAAGAGCTGCCGCGCATCTTCGAGCGATTTCACCGCGTGCAGGGCGCGCGCGGCCGCACGTACGAAGGGACGGGGATCGGCCTCGCGCTCGTGCAGGAGCTGGTGAAGCTGCACGGCGGCGAGGTGGCGGTGGAGAGCCGCGTCGGCGTCGGCAGCACCTTCCGCGTGCGGATCCCGCTCGGCAAGGCGCATCTCCCCCCGGATCGGATCACCGACGTGCGCGCGGAGCCGGCACCGATCGCGCACGCCTCGCCGTTCGTCGAGGAGGCGCTCCGGTGGACGAGCGAGGTCGACGAGGGGACGATCCTCGCGGACGCGCCCGTGCCGACGACGGGGGCGACGCGCGCGGCCGAGTCGACGATCATCGTCGCCGACGACAACGCGGACATGCGCGACTATCTCTCGCGGCGCCTCCGCCAGCAAGGGTACCGCGTCGAGGCGGTTCCCGACGGCGAGTCGGCGCTGCGGGCGATCGAGCAGCGCCGCCCCGACCTCGTGATCGCCGACGTGATGATGCCGGTCCTCGACGGCTTCCGCCTGCTGGCGGCGGTGCGGCGCGCACCGGCGACCCGCGACATCCCGATCGTGCTGCTCTCGGCGCGCGCGGGGGAGGAATCGCGCATCGAGGGGCTCGAGGCGGGGGCGGACGACTACCTCGTCAAGCCGTTCTCCGCGCGCGAGCTGCTGGCCCGCGTCGGCGCGCACCTCGAGCTCGCCCGCCTTCGCCGCGCCTCGGAGGCGGCGCTGCGCGAGAGCGAGCAGCGCTTCCGCACCCTGGTGGATGCCGCGCCGGTGGGCATCTACCTCGTGGACGACGCGCTGCGGATCAGCCACGTGAACCCGATCGCGACGCCGGTATTCGGACCGATCGGCGAGCTGGTGGGCCGCGACTTCGCCGAGGTGCTGCGCATCCTCTGGCCGCCGGAGCACGCCGAGCGCGTGCTCGGGCTGTTCCGCCACACGTTGGAGACGGGCGAACCGCTCTTCGTGCCCGAGACGGTGGGGACGCGGCGCGATCGTGCGGCGCTCGAGTACTACGAGTGGCGGCTCGGGCGCATCACGCTGGCCGAAGGACGCCACGGCGTGGTCTGCTACTTCCGCGACATCTCGGCCGAGGTCCAGGCGCGCCATGCGATCGAGGAGGCGCGCGCGGAGGCGGAGGAGGCCAATCGGGCGAAGTCGACCTTCCTCGCGACGATGAGCCACGAGCTGCGCACGCCGCTCAACGCGATCGGCGGACACGTGCAGCTCATCGAGCTCGGAATCCATGGACCGGTGACGGCGCAGCAGCGCGAGGCGCTCGGGCGCGTGCGGCGGAGCGGCCAGCATCTGCTCTCCCTGATCAACGACGTGCTCAACTTCGCCAAGACCGAGGCCGGACAGGTGCACTTCACGATCGAGGACCACGATCTCGCGGACGTAGTGCGCGAGGTGGTGCCGATGGTGGAGCCGCAGATCGGCGAGCGGGGGCTGACGTGCCACGTGGTGCTCCCGGAGTCCGTCCGCGTGCGCGCCGACCGCGAGCGGCTGCAGCAGGTCCTCCTCAACCTGCTCGGCAACGCGCTCAAGTTCACGCCGGCGGGGGGACGGATCACCGTGGATCTCGACCCGGCGAGCGCGGACGGCCGGGTGCACCTCCGCATCATCGACACGGGGATCGGCATCCCCGCGTCGAAGCTCGAGGCGATCTTCGATCCGTTCGTGCAGGTGCACCGCAACCTCGCGATCCCCAGCGAGGGGACGGGGCTCGGGCTGGCGATCAGCCGCGACCTGGCGCGCCGCATGGGCGGCGACCTGTGGGCGACGAGCGTCGAGGGGCGCGGGTCGCAGTTCGTCCTGACGATGATCCGCGGCGACTGAGCGGGCGGTTGTTCGCTCGGTCAGGGGAGGGCGTCCCGGATTGCGCGCGGCTGGTGTCACCCGCCCCCGCCGTGCGATAAGCTTGGACACCGGCGTCGCCCCGCGCGCCCTCGCCTTCCTTCACGTCCCCTCGCCGTCTCGTCCTTGTCCTCATCGGAACTCGCGCTCACGACCATCGCGGCCGCCACCGTCGCGGGGATCGTGTGCCAGATTGCCGCGCAGCGCCTGCGCATCCCAGCCATCGTCCCGCTCCTCCTCGTCGGCGTCGCCGTCGGCCCGTCCGGGCTCGGGCTGGTCGTCCCGTCGTCGCTCGGCCAGGGGCTTCCGATCATCGCCAAGCTCGCGGTGGCGATCATCCTCTTCGAAGGCGCACTCGTGCTGCGGCTCGGCGACCTGCGCGATGCGGCGCGGGAGGTGCGCAACCTGATCACGATCGGGGTGCTGGTGAGCTGGGTGGGCGCGACGCTCGCCGCCCGCTTCATCGCGCAGCTCACCTGGCCCATCGCGATCGTCTTCGGCGCGCTGGTCACGGTCACGGGCCCCACCGTCGTGCAGCCGCTGCTCAAGGGGATCTCGATTCCTCGGCGCGTACGGGCGACGCTCGAGGGCGAGGCGATCCTCATCGATCCCATCGGCGCGGTGCTCGCCGTCGCGGTGGTCGACGTCGTGATGTCGATCGCGGGGGTGCGCGCGATCGGCATCGGCGGCACCGCGTGGGCGTACTTCGGGCGGCTGCTGGTCGGCATCGTCCTCGGCGTCGCGGGTGGGGCGCTCCTCTCCTGGGTGCTGCGCCGCCAGTCGTTCGTCCCCGCGGAGCTGCGCAACCTGCTCCCGCTCGCCGGCGTCTGGGGGGTGTTCGGGCTGGCGGAGGCGCTGCAGCCCGAGTCGGGGATCATGGCGGCGGTCGCGTTGGGGCTCACGATGCAGCGCGGCGCGATCCCCGAGGAGCGGCGACTCCGGCGATTCAAGGAGCAGATGACGGTGCTCGCCATCAGCCTCCTGTTCGTGCTCCTCTCGGCCGACCTGCCGATGGATGCGCTGCGCGCCGAAGGGTGGCGGGGGTTGGCGACGGTGGCGACGCTGATCTTCGTCGTGCGGCCGCTGGACGTCCTGCTCTCGCTGCGCCGCTCGTCGATGAGCTGGCGCGAGAAAGCGTTCGTCGCGTGGATCTCCCCACGCGGAATCGTCGCGGCGTCGGTGGCGTCGGTGTTCGCGATCGAGCTGGTCGAGGCGGGGTTCTCGGAGGGGACGCGCCTGCTCGCGATCACGTTCATGGTCATCGCCGTGACGGTGACGCTCCAGGGGCTCACGGCGTCGCCGGTCGCGCGGCTGCTCGGCCTCCAGAGCGTCGGCGGGCAGCGCGCGATCGTCGTCGGCGGGGGATCGATCGGCCTCGCACTCGCCCGCACCCTCCAGTCGTTCGGCCGCCCGACGGTGGTGATCGATCGCAATGCCTCCAACGTCGAGCGCGCCCGCGCGCAGGGGCTCACGGCGGTGGACGGCAACGCGCTCGACGACCTGACGCTCGAACGGGCGGGCGCCGAGGGCGCGGCGACGCTGGTCGCGCTCACCACGAACGCGGAGGTGAACGCGCTCGCGGCGCACGTGGCGCAGGACGCGTTCGGGATCCCGCGCGCCCTCCCGGCGTTGAGCGCCCCCGAGCGCGGCGCCAACGAGCGGCTGCTGCACCGCGTCGGCGGGCGGATGGCGTTCGGCGGGCCGGTGGACGTCCGCAGCTGGGAGATCGCGCTCGACGCAGGCGACGCGGAGATCGAGCGGATCCGCCCCGATCCGGCCTGGACGGGGAAGCGCGTCGGCGACGTCGCGCTCCCCGAGCAGATCCTGCCGCTGGCGCGCATCCGCGGCCGTGACGTCGACGTCGTGGACGCCGACCAGTCGTGGGGCGCCGACGACGAGCTGGTCGTCCTCCGGCGCCACGCGGAGGGCTGACGCGCGGGAGTCGGGGGCGGGCGGTGCGCGCGTCGTCCGGGACGACGATGGCAGCACGGACGACGCGGACACGACACGGACCACACGGACGACTGCACTGACGACATCGCCCAGCTCCCGGGCTCGATCGTCGCAACCAGTCTCCTTTTCACTCGCGTCGTTGCTCCTGTCGTCTTGCCGTTCGGGGTCGTCCGTGCTCCGTGTCGACCGAAGGCAGTGGGATCTGTCGGTCGAATGGAGCGACGCGAGCGAGGAGCTCCGATCCTCCAACTGGCCGGTGCGACGATGCCGGACACGGCACGGCACGGGACGACGAGGAGACGATTCGTCGCTGCGCCTCACGCTGGCGGGCGGGTCGAAGATGCCGTAGGATTGGCGCAGACGCGACTCCGCTCGCTCCTCCCTCGTCCCGAACGGTCATGACCGCCCCCCCCTCCGCGACGGAACGACCAACGGCCTCGTCGCGGCTTCGCCCGGTCCTCGTCCCGATCCTCGGAGCGCTGCTGTTGCTCGCGGTGCGACGGGGGATGCGCATGTACGAGTTCTGGCAGCTCTGGCATTCCGGCGCCGGGATGTCCTTCCCGCGCGAGGCCGAATACCACTTCTGGGTGGCGTGTGGCGGCCTGCTGTCGCTGCTCGCGTCGGCCATGCTGCTGCTGATGATCGGCCGACGGCGGCTCCGCGACGTCTGGCTGCAGCTCGCCGTGAGTATCCTGCTCGCGGTGGCGAGCGGAGTCGCCGTGCGCCACGCCGACGCGCTCTGGCCCTACTGACCCAGCGCGCGCGCGTGCGGCGCGTCGCCTCGGCGCGCGACCGCGTCAGCGCACGACGGTGGTGGGATACGCGGCGACCGTCCTCCAGGCGTCCGCGCCGCGCTCCAGCCGAAGCTCGCCCTCGATCCGCCGCGAAAAGTCGCGGCGCAGCATCCCGCGGCTGCCGCTCAGGTCGACGCTGAAGGCGACGACCGCGACGTTCCCATCGGCGCGCGCCGGCTGGATGCTCGGATCCGACGTCCCGATGCGGTTCGACGAGCGGACGAAGTCGGCGAGGAGCTTCGCGTCGGCGCGCCGCGTCGAGTCGAGCGCGGACGCGAGCTGCACGATCCGCGCATCGTCGCGCGCGCGCAGCGTCGTCAGATACTCCTCCACCAGCACGCGCGCCACCTCCTCCGACGGCAGCACGGGGCGGATCGTGAGACGCGCGCGCTGGCGCTGCCCTTCGATCGCCGCGTAGATCGACACGTTGCCGGCCGCGAGCGCGGTCACGAGTCCCGCCGTGTCCACGCGCGCGAGCGCCGTGTCGCCGCTCGACCAGCGCGCGGTGCTCCCCTCGATCGCGACGCCCGCCGAGTCGAACGCGGTCGCGACGAAACGGCGCGTGTCGCCCACGTTCAGCGTCAGCGGCCCGGGGGGCGCGATGCTCACCTTCGCCACCCGCGGCGTCGCCTCCTCGAGCGCCGAGGCCACCGGCGCGAGCGCCACGGTGGCGGCGGTCGAGGCGCCGGACTGCAGCACGGCCGAGGTGTCCACCGCCTGCGGAGCGACGTCGCCACCACGCGAGAGCAGCGCGATCGCCGCGGCGACGACGACGATGGCGACGCCCGCGACCAGGACCGGCCTGCGCGATCCCCGGCCGCGCGACGGCGAGGACGACGGGCCGTCGGCGACGCTCGGCGCGACGCTCCGCGTGATGCGCTGCGCGATCGCGTCGGCCGGCAGCACGCGGAGGTCGGCCGTCGCGACCTTTCCCTCGCACTCCAGGGTGATCGTGGCGACGCCCAGCGCGCGGGCGCGCGCGACGCCGAGCTCGGAGACCTCGATCACCTCCGGATCGCTCGACCGCCACGTCGTGCGGCGCCCACCTTCGGCGAGATCGATCGGCTGCCCCCGTGCGTCCAGCGCCTCGGCGTCGAGCTGCATCGACTCGTCGGGCGCGAGCGCGTCCGGCGCGCCGATGCGCAGCTCCGCGATTCGCGCGTCGGCGACGACGAGCCGCAGCTCGCCGCGCACCCCTTCCGTCTCCGCGACGACGACGACTTCCCCGCCCCGCTCGGCGAGCAGCACCCCGTCCGCCGAGAGCGACGCCCTGCCGTCCACGAGCTCCCAGATGACCGGACGGCGCATCGGCGCGTTGCGGCGGTCGTACGCGGTCGCGGTCAGCTGGATCGGCGTGCCGGCGCGCAGCGCGCCCGGGGACGGCACGATCCTGACGGTCGCGACGCGGGGCGGCGTCACCGTGATCGTCGTCTGCGAGCGGATCCCCGACGA
>Ga0182741_1003471_pt1 | contig 16762 bp, 21 predicted proteins | sample eDN5th37CBELigOP_FD_128874 | JGI IMG/M metagenome (GOLD analysis project Ga0182741, IMG submission 128874) | Enriched Organic Plus compost microbial communities from Emeryville, California, USA - eDNA 5th pass 37_C BE-Lig OP (version 2) (version 2) ...
AACAAGTCGATGACCACCGAGGACCTCATCGATTATCTGACGATGATGATCTGGGGTGGCATGACGGGCATCGCGGCGGTGGCGGGTTCGCCCGTGCGGTTCAAGACGCAGCCGCATCCGCTGCTGCCGAAGGCTCCTTCCACGAACTGAGCCCGCCGGACCTTTACTGTTACGCAGAGTTGCACGTATAGTCCGGGCATGACCGAGCACGAGGACGACCTCCACGACGACGCGCCCGGCTACCGCGGCCCCGCCGAGGTCACCGTCGGCGAACGGAGCGTGGTCGTCGACGTCGAGATCTCCGGCCGGTTCGATCCACTGCTCGGCCGGCACGTCTGGCGAGGACGACTCCGCCGGCTCGCCGAGGCACTGGGTTCCGGCGTGTCCGCCGACCGCGGCACCACCGTCACCCTCACCGTCCCGGGCGCAGCCGAGGCGGCGACCGCCCGCGTCACGGAGATCGACCTGTGGGGCAGCCACATGGTGGACGGACTCTCCCGCCCGCCCTATCCGCTGCCGACGGACGAAGACGGTGTCGATCCCGCCTGAGACAGCCCGGCTGTGACAGGCTTCTCCCATGGGGAAGAACGACGTGTTCCGGCCGGCCGCCATCGTCGACGCACTGCGCGCCGGGCCCGACACCCGCGTCGCCGAGATCGACACGAACGCCACCCCGGGATTCGACGGCGACAAGGCCCTCGGTGAACGCCTGCTCGCCGAACGCGGCGCCGTGCTGTCCGACCTGCAGGAGAAGCTCTTCGCGCACGGCCGTACCGGCGACACCCGCTCGGTACTGCTGATCCTGCAGGGCATGGACACCGCCGGCAAGGGCGGCATGGTCCGCCACGTGATCGGGCACGTCGATCCACAGGGCGTCGACCACAAGGCCTTCGGTGTGCCCACCGCCGAGGAGAAGCGGCACCACTTCCTGTGGCGGATCAACAAGGCCCTGCCCCGCGCCGGGCAGCTCGGTGTCTTCGACCGCTCCCACTACGAGGACGTTCTCGTCGCCCGCGTCCACTCGCTGGTGCCCGAGAGCGTGTGGCGCGGCCGCTACGACGAGATCAACCGGTTCGAGGAGGAACTGGTCCGCGAGGGGACGACGCTGGTGAAGGTCGCGATGTTCGTCTCCCTCGACGAGCAGAAGCGCCGCCTCGCCGAACGACTCGAACGACACGACAAGCACTGGAAGTACGACCCGAGCGACGTGACCGAGCGGGCCCTGTGGCCGCAGTACCAGCAGGCCTATCAGGACATGCTCGACCGGACGAACACCGGGTACGCGCCCTGGTACGTCGTCCCGTGCGACCGCAAGTGGTACAGCCGCCTCGCCGTCACCGAACTGCTCGTCGACGCGTTCGAGCGGCTCGACCTCGACTGGCCGGAACCGACCTACGACATCGAGGTCGAGAAGAGGCGGCTGGCCGAGTCCTGACGGACGGGACCGCCGTCAGAACAGGTGCGGCGTGTCGATGTGCCGTCTGTGATCGCGCCTGATCGTGCCCACCATGACACCGAAGGCGGCACCGAGCGCGACGACCGCGGCGATCCCCGCGATCATCGCCCAGCCCGAGAATCCGTAGCCTGCGGCCACGATCGTCAGCGCGATCATCAGAATCGAGGTCAGCGCCAACGCATATGCGGTCCACGCTGCGAAGAGGTTGAGTTTCACGACCGGCCTCCTTGCACGAGGTGTGTGGTCCTCTCGGCACCGACGGTACCTGTGAGTGATCGACATCACAACCGAGCGGGGTTCTCCTTCAACACCTCGTAGCGGGCGACGGCGAACTCGCCGCTGCGCGCCAGCTCCACCGGACGCAGCTCCACGTGCCGTGGCAGCAGCGGCTTTCCCGCTCCGATCGTCACCGGCGCGAACGAGACGATCAGCTCGTCGAGCAGACCGTGATCGGCGAACTGACCGGCGAGATCGCCGCCGCCCACCATCCACAGGTCCCGGCCGCCCGCCGTCTCGGCCATCTCCGCATACACCTCACGGACGTCGGCCCGCGTGAAGCGGATGTCGCCGGGTTCGCTGCCCCTGCGGGCCACGGGCAGGTCGTCGCGGTGCGTGAACACCCAGCAGGGAAGCTCGTACTCCCATGCGCCCTCCCCTGCATGGTCGAGCACCCAGCGGTAGGTCGACGCCCCCATCACCATCGCGCCGACCCCGGCGATGAACGACTCGTAGTCGGCGGGACCGCCCTCCTCCCCCGTGTCGCGGGTGAGCAGCCAGTCCAGCGAGTGGTCCTCGGTGGCGAGGAAACCGTCGAGGGTGCTGGCGGTGTAGTAGATCATCCGGGTCATGCGGGACTCCTGTTCCATGCGAGCGGATCTCCGTGATCGAGGTCGAGCCCGGCCGCCCGCATCATGTGCCGTGCGAGCTGCCGGCGGTGGGCCGCGAAGGTCAGGACGTGGGCGACGACGCCGCCGAGGACGAAGCTCTCCGGCGGGTCGCACAGGGCGTCGATCAGCACGTCGCCCCATGCTCCGCGACGGTGGACGTCTCGCACCGCGTCCGCCCACCGCGGCGCGACGTCCTCGAAACACGCCGTGAGCGAGTCGATTCCGGTTCCCGGTTCCGCCGGTTCGCCGGCGCCGGTCATCGACGCGAGCCAGACCTCCTTGGCGCGTACGAGATTGCGCAGCACCCGCGCGAGAGTCTCCTCGGGACCGTCCCATTCGAGGACCACCAACCCCGGGAAGCGGACCCGGTCGAGTTCGTCGTCGCCGAGTTCGGTGGCACGCCCGAGCAGGTACCGGGTGTCGGCGAGGTCGTGGCGGACCATCTGCGCGATCACCTCCGCGGCCGGATGAGCGGACGCGGACGGTCGCTGCCCGTCCTCCTCGACCCACAGGTTGGTGGGCGGATGGAAGTGCACCCCGTTCGGGGCGGGCAACCAGTGATCGTGCCCGTCCGCACCGAGCGTCCCCGCGGCGGTGCTGGGCGGATAGCCGTAGGCGCGGGCGAAGGCTCGCGAGAACCCGTCGACGCTGTCGTAGCCGGCGGCGAACGCCGCGTCGGTGACCGACGTCCCGTGCCGCAACTGCCAGGCCGCGCGTTCGAGCATCACGCGACGCCGCAGAGCCACCGGCGACTCGCCGGTGCCGAGCGCGACGGAGCGGCTGAAGTGCCACGGCGAGGAGTAGGCCTGCCGCGCCATCCGGTCGAGGGTCGCGTTGCCCTCGCCGAGGACGGCGTCGAGGAGCTCCCGGAGTCGGTCACGGCCGTAGGTCATGCGCTCAGTGTCGCCCGCCGGGCCCCTGCTCCGCCCGACCGTTCTTGCTCTCCCCCGGTCCCGCTCGCCCGTCAGCCGGGCATGGTCTCGCCGCCGAGCGGCGCGAGCACCTCCCCGCTGTAGTAGGACGACATCCGGTCCGAGGCGAAGAAGACGTAGGAGGGCGCGATCTCATCGGGCTGGGCGGCGCGGCCGAAGGGGGCCTGCTGCCCGAAGTCGGCGACCTTCTCCTCGTCCATGGTGGCCGGGATCAGCGGTGTCCACACCGGGCCGGGCGCCACGCAGTTCACCCGGACCCGCCTGTCCCGCAGAGCCTGCGCGAGCGAGTAGGTCAGGGCGATCACGGCGCCCTTGGTGGCGGAGTAGTCGATGAGCGAGGCATTGCCCCGCAGCCCGTTGACGGACGCGGTGTTGATCACCGAACCGCCGGGGGTCAGATGGTCGAGCGCGGCCTTGGTGACATGGAAGAAGCTGTCGATGTTCACGGCGAAGGTGTGCCGCCACTGCGCCTCGTCGAGCTCGGCGAGGTCGTCGACGGGCTGCTGGGTACCGACGTTGTTGACGAGCACGTCGAGGCCACCGAGCTGCTCGACGGTCTCGGCCACCACGGCCCGGCAGTGCCGCGCGTCGGCAAGGTCGCCCGGGATCAGGTGGCAGGTGCGGCCCTCACGGCACACCAGCTCGGCGGTGTGCTCGGCATCCTCGTGTTCCTCCAGATAGGCGACGGCGATGTCGGCGCCCTCCTTCGCGAAGGCCACGGCGACGGCCCGCCCGATACCGGAGTCCCCGCCCGTGATCAGCGCCTTGCGGCCGGAAAGGAGTCCACGGCCGGTGTAGTCGCGCATCTCGTCGGTGGGTCGTTCGGCCATGTCGCCCGTCTCGCCTGGATAGTCGATGACGTGGGCCGGCCGTTCGTGCTCGTCGCTCATGGCGGCGGAATACCCGCGCCGGGGCCGGGTATGCGCCCCGGGTCGGGGTCGTTTCCGCTGTGCGCTGAGCGGTCGTTTCCGCTGTGCGCTGAGCGGTCGTTTCCGCTGTGCGCTGAGCGGTCGTTTCCGCTGTGCGCTGAGCGGTCGTTTCCGCTGTGCGCGGAGCGGGTAACAGGGACGTATGGCTCACGAGACCCGCATGTGCGACAGTCCCGACGCGGCGCTGCCCATCCCCCGCGGTCCCATCTCCGCAGAGGTCGTCGAGCGACTGCGGCATCCCGCCGACGACGCCGACTGGCACGTGCCGACGGACGGTGCCGACGCCTACGGCGAGGACGTCCAGCTCGCCCTCACGGTGCTCTACGAACTGCACTACCGCGGCTTCGCGGGTGTGGACCCGGCCTGGGAGTGGGCACCCGGACCGCTCGGGGTGCGCGGGAAGCTGGAGCGGCTCTTCCTCGGTCGGCTGCGCGAGGACGTGCCGGCGAGCGACGACCCGCAGGCCGTCCTCGAGGAACTGTGTCACGAGTCCCCGGAGGGCTGGGGTGTCTCGCACGAACTCGCCGCCCGCGGCACGTGGGACACGATGCGCGAGTTCTTCGTCCATCGCTCGATCTACCATCTCAAGGAGGCCGATCCGCACGCGCTGGCGATCCCTCGTCTGTCGGGCCGCGCGAAGGCCGCCCTGGTGGCGGTGGAGTTCGACGAGTACGGCGGGGGTCACGCCGAGCGTATGCACTCTCGCCTGTTCGCCGACCTGCTGCGTGCGGCGGGCCTGAAGGACGACTATCTCGGCTATCTCGACGTGGTCCCGGGGGTCACCCTGGCGACCGTGAACTTCATGTCGTTGTGCGGCCTGCACCGCGCCTACACCCCCATGCTGGTGGGGATGTTCGCGGCCGCCGAGATCACCACGGCTCCGAGTGCCCGCCGGATGGTGGAGGCGCTGGAACGGCTCGGTGCGGACGACGCGTGCGTGCTCTTCTACTCCGAGCACATCGAGGCCGACGCCGTGCACGAGCTGGTGCTGCGTCACGATGTCGTCGGGTACATGCTCGAGCAGGATCCGGGTTGCGCCCGCGACCTGTCGTTCGGGGCGCAGGCCATCGAGTTCCTGGAAGGGTGCCTCGGCAACCATCTACTGGGCAGCTGGTCGGCCGGGCGCACCTCCCTCCTCGCCCCCGCCGGGGCAGCGGCCTGAACACTTCTGCAAGCCGGGCTCTCAGTCGATGAGGCCCGGCTCGTGTGTGGAGGTGCCACCGGAACCGCGTAGGCGCCGGCTTCTGAGGTTGAGCGCCGACAGGACGACGCCGAGGACGACGAGGACGGCAGCGACGATGCTGCCGACGACCACCCAGCCGCCGAATCCGTCGCCCGCCGCGTAGAGGACGAGCGCGACGACGGCGAGGCCGGCGAGCACACATGCGTATCCGATCCAGCCGGAGGCACGGGTCACGGGGGTGGGGGCCTGAGCCCGATCAGATGGTTGCGTCATGTCGACGGATACCCGCACCGTCACCCCGGCGAAACCTGATGGCCGGTGAAAAGCCAAAGCCGCGAATGAATTACGCGTTCACGAAGGGATGCGGTGATCGATCGGACCACGTTCGACGAGGGCCGCCATCCGCTGGCGCGCCGTGCGGGGGTGCAGCACGGGACTGTCGGTACCGGCGCGGGAGCGCATGCCGCGCACCGTCTCCGCCCAGGCATCCGGACCGGTGTGGTGCGGGGTCCAGCCGAGTTCCCTCGCGGCCCTGGTGCAGTCGAGCAGCGGGGTGTTGTAGGCGAGATCGATCCAACCGCCCTCGACGGGCTGCAGCCGCAGCCGCCAGGTCGCCTCCGCGACGATCGAGAGCACACGGTGGGGCAGCGGCACGATCGGGCACCCGAAGGGCTCGGCGAAGTCGTCGGCCCGCACCGGCGCCGGCGAAGCGAGATTGAACGGTCCCGCCACCCGCTGTTCCAGGGCCGCGACGATCGCATCGGCTACGTCGTCGGAGTGCACAGCCGGCACCGCGAGACTGCGGTCCATGGGCAGTACCGGCAGGTGGTCGGTGATCGCACTGGGGACGAGTTCGGGCAGGACGTACCGTTCGAGGCCGCTGCCGGCGACGAACTGCCCGATGAAGCCGGGCCGGAACCGGGTGAGCAGAGGCGCCCCCGGGTCGGTCTCGAACTCGTCGAGGAAGCGTTCTGCACGTACCTTGTCGACGCTGTACGTACAGCTGGGCACACCGTCGGTGGACCATGTCTCGTCGACCTCGCGGCCGTAGGAGCCGCGGGAGTAGACCGCCCCGGACGACATGTGCACGATGTGCGCGACCCCCGCCCCGGCCGCGGCGGTCGTCACCGCGCGGGTACCGTCGAGCGCCACCCGCCCCAGATAGTCGCGACGGTGGGAGGGCTGGAAGCCCCATGCGAGGTGCACGACGGCGTCCGCTCCGGCCATCACCGGCCGTAGCCTGGCGGCCGCATCGGGATCGGCGAGGTCGACGGAGCACCACCTCGCACCTGCATACGGATCGCGCGCCGGAGGGATCCGGCGCGCGATCGCGACGATGTCGGGTCGAGGATCGTGGGCGGCGAGACGGCGCAGCAGCGCGGTGCCGACGTTGCCGCTCGCTCCGGTGACGACGATGCGCCGCGGCAGAGCCGAGCGGGTCGTGTCGGTCATGGCACCCCTGTTCCTTCGTCGCCGTTCTCGCCGTGTGCGGTCAGCGAGCCGATTCCGCGGCTTCCTTCTCCGTGGAGGCGTCGGCGTTGGACAGCGCGCCGGACGCGTTCTCGAGGTGGGCGCGGACGAACCACTGGAACTTCTCCAGCTGCCCGGTCTGACCGATGAGCAGGTCCTCGGTGATGGGATCGAGCTTGCCGACCTCGTCGATCGCCTTACGGTTGTCGGTGATCAGGCCGTCGTAGACGAGATCGAGGGCCGCCAGATGGGCCTGGGCGGTGTCGCGTCCCACCGAGTAGTCGTCCCACGTGCGGTTCTTCTCGATGGCGCCGGGCGTGCCCTTCGGGGACGCACCGAGCGCCGCGATCCGTTCGGCGACCTCGTCGGCGTATCCGCGCACGAGCTCGACCTGCGGGTCGATCATCTCGTGGACGCCGATGAAGTTCGGTCCGACGACGTTCCAGTGGATGTGCTTCAGCGTCAGGTGCAGGTCGTTGTAGGCGCTCAGGCGTTCCTGGAGAATCTGGGCGGTACGCGAACCGTCGGCATCGCTCAGACCGGGAACCGTGTAGCTCGACTTCGACATGGGTTTTCCTCCAGATGTGCTCTCGGGGTGTGCAGCGCGGATACCCGGCGGTCCTGCGCGTCCAAACATGACCGTGGTGGTCGCCACGTCCGGTCACCCGCTCCGAACATTCGCCGCAATATCTGCGTTCCGGTGCGTTTGGAACCGGACCAACCCGGTTATTCGGCTGTCGGGCGCCGAGGCTCTCCAGGCTTCGGTCACGACAGCGAGGTGACGACAATGATCATTCTGGGTTTGATTCTTCTGGTGGTGGGATTCTTCACGGGAATCTCGATTCTCACCACGCTCGGAGTGATACTCCTGGTGATCGGCGTGATTCTGGCGATCCTGGGCGCAACCGGCCGGGCCATCGGCGGACGCGCACACTGGTACTGACCCGGTACCGATACCGACTCGGTACCGACCACATCCACGACACGCCCCCGGTGCATGCACCGGGGGCTCGATCCTTGCCGCAGATCGATGCCGCAGACCGATCCTTGCCGCGGCTCAATCCTTGCGCAGGGCGCGGTGGCTGGTGTCGCAGAGCGGATGGATCGCGCTGCGGCGGCAGCGGCACACCGCCACCACGAAGCGGTCCGATTCCACGGCCGTGCCGTCGTCGCACTCGATGCGGACGGGCCCTTCCACCAGGGTGGGGCCACCTCGTACCTGCCGCACCACTCGCGGCTCACCGTCGCCCGGCCCGACCCTGGTGATCTTCGGAGTCTTCATGCGTCTCTCACCTTCCCGGGTGGGGCCGATCGGCCCGGACGACCACGACTTCCTCGGTGGTGGAACCGGGTTCGGCCAGGTGCGATGCGTACAGATAGTCGGCCCGGCTGCGCAGCACCGGACCGAAGGGGATGCGCCGGCGTGCCACGACCGAGGCCTTGAGGTCGGCGTCCCGCAGCCGGCGGAGGGTCGTCTCGACGCCGGTGAACTCGGAGTGGACGATCAGGGCGAAACCACCCGGGGTGAGCAGTGCGGGAAGGCTGTCGCACAACGGATCCAGCACTCCACGGCCGTCGGCACCCGCATCCCAGCGGGGGTCGCGGTCCTCGCCGTCGCAGGGCACGTAGGGCGGATTGGACAGCACCACGTCGAAGGGGCCGTGCCGCAACACCGCATCGAGACCGCCCCGGTGGACACGGATCGGCAGCCGCCGCGTCCACGCGTTCATCCGGGCGGTGAGCACCGCGCGGGGTGCGATGTCGAAGGCGGTCACCGAGGCCGCCCCCATCATCGCCGCGTTGACGGCGAGAAATCCTGTGCCGGTGCAGAAATCGAGGACGTGCGAATCCTCGGTCCCGCCCGCGTCCGCCAGGGCGTTCGCGAGCAGGTACGAATCCTCTTGGGGGCGATACACCCCCGGCAGACGCCATACCCGCGGCGAATCCGATCCGTCCAGTGCCAGGGAAGCTGTCACGTCACACCACCTCGGTATCTCGAGTACGACAGTGGATCGCCACACCGGCGCCGAGGATTCGGCGTCTCTCGTGTCGTCCGTTCGCGGGCGGATACCCGAGGGTGCAGCGTGTGAAACACGCCACGTGCGCGGAGGGCCGGATCGGGCCCGCTCAGGAGAACAGGATCCGCCGGGCAGTGCCTCGCACCCGCCGCGTGATCGGCGCGAACCGGCGGTGGTCGGCGAGGGCGGCGTGCGCGGCGTTCCAGCCGCCCATTCCGTGCACTCCCCCACCGGGATGCGCGGCGGCGCTCGCGAGATAGACCCCTTCCACCGGTGTGCGGGGACCCCCGAAACCGGGTATGGGACGCAGGAAGAGCTGCTGGTGGACCTGCGCCGTACCTCCGTTCACGGCGCCGCCCACGAGATTCGCGTCGGCCGCCTCGAGATCGCCGGGCCGCTGCACGGCGCGGCCCACTACCCGGGCACCGAATCCCGGTGCGTAGGCCTCGAGTTGCGCATCGACCCGTTCCGCGAGGTGGTCGGCGGAGACGTCGTCGGTGACGCCGCGCGGCAGATGGGTGTACGCCCAGCAACTCTCGGTGCCCTCGGGCGACCGCGTCGGGTCGGTGGTGGTCATCTGCCCGAACAACAGGAAGGGGGATTCGGGGACGACGCCGGTCGCCAGGTCGGCCGACCATCGGATCATCGTGTTCGTGTCGGCACCCACGTGCACCGTCCCGGCGCCCCTCAGCGACGGGGACCGCCACGGCACCTTCCCGTCGAGGGCGTAGTTGACCTTGACGACGGGGGTGTCCCACTCGAACCGACGCAGGTCGTCGCGGATCCGGGGCCCGACCGCGTCCGCGGGCAGCAAGCGCCCGTAGAGGGCCGGGGCCGAGGTGTCGGCGAGCACCGCGCGGCGGACCGCGATCCGGTCCCCGTCGGCGGTGTGCACGGCGCTCGCGCGGCCGCCGGAGACCTCCACCGCGTCGACCCGCCGGTTGCACAGCACCCGGGCGCCCGCCGATTCGCCGCGGCTCACGAGGGCGGCGGTGAGCGCCCCGGCACCCCCCACCGGGGCCGGGAAGCCGACATCCTGTCCGAGCATCGTGAGGATGTAGCCCATGACGCCGCTTCCCGGCGCCTCGGGCGGGGTGTCCGCGTGCATAGCGTTGCCGAGCAGCAGCAGCCGTGCCGACCGTCCTCCGAACAGTTCGGCGGACATCCGGACGACGGGAAGCGCCAGCATCCGAACGTAGCGCAGCAGGTCGCCGGTCTTCATCGTCCGCGCGAACCCGATGGACCCGCGCACGGGTGGGAAGGGTCCGAGCAGCAGGTCGAGGAACGGATCGCGTACGTGCCGCCACTGTTCCACCAGCTCCAGCCAGGCCCGGCCGTCGCCGGCGCACCGGCGTTCGAGGTCGGCGGCGGTCTCCTCCGGGTCGGGTGAGACGACGACCGCGTCCTCGTCGTCGGGGCCGAGGGGGTGCCCGAACGCCTTGGGTGAGCGGGCCCATCGCAGGCCGTGCGCGGAAAGGTCCAGTTCGCGGAAGGCGGGCGAGACCACGCCGAGTGGGTAGAACGCACTGAACAGGTCGGCGAGGTAACCGGGGTGGAGTTCTGCGCTGCGGACCGCACCGCCCGGTTCCGGTTGTTCCTCCAGGACGAGCACGTCCCATCCCGCGTCGGCGAGCGCCGCCGCGGCGGTCAGCCCGTTGGGTCCGGCCCCGATGACGACCGCATCCACGGTCTCGTTCGTCATACGGTCACGCCTTCGGCGATGAGCGCGAGTCGTTTCAGGCACTCCTGGTTCCGGGGCAGCACCAGTTCCTCCTGTACGACGTCGGGGACGAGGGCGTAGGGTCCCTCCACCACATGTTCGGCCATCGTGATGCGTGTGCCACCCGAACCGGTGGGTTCGAGCGTGAGGGTGATCTCGGCCTTGCCGAACAGCCATGCCCGCGCCCGCAGCACGAGTTCGCGTTCGGACTGCACGGACTTCACCTCCGTGCTGTCGTCGAGCACCAGCGGCCACAGGCCGACGGAATGATGGATCCGGCTGCCCACCTGCGGCCACGTCCGGTCCACCTCGCGGATCCGGGAGGCGCCCACCACCCACGACGCGTAGCGCCAGCCGTCCGCCAGGATCTCCCACACCCCGGCCGACGACACAGTGGTCTCGATACTCGCAATCCTGCCCATGCCGGTTCCTCCTCCTCGGACGTCCGCTCGCTGCGACGCATACCCCACCACCCCGGGTGTCACACGGCGCGCCTCACCGCCCCGTGTCACGGGCCGTGTCGGGGGGTATTCGGGGCCAATGGAGGAACAGAAGCCCTACGGGTTCGTGTTCGCGCCCTCGACCCTGCTCACCGTGACCCTGGAAGCCGCCCCGGACGGCAGCACCGAACTGCACGTGCACCCCGGAGGTCAGGGTTTCTGGATCGGCCGTATGGCGAGCACCCTCGGCATGGATGTGCACCTGTGCGGCCCCTTCGGCGACGAGTCGGGGTCGGTCCTCGTCGATCTGATCGGCCGGGAGGGACTGACGGTGCATCTCGTCGAGACCGCGTCGGCGAACGGCTCGTACATCCACGATCGTCGTGAGGGCGAACGCAAGGAGATCGTGGAGATCCCGCCACCGCCGCTCACCCGCCACGAGACCGACGACCTCTTCAGCGCCTCGCTGGCGTCCGCGATGTGCTCGAAGGTCGCGATGCTGGGCGGGCCGCACTGCGACGAGGCGGTCTCCCCCGACGTCTACACCCGACTGTGTTCCGACCTCGGCGCGCTGGGCATCCCGGTCGTCGCCGACCTGTCCGGCCCCACCCTCGGGGCCGCGCTCGAGGGCGGAGTCGGCATCCTGAAGGTCAGCCACGAGGATCTCATCGAGGACGGACGCGCCGAGTCCGACGACCTCGAGGCCCTCGTCGAAGCCATGAAGAAACTCCACGAGGCGGGAGCCGAGAAGGTCGTGATCTCCCGCGCCGGGGATCCCGCCATCGCCTGGGACGACGGTGTGCTCTGGGAGGTCGAGTGTCCTCCGGTCCAAATCGTCGACCACCACGGAGCCGGGGACTCGATGACCGCGGGCCTGGCGACCGCCCACGCGGCGGGCGAGTCGTTCGAGACCGCCCTGCGGAGGGGAGCGGCAGCCGGCGCGGTGAACGTCACCCGCCGTGGTCTGGCGACGGGGCACCGCTCCGCCGTCGAGAAGATGGCCGAGAACGTGAAGGTCCGGCGAGTGAAGGGGAAGCGATGAGCAGAGCACTGATCGTCAACGACGACGGGATCGACAGCCCCGGCCTCGCGCTGCTGGCCCGCATCGCGGTGGACGCCGGTCTCGAGGTGACGGTCGCGGCGCCCCATGTCGAACGCAGCGGTGCGAGTGCGTCGCTGACGGCGCTCGAGGACAACGGGCGGCTGCTGTTGTCACGACGCCCCCTCGACGGTCTCGACGGGATCGAGTCCTACGCGGTGGAAGCCTCCCCCGCACTGATCACCTTCCTCGCCTCCTACGGCGCATTCGGCGAGGTGCCCGATATCGTGTTGTCGGGAATCAACCTGGGTCCCAACACCGGTCACGCGATCCTGCACTCGGGTACGGTCGGTGCGGCGCTCACCGCGGCGAGTCACGGCGCCCGCGCGGCAGCGCTGTCGCTCAACGGTACCGCTCCGTCCCAGTGGGAGACCGCCGAGACGGTGGCGCGACGCGCGGTGGCATGGGCCCTCGACCACGGAGAACCCGGCACGGTGCTCAACGTCAACATTCCCGACATCCCGCCGCACGAGCTCCGCGGTCTGCGCGGCGCCCCGCTCGCCGAATTCGGTGCGGTGCAGGCCGAGATCGGCGAGATCGAACGCGACGGCGACATCGGCCGGGCTGTGCCCGTCACCTTCCGGACCGTCGAACTCGACGAATCCCGGGACAGCGACGCGGTGCTCGTGTGCCGAGGCTGGGCCACGGCGACGATCCTGACGATGCCCTTCGAGGTGGCCGGATCCGATTTGGGCGGACTCGAATTCGAGCGCGCCGCCGACCGGGAGGCCTGAGCGGGGTCAGGCCACCGCCTCCAGCCGCGGGACCGCTCGCCGCGGCCAGGGTTCCGTCACCGCGCGGACGAAGCGACCGGACTCCGCGATGGCGCGACGGCTCTCGGGAACCGATCCGGCGAAGATGGGGAAGGCGTGAACCTGGTGGCGCCACAGGTGCAGTTCGCACGGGACACCTGCCTCACGCACGGCATCCGACATGGATTCGGCGTCGCTGCGCAGCAATTCGTCGTGCCCGGCGTGGATCATCACGGGCGGCAGGACACTCAGGTCGTTGTCGAGCGGGCACAGCAGCGGTCCGGGTTCGCCGTCCACCGTGAGGAGGGTGTGGGTGCCCTCGATGTAGCGCACGAGCGACTGCACGGCCGCTCCCGGGAACATGGGACACGAAGCCTGCACGTCGAATTCGGCGCGGCGCCGTGCATCGAGGTCGATCAACGGCGACAGCGCGACGATCCCGGCGGGTCGCGGCAGGTCGGACTCGGCGATGGCCAGGGCGGTCATGAAGGCGAGATATCCCCCGGCGGAATCTCCCGCGATCACGATCTCGTCACCGCGATATCCCTTGTCGCACAACCATTCGTAGCCGCGCACGGCGTCGTCGACGGCGTGCGCGATGGGAGCCTTCGGCAGCATCCGGTAGTCGACGCTGAGGACGGGTCCGTCGGCGTGATCCGACAATGCCACCGCCAGGGAACGATGGGTGTTCAACCCGCACATGAGAAACGCACCCCCGTGCAGATAGAGCACGGCGCGGCGCGTGGAACGGCCTTCGGCACGGATCCATTCGGCGCGACAGCTGCCGAGGTCGACGTCGACGTACTGGGCTCCGGGCGGTTTCGGGAGCAGGGACGCCGCGTCGTCGACGAGGGTGAGGGGCCACGCCAGATCGGGCCGCGCCATCCAGGCGCCGATCACCGGCCTGGCCAGCGTCCGGACGGCACCACGCACGACACGCGAGCGGACGCTGCCACCGCGATGGGTGCGGCACACGCCCACGGCCTCCCCCGATTCGATTCTCGAAGACGGCACGGCTTCCTCCTGGAGCACTACGAAAAGCTTCGAACCCCGCCACCTGTCATACGGTGCGGTACTGCGGTCTACCCCTCGACGGAGGTCCCAAACCCGGTGCGAGGGACGAACGGCCCCCGTTTACCCCGCCGGCCGGGGAGGTAATCCCCGGCCATGACTCCCGAAACGACGTCCCTGTGGCGCGGGCGCGCCCTACGCGCGGCATCCCTCGACGACTGGACGGACCGCCGGGAGCACTACGATACGGCCGTGGTCGGCGCCGGGATCACCGGCACCGTCACGGCCCTGCTGCTGGCCCGGCGCGGTCTGCGGGTCGCGCTGGTGGAGGCCCGCGACATCGGCGCCGTGACCACCGGGAACACCACCGGCAAGGTCAGTGTCCTGCAGGGCACGCGACTGTCGCGGATCGGCCGCCGCCACTCCGAGGTGATCCGGCAGGGTTACGTCGACGGGACCCTCGCGGCCCAGCGCTGGATCGTCGACTTCTGCACGCGGCACGGGGTGGACTTCGAGACCGCCGACGCCTACACCTACGCCCAGGACCCGGCGAACGTCGGTTCCGTCGACGCCGAGTACCACCACTGCCGGGCCTCGGGCCTGCCCGCAGAGCGGGTGACCGACCTGCCCCTCCCCTATCCGGTCGCGGCGGCGGTGCGGATACCCGGCCAGGTCCAGCTCGACCCGATGCCGCTTCTGCACACCGTGGTGGGCGAGTTCCGGGCCGCGGGCGGCGAGGTCTTCACCGGCCGGCGCGTGCGCTCCGTCAGCAGCGGCGACCCCTCCTGCCTCCTGCACACCGACCAGGGCGACCTGCGCGCCCACCGGGTGGTCCTCGCGACCGGTGTCCCGATCCTGGACCGCGGCGCCTTCTTCGCGCGGCTGGAACCCGAACGGTCCTACTCGCTGGCCGTGGAGGTGCCCGGCGGGCCGCCGGAGGGGATGTTCCTGTCCGTGGACAGCCCCACCCGCTCGCTGCGCACCGCGTCGGCCGCCGGGACGCCGGCCTCGACCGACCGGCTGCTGCTCGTCGGCGGCAACGGACACGTCGTGGGCCGGCACGGCTCGACGCGCTCCGCCTACGACGACCTGCTGCGATGGAGTCAGAAGACCTTTCCCGGCGCCCGGGAGGTGTACCGGTGGTCGGCCCAGGACTACAGCGATATCGACGCCCTGCCCGAGGTGGGGCCGGTACTCCCCGGCACCGACCGCATCCAGGTCGCGACGGGCTTCGGCAAGTGGGGCATGACCGGGGGTGTCGCCGCCGCACTGATCCTCGCCTCACGGTTCGGGGACGCCACCGATGCCGAGGTCGAGTCCTGGGCGCCGGCGTTCGCGGCGTGGCGCACCGAACTGCTGAGCGGCGCACCCACGGCCCTGCGCCTCAACACGACGGTGGCCCTGCACCTGGCCCGCGGCTGGTGGGAGGCCGAAACCTCCACCGGCGCCCGGCCCGGTGAGGGCGAAGGGAAAGTCGTACGAGGGTGCGGGCTTCCCCTGGGAATCTCCACCGTCGACGGGCACACCCGCCGCGTGAGCGCTGTATGCCCCCATCTCGGCGGCATCCTGCGGTGGAACGACGCCGAGGCGTCCTGGGACTGCCCGCTGCACGGTTCCCGCTTCGACGCGGACGGCACGCTCCTCGAAGGACCGGCCACGAGCGACCTCTCGCCCCGCTGAGTCGGAGCACTCCCCTGTTTGGGGCTCCGGGCACCGGGGTATCAACGACACCAGGCACGAAAGGATCCACACGATCATGAACTCTGCGGACGACGACCGGCTCGCCGGTGCGGACGACGACCGGCTCGCCGGTGCGGACGACTCCCGGCTCACCGGACTGACCGTCGCCATCCTCGCGACGAACGGCGTCGAAGAGGTCGAACTCGTCGAACCGCGCCGCGCTCTCGAACAGGAAGGCGCCACCGTCCGTCTGATCTCGCTCGAAGCCGGTGAGATCCAGGCGATGAAGCAGGACGTGAACGAGGCCGGCCGATACGCCGTCGACGGGGTGGTCTCCGAGGTGTCCCCCGACGACTTCGACGGCCTCGTGCTCCCCGGCGGTACCACCAATCCCGACCAGCTCCGGCAGGACGGACAGGCAGTCGGTTTCGTGCGCGACTTCGTGACCTCCGGGCGTCCCGTGGGCGTGATCTGTCACGGCCCGTGGACGCTCGTCGAGGCCGACGTCGTGCGTGACCGCACCCTGACGTCCTATCCGAGCGTCCGCACCGACATCCGCAACGCCGGAGGCACCGTCGTCGACCAGGAGGTGGTCGTCGACGGGAATCTCGTGTCGAGCCGCAATCCCGACGACCTGCCCGCCTTCTGCGACGTCTTGATCGAGGTGTTCGCCTCCCGGCGCGCCGGCTGAAAGCGTGCCGCATCCCTCTTCTCCCCGCGTGACCGCTGTTCTCGCGGTTCGTTTCGAAAGGAACCGTCATGCTCGACAGGAGCCCTGTCTCCGGGTCCACCGTCACCGTCTCGACTCCGGTGTCGACCGAGGTGCGTTTCAGCACAGCGGAAATCAAGAAACGCATCGACCGGATGTTCACCGAACCCGAACCGGTCCCGATGCGTCCCGAGGCCTGACGCCGAATCCCCTGGTGGAAGGGCGTGTTCGTGTCACCCGGTTTGCGGTGCCCTACACCTCTTGATAGAAGGAGATGGTTGTAGGTTTGAACATTGTGGGTGGATTCGCTGTCCCCGGGACAGCGTGGAGGCGGGATGATGAACGAACCGAGCCCCGACGATTTCGTGGTGGTCGCCAACCGTCTACCGGTGGATCTCGAAACGCCACCGGATGGAGGCGAACCCGTCTGGCGTCGTAGCCCGGGCGGACTGGTCACCGCGATGGAGACCGTGCTC
>Ga0182741_1003476_pt1 | contig 16737 bp, 12 predicted proteins | sample eDN5th37CBELigOP_FD_128874 | JGI IMG/M metagenome (GOLD analysis project Ga0182741, IMG submission 128874) | Enriched Organic Plus compost microbial communities from Emeryville, California, USA - eDNA 5th pass 37_C BE-Lig OP (version 2) (version 2) ...
AGCGCCCACCGGCCGGAAGGCGAGGGTGAGCGTCAACGACAGCGCGATCGCCGCATCGGACTTCCCGAACTCCGCACCTATGGCCGTGAGCGTGAAGACCACCAGGAAGAAATCGAACGCGTCGAGCGTCCAACCCAGGAAGCCCGCGGTCACGGCCGCGCGCCGGTCGCTCGCATCCACTTCCCTGCCGTACATCGGTGTCGAACTGGCGGAGACTTCTTCCATGCTGGCGCTCCCGGTGCGCGAGTGATACTCGGCGGGCAGCATACGGTCGGCAGGCCGTCGCCATGGTGGGGCGCCGAGCGGCGCCATACTTACCGTCGAGTCGACGTGCTTGTCAAGCGAGCGCCCGGTGATATGATACCGTGGCGGCGGCCCCGCCCTTCCACTCCACCACTCGAACACCACCACCGGGACAGGCGATGCACGACCTCCTCGCTCGAGCCACCCTCGTCTTCACCCTCTTGGCGACATTGGCCGCCGGCGGGGCCGTGGCAGCACCCGCGCAGACGCCCGCGCCCGACACGCTCCGCGCTCCGGGATTGCGCGAGCCCGTGGAGATCATCCGCGACCGCTGGGGGATCGCGCACATCTACGCGGCCAACGAGCACGACCTCTTCTTCGCGCAGGGCTACAACGCCGCGCACGACCGCCTCTTCCAGCTCGAGCTCTGGCGGCGCCAGGCCACGGGGACCGTGGCCGAGATCCTCGGCCCGCGTGAGCTCGAGCGCGACCGTGGAACCCGGCTCTTCATGTACCGCGGCAGCATGGAGCGCGAGCTCGCGTCCTACCATCCGCGCGGCGCCGCGATCATCAACGCGTTCGTGGACGGCATCAACGCCTACATCGACCGCGTAGCGCGCGACTCCACCCTCCTTCCGCTCGAGCTCCGCCTGCTCGGCATCCGGCCCGGGAAGTGGACTCCGGAGGTGGTGATCTCCCGCCATCAGGGGCTGCTCGGCAATATCGGCGAGGAGCTCTCGATCGGCCGCGCGGTGGCGCAGCTCGGCGCGCCCGCGGTGAAGAAGCTCTACTGGTTTCACCCGGGCGATCCGGACATCGCGCTCGACACGGCCATCGATGGCTCGCTCCTCTCGCGCGACATCCTTGGCGTGTACGATGCCTTCCGCCGCGGTGTGCGATTCCTCCCGCAGGACGTCGCCACCGCGTACCGCGGCGACTCCGCCGCGCTCGCGCGCGTCGCCCAGATCGACGACTCGCTCGCGCGCGAAGCGCGCTGGCGCGAGCGTCGCGACATCGGCAGCAACAACTGGATCGTGAGCGGCCGGCTCACGCAGAGCGGTCACACCATCATGGCCAACGACCCGCACCGCGCGCAGGCCGCGCCGTCGCTCCGCTACTGGGTGCACCTCGTGGCGCCCGGGTGGAACGTGGTGGGCGGCGGCGAGCCGGAGATCCCCGGAGTCTCCATAGGCCACAACGAACACGGCGCGTGGGGACTCACCATCTTCGGCACCGACGGCGAGGATCTCTACGTGTACGACACCGATCCGTCCAACCCGTCGCGCTACCGCTATCGCGGCGGCTGGGAGCCGATGCGGGTCATCACCGACACGATTCCCGTGAAGGGCCAGCGGCCGGCGATCGTGAAGTCGAAGTACACGCGGCACGGTCCGGTGGTGTACGAAGACACCACGCGCCACGTGGCGTACGCCGTCCGCGCCGCATGGCTGGAGCCCGGCTCGGCGCCCTACCTCGCGAGCCTGCGCATCGACCAGGCGCGCAACTGGGAAGAGTTTCGCGACGCATGCAGCTACAGCAACATCCCCGGCGAGAACATGATCTGGGCCGACACGGCGGGCCACATCGGCTGGCAGGCCGTGGGCATCGCGCCCATCCGCCGGAACTGGAGCGGGCTGGTGCCCGTACCGGGCGACGGCCGCTACGAGTGGGACGGGTTCCTCCCCATCAAGGAGAAGCCTCACGCCTTCGATCCGCCCGCCGGCTACTTCGCCACCGCTAACAACGACCTCATCCCGCCCGGCTACCCGTATCGCGACGCCGTGGGGTGGAGCTGGGCCGATCCCTTTCGCTGGGCACGCATCAGCGAGGTGCTCGCTTCGGGTCGCAAGTTCACCATGATGGACATGCAGCGCCTGCAGACCGACTACCTCTCGATCCCCGCGCGCACGCTCGTCCCCCTGCTCGCCAGCCTCACCGCTGCCGATCCGAAGGTGGAGCGCGCGCGGGCGATGCTCGTGGACTGGGACTACGTCCTCGACGAGCACTCCGTCGCGGCAGGTATCTACGAGGCGTGGCAACGCCGTCTCGATGACGGCGTGACCGCGCTCTTCATCCCCGCCCCGGCGCGGCGCGTCGTCCGCGGCGTCCAGTTGAAGCGCGTCATCGACTGGCTGCTCGCTCCGTCGGGCCAGTTCGGCGACCAACCGGTGGCCGGTCGCGACACGCTCCTTCTCACCGCGCTCGCCCAGGCGGTGGACGACCTCGAGAAGAAGCTCGGCCCCGACGTGTCGAAGTGGCAATACGGCCAGCCGAAGTACAAGCACGCGCTCATCCGCCATCCACTGACCGATGCGGTGAGCGATGCCGTCCGCCGCCAGCTCGATGTCGGGCCTCTCCCGCGAGGCGGCGACAGCTACACGGTGGGCGCCACCGGTGGCGGCGACAACCAGACCTCCGGCGCCTCCTTCCGCATCATCGTCGACACCGGCGACTGGGATGCCTCGGTGGGCTCCAACACCCCCGGCCAGTCCGGCGACCCCCGCAGCCCGCACTACTCCGACCTCTTCCACCTCTGGGCTCGCGACGCGTACTTCCCCGTCGCCTACACCCGCCCCCGCGTGGAATCCGTGGCCGAAGCGGTTACCGTGATGAGACCCTGATCCTTCCTCAGACCACCTCTCCCTCCACCACCTGCTTCGTCGTCACCAGCTTCACATCCCGCTTCTTCCACTCCATGAGGAGCTTGTCCTCCTTCTCGGGGTGGATGGCGCGGGTGGCGTCGACCACCAGGTGGATCGTGGGGATCCCGCGCTCCAGAAAACCATCGATCGCGTACTTGTCGCAGACGTCGAGCGCCACGCCGTACACCACGATCTCGGTGGGATCCCAGACCTGCAGCAGCGTGTCCGTGTTGGGGTTGGTGAAGACGTCGAACCAGTGCTTTCGAATCAGCACGTCACCCCCGTGGCTCCAGAGCTTCCGCGCCAGCTCCTGGTGCGAGATCGGCTCCGGCTCGATGATGAGCGGCGCGTACAGCTTCGTCTCCTCGATCTTCTCCGCGCCCGGCGTGCCACGCATGCAGTGCTCGGGGAAGGTCTCCTCGAAGTCGGGCGTCTCCGAGAGCTCGCGATGCCCCGGCAGATGGTCATCCGCCGAGGCCACGATGTGGAACTGCCTATCATGCGCGTAGTCGGTGAGCCGCTTCAGGTTCGGCTTGATCTTCTCCGCGCCGTTCACGTACAGCTTCCCATCGGGATCCATGAAGTCGCGCTGGGTATCCACGTCCCAGAAGATCACCGGTTTCTTCACCGTCAGCGCCCCTCCGAGCTGGTCGTACCGTTGAGCCAACCCACGCGCACGCGCAACTGCTCCGCCGTGGCATTGGGGAGCTCCTCCACCACGTACTCGCGATCGTCGCCCACGCCGCGCGCCGAGACCGCCATCCCCGCCAGAGCGAGCGTGCGGGCGAAGGGGAGCTCCTCCACGCCCGCCACGTAGCGCTCGAACCAGTCGTGCATGTTCGTGCCGGCCGCCTCGCTCACCACTTCCTCGATGTCCTTCTCCGTGTAGCCGCGCCCCTGCAGATAGTAGCTGTCGCTCGGCGCATCCCAGGTGCGCTTCTTCAGCAGCCGCAGAGCATCGTCCAGCGACCGCGTGTTGCCGCTGCGCGAGCGGATCTCGAGGTCCAGCAGGAGCGCGAGGGCCGCGCCCTTGGTGTAGTACGATATGTAGCTCCCGCTGCGATCCGCCTGCATGGGCGGTGGCGCGCCATCCCAGAGTGGCGCCAGGAACGACGACATCCGCGCAGACACGTACCGCCGGCCCGGCTGCTCGCTGTTCACGCGGATCACGCCGCCGAGCGTCCTGTAGTACGCCGCCCTGTCCACCACTCCGGCGCGCAGCAGGCCGATCTGCCCGTAGTACTGCGTCCATCCCTCGGCCACCCAGAGGCTCGGCTGCCACTGCTCCGCGCCGTACTCGAAAGGCCCGAGCGCCACCGGCCGGATGCGCTTCACGTTCCACGTGTGGAAGTACTCGTGCGACGCCGTGGAGATGCCGGGGAGCACGGTCGCGGTGTCGGACCACGGGGAGCTCGAGACGATCTGCGTGGAGTAGAGGTGCTCCATCCCGTCGCCCCCCCTGTAGCCGATGTGGAACATGAACGTGTACCGCTCCAGCGGTGGCGGCTCGATGACGCGGTTCTGATAGCGCACGATCTTCTCCACGTCGCGCACGAAGCGCTGCCGCTGCCCGCGCTCCGGCCCGTTGTGATGCACCAGCACCCTGTACAAACGTCCGTCCACACGAAAGCTGTCGGCGATGACGCGCGGCGCGATCTCGGTGGGCGTGTCCACCAGCCGGTCGTAGTTCTCGAAGCGGAACTCGCGCTGCGTTCCCTGATCGCTGTCTCCGTTCATCAACTGCCAGCCGGGAAGCGCGGCGACGGTGAGCCGTACCGAGTCGGGCTTGTGTCCCACCACGTACATGAAGAGCGAGGGTCCATTCAGGTTCGCGTGTGCCGTGTCGAGCACGCTGAACGTTCCGGACAGCGTGTTCGAGTACATCTGGTAGCTCACGCGCACGCTCCGCGCCGCGCCGGGATAGAGCCGCCAGAGCGAGCCGTTGACCCGCTCGAAAGCCACCGGAGTTCCGTTTCCGGTGGTCGCGGTGAAGCCCCGCAGGTTGCGCGCGAAGCCCATGTTGGCGTAGCGGCCCGGCGACCACACGGGGAGCTGCAGCTCGAGCGTGTCGCCCCTCAACCGGCCGATGTCCATCCACACGCTGTAGCGATGGCCACTGGTGTCCGTGGCATCGAGGTGGTAGGCGATGTCGTAGGCGGGCGCGCCTCCCCGCGGCGGAGTGGTCGCCACGCCACCGCCGAGCGAACAGCCGGCGATGGCGATCGAGAAGAGGCCGACAGCGACTCGGTAATGCACGATGCCTCCCTTCGGGCGTACCAGCGCTGGCGCGCCCCGATTCATGATTGTTGGATCCCTGACCCCGCGCCATCCGCGGCGCGCGGGAGCTTCACTGCCGCTCGTCGCCCACGCTGTCGCTGCCACGGGGTTGCGAGCGGCCCCGCATGATCGCGGACACGGCGTCCGCTCCGTACTGCATCACACCCAGCCCGATCCCCAGAGCCACGAGAAGTATGGTGGTGTAGAAGCGCCATACAAAGAGTATCGAGCCGTAGCGGGCACCCATGTCGCCCGCGGCACCGCCAAGAAATCCGATCTCCACCAGCCCGGCGCCCGAGGGCGTGGGAAGCGCCAACTGACCGTAGGTGAGGATGAGCGAGGCGAAGATGAGCGGCCCCATCGCCGGCGGGCTCGCGAGCGTGAGCGCGAGCACCGGAAGGATCGCCACGCGCGCCGCCAGGCTCACGAGCGTGAGCGGCACGCTCGCCACGAGTGGCCAGGCGGGCATGCGACGATAGTACGCCCACGCCCTCCTCGTACCACGCTGCACGGCGCCCCCCGAGCGAGCCGAGAGCCGGACCGCGCCCCACCAGAGCAGCGCGACCACGGCCAGCGCCACCGCGATCCAGATCCAGCTCCCGGTCATGCGACTCTCCAGCAGCGGCCTCGCCGCTCGCCACCAGCTCGGTGCGTACACGAGCGCCAGCCAGCCGGCAACCGCTATGACCAGGGGCCACATCACCAGCACCTCCACCACCGCGGCCACGATCCCCGCCGAAAGCGGCACCCTCGCATGGGTCAGCGCCGCGAGCCGCGCGGGCTCGCCGCCCAGGCGCAGCGGCGTCACGGCGGACGCCGCATCGCCCACGGTGTTCAGCGCCAGCACCTCCATGAACGAAACCTTGAAGCGCATCCCGCGCAGTATCCACTGGAAGCGCCAGGCGCGGGCCACGAGGTCTACGACGACGAGCGCGATGCAGACGAGATGAGCTTGCAGCGGTGACATCCAGCAGAATACGCGGTGTGCGCTGGTTGCCGCCAGTGATGGCTCCGGTGTAGGTTCCCGGTGCCATGTCCATCACCGATAAGGGCGCGGATCTCGCGCGATTCGCCCTCTTCGAGGGCTTCCAGGCGGCCGATCTCCATGCTCTCGCCACGGCGATGGAGCACGCCACGTTCGAGAGGGATCGCTTCATCTTCCAGGAAGGCGACCCGCGCGGGCTCCTCGCCGTGATTCAGGAGGGGAGCGTAGCAATAGAGAAGCACGCGGACTCGCGCGTGGTGCGGCTGGCCACACTCACGGCCGGCGAAGCGCTGGGCGAGGGCGTGGTGCTCGCCGCCGACGAGCCGCACGGCACGAGCGCGCGAACCGTGGAGCCAACTACAATCCTGTACTGGAACGCGCTCGAGCTCCGCTCCCTCCTCCTCGAGCGCCCCTCGCTCTTCGCCGCGCTGGTGGCGCGAGCGGCGGGCGTGGTCTCGCGGCGCCTCCGCGCCGCCGATGCCACGCTGGCCGGCCACGGGCGGATGATCGGCTTCGTGGGCGGGAAGCGCCGCCTGGAGCACGACCTCCTCGGCGAGCGCGAGGTGCCCGACGATGCGCTCTACGGAGTGCAGACGCTCCGCGCGCTCGAGAACTTCTCCATCACCCGCGACCCGCTGCGCGAGTATCCCGCACTCGTGAACGCGCTCGCCGCCGTGAAGGAGGCCGCCGCGCTGGCCAACGGCGAGCTCGGGCTCCTCGAGCCGAAGGTGCGCGACGCGATCGTGCGAGCCGCGCGCGAGATCCGCGCGGGCCGCCACCACGAGCACTTCCTGGTGGACATGATCCAGGGCGGCGCCGGCACCTCCACCAACATGAACGCCAACGAGGTGATCGCCAACCGCGCGCTCGAGCTCCTCGGCAGGCCGCGCGGCGACTACGCCGTGGTGCACCCCAACAGCCACGTCAACCTCTCGCAGTCCACCAACGACGTCTATCCCACGGCGGTCAAGCTCGCGATCCACACGAACATCGACGAGCTCCGTTCCGCGATGCGCGCGCTCGCGACCGCCTTCCTCGACAAGGGCGTCGAGTTCGCCGGCATCCTCAAGATGGGACGCACGCAGCTCCAGGATGCCGTCCCCATGACACTCGGCCAGGAGTTCTCCGCCTTCGGCCACACGATGCTCGAGGACATAGACCGCCTCGCCGAGACGCAGGCGCTCCTCCGCGAGATCAACATGGGCGCCACCGCGATCGGCACCGGGATCACCGCCCCGCCGGGCTACGCGGAGCGCGTGCGCGTGCACCTCGCCGAGATCACCGGGCTCCCCTTCATCACGGCCCCCGACCTCGTGGAGGCCACCAGCGACACCGGCGTCTTCGTGCAGGTGTCCAGCGTGTTGAAGCGCTGCGCCGTGAAGCTATCGAAGATCTGCAACGACCTCCGGCTCCTGAGCTCCGGCCCGCGCGCCGGCCTGGGAGAGATCAACCTACCGCCGCGCCAACCGGGTTCGTCCATCATGCCGGGGAAGGTGAACCCGGTCATCCCGGAGGTGGTGAACCAGGTCTGCTTCGACGTGATCGGCGGCGACGTCACGGTCACCATGGCGGCCGAGGGCGGCCAGCTCCAGCTCAACGTCTTCGAACCCGTCATCGCCTACCGCATCCTGGGCGGCCTGCAGTCGCTGCGCAACGCGTGCGACGTGCTCCGCGAGCTCTGCGTGGTCGGGATCACCGCCAACCCCGACCGGATGCGCTGGTTCGTGGAGCACTCGATAGGAATCGTCACCGCCCTCCTCCCCTCCATCGGCTACGAGGCCGCCACTTCGGTGGCCAAGGAGGCGCTGGAGTCCGGCCGCAGCGTGTACGACGTAGTCTGCGACCGCGGCCTCCTCACCCGCGCCCAGCTCGACGAGATCCTCGACCCCGCACGAATGACGGGAGGCGAGGACGGCGCACACGGTACGAAGCAGAAAACGGAAAGCCGTTGACTCGGTCGGCGGTGGGCGCCCTGCATCGGCAGCCGCTCACCGCCTTCTGCCAGCTGCCTCCCGCTTCCTCATCTCACCCGCTCGCAATGTCCCGTACCCGCCTCGATCCCGCCGTCTTCCACCTCCCGGTGGAGCGCATGCGCGAGGGGTATTACTCGGACAAGTATTTCGTGAGGGCCCGGGAAACGCTCCTGGCGGATGGGTGTTCGCCGATCGTGAAGATGCAGGTCTTCGGGAAGGCGAAGGCCTACCTGGGCGGGATGGACGAGGCGATCGCCATCCTCAAGCTCTGCTCCGATGACTGGGATGCGCTCACTGTGCACGCCCTGTACGATGGCGATGCGATAGAGCCGTGGGAGACGGTGATGACCATCGAAGGGCCGTACGCCTCCTTCGCGCAGCTCGAAACGTTGTACCTGGGCGTGCTCGCGCGGCGCACTCGGGTCGGCACCAATACCCGTCTGGTAGTCGATGCCGCGCGCCCCAAGACCGTGATGTTCTTCCCGGCCCGTCACGACCACTGGCTGGTACAGACCGGCGACGGCTACGCCGCGCACATCGCCGGCGCGATCGGCGTCTCCACCGATGCGCAGGCTAGCTGGTGGGGATCGGAGGGCGTGGGCACCGTTCCGCACGCGCTCATCGCCGCGTACGACGGCGACACGGTGCTCGCCACGCAGAAGTTCGCCGAGGTCGTGGATGCATCCACGAAGATCATCACGCTCGTGGACTACGACAACGATTGCGTGGGAACCAGCCTCGCCGTGGCGCGCACCATGGGCAAACGACTCGGCGGGGTCCGGCTCGACACCAGCGAGAACCTGGTCGACCGGTCGATCATCCCGCAGATGGGCGCCTTCCGCCCCACGGGCGTGAATCCGCAGCTCGTCTGGAACGTGCGCCGCGCGCTCGACTCCGAAGGCTTCCGCCACGTGGAGATCGTGGCGTCGGGCGGCTTCACGGTCGAGAAGATCCGCGCCTTCGAGGCCGCGAAGGTACCGGTCGACTCTTACGGAGTCGGCTCCTCGCTCTTCTCGGGGAGGTTCGATTTCACCGCCGACATCGTCCGCGTCGACGGCCACCCCCAATCGAAGATCGGCCGGAAGGAAACCCCCAATCCGCGCCTCGAGCCGGTTACGTGACCGTCTCTCCCACCCTGTAGGGTGTTCCCCTACCCCCATGTAATCCCAAGCCCGACAACGACAGCTATACCTTGGATACAATAGCCAGAAGGACGGCGCAAGTAACCGTTTTATCTTGCTTTGTCGATGCTGTCGCCATAGCTTCCGCGCCAAACCCCACAACCGGGCGCGAATATCGCGTCCATTTCGATCGAACGCCTTTCAGGATACGGGATGACTGGTCACCACCGCGCGCGCCGGTTCGTCTGGACCGCGCTGATACCGGCGCTCGCCTTTGGGCTCGCTGCCTGTTCCCACGACCCCAACAGTACATTCGGCGCCCACTCCGAGGTTGGCAGAGCTCAGGAGAGCCTGACCCACCTCTTACTCATACTCGGCGGCATCGTCTTCGTCGTCGTCGAAGGGCTCCTGATCTACGTACTGATAAAGTACAGAGCTCGCCCCGGCGGTCCGGAGCCGAAGCAGACCCACGGCAACACTACCCTCGAGGTGACCTGGACGCTGATCCCGGCCGTTATCCTCGCCATCATCGCGGTTCCCTCGGTCCGCACGATCTTCGAGACCCAGGCACCGGCGCCGGCCTCGGCGCTGCAGGTGGAAGTGATCGGGCACCAGTGGTGGTGGGAGTTCCGCTACCCCGAGTTCGGCGTCACTACCGCGAACGAGCTTTACCTGCCCACCGGCCGCAAGGTGAACCTCCAGCTCACCAGCAACGACGTCGTGCACTCGTTCTGGGTTCCGCAGCTCGTGGGCAAGCGCGACGTCATTCACAAGGACGCAAAGATGGCGAACCATCTCTGGTTCACGCCCGAATCGTCCTTCGTCTGGAATGGATTCTGCGCCGAATACTGCGGCACGTCCCACTCGAACATGAAATTCCGCGTGTTCACCGTGCCGCCCGCGCAGTTCGAGACGTACATCGCGCATCAGAAGACCGGCCCCGCCTTCACTCCGCCCGCGCCCGACACGTCGAAGCAGGCGGTAGCCCAGGCCGCGGCCGCGCCGCAGCCGCAGCCGCAGCCGCAGCTCGCGAGCGCCGCCGCCGAGGCGAACACCGGCACCTGGCCGCACGATGAGCTCCCCGCCTGGACGGTGCCCGAGACTCCGCTTCCCGCCGGTCTCACCATCAGCGCCCAGGAAGGCGACCCCGCTCGGGGCGCCCAGCTCTACAAGACCGGCGCCTGCATCGGCTGCCACACCGTCCAGGGCGTCTCGCCCGGGATCATCGGTCCCAACCTGACCCACGCGGGGAGCCGCACGACCATCGCGGCCGGGATGTACCCCAACGACGCCAAGCACCTGGCTCTTTGGATCAAGGATGCTCCGGCGATGAAGCCCGGAAGCCTCATGCCTCCCATGGGGAAGGGACTCCCGCACACGATGGGAGCCTTCGACGATCAGCAGATCGCCGATATCGCCGCCTACATATTGTCCTTGAAGTAACCGGAGATTCCGAATGGCAACCACTGTCGCGGCACCCGCTCTCGCCGGAACCCGGCACAAGTACGAGAGTGGAATCTGGAGTTGGCTCTCCACCACCGACCACAAGAAGATCGGTCAGCTCTATCTCTACACGGCGCTCGCCTGGTTCATCGTTGGCGGCATCGAAGCGCTCATCATCCGCACCCAGCTCTACGGCCCGAACGGCCGCTTGGTGAGCGCGGATCTCTACAACCAGCTCTTCACGATGCACGGCACGACCATGATCTTCATGGTGGTCATGCCGCTTTCGGCAGCGTTCTTCAACTATCTCATCCCGCTGCAGATCGGGGCGCGCGACGTGGCCTTCCCGCGCCTCAACGCGTTCAGCTACTGGGTGTTCCTCGCCGGTAGCATCTTCATGAACGTGTCGTGGCTCTTCCACGCCGCTCCGGATTCCGGCTGGTTCGCATACGCCCCGCTCAACACGCGGACGTACAACCCCGGCCTGAACATGGACTTCTGGGTGATCGGGCTGCAGATCCTCGGCGTCTCCTCGCTCGCCGCGGGCTTCAACTTCATCACCACGATCATCAACATGCGGGCGCCGGGCATGCACTTCATGCGCATGCCCATCTTCACCTGGTCCGCCTTCGTGACGCAGTTCCTGATCGTCCTCTCCTTCCCGATGATCACGGTCGCGGTGACCTTCCTCCTCTTCGACCGCTTCTTCGGGACCAACTTCTACGAGATCCCCGCCGGGGCGGACCCGTTACTCTGGCAACACCTCTTCTGGCTGTTTGGCCACCCCGAGGTGTACATCCTGATATTGCCAGCCTTCGGCCTGGTGTCCGAGGTGATGCCCACCTTCTCCCGCAAGCCGCTCTTCGGCTACCCGGTGATGGTGTACTCGCTGATCCTCATCGCCTTCCTCGGCTTCGGCGTGTGGGCGCACCACATGTTCGCCGTGGGAATGGGTCCGATCGCCGACTCGATCTTCGGCATCACCACCATGCTGATCGCCATCCCCACGGGGGTGAAGATCTTCAACTGGCTGGGCACCATGTGGGGCGGCTCGCTCCGCTTCACCTCGTCGATGCTCTTCGCGATCGGCCTGGTCTGCCTCTTCACCATCGGCGGCATCTCGGGCGTGATGCACGCCTCGGTGCCGTCGGACATGCAGCAGACCGACAGCTACTTCGTGGTGGCGCACTTCCACTACGTGATGTTCGGCGGCTCCATGATGGGGCTCTTCGCGGGCATCTACTACTACTTCCCGAAGATCACCGGCCGCTTCCTCGACGAGAAGCTCGGCAAGTGGCACTTCTGGCTCACCTTCATCGGGATGAACCTGACCTTCTTCCCGATGCACTTCGCCGGCCTGCACGGGATGCCGCGCCGCATCTGGTCGTACGATGCGAACCAGGGGTGGAACGTGGACAACCACATCTCCACCATCGGCGCCTTCATCCTCGCGCTCGGAACGCTCTTCTTCGTGATCAACATGATCCGGAGCCGCCGCAACGGTACCGTGTCCGGTGGCGATCCGTGGGGCGCGCCGACGATCGAGTGGTCCACGCCCTCGCCCCCGCCGCACTACAACTACGCCAGGATCCCGACCATCACGTCGCGCTATCCCATGTGGGATGTGAAGGCGCCGCGTCTCACCGAGACCGTGCCCCACACCAAGGAAGGCGAGCGCAAGATGGGGGTCAGCGTCGCCGGCAAGGAGACGGGAGAGATCACCACGCCTTCCGACATCCATCTCAACGCGGAAGGTGCACACCCGTCCGCGGATGAGCCGGTGATCGTCATGCCGACGCCGACGATCAAGCCGTTGATCGCCACGATCGCCTTCGTCATCCCCTTCATCGGTCTCATCTGGCACAAGCATGCCGCCATCATGGTCGGGGGAGGGTTGTTCTTCCTGATCGCCATGGTTGCGTGGCTTCTCACACCGGTCGAGCCGGAACACTGAGCGCTGGGCGGTGAGCGCGCCACCTTGCGGCGCGCTCACCGCCTACCGTCGACCACTCACTGGAGACACTAGCATTGGCTACCGCCGCACTAGCCGACTCGCACGCCGAGCACCACTACACGAGCACCGGTCTGAGCAGCAGCAAGATAGCGATCTGGGCCTTCATCGGCTCGGAGTGCTTCTTCTTCGCGTCGCTGATCTCTACCTACCTGATCTACAAGGGCCGCTCCGTGGTGGGGCCGTACCCGCACACCCCGTGGACGAACCCGGCCACCGGTGAGCAGTTCCACGCCATCCTCAACATCCCGGTCACGTCGGCGTCGACCTTCGTGCTCCTGATGTCGTCGCTGGCGATGGTGCTCGCGCACTCCGCCGTCGTGCGCGGCGACACGAAGTACTCGAAGATCTGGCTGGCGATGACGGCGCTGCTTGGCGCCACCTTCCTGGGCTTCCAGGCCTACGAGTTCACCTCGTTCGTGCACGAGGGCCTCAAGCTCTCGACCAACCTCTTCGGGTCCACCTTCTTCATCCTCACGGGCTTCCACGGCGCCCACGTGACCGTCGGAGTACTCTGGCTGCTCACGCTCCTCGGTGTGGACATGAAACGTGGACTCGGGCCGCGAGACGCCATCAACGTGGACGTTTGCGCGCTGTACTGGCACTTCGTCGACGTCGTGTGGATCGCGATCTTCACGCTCGTCTACCTGATCCAATAACGAGGAAACGATGGCCGAGCAATCACACTCTCAGACCATGTACGACGCACACGGCGAAGCGCACGCCCTGGAGCACGCGCACCCGGACTGGGGAACGTACAAGTGGGTGGCGATCATTCTGACCGTCATAACGGCGATCGAGGTCTGGGTCTACTACACGCCGCTGAAGGACACTCGCCTTTTCGTCCCAGCGCTCCTCTTGATGTCGGTGGCCAAGTTCGCGATCGTGGTGATGTTCTACATGCACCTGAAGTACGACGCGAAGCTCTTCCGCGGTCTCTTCGTCGGGCCGCTGATCATCGCCGTCATAGTCCTGGTCTCCCTTCTCTTCCTCTTCGGGCAACTCGCACTGCACGTCTGAGCCTGGACTGGTAAAGGGTCTCGAATGCGGAGCGGGCCCGACCATTGGCAAAGCCATGGTCGGGCCCGCTCCGCATCCGCCCCCGCCAGTCCGGCTCGTCGGACTCGACAAATCGCCGCCGGCGTGCAACTATGCTGGCATGAACACTCACTCGAAGTGCCTACCGGCCGCCATCGCCGCCCTCGCCGTGCTCCTCTCCGCGTGCGCGAGCGCGTCCGACAACGGACGTAGCTTCGGCTCGAGTAGTTGCACGGCCCCCGGCGACCCCGTGACCGCCGAAGCGGTCACCCAGTACCTGAAAGGTCTCACTCCCACGCCTCAGCGCTTCCTCGTGCAGTCGAGCGGCGACTCGGCGCTCCCGGATGCGGGCCGCGAAGTGCTGCAGAACACCGGTCCCACCTACCTCTTCCCGACGGACACGGCCAAGCAGCAGAGCGTCCTCGCCATGCTCACCGAGAAGGGGCCCTTCCCCACCCTCCTCATCCTCTACGGCGGGACCGAGCCGGCCGACGGCGGACGCGCCGTGGTACGCCTCACCGGCCGCTACACGACCGGTGAGAGCGTGGGACCGGCACCCACGAAAGCGCTCTACTTCGACTGCAAAGACAAGCAGTGGGCCTTTGCCAGCTCGGCTGACCAGAAAACCACGTGAGCAGCACCATCCCCCGCGAAGGCGCGGCCGGCCAGCCGGCGACGGAGTCCACGGTCGCGCCCCAGCCGCACCTCAAGGAACGACTCCTCTCGCTGGACGTGTTCCGCGGCCTCACCATCGCGGGGATGCTTCTCGTCAACAACCCCGGAACGTGGAGCGCCATCTACCCTCCGCTCGAGCACGCGGAGTGGCATGGCTGGACGCCCACCGACCTGATCTTCCCGTTCTTCCTTTTCATCGTGGGGATCACCACCCACCTCTCGCTCTCCTCGCGCCGCAACCGCGGCGCGAGCGACGGCGAGATCGTGCGACAGATCCTCAAGCGGGGAGGGCTCATAGTACTCGCCGGCCTCCTTCTGGGCGGCTTCCCGTACCACGAGTTCGTCCTGCACCTCCCCTTCGGCATCGTCTTCGATTCGGCCACGCCCCAGATAGGAATCTCCACCTGGCGCGTGACCGGCGTGCTGCAGCGCATCGGCGTCGCGTACATCTTCGCGGCGCTGCTGACCATGCACTCGTCCACCAGGCGCACCATCGCGATCATCGCCGCCCTCCTCGTGGGCTACTGGATCGCCATGACGCTGATCCCCGTGCCCGGCTACGGGCTCGGGATGTACACGCTCGACCGCCCGGAAGCCACGCTCGGCGCGTGGCTCGACCGCGCGGTGATCGGCACGAACCACATGTGGCGCGGCTCGAAGACCTGGGACCCCGAGGGGATACTGTCCACCATCCCGGCCATCGGCACCGCGATGCTCGGCGTCCTAGCCGGACGCTGGATCGGCTCCAGGCGCGCGCTCATCGACCGCGTGGCCGGCCTCTTCGCCCTCGGCGCGATCGGGATGATGGTGGGTCTCATCTGGAACTGGGTCTTCCCGATCAACAAGAACCTCTGGACCAGCTCCTTCGTGGTCTTCACCGCCGGTCTCGCCTGCGTCACGCTCGCCACCTGCATGTGGCTGATCGACGTGAAGGGGTGGCGCGGCTGGACCAGGCCATTCGTGATCTTCGGCGTGAATCCCCTCGCCGCCTTCATCGGTGAGGGGCTTCTGTCGCGTCTCATCTACACGCTCATCAAGATCCCTTACGGCGGCGACACCGTCTCCATCCAGTCCGCCTTCTACCGCTCCGTCTACGCCTCCTGGCTGACCCCGCGCAACGCCTCTCTCCTCTTCGCCCTCACCTACGTCCTTCTCTTCTTCTGGATCATGCGTGAACTGTACAGGCGTGATATCGTGATAAAGGTGTAGTAGAAACAGAGAGCAGGAAGCAGGCGTCAGGAAGCGGGCGTGAGGCAGGAACTGCGCACCAACGCCAGTCATCCCCGCGAAAGCAACTACCGTCATCCCCGCGAAAGCGGGGATCCACCCCGTCATTCCCGCGCAAGCGGGAATGACGGCGACAGGTGTGCAGTTCCTCCCGCCCGCCGTCTGCTTCCCGCCACCTCGTAGTTCCCGTTACCTCCTCCCACTCCCGCTCGTAAGCATCAGAATAGAACAAGCCTCGGTTTCATCTCTCCGTTTCGTCATGCAAATCGTTAGCGCAGAAATAGTTGGGCGACTGCGGTCCACGCTGGGGGTGGGCGCGTCGGTGGCGTTGGCCGCGTCGGCGGCGCTGGTGGCGACACCGGCGGTGGGGCGCGCACAGGGAGATCTCGAGCGGCGGGCGCCGACGGTGACCGAAGCCGTGCTCCCCGCGAGCACCGGGCGCTCCGGCGGCGCGGCGCGTGGACGAGGGGCGCATCCGGCCCGGGCGCGCACCGCGGCTCCCGCCAGCTACACGGCGCCCACGAGCGAGGCGGAGCTGGCGAGCGACGTGGGGCTCATGCTCGACAGCAGGGTGCGGAGCGGCAGGTGGGGAGCCATCGTGGTCTCGCTCACGCGCGGCGACACGCTCTATTCGATCAACGCCGACGAGGAGCTGCAGCCGGCGTCGAACATGAAGCTCTACACCACCGCGCTCGCGCTCGACCAGTTCGGCGCCGACCATCAGTTCAGCACCGACGTTCTGCGCTCGGGCTACATCGACGCGGACGGCACGCTGCACGGAGACCTCATCCTCCGCGGCGGCGGCGACCCCGGGCTCTCCGGCCGCTACTACCAGGGCGGCGCCTCGGCTGCGATGGACGTCCTCGCGCAGCTCGTGGCGGATGCCGGCGTGAAGCGCGTCACCGGCAGCATCATCGCCGACGCATCGGCTTTCGAGCACGAGCTCGTGCCCAATGGCTGGTTGAACCGCTACCTGCAGGCCAGCTACGCCGCTCGAGTGTCGGCGCTCTCGCTCAACGACAACATCGTGCTGGTCGCCGTGGAGCCGGGAGAGCACGGCCGCGCCGCGGTGGTCTCGCTCGAGCCGGCATCCGACATACCG
>Ga0182741_1003479_pt1 | contig 16727 bp, 13 predicted proteins | sample eDN5th37CBELigOP_FD_128874 | JGI IMG/M metagenome (GOLD analysis project Ga0182741, IMG submission 128874) | Enriched Organic Plus compost microbial communities from Emeryville, California, USA - eDNA 5th pass 37_C BE-Lig OP (version 2) (version 2) ...
CTGCTGCCAGACGCCCGACGGCTCCTTGGCCATGGCTTCCGCAACCAGGCGGTTGAGTTCAACCTCGTTTGCCTGACGGTGCGTTTCGGTGAGGAAACGCTCGTCCTCGATCCATTCTGGATGGCCGAGACATCTGGCAGCGGCAGGCCAGAACTGGCCCGTGATGCCGAGAACGAACCACTTTCCGTCCGCGCATTTGAACGGACCATAGGGCAGGGCACCGCTGCCGCCCCGGCGCTGGTTTGCAGGATAGCTGCGGCCGGAAAGGGCGGGCGGAACGCGATAGCAGTGCATGGCAAGCTGCGCGTCGAGAAGCGCGATGTCGATCGCAGTGCCCTCGTTCTCCGACCGCTTGCGGCGGAGTGCCGAGAGAATCCCGATCACTGCATAGAACGCGCCCGCTATGCCGCCGATCGGGTTGCCGTAGCGCACCGGCATGGTTCCGTGCTCGCCGGTACCGGAAATGCTCATGCCGCCGCCCAGCGCCTGAATGGTGGCATCATAGGCGGGCAGGTGAGCCCAGGGGCCGGTCTTGCCGAAACCAGACACGGAACAGGTGATGATGTCCGGATTGACCTTCTTCAGCGCTTCGGGATCGAGGCCCAGACGCTCCATCACGCCTGACTTGTAGTTGTCATAGACCACATCCGCCTTCGCGGCGAGCTTCAGGAAGATGTCGCGCCCGGCGTCGGATTTCAGGTCGAGGCAGATCGAGCGCTTGTTGCGGTTGAGCCCGAAATAATAGGCAAGCTCGGGCGTCACCGGGATCGAGGCGAGATCGGTTGGGCTTGCTTTCTGCGGCGGTCGTTCGACCTTTATGACGGTTGCTCCGAGGTCTGCCAGCATCTGCGTGCCGAAGGTGCCGCTCGGCTCGTCGCCGCAGAGTTCCAGCACCAGAGTCCCCTTGAGCGGTCCGTCCACGGCGGCGAGTTCTGCGACCCGTTCATCCGGCTCGCCCGTGGTCAGGGTGTCGCGCGAAAGCGGTTCGAAGGCGTCGCCGTTGTTCGCGCCTTCCTGGGCCGGCGCGGTGAACCTCGCCTTCGGCTGGCCGATGAAGCGGATCGGATTGGCGGCGGTGCGGACGCCCTCCGCCCCAACTCCTTCCAGATGTGCGATCATCTCGCGCGCCTTCGCCTGCGGCTGTTCAAAGGCTTCCTTGATCGAATTGACCTTCCCCACCGGGACATTCGCCTCGATCAACCTTGCCTGCCACTCGTCGGACGAAGCGGAGAGGAGCGCCTTCTCGATGATCGCATCCAATTCCGACTGGTTTTCCTGTCGTTTGGCCAGCGTTGCGAACCGCGGGTCGTCGATCAGATGCTGCTGGCCGATTGTTTCGCAGAATGATTTCCAGAAATTGGAAGCGACGCCGATCACGATCCACTTCCCATCGCCGCAGAGGAAGGGGCCGTAAGGCACCGAGCCCGCGCCGCCCCGCCGGGGCTCGGGCATGCCGAATTCCACCCCGGCGCCAAAGGCCTGCGGCACGCGGTAGGTGTTGAGCGCAAGCTGGCCATCGAGCAGCGAAATGTCGAGCGCCTGTCCCCTGCCTGTGTGCGCCAACTCCTCAAGTGCAGCGAGAATGCCGATAACGGCATAGAACGCCCCGGTGATGTCGCCGATCGGCACGCCCCACCGGCAGGGCATGCGCTCGCTGTCATTCGAGCCGGTGATGCTCATGCCGCCACTCAGCGCCTGCACCGTGACGTCATATGCTCCGACGGATGCCCATGGGCCTTCTGATCCGTAGCCGCTGATCGAGCAGCAGATGATGCGCGGGTTAATCTTTGCAAGAACCGCGTGATCGATGCCCAGGCGGGCCGTCACACCCGGCCGGTAGTTGTCATAGACGACGTCGGAGACCTTCACCAGGCGGTAGAAAGCCTCCCTGTCCGCCTCATCCTTCAGGTTCAGGGTGACACTCTTCTTGCCGCGCTGAAGGGCAAGGACGAAGCCATCCCCATCAGAAACCGTTTCGTCCGGATTTCGCGGAGCCACGGGCTTCGAACCGCCGGGAGGCGAGATGCGCACGACCTCCGCGCCAAGCGAGGCCAGGATGTCGGTACCGAAGGGTCCCGCGACCACCGTCGAGAGGTCGAGAACCCGGATACCTTTGAGCGGACCGTTGACCGAGTCTGTCACGTGCAAGTCCTTCGATAGAGATTCAGAGCGTCCGTGCGATCAGCATCTTCATGATTTCCGAACTGCCGCCCGCGATGCGGCGCACGCGGGAATCCACATACATGCGGGCAATCGGGCTTTCGGCCATGTATCCCCAGCCCCCGTGCAGCTGCAGGCATTCATCCACCACGCGGACCTGCAGTTCTGTGTTGAACAGCTTGGCGATGGCGGCCTCGTCGCTGGTCAGCTCGCCCCTCATGTGCTTGGCAATGCACTGGTCGAGATGCGCCCAGCCGACCGTCAGCTGGGCCTTCAGCTCTGCCAGCTTGAACTGCGTATTCTGGAATTCGATCAATGGCTTGCCGAAGACTGTTCGCTCCTTGACGTAAGCCACGGTGATGTCGAATGCCTTCTGGGCGGAGGCCATGGCGATGGTCGCGATCGACAGTCGCTCCTTGGGGATTTCGTGCATGACCTGCGTGAAGCCCAGGTTCTCGGTTCCCAGCAGGTTGCTCACTGGCACGCGGACATTGTCGAAGAAGAGCTCCGCGGTGTCGGACGCCTTCATGCCCATCTTCTTGAGCCGCTTGCCGCGCCGGAAGCCTTCGCGCTCCCCGTCGACGACGATCAGGCTCACACCCCTGCGGCCAAGCTCGGGCGCGGTCTTGCAGACGACGATGACGAGGCTGGCATTGATGCCATTGGTGATGAAGGTCTTCGATCCGTTGATGACGTAATCGTCGCCATCGCGCACGGCGGTGGTGGCAATCGCCTTCAGGTCCGATCCCGCCTGTGGCTCGGTCATTGCGACAGCGCCGATGATCTCGCCTGACACCATGCCGGGAAGCCAGCGGCGCTTCTGCTCCTCGGTGCCGAGCGCCTCGATATAGGCCGCGACGATGTCGGTATGGGTCTGGATGGTGAAGCTCGACTGGCCAGTGTAGCCGAGCTCCTCATCGATGATCGAGAGGTGCAGGAAATCGCCGCCCGCACCGCCATATTCTGGGCCTACCGTGGGGCAGAGCAGGCCTACGGCGCCCGCCTTGCGCCAGAGTTCCCTTGGAATGATCCCCTCATCCTCGTACTGGGCGATGTTGGGCATCAGTTCCTTCTCGAAGAACCGGCGCACGGTACGGCGGAATTCCTCGTGTTCGGGCGTGTAGATTGCGCGATTTTCCATCATGGCCGTAGCCTTGCCCCTCCCAGAGCCTTCTTATTCCCCGGCCTCTGCCGGGGCCGGATTCACATAGCCCTGTAGCAGAGCAGACGGCACAAGCTTGCGGATCTCGTCCTGGGTGAAGGGCTCACTCTCTGCCTTCACCACGCTCGCTTTGAGTTCCGGATCATTGTAAATGCCGATCTTGCGCTCTTCCACACGGAATGCCTGTCCGTTGATATTGGCAGCTTCCTCCGAGCAGAGATAGGCCACGAACGGAGCCACATGCTCGGGTCCGCCCATGTTGACGACGGCGTCATAGCGCTCCTGCGTCACAAGTCCTGCCTCAAGTCGCTTGCGGAAACCTTCCTTGACGGATTCATCGAGTGTCAGCCGGGTGGCGGCTGCGGGACAGACGGTGTTTGCCGTCACGCCATACTTGCCGAGCTCGCGCGCCATGGCTCGCGTCAGTGAGAAGACACCGCCCTTGGCCGCACCGTAGTTGGCACCACCCACGGTGCCCCGCCAGGCTTCGGAACCCATGTTGATGATGCGGCCCCACTTCTGCTCCCGCATGTGCGGCGCCGCGTGGTGGATCATGGAATATTGTCCGCGCAGATGGGTGTTGACGACGATGTCCCAGGATTCCACCGGCATGTTCCAGATCATTTTAGGGCGCAGAACGCCGGCGTTGTTGACCAGAATGTCGACGGACCCGAACTCCTTCCTGCAGAGCTCAACCACCCGGCCACAGGCCTCGTGGTCAGCCACACTTTCGGCTGCGACGATGGCCCGTCCTCCTGTCGCCCGAATCGCAGCTGCGGCTTCCTCCGCAGGGCTCGGCCCCTCGATCCCGCTGCCATCCTTGGTGGTGCCGGGGTCCATGATCACGACGGCTGCCCCACAGCGCGCAAGCTCCTCGGCAATGGCACGACCGATGCCCCTCGCGCCTCCTGTGACGATTGCTGCCCTTTTCTCAAGCTGCATTTAAAGTTCTCCTGAATGACGTAGCGCTACTGCGTTGAAATCTTGTGAGAAATTGACTTGTAAGTGAGATAGCCGTCGAAGCACTGGGCGCCGCCTTCGCGCCCGTAGCCGCTGTCCTTCACGCCGCCGAAAGGCAGCTCAGGCGACGCTCCCACGAACTGGTTGATGGAAAGCCCTCCGGCCTCCACGCTGTCGTTGATCATGGCGATGGCGTCGGCGGAACTGGTGAAGGCGTAGCTGGCAAGCCCGTAGGACGTGGCGTTGGCGAGCGCGCAGGCTTCCTCCAGGCTGTTGAACCGCCGGAACAGTGCCACCGGGCCGAACGGCTCCTCGTGCCAGATGCGGGCGCTCTCCGGAATGTCAGTCAGCACGGTCGGCGCGTAAAAGGCCCCCTTGTTTCCAATGCGGTGGCCGCCGGTGCGCAGGGTGGCGCCACGGCTGACCGCATCCTGAATAAGCTCGTCAACGGCGCTGAGCCGACGGTTGTGGATCATCGGGCCCATCTGCGTCTCTGCCGACAGGGGATCACCCACCACCAGAGCTTCCGCCGTTTCGATAAAGGCGTCGATGAACCGGTCGTAGATGCTCTCATGCACGTAGAACCGTGTGGGCGAAATGCAAATCTGGCCCGCGTTGCGGTACTTCGTGAGTGCCGAGACCCTGGCGGCGGATAACGGATCGGTATCGCTGCAGACGATGACGGGCGCGTGGCCACCAAGCTCCAGGATCATGGGCTTCAGATATTGCCCAGCCTTCGCCGCAAGCGACCGTCCCACCGGGACCGATCCCGTGAAGCTCAGCATGCGGATCGCGGGCGAGGCGATGAGCTGATCCGAAATCTCCACGGGGTTGCCGAAGACGACATTGAGCACGCCGGCAGGTAGACCTGCCTCGACCAGACACTCAGCGATCGCCAGCGCGGTGGCAGGCGTTTCCTCCGCCGGCTTGATGACGAGCGTGCAGCCTGCGGCAAGGGCCGCCGCCATCTTGCGGGCGGGAGAAGCACCGGGTCCGTTCCAGGGGCTGAAGGCAGCGACAGGTCCGACCGGAATGCGGGTCGCCATCTGCGACACCCCTGCGGGGCTCGGAATGACCTCGCCGAAGATGCGCAGGCTCATTTCCGCGTGCCACTCGAAATGCTCGGCCGCGCGATTGACTTCCGCAGGTCCATCCCGCAGGGGCTTGCCCTGCTCGAGCGCCATCAGCGTCACCATTTCCTTCACGCGGCTGCGGATAAGTCCTGCCGCCTTGCGCAGGATGGCAACGCGATGCCTTGGGTCGGTCCTGCGCCAGCTGTCGAACGTGCGCTGAGCCGCATCGATCGCTCGATTGACGTCCTCACGCGTCGCGACGGGGAGCGCGCCGATCGTCTCGCCCGTCGACGGGTTCTCGACCGGAAGCGTTTCGCGTTCGCTGGCCGAAATCCATTCGCCGTCGATCAGCAGTTTGAGAGGTGGGTAGACGGGCTCAGACATTGGAGAGGATCAGCGTGCTGGCGGCGGCAAATTGCCGTCCGGGACCATGGACGAGGCTGGTTTCGATGCCCGGCACCTGTCGCCGCCCCGCCGTTCCGCGCAGCTGCGCCACCGCCTCCAGAATGGCAAACATGCCATAGCGCCCGGTGTGACAGTAGGAGAGGCCGCCGCCGTTGGTATTGATCGGCAGGTCGCCGCCCGGCCCGGTCTTGTAGATCGTGGTGCCGTCAGGAGCCTTCCGCGTTTCGGCAAAGAAGGGGCCGGACTCGCCCTTGGCAACAAAGCCCAGATCCTCCAGGAACATCATCGGCGTGAAGGAAAAGGCGTCGTAGAGCATCAGATGGTCGATGTCGGCGGGCGTCAGTCCCGCTTCGGCAAAGGCCGCGCGGCCGGAGACCACCGTTGCATCCGAGGTCGTGAAATCGCGCATCATGGCGATCTGTCGGTGTGCGGTCGCTTCTCCGGTGCCGAGGATGTAGATCGGTCTGTTCGGAAAATCCTTCGCGCGCTCGGCCGAGGTGATGACGATCGCCCCGCCGCCGTCAGCCACGAGGCAGCAGTCGAGCTTGTTGAACGGGTAGCAGACCATCGGCGACGCCTCGACATCTTCAGGCGTGATCGGCCCCGCGGAATGCATCAGCGCGCGCGGGTTGAGCAGTGCCCACTCACGGGTCGCAGCCGGAACGTGGCTCATCTGCCGCTTGGTTGTTCCGTATTCATGGAAATGGCGCAGCACGGGGATGGAGTAGGTTGTGGGCGCTGCCGCAACGCCATAGGGCAGCTCGAACTGGCCAGCGGGGCTCTGCTGCGTGCCCTGACCCTCCATGTCGATCCAGCTGCGCCCGCTTTCGCCGTGCACGATCAGCGCTACTTCACAGTAACCGGCAGCGATGGCAGCGACCGCGTGCCGTACGAAAATGATGTATGAGCAGCCACCAACGCTGGTGCCATCCACATAGCGCGGCACGATGTTGAGGTACTCCGAAAGCTCGTTCGGCCCGGCGACGCAGGTGAAAAGGCCATCGACATCTGAAAGCTTGAGGCCGGCATCGGCCAGTGCATTCTTCGCCGCTTCCGCGTGGATGGCGAGCCGCGACATACCCGGCAGCTTACCGATCCGGTCGGTTTCGGCGGCGCCCACGATGGCAGCCGTCCTGCTCAGGCCTCTTGTCATTGCTGCACCAGCCGGAATTTGGGAAGCGTTATGGTTTCGGTCACGTCGTCGAAGACCACCTCGACCAGGGCGTCGATCGGCAGTGCCTCAGGCGTCGGGTCGTCGATGACGATGTTCGTCATCATCCGCGGGCCTTCATCGAGCTCGACGACGGCAATCACATAGGGAACCTTGGTGAAGCCCTTGGCTGCCTTGAAGTTGATCACGTAGGTGTGGAGCTTGCCGCGGCCGCTCGCCTCCCGCCATTCGAGCTTGGCCGAAAGGCAGAACGGGCAGATGGAGCGCGGATAGAAGTGCGGCCTGCCACAGTCCGTGCACCAGGGCAGCATCAGCCGGTGCTCCCTCGTCCCGTCCCAGAAGGCCTGGGTCTCCGGCGTCGGCTTCGGCAGGGCGCCGCCATAGGCCTCGACCGCATTCATTCGGCGATCTCCGCCAATCCGTTGTTGAACACGATGGCGTCGCGGGCGGAAACCCGTGCCTGGAACGCGAACCGGCCGTTGCCTTCATCCCAGATGTGCACGTCGATCGTGTCTCCTGGATAGACCGGGGCGCTGAACCGGCCTCCATAGGCTTTCAGTCTTTCCGGCTTCTGTCCGGCAACAGTCGCGATCAGCGCCCTGCCGATCATGCCATAGGTGCAGAGGCCGTGGAGGATCGGGCGCTCGAAGCCAACCTTGGCTGCCTTCTCCGGATAGGCATGGATCGGGTTCCAGTCGCCCGAGAGCCGGTATATGAGAGCAGCTTCCGGTCGAGTTGTCATGGAATAGCGGACGTCAGCGGGACGATCCGGGATCTGGTGCGGGACGGGCTGCTTTCTTGTCGGGCCGCCGCAGCCGCCGTCTCCCCGCAAAAACGAGGTTGACGTGCGGGTAGCTATAAGCTCCCCGGTTGCCTCGTTGATGATATCGCGCTCCATCATCAGAAGCGCGCCTCTGCCTTCACCCTTGTCGATGATGTCGACCACCCGGTTGCGCCCGATTACCGTTCCTGCAACGGGCAGGGGCCGAAAGACCTTCAGGCCCTGTTCGCCATGCAGGCTCTTCATCCAGTCGATGCCGGTGCGGGGGTCCGCCATCCAGGGGCCCGGGCCACCCAGAACGACGGACATGGTCGGCATCGCTACGAGACGATCCTCCAGCACGAACTTCAGGTCGTCGAGGTTCATGGGATCCTGGCCATACCCAAGCCCCAGTGAATAGAGGATCGTGTCACGCTCGGTATAGGTCTGCCGAACGTCCTCGAACTTCCAGTTCATGACCGTGTCGTAGTTGAGCAATGTCCGCCCCTCCTCGGATGGAACTTTGCAGGAATACTACCGATGAGTAGAAATATGTCAACGAAACAAGTTGACGGGAATCATGCATGGCCTGCGAACAGGGGCAGATTTTCAAGCAATGTTGCGGCAAATGTCGGATTTTACGCCTACTGTTAAGTAGTGGCCGTAAGACCTCATCACATTCGTGATGTTCCGCGAGAGTGAGAGGCGGGTGACCCGGGGAGGCAAAATTCAGTCGGTTCCGCCGAGAGGCCCCCGATCGTCCAGAGATGCGCTGTCATGGGCCACGGCCGTCACGCCGTCGGCTTCAAGGCGTTCGATCTCCTGTGGACTGTAGCCAGCTTCGGCGAGAATCTCGCGGCTGTGTTCGCCTACAAGGGCCGGCTCCAGCGTCACCGCGCCCGGCGTGCGCGAGAAGCGTGGTGCAGGTGCAGGCTGGTGGATGCCTGCGATTTCCAGAAACACCTGCCGCGCCTTCGCGTGAACGTCATCGACTGCTTCATTGAAATCGAGAACGGGGGTGAGACACGCGTCGCTGTTTGCAGTCATGGCCGCCCATTCGTCGCGATCGCGGGTAAGAAAGATTTCAGCCAGCCGCTTCCGCAGCTCGGGCCAGAGCGCCTTGTTGCGCTGATTTTCCCGAAGCAACGGGTCGTTGATCCCGCAGCGGTCGAGGAAGGTGCGCCAGAACTCTGGCTCGATCGCGCCGAGTGCGACCCATCCGCCGTCACGGCAGCGATAGCAGCGGTAGAAGGGGGCGCCGCCGTCGAAGAGATTGGCTTCCCGGTCTGAGTTCCACAATCCCTTACCGTGATAAGCCCAGATCATGCTCGAAAGCATTGCCGCGCCTTCCGCCATCGCCGCATCGACAACCTGGCCCTTGCCCGAGTGGGATCGCTCTACAAGTGCGGCCATCACGCCCGCGATGAGCAGCATGCCGCCGCCGCCGAAATCACCGATCAGGTTGAGCGGAGGCACAGGTCCACCCTCCGCGGTGCCGATGGTCGAGAGGATGCCGGTCGTGGCGATGTAATTGATGTCGTGGCCCGCCTCTTGCGCACGCGGCCCGTCCTGACCCCAGCCGGTCATGCGGCCATAGACGAGCTTTGGATTGCGCCCGAGGCAGACGTCCGGGCCGAGGCCCAGCCGCTCCATGACTCCGGGGCGGTAGCCTTCAAGCAATACGTCGACATTGCCGATCAGCTCGAGGGCGATGTCAACGCCGCGGCGCTTCTTGAGGTCAAGGGCGATGGACCGGCGCGAGCGATTCAGCACGTCCTGCCGCGTCTGGTTCCAACGCTGTCCCGGTCGGTCGATGCGGATGACATCCGCCCCCATGTCGGCCATCCACATGGCGGCGAATGGTGCTGGGCCCACGCCAACCATTTCGACGACGCGCAGATGCGCCAGCGGTCCTTTTCTCTGGGTCATGGAGCCTCCAAGGTAACAACGACATGGCCGATCGTCTCCCGATCCAACACCCTTCGGAACGCGTTGGCGACCCGTTCCAGCGGAAAGCGCGCGGCGATCGGTGGCCTGATCTGCCCCTGCACGTACATCTGGCCGAGCCGATCGAAGATCGCCCGCACCTGCGGCTCGAATTTCAGCCGCTGGTCGATCTTGTAGTAGCCCATGTAAAGGCCGACGACGCTGATGTTCTTCACCATGATCAGGTTCGCCGGAATGTTGGGGATGTTGCCCGAAGCAAAGCCGAGCGGCAGGATGCGGCCTTCCGCCTTCAGGCAGCGCAGCGCCTGATCGAACATGGCGCCGCCAACGGTATCAAGCGCGCAGTCGACACCTTCGCCAGCCGTCGCCCGCAGCACCTCTTCCTTCAGGCGATCCGGGGCGGATCCGATGACGGCATCCGCTCCCCTGTCACGCAGGAATGCCCGCTTGGCTTCCGATGAGGCCACGGCGATGACCCTTGCCTGTAGCGCCTTGGCCAGCTCCAGCGCTGCAATGCCGGCACATCCGGCTGCTCCCGTGATGAGCAGGGTGGAACCGGGCGTAACGTTCAACAGGCGGGCCCAGGTGAGTGCGGCCAGCACCGAGTTGTAGGACGTATTGAGGGCGGCAGCCTCGGCAAAGTCCATTGTGTCGGGGATCGGATATACATTGACGGCCGGTGCGCACGCCTCTTCGGCAAGACCGCCATATTCCATCGAAGCCACAACGCGCTGTCCGGGTTTCAGGCCGCGCCCGGCATCCGCTCCAACTTCGATAATCTCACCTGCGATCGTATTGCCGGGGACGAAGGGAAGAGCAGGCTTGCGCTGATATTTCCCGGTAACCAGCAGCGAAAGGGCAAAGGTTACTGGAGCGGCGCGCATCCGGATGCGAACCTGCTCGGGAGAACAGGCCGGGGGCTCGACGGTTGAAACCGCGAGGTCGGTCGGGCTGCTCCAGGCGGTGATCCGGACGGCACGCATATCTGCCACTTCGCTTTCTGCTTCACGCAGCAACCCGGTTGGTCGCTGGCCTCATTGGCTAGACAATATCTACCCATGGGTATAAATCAAGTGGATGGATCAGGAGGAGAGGCGTGCTTCATGGCCGGACGGAGGAGGGCTCTCTACTCGAGCGAGGATCTCGCACCGCTCATCAATCCCGGCTCGATTGCGGTGATTGGCGCTTCGGATCGCCCGGGATCGCTCGGCGCACGCGCGATGGCGAACCTTGCCGACTTCCGGGGCAGGATCTTCCCGGTCAGCCAGCACCTCACTGAAATCAATGGTCTTCCCTGCTACCGCAGCATCCTCGATGTGCCGGAGCGCGTCGATTGCGCGGTTCTCGCCATACCCTCCCAGGCCATTGAAGTCGTCGTGCAGGATTGCGCGGATGCGGGAGTTGGCTCCTGTGTGATCTTCGCTTCCGGCTATGCTGAAGTTGGGAGCGAAGAGGGCATTGCCGCGCAGGAGCGCTTGCAGTCGATTGCGCTGAGGGGTGGGATGCTGCTCGCGGGCCCCAATACGGCTGGTCTGGGCAATCTCGGCACCGGAGCCCATTGCGGCTTTGCCGAGTTTCCGCACGGGTATGCTCAGCGGAACGGCACGATCGCGCTCGTTTCCCAGTCAGGCGCGGTGGGGCTTGGCCTTTCCCAGGCGGCGATGCGGGGAACCTCCATCAGCCACGTTCTCACTTCCGGCAACTCGGTCGATGTGGACGTGGCGGATTACCTGAACGCCCTGGCGGATGACCCGGTGGTCGATGGCGTCGCGCTGGTCTTCGAGGGTCTGGATTCCGCTGCGAGGCTGGAGCAAGCGGCAATGGCCATGGCGCGGGCCGGCAAACCGATAGCCGTCACAAAGCTTGGGTCGTCACCGCTTGGCGCAGCGGCCGCCTGCCACCACACGGCATCCGTGACCGGCTCTCCGGATGATTGGACCGCTTTGTTCCGCCGCTGCGGAATGGTGGAGGTCCAGGACATGTCGCGGCTCGTTGAGACGGCAGTTTTCCTGGCGAAGTTCAGGGCATTCCGGAAGGCCGCCGCAGTGCCTGCCGTTTCCATTCTCTCCAGCTCCGGCGGATTGGGCATCCTCGCCGCCGATGCGGCTGACCGGCATGGCGTGCCGACACCACAACCGGGCAAGACGACCGTTCACCGCCTGCAGGATATCCTGCCGCCATTCGGTTCGCCGCGAAACCCCTGTGATGCGACCGCCAACGCCACCTCCAACCCGGAGTCCATCCTGCGGTGCACGGAGGCGCTTCTGACGGATGACCAGTTTGACGCACTGGTATTGCTGTGGGGAAAGGCTTGGCGTTCTCCCTGCTTCGAGGGTATTTCGGAGCTTGCCACCAACCACGGAAAGCCGGTCTGTCTCGTGTGGATGAGCCAGTGGAGCGATGGTCCGGGATCAACGGACGTGGAAAAACTACCTTACGTCTCCTTGTTTCGCTCGCTCGATTCATGCATGTCTGCGATAAGGGCTTGGGGTGCACCACATTCATTTGATACTGGTGGGTAAGATGCCAAGAAGACGAGGAATTGGATGACGAATTCGGCAGATGTTGAGGACACCCCGCAGGACCCGCGCGAGGCGAAGCGTTATGCCATCCTGGAGGCCGCGGCGCGCATCTTCAACGAGCGCGGCTATCACTCCACCTCCATGTCCGATGTCGCCGATGCGCTGGGCGTAAGCAAGCCGTTCCTCTACTACTACATCAAGGACAAGGAAGACCTGCTCTTCGAGTGCTCAAACATTGCCACCGAACAGCTGCGCACGCTTTTGGACGATGTCCGCAAGGCGGATGTGAACGGGTGGCAGCGGCTGGAAATGCTGTTCCGGCGCTACATCAACGTGATGACGACGGATTTCGGTGTCTGCCTGATCCGCAATGCCGCACCCGGTTACCTTGCCGAGGAAAAGCGGGAACGGCTGTGGTCCGGACGCCGCCGGCTCAACCGTGAGGTCGAACGCATCATCGCGCAGGGCATCGCAGACGGATCGATCCGCAGCTGCGACCCGAAGAAGCTGTCCTTCGCCATGTTCGGCGCGTTCAACTGGATCACATTCTGGTACCGCTCGTCTGGTCCGCAGAAGCCGGAGGCCATTGCCGACTATTTCCTCGACTTCTTCGCCCGGGGCGTCGTGGCTGAAGCCGAGGGAGATGAGCACCACAACTAGACAACCCTTCCAGAAAAAGTGGGGTCCGGATCAGAGATCCGGAAATTGCGGAGGCCGCCGCTCCACGTGCGAGCGGATGCCTTCGCGGAAATGGTCCGTCTCAAAGCTCGCCGCCATCTCGGCCACCGCAATGCGGATGGTCTCGGCAAGGCCGTCATGACTGGCGCGGCGCACCTGGCGTTTCATCACTGCGAGCGAACGCGGCGAGACATTGCTGGCGAGATGCTGCGCCAGTGCGTAGACCCGCGGAAGAAGCTCTTCACCGGGCAAGGCCGCATTGACGAGCCCAAGGGGCGCAGCTTCCTCGCCGCTCAGCTTGCGGGCAGTGAACAGCAGCTCCAGCGCCTTTGCTTCGCCGATCAGCCTCGGAAGAACCCAGGCCACACCATGCTCGGCCACAAGGCCGCGGGAGGCAAAGTTGGGCCACAGCACGGCATCTGACGCCGCATAGCGAAAATCACAATAGAGCGTGAAGATGAGGCCGATGCCCACGCAGGGCCCGTTGATGGCGGCGATGACAGGTTTGGGACAACTGTATAGATAGGTGAAACGGCCGGGGAAGAGACCTTCAACCTCCGGCCCCGGCGCATTGGGAAAGCGCACATCCTCCGGAAAATTCACTGTCGTGCCGCCGCCTTTCCCCCGCTCGACGGTCTTCTGGAGGATCCCCATGTCGGCACCGGCACAGAAACCGCGCCCCGCGCCGGTGACAACGATGCAACGCACCTGCGGATCGTTTCCTGCAATCCCCACGGCATGGCGGATCTCGTCCCCCATTTCCGGTGTCCACGCGTTCAGGCGTTCCGGACGGTTGAGCGTGATGGTTGCGACACGCTCGGAGACGTCATAGAGGATGCTGGAGAAATCTGGCATGCGGCCCTCGTCCCTGCGGCTCTCTAGTTCTCGACCTGCATGCCGGAGTCCGCGATGACCCTGGCAATGCGCTCACGATATTCCTCCACGTAGGTCGTGAACTCGGGCCGCGACCTCAGCAGCAGCTCGAAGCCGAGATTGTTGAGCTTTTCGGCGGCTGCCTCCGTGCCGAAGGTCCTGTTGATGTCGCCGTGGATCCTGTCGGCGATGGCGTCGGGGAGGCCTGCTGGCCCGAAGACGCCATACCAGGAGCCGAACACGAGATCGACGCCCTGTTCGCGGATGGTGGGTACGTCGGGTGCTCCCTTGAGCCGTTCGGGCGCAAGCACGCCGATCGCGACGGCCTTGCCGCTTCCGACCATGGCGGTCATGTTGGAGACGCCAACCATGTTGAGGTCGACTGCGCCGGAGAGAACTGCCTGGGATGCGGGGCCGGCGCCCGTAAAGGGCACGTTCAGCATCTCAAGACCCTGGCTCTGCAGGAAGGCCTCGAATGCCAGATGCGCGGAGCTGCCCACGGCAGCTGTAGCGAAGCTGAGTTTGCCTGGATTTGCTTTGGCAAAGGCAATGATGTCATTGATATTCTTGAAGCCAAGGTCCACCCGCGCCATCAGGATCAGCGGTTCCGTCGCCACAAGGGCGATCGGTGTGAAGTCCTTCAATCCGTCATACGTCGCGCTCTTGGGATTGAGCAGCTGATAGGCGGAGTGGGAAGCGCTGTTGCCGAGCACCAGCGTGTAGCCGTCCGGTGCTGCCCGGGCTACGATCTCGGACCCAAGCGACCCCGAGGCCCCCGGACGGTTGTCGGCCACGACGGGCTTGCCCCACGCCTCGCTGAGGTTCTGCGCAACCAGCCGGCCGAGCAGGTCAGTAGGACCTCCCGCCGCGAAGGGAATGACGAGCTGGACACTCTTGGCGGGATACGCCTCCTGTGCGTGGGCGAGACCGGCGGCTAAAGCAGGTGCACCAAGTGCGGCGCCAAGAAACCAACGGCGATTGATCATCACATCCTCCTCCTTCTTGCGCAGCCGACTGCTGCACATGACCTCAGCGCAAAAACTACCATTCAGAAGGCGAAAGAAAGCAGCGAGCCAAGAACATTGCATACGTGATTTTGGGCAATCCGGACCCTGGCGGCGTGGGTGCCCGCCGGTTCAGATGTTATGCAGAAGGGCAGGCAACGCTTAGGATCCGGAGTGGAAGTTGGACCTGTCATTGAACGATGAACAGCGCATGCTGGCGGAGGCCGCCGACGGCTTCCTGACGCAGCACTATACCTCGGCCCAGCGGGAAACCAGCATTGCCAGCGGCTTCGACCGGAATCTCTGGCAGAGGTTCGCCGAGCTTGGCTGGCTTGGAATGATTGTGCCTGCGGAGCATGGCGGCCTTGGCCTCGGCGCGGTCGAGACGGGGATCGTATGCGAAGCGATGGGACGGGCTCTGGTCATCGAACCCTATGTAGAGATGGCCGTGATTGCACCTTCATTGATCATGCGGCTGGGCACGCCGGAGCAGAAGCAGATCTGGCTGCAGCAGATTGCCGAAGGTGCATTGCGGGTGACCGTCGCAATCGCAGAGCCAGCTTCGGGTTCAGTGCTGGATCAGATCGCAGCTGCAGCCGGAAGGACGACAGCGGGCTGGCGGCTTTCCGGCTGCAAGTCACTTGTTTTCGGCGCAGTTGAGGCGGACCTGGTTCTCATCGTTGCCCGCTCGGAAAGATTGCTTCGCGTCTTTGCCGTTCCTCTGCCTGATGATCGGGTGCGGATCACGCCCTGGCAGACCGTCGACCTTCGCCGCTCAGCCGTGCTCGATCTGGACAACCTGCTGCTCGCCGGGCATGCCTTGCTTGGCGAGGACGCAGACGCCCGGCCGGCCGTTGAGGCGGCTCTGGATGCCGGCCTCGTCGCCATGGCCTGGGAGGCGGCGGGCTGCATGGACGTGCTGCTGAAGCAGACGATCGACTACACCACCACGCGCCAGCAGTTCGGGCGGCCGCTTGCCGCCAATCAGGTGCTGCGTCATCGCATGGTGCAGATGAAGCTCCAGCTGGAAATGACGCGCGCTGCCGCCTTGCATGCAGCAATGGCGGATCCTGAGGATCCTGTTGCGCGGGGACGGGCCGCAAGCGGCGCAAAGGCGAAGGCGGGCGAAGCGGCGAAGTTCGTGGCCGAGCAGGCCGTTCAGCTCCACGGTGGCAATGGTGCGACGGACGAGCTGGAGATCGGTGCCTATTACAAGCGCCTGATGGCGCTGCGCCTGCTCTACGGCGGGCCGGAGCATCACCTCCTGCGGCATGCCCGCTTGTCCGAGGTCCTGGGAGCGGAGAGGAGGCTCTACGCATGAAGCATCTGCTCAGTCCGGAGGACCTCAGCTTTCAAAAGGAAATCCAGGATTTCATTGATGAAAATCTGACCGATGAGATCAGGCGCGGGGTGCGCCTGACGACCTCGTCCTTCAACGAGAAGGAGGTGTTCGGCCCCTGGCAGGCAGCGCTCCACAGGCGCGGCTGGGTCGCACCGGCGTGGCCGAAGGAATATGGCGGACCGGGCTGGACGCCGGTTCAGCGCTACATCTTTGAAATGGAATGCGGACTGGCCGGTGCGCCTCTGCTGATCCCCATGGGGCTCAACATGGTCGGGCCGGTCATCATCCGTTTCGGCACGCCGGAGCAGCGGGCCTTCTATCTTCCGCGCATCCTGTCTGGCGAAGACTATTGGTGTCAGGGCTACTCGGAACCGGGAGCCGGCTCGGATCTGGCCCGCCTTGGCACGCGGGCCGTCCGCGATGGGGACCATTACGTCGTGACGGGCAGCAAGATCTGGACCTCCCATGCACACCATGCGAACCGGATGTTCTGCCTCGTACGCACAGCGGATACGCCGAAGCCGCAGGATGGAATCTCCTTCCTGCTCCTCGATATGGCCTCGCCCGGCATCACAATCCGCCCGATTCACACGCTTGGCGGTGATCATGAGGTCAATCAGGTCTTCCTCGATGGGGTTCGCGTACCCGTCGCCAATCGCATAGGTGAGGA
>Ga0182741_1003480_pt1 | contig 16725 bp, 12 predicted proteins | sample eDN5th37CBELigOP_FD_128874 | JGI IMG/M metagenome (GOLD analysis project Ga0182741, IMG submission 128874) | Enriched Organic Plus compost microbial communities from Emeryville, California, USA - eDNA 5th pass 37_C BE-Lig OP (version 2) (version 2) ...
CCGGTCAAGGACTCCAATCCGGACATGCAGATCGCGGTCGGTGGCTGCCTCGCCCAGAAGGACCGTGACACCGTCGTCAGGAAGGCCCCCTGGGTCCACGTCGTCTTCGGCACCCACAACATCGGCAACCTGCCGGCGCTGCTCGAACGCGCCCGCCACAACCGCCGCGCCGAGGTCGAGATCCTCGACGCGCTCGAGGCGTTCCCGTCGACGCTGCCCGCCAAGCGCGAATCGGCCTACGCCGGCTGGGTGTCCATCTCCGTCGGCTGCAACAACACCTGCACCTTCTGCATCGTGCCGTCGCTGCGCGGCAAGGAGGTCGACCGGCGACCCGGCGACATCCTCGCCGAGGTCCAGGCCCTCGTCGACGAGGGCGTGCTCGAGGTGACCCTGCTCGGGCAGAACGTCAACTCCTACGGCCGGTCCTTCGCCGACCCCGACCAGCCCCGCGACCGCGGCGCCTTCGCGTCGTTGCTGCGCGCGTGCGGGCAGATCGAGGGCCTCGAACGGGTGCGGTTCACCTCCCCGCACCCCGCGGAGTTCACCGACGACGTCATCGAGGCGATGGCGGAGACCCCCAACGTGTGCCCGCAGCTGCACATGCCGCTGCAGTCCGGCAGCGACCGCATCCTGCGCGCCATGCGCCGCTCCTACCGCAAGGAACGCTTCCTCGGCATCATCGAGCGTGTCCGCGCCGCGATGCCGCACGCCGCGATCACCACCGACATCATCGTCGGCTTCCCGGGCGAGACCGAGGAGGACTTCCAGCAGACCCTCGAGGTCGTGGAGAAGGCCCGTTTCACCAGCGCCTTCACCTTCCAGTACTCGAAGCGGCCCGGCACCCCGGCCGCCGAGATGGACGACCAGATCCCCAAGGAAGTGGTGCAGGAGCGCTACCAGCGGCTCATCGACCTGCAGGAACGCATCACCCTCGAGGAGAACCGCAAACTCGTCGGCACCGAGGTCGAACTGCTCGTCGCCGCGGGGGAGGGCCGCAAGGACGCCGAGACCGCCCGCATGAGCGGACGCGCCCGCGACGGTCGGCTCGTGCACTTCCGGCCCGAGGGCGCGATCGATCGGGCAGTGCGTCCCGGCGACATCGTCACCATCGTCGTCAGCGACGCCGCGCCGCACCACCTCGTCGCGGACACCCCGATCCTCACCCACCGCCGGACCCGGGCCGGAGACCACTTCGAACAGGGCCGCCTGCCCAAGACCCCGCCGATCGGGGTGGGACTCGGACTGCCCAAGGTGGGCGTCCCGGAACCGCTGCCCGCACAGACAGGATGCAACGCATGACCGCCGACCGGCCGAACGAGTTCGGCACCTCCGACCACCGCCGCGCCGAACTCGAGGCGGCCGAGCGCAAGGCCGCCGGCGTCATCGACCCGGGTGTCCGGGCGCTCGTGGTGGCGGTCGCCGTCCTGATCCTGCTCGGCTCGTTCGCACTGCCCCACGCCGGCTCCGCCAACGGGTGGGAGGTGCTGACCTTCTCCCAGGACGCCGCCGCCGAGGAGATCGCCCTGCCGTCGCGGCTGTTCGTGTGGTTCGCGCTGGTCTTCGGCGGACTCGGCTCGATCATCGCCCTCGTGACCGGCAAGTGGGCCGCCGCGTGGATCGCGCTGGCCGGTTCCGCGGTGTCCATCATCTTCGGCATGCTGTCGATCTGGTCGCGGCAGACCCTGCCCGCCGAGTCCACGGCCGGCGGCCCGGGTATCGGTCTGGTGCTCGGCTGGTTCGCGATCATCGTGATCGTCTTCCACTGGTGCCGCGTGGTGTGGGCCCGTACCTCCGCCCAGCTCGAGGCCGAGGCCCGGCTGCGCGAAGAGGTCGCCAAGGACGAGACGCCGCGCCTGCGCCGCAAGGACTGAGCGGCCCGCTCCGTTCACACGACTCCGATTCGACACGGGCCCCTCTCCGCACTCGCGGAGAGGGGCCCGTGTCGAATCCGGTCGGCAGGTCAGCGTTCGCTGACGGCACCCTCGGCGGCCTCCGCCCACTCACGCCACTGCGCGGCCTGGGCGAGAGCCTGCTCGGCCTCCTTCGCCCGGCCCGCGGCCCGGGCCTTGGCGGCCTGCTCCTCGAACTGGTGCACCCGCTCGCGGAACTGCGCGGCCCGGGCCAGTGCCTCGGGGTCGGTGCGCCGCCACTGGGAGTCCGCGGCCTCGCGCACCCGCTTCTCGATGGCGCGCAGGCGTCCCTCGAGATCGTGGATGCGGTCGCGCGGCACCTTGCCGATGGCCTCCCACCGGTCCTGCAGTTCCCGCAGTTGGGTGCGGGCCGCCTCGAGATCGGCCGACGGATCGATCGACGCCGCCGACTCGAGCAGCGCCTCCTTCAGTCGGGCGTTCTCCTCGAACTCGGCCTCCCGCTCCGCGTTCGCCGCGTTGCGGGCGGCGAAGAAGACGTCCTGCGCGGCCTTGAACCGCTTCCACAGCTGGTCGTCGGCCTCGCGCGGTGCGCGCCCCGCGGCCTTCCACTCGGCGAGCAGGTCGCGGAAGGCGGCCGCGGTGGCACCCCAGTCGGTGGAGTCCTGCAGCGCCTCGGCGCGGGCGACGAGGTCCTCCTTGCGGGCCTTCGCCGCCGCGCGCTCCCGATCGAGCTCCGCGAAGTGGGCGCCGCGCCGGCGGTTGAACGCCTCGCGGGCCTTCGAGTAGCGGCGCCACAGCACGTCGTCGACCTTGCGGTCCACGCCGCGGATGGTCTTCCACTCCTCGAGGATCTCCCGCAGCCGGTCGCCGGCGGCCTTCCACTGGGTGGACTCGGCGGCGATGGTCTCGGCCTCGGCGGCCAGGGCCTCCTTGCGGGCGGTGGCCTCGGCGCGCCGCTTCTCCTTCTCGATCTTCGCCTGCGCTGCGGCCTGCTCCGAGTGCTCGATGATGGCCTGCAGGCGCGTCGCGAGCGCGTCGAGGTCGCCGATGACGGCGGCGGTGGGCAGCGACTCGGCGAGCGCCTCGGCGGCGGCGCGGGTCTTCTTCACGTCGGCCGTGCCCGATGCCAGCCGGGTCTCGAGGACCGCGACCTCCGTGGCGAGGTCGTCGTAGCGGCGGCCGAAGTGCGCGAGCCCCTCCGCGGCGTCACCGGCCTGCCAGGACCCGATGCACCGCTCGCCCTCGCTGGTGAAGACCCAGGCGGTGCCGTCCTCGTCGACACGACCGAACCGGCTCGGGTCGCTCTCCGGCACCGTGGGCGTGTGCGGATGGCTCTGGGCCGCGACGGGATGCGGCTTGGGGTGCGTCTCCCCGGCGTGGGGGCCGGGCGCTGCGGGCCCGGGCCGGGTCGAGTCGGTCCGCGTCGGCGCTGCAGTCCGGTCCTGTGCATTCGGGTCGCTCATCGATACCTCATCTCTGCCGCGCGGCACGGCTGCCTGGTCGCATCGTTACTACCGCAGGTCGGTCATGGGGACTCCCGTGATCACGTCCGCCCCCTATTGAAACAGGTCGTGCCGATGCGGGGCGCCCGGTCCGGTCGACTACGGTGGCCGATGTGTTGACCGCCGCGGCGTTCGTGCCCTCCCCACCGCTGCTCGTACCGGAACTCTGTGGCCTCGCGGCCGCCGAGACGGCCGACCTCCGAGACGCCGTGCTGGACGTCGGACGTGCACTGTCGGATGCCGCCGAGTGGGTCGTGGTGGGTGTCGAGGACACCGAACGGACCGTGCCGGCGACCGCCCGCGGCACCTTCCGCGGCTTCGGTGCCGACGTCACCGTCGCCCTGGGACCCGACGCGGACGGCGACCCCGACCCGCTGCTGCCGCTTCCGGCGCTGGTCGCCGGGTGGCTCCGCGATCGCACCGCCCCGCAGGTGCGGGTGGACACCCACGTCCTCGCCGCGGCCACCGATGCCGACAAGTGTGCCGACCTGGGCGCCGAGCTGCGCGCCCGCCTCGACGCCGACGACCTGCCCCGAGCACTGCTCGTCGTCGCCGACGGTGCGGCGACCCTCACACCGAAGGCCCCCGGCGCCCACGACCCGCGTTCGGAGGCGGTCGAGGCTGCACTCGCCGCAGCCCTCGCCGCCGGTGACCCGGCCGCACTCGCGCATCTCGATCCCGCCCTGTGCGCCGAGATCCGGCTCGAGGGCCGCGCCGCCTGGCACGTCCTCGCCGGGGCGTTCCCGTCCCGGCCCACCTCGGTGACCGTCGGCTATTCGGCGGCGCCCTACGGCGTCGGCTACCACGCGGGGGTCTGGAAGCCGTGAGCGTGGACGCACCGATCACTCCCGTGGCGGTCGTCGGCCCCACCGCCACGGGCAAATCCGATCTCGGTCTCGACCTCGCCGAGGCGCTCGGCGGCGAGGTCGTCAACATCGACGCGATGCAGCAGTACCGCGGCATGGACATCGGGACGGCGAAACTCGCCCCCGAGGAGCGCCGCGGGATCCCGCACCACCAGCTCGACGTCCTCGACGTCACCGAGACCGCGACGGTGGCGCGCTACCAGCAGGCCGCGGCCGAGGACGTCGAGGCGATCCTCGCGCGCGGGCACCGCCCGATCATCGTGGGCGGCTCGATGATGTACGTGCAGGCGCTGCTCGACCAGTGGCAGTTCCCTGCCACGGATCCGCAGGTCCGCGCCAAGTGGGAGGCCGTGCTCGAATCCGAGGGGCTCGCCGCGATCCACCGCGCCCTGCAGGAGGCCGACCCCGCCGCGGCCGCCACCATCCTGCCCACCGACGGCCGCCGCATGGTGCGCGCCCTCGAGGTCGTCGAACTGACCGGCAAGCCGTTCGCGGCGTCGCAGCCGACCATCGGCGAGCCGCGCTGGGACACCGTGATCCTCGGCGTCGACCGCGAGACCGCCGAACTCGACGACCGGATCGCACGGCGCACCGACCTGATGTTCGAGCTCGGTCTCGTCGACGAGGTGCAGCGGCTGGTCGAGGTGGGGCTGCGGGACGGCGTCACCGCCCGCCGCGCCATCGGATACGCGCAGGTCCTCGCGTTCCTCGACGGCGAATACGATCTCGCCGAGGCACGCGAACGCACCTTCATCGGTACCCGCCGCTACGTACGCCGCCAGCGGTCCTGGTTCCGGCGCGACCCGCGCATCCACTGGCTCGACGGCGCCGACCCGAAGCTGCTCGACGCCGCGCTCGACGCCGTCCGGCAGGTGCACCCGCCGTCCACCGCACCCCCTCGATAAGGTATCCGCATGGAGTTCAGCAAAGGGCACGGCACCGAGAACGACTTCGTCATCCTCCCGGATCCCGATGCCCGGCTGGACCTCGACGCGCCCCGGATCGCGGCGCTGTGCGACCGGCGCCGCGGACTCGGCGCCGACGGCCTGCTCCGCGTCGCCAGGGCCGGCGCCCTCGTCGCCGCCGGAGTGCTCGACGCGCTGCCCGAGGGCACCGCCGCGGACGACTGGTTCATGGACTACCGCAACGCCGACGGCTCCATCGCGGAGATGTGCGGCAACGGCGTGCGGGTGTTCGCGCACTATCTCACCGCACACGGCCTCGAGAACCGATCCGAGTTCGTCGTCGGCAGCCGCGCCGGCGGCAAGCCCGTCGTCGTCCACGAGTCCGGCCCGGTGGTCGGCGAGGTCACCGTGGACATGGGTGTGGTGCGCACGCTCGGCGAGTCCACCGCGACCCTCGACGGCCGTGTCTATCCCGGTCTCGGCATCGACGTCGGCAACCCGCATCTGGCCTGTGTCGACCCGCACCTGACCGACACCGCGCTGGCGGCCCTCGATCTGAGCGCACCGGGCTTCGATCCCGGTTTCTTCCCTCACGGCGTCAACATCGAGTTCCTGACCCCGATCTCCTCCGGCGTCGTCCACATGCGGGTCCACGAGCGCGGTGTGGGGGAGACCCGCTCGTGCGGCACCGGCACCGTCGCCGCCGCGGCCGCCGCACTGCGCTTCGACGGCGCCACCGACGGGGCCGTGCGCGTGCAGATCCCCGGCGGTGCGGTCCAGGTGCGCATCGAGAACGGCCGTGCCTGGCTGCGCGGCCCGTCGGTGCTGGTCGCGACCGGCACGATCGACGACGACTGGTGGTCGGCACAGGCGTGACCCCGCTGTAGTCGGCACGGCAGTGAGCGTGGTGCGGGAGTGACCGTCGCGGCGCGGTGAGGGGCACGACAGGAGAACTCGAATGCACCGGCGTCGCCGCCGTGACACCATGGAGGTGTATGACGAACACACAGCGCACGCGCCGCGCAACCACAGACGACAGCCGATCGACCGCGTCCCCGCTACGCGAAGGCTGGACCACCGACGATCCGTCCGTCGGTGAGATGCAACTCGAAGACCGCAGCGCGTTGCGGCGTGTGGCCGGTCTGTCCACCGAACTCGAGGACGTCACCGAGGTCGAGTATCGCCAGTTGCGGCTCGAACGGGTCGTGCTCGTCGGCGTGTGGACGGGCGGCACGGCGGCCCAGGCCGAGGCGAGTCTCGCCGAGCTGGCGGCGCTCGCCGAGACGGCGGGCTCCGAGGTGCTCGAAGGCGTCATCCAGCGCCGCGACCGCCCCGACGCCGCCACCTACATCGGCTCCGGTAAGGCCGACGAACTCCGGCAGATCGTGCTGTCCACCGGCGCGGACACCGTCATCTGCGACGGTGAACTCACCCCCGCCCAGCTCACCGCTCTGGAGAAGGTCGTCAAGGTCAAGGTCATCGACCGCACCGCGCTGATCCTCGACATCTTCGCCCAGCACGCCACCTCCCGCGAGGGCAAGGCGCAGGTCGCGCTCGCCCAGATGGAGTACATGCTCCCGCGGCTGCGCGGCTGGGGCGAGTCGATGTCGCGGCAGGCCGGTGGTCGTGCCGGCAGCAACGGCGGTGTGGGTCTGCGCGGTCCCGGTGAGACGAAGATCGAGACCGACCGTCGCCGGATCCGCGAGCGGATGGCCAAGCTGCGCCGCGAGATCAAGGCCATGAAGGCCACCCGCGACACCAAGCGCACCCGGCGTCGCCGCAACAAGATCCCCTCGGTCGCGATCGTGGGCTACACCAATGCCGGCAAGTCGAGCCTGCTCAACCGACTCACCGGCTCCGGGGTGCTGGTGCAGAACGCCCTGTTCGCGACCCTCGATCCCACCACCCGCCGGGCCGCGCTGCCCGACGGCCGGGAGTACGTCCTCACCGACACCGTCGGGTTCGTGCGCCACCTGCCCACCCAGCTGGTCGAGGCGTTCCGCTCGACGCTCGAGGAGGTCGCCGACGCGGATGTGCTCATGCACGTCGTCGACGGCTCCGATCCGCTGCCCACCGAGCAGATCAAGGCGGTCCGCGAGGTCATCACCGAGGTGCTGCGCGAGTCCGACGCTCCGCCGCCGCCCGAGCTGATCGTCGTGAACAAGATCGACGCCGCCGATCCGGTGACCCTCACCCAGCTGCGCAGTGCGGTCCCCGACGCGGTGTTCGTCTCCGCGCACACCGGGGAGGGCATCGACGGGCTGCAGACGACTCTGGCGTCGTTGCTCGAGGATCCCGACGTCGAGGTCAAGCTGCTCCTGCCGTACACCCGCGGCGACCTGCTGGCCCGCATCCACACGGACGGGCAGGTCATCGAGTCCGCGCACGAGGCGGACGGCACCCGTGTGCACGCGCGGGTCCCCGCGGCGCTGGCGTCGGCCCTGGTGGACTTCGCCGCCTGAGATGGGGAGGGTGCGCCGGACGGCGCTGCTCGCTGCCGCGACGCTGGCGTTCGTGCCGGTCGCGCCCGCCGCAGCCGACGACGCGGAGGTCCCGGTGGCCGACCTGCCGTCCGGAACGCTGTGCACCCCCGCCGACCCGGCGCTCGCCGAACTGTCGGGACTGGCGGTGCTCGGTGACCGGCTGTTCGTCACCCCCGACGCGGGGGAGGACGAGCGCATCGTCGAGCTCGACGCGGACTGTGCGGTGCGGCAACGGATCCCGCTCCCCGTCGATCCCTACGACGTCGAGGACCTCGCGGCCGGACCGGACGGGCGCCTGTGGGCCGCCGATCTCGGCGACAACCGGCGCTCCCGGGACACCGTCGCCCTGATCTCCCTCGACCCCGACACGGGGGACGGGGAGCTGTACCGGCTGACCTATCCCGACGGTGCCCGCGACGCTGAAACGGTGCTGATCCCGGCGGACGGTGTGCCGGTGATCGTCACCAAGCCCCTGTTCGGCGCGAGCGACGTCTACCGCCCCGCCGGCGGCCGCACCCTCGGCGACCTCGCGAGCCCCGGTCCGAATCCGCTCGAGAAGGTCGGAACGCTCGCGCTCGGACCCACCGACACTACGGGCGGCCCGATCCCGGGTGCCTCCACGCTCGTCACCGGGGGCGCGGTGAGCGCGGACGGGACCGTCGCGGCGGTGCGCACCTACACCGACGTCCACCTGTTCCCGGTGCCCGACGGCGATCTCGTGGCGGCGCTGGCCGCCGGCCCGAGTGTCCGGATTCCCGTTCCGGACGAGCCGCAGGGTGAGGCCGTGGCGTTCACCGCCGACGGCGACCTGCTCACCGCCTCCGAGCGGGCCGGGGGCGCGGCGAATCCCCCGATCCGGGTGCTGCGCGGCGCGACCGGCCTGTTCGCGCCCTCGGGTGAGGGTGCCACGGACGACTCGCCCGCGGTACTGCCGGTGGTCGGCGCGGTGCTCGGCGCCGTCGCGGTGGTGGGGGCGCTCGGCGTCGTGCTCCGCCGCCGCACGCGTCGCTGAATCCTCCGCCGCGACGGCGGCTCTCGCGGCGACGGACCACCCGGGAACCGCGCCGCGGTGGCAGAACGGCCGGGCTGACCTGCGTAGGGTCCCCGCGAGCGGCCTACCATGTCCTGTCGTGACCGAACGAGTGAAGGCGACCGGGAGTACCGCGACGAACCGGGGACGGACCCGGGGATGGACACTGCACGGCGACGGACGTCGCATCAGCCCCGGCGCCGTGGTCGCGCCGCACGAGCGGCTGTCCTGGCCGCGCACCGTCGGCATCGGCATGCAGCACGTCATCGCCATGTTCGGTGCGACGCTGCTGGTGCCGACCATCACCGGCTTCCCGGTGACCACGACGCTGCTGTTCTCCGGCATCGGCACCGCCCTTTTCCTCATCATCACCCGCGGGCGGGTCCCCAGCTATCTCGGCTCGTCGTTCGCCTTCATCGCCCCACTCGGCGCCTCGGCGGGACACGGCATGGCGGCGCAACTCGGCGGGATCCTCGCGGTCGGTGTCGTCCTCGTCCTGATCGGCCTGGCGGTCAAGGCCGCCGGTGCACGGGTCATCGACGCGGTGATGCCGCCGGTGGTCACCGGCGCCATCGTGGCCCTGATCGGCCTGAACCTCGCGCCCACCGCGGCGACCTCCTACGAGGCGCAACCCCTCGTCGCGACGGTCACGCTCGTGGTCACCCTGCTCGTGACGGTGGTCGGTCCCGGCATGCTCGGCCGCCTCGGCATCCTCGTCGGTGTCGTCGTCGGCTGGATCTTCGCCGCGGTCACGGGGGCGTTGTCGTCCGAACGCGTCGAGGCGATGCGCGAGGCCGCCTGGTTCGGCCTGCCCGAACTGCACGCCCCCCGCTTCGAGTTGTCCGTCATCCTGCTGGCCCTGCCCGTGGTGGTCGTGCTCGTCGCCGAGAACGTCGGCCACGTCAAGGCCGTCGCTGCGATGACCGGCCGGAATCTCGACGACATGGCCGGCAACGCCCTGCTCGCCGACGGCCTGGCGACGACGCTCGCCGGTGCCGGCGGCGGCTCGGGCACCACCACCTACGCCGAGAACATCGGCGTCATGGCCGCGACCCGTGTCTACTCCACCGCGGCCTATGCCGTCGCGGCGCTCACCGCGGTCGTCCTCGCCTTCTCCCCGAAGTTCGGTGCCCTCGTGTTCACCGTCCCCGACGGTGTGCTCGGCGGCGCGACCCTCGTCCTCTACGGTCTCATCGGCATCCTCGGCGTGCGGATCTGGATGGACGCGAAGGTGGACTTCACCGATCCGGTGAACCTCAGCGTCGTCGCCGCGGCGCTCGTCGCCGGTATCGGTGACCTGACCCTGTCGATCGGCTCGGTCGAACTCGGCGGCATCGCGTGGGGGTCGATCGGCATCCTGGTCGCCTACCCGATCCTCCGGCGGCTCGGGGACCTGCGACGCTGATCGAGGCGTGACCTGCATCGCACCGCGGTGCGCAGGAGGGTCGTCCGGGTCACAAAATGCGCTCGGTTGTGTCAGCGTCACCGAGTGATCGTCTGCATACCGTGAGTATGTCGAACGACGTCTCACACAGGAGCGCAGATGGAACGCACCCTTTTCGAGCCCGAGCACGAACTCTTCCGCGAGTCGTACCGGAAGTTCCTCGAACAGGAGGTGGCCCCCTACCACGAGCAGTGGGAGAAGGACAAGATCGTCGACCGCGAGGTGTGGAAGAAGGCCGGCGCGCAGGGCTTCCTCGGCATGGCCGTGCCGGAGGAGTACGGCGGCGGCGGCATGGACGACTTCCGCTACAACGCCATCATGGCCGAGGAGACCACCAAGCTCGGCTTCAGCGGTCTCGGCTTCATGCTGCACAACGATGTCGTCGCGCCCTACCTGCTCGAGCTCGCCAACGAGGAGCAGAAACAGCGCTGGCTGCCCGGTTTCTGTTCCGGTGAGCTGATCACCGCGATCGCCATGACCGAGCCCGGCACCGGCAGCGACCTGCAGGGCATCAAGACCCGCGCGGTGCGCGACGGCGACGACTGGATCCTCAACGGCGCCAAGACGTTCATCACCAACGGTATCCACTCCGATCTGGTGATCGTCGTGGCCTGCACCGACCCCGACAAGGGCGCGCAGGGCTTCTCGCTCCTCGTCGTCGAGCGCGGTATGCCCGGCTTCGAGCGCGGCCGCAACCTCGACAAGATCGGCCTCGACGCCCAGGACACCGCGGAGCTGAGCTTCGACAACGTCCGCGTCCCCGGCGCCAACCTCCTCGGCCAGGAGGGCATGGGCTTCATCTACCTCATGCAGAACCTGCCGCAGGAACGTCTGGCCATCGCCGTCGTCGCCGCCGCCGCGATGGAGCGCGTGCTCGAGGAGACCATCCAGTACTGCCGCGACCGCAAGGCCTTCGGCAAGCCGATCGGCAAGTTCCAGAACACCCGCTTCGAGCTCGCCGAGCTCGCCACCGAGACCCAGCTCGCCCGGGTCTTCGTCGACCGCTGCATCGAGCTGCTCAACGAGAAGAAGCTCACCGTGCAGGAGGCCGCGATGGTCAAGTACTGGACCACCGACAAGCAGGTCGAGCTCATCGACCGCTGCCTGCAGCTGCACGGCGGCTACGGCTACATGCGCGAGTACCCGGTCGCCAAGGCGTACCTCGACGCGCGCGTGCAGAAGATCTACGGCGGCACCAACGAGATCATGAAGGAGGTCATCGGGCGCGGTCTGAACATCTGATCGCAACCGGGACCCACCGGGCACGAGAGCCCGGGGACCACACGAGGCCGGGGTGGCCTCCCGCAGTTCGCGGGAGGCCACCCCGGCCTCGCTCGTGGAGTGGAAGGTCGTGACGCCGAGGTCGCGAGGGTGGCCGATCAGACCTTGCGGATGACCGTGACCACCTTGCCGAGGATCACCGCGTCGTTGCCCGGGATGGGCTCGAACATCGGGTTGTGCGGCATGAGCCAGACGTCGCCGTCGACCCGTTTGAAGGTCTTGACCGTCGCCTCGCCGTCGAGCATCGCCGCGACGATGTCGCCGTTCTCGGCGACGTTCTGCTGCCGCACGACCACCCAGTCGCCGTCGCAGATCGCCGCGTCGATCATCGACTCGCCGACCACCTTCAGCAGGAACAACTCGCCCTGGCCGACGAGTTCGCGGGGGAGCGGGAAGACGTCCTCGATCGACTCCTCCGCCAGGATCGGGCCACCGGCCGCGATGCGGCCCACCACGGGCACCATCGCCGCCGACGAGGGCACCTCGTCGGCGCCGGACGCGGCGACCACCTCGGGCGCGGACTCCGGGGCCGGCGCCCCGTCGAGTCCCCGCACGTCGACGGCGCGGGGGCGGTTCGGGTCGCGACGCAGGAAGCCCTTGCGTTCCAGGGTGCGCAGCTGGTGCGCGACCGAGGACGTGGAGTTCAGACCGACCGCGTCGCCGATCTCGCGGATGCTCGGGGGATAGCCCCGCTCGGCGACCGAGTCGCGGATCACCTCGAGGACGCGTCGCTGGCGCTCGGTGAGGCCGGCGGCCGGATCGTCGGTCGCGTGCCCACCCCGGCGGGCTGTGGATGTGCCGTCCGCCTTCATCGTGACCTCCGTGCGGCGAGTGTCGGATGGTTTGGAAGTTGTCGTTCGAATCTATCGAGATCGCACACGTATATCAAACACGTGTTCGACATTCACCCTCCGGAAGTGGTGACGCGCGGCCCGGCGCGTGGTACAACATTCGAACAGACTTTCGTTCGAACATGTGATCGAACGACACGTACGGCGGCACGGAGGTCATCCGATGAGCACAGCGATCCGGCTCGGAACCGCAGTTCGGGCACGACGGACGGCGCGGCTGCGCGCGGCCGTCCGGGAGGTCGACGCCCGGCCCCCGGTGCGGGCACCGCACCCCGCTCACCGGCCACCGGCCGGTCGCTCGGCACTGCTCGAGCCCTCCTGGATCCCGCCGCAGGAGGAGGACACACGCATCACCGTCCCGTCGAGCCCGCCGCTGCACCGGCGCACCGAGGTCGTGCCCCGGCGCAGGCAGGCCGAGGACGTCACCGGGCGGCAGCTCGTGATCACCCTGCTGCTCGCGGCACTCGCCACCGTCGGGCTGCTGACGCTCGCGCACGTACGTACCGGTCAGGTGATCGAGGCGAACTCGCAGGCCGCGGTCGTCATCGTGCACGACGGGGAGGGGCTTCCGGAAAGCCTTCCGGGGGCACCGGATCCCTCCCGGCGCTGAGACCGCCGTGACGTTTCGCGACCCGCACTCGACGCGGGAACCGGGCAGACGGGTATTGTCCAACACTGTCAGTCACACCACTCCGTGTGGTCGCGGCGGTGTAGTTCCACCCGCGGGTGGAGACGGTTCCGGTTGGACGGCATCGGTTCGGCACCGGCGTCGCGGCCGGCACGGCCACGACGAAGGAACCGAGATGTACTGCCCGTATTGCCGACACCCCGACTCGCGGGTGGTCGATTCGCGCGAGGCAGACGAGGGTGCCGCGATCCGTCGTCGCCGGGCCTGCCCCGAATGCGGCCGCCGATTCACCACCGTCGAGACCGCGGTGCTCTCCGTCGTCAAACGCAGCGGTGTGACGGAACCATTCAGCCGCGAGAAGGTCGTGCGCGGTGTCGCGCGCGCCTGCCAGGGCCGTGACGTCGACAACGACGCTCTGAACAAACTGGCCCAGCAGGTCGAGGATGCGGTGCGGGCCAAGGGATCCCCGGAGGTGCCCAGCCACGAGGTTGGTCTGGCCATCCTCGGGCCGCTGCGCGATCTCGACGAGGTCGCCTACCTCCGGTTCGCCTCCGTCTACCGCGGGTTCAGCTCCGCCGAGGACTTCGAACGCGAGATCCACGAACTGCGCGCACATCAGCAGGCGCGGACCACCGAGCCGGACGAACAGAAGCAGTGACGCCGGCGCCGCCCGACTCTCGTCAGCGGACGGCGTCGATCGCCTTGAGGACCCGCTTCTCCGACACCGGGATCCGCGTGCCCAGGCTCTGCGCGAACAGGCTCACCCGCAGTTCCTCGATCATCCAGTAGATCTCCGTGATCTCGGGGGAACCGTGCCGCTCCTCGGGTAGGCGCGCCAGCAACTTGTCGTACGCGGAGTAGACCCGGTCGAGCACGTCCATGCCCGCGGCGTCCCGGTGTGCGCTCGCCGGCAACGACTCCAGCCGGTGCGCCGCCGCCGCGAGATAGCGCGGCAGGTCGGCCAGGCGTCGCGTTCCCAGATCCGTGACGAAACCCGGAAACAGCAGCGACGACAACTGTTCCCGCACATCCTCGGCGGCCTCACCGCGCACCCGGTCGAGCAGGATCCCCACCTCGTGGGCCTGCCCGAGTACCGGCACCACGGCCTTCAGCAGCCGGGCGACCCGCCCGGGCAGCTGCGACCGCACCGCCGCCGCGAGCCGCTCGAACTCCTCCGGTGTGCGCACCGGTCTGCCGTGCGCGGCGATCATCTCGTCGACCGCGCAGGCCCGGCAGTCCTCGACGAGCGCGTCGAACGACCCGTCGGGATTGCGTCCGAGTGTGAGCCGTTCGGTGTTGGTCAGCCCCGAGGTGACCGCCTTGGTCTTCGTCGGCGCCGAGGCGAGCAGCAGGGTGCGCAGACCCTGCCGGGTCGCGGCCTGCTGGGCCTGCGGGGTGCTGAGCACCCGCACCGCCACACCCTCGCCCTCCGGCACCAGCGCCGGATAACCGGTGACCTGCTGGCCTCCGACCTCGCGGGTCACCGTGGCGGGCAGGGTCCCGAGGGTCTCCGCTGTCCACACCAGCGTCGCGGCCCGTTCGGTACCCGACGCCGCCCGCGACACCTCGGCGTCCACGCGGGACGACAGCTGCTTACGGAGCTCGACGAGACTCTTGCTGCGGCCCAGCACCTTGCCCTTCTCGTCCACGGCCGCGAAGGTCATCCGCAGGTGGTCGGGCAGGGACGTGGGGGAGAAGTCCGACGGTTCGATGGGGCACCGGCCGAGCCGGGACAGCTCACGGGCCATCGCATTGACGAGCGGCTCGGACCGCGGGGTGACCGACGCGAGCGCCGCCGCCGCGAAGTCCGGTGCCGGAACGACCTGCCGGCGCAGGTGTTTGGGCAAGGTCTTGATGAGTGCGGTGACCAGCTCGGTGCGCATGCCCGGCACGAGCCAGTCGAAGCCCACCGCCCGCACGTTCGCCAGCAGGGCAACGGGGATCCGGGCGGTGACACCGTCCTCCTCGGTGCCGGGCTCGAACTGGTAGGTGAGCGGGAACTGGATCTCGCCCTGCCGCCAGGCATCCGGATAATCGCCCTCGAGCACCGCCGCGGCCTCTTGATTCACCACCGTCTCGGGGGTGAAGGTCAGCAGGTCGGGTTGCTGCCGGCGGGTCTTCTTCCACCAGGTGTCGAAGTGCCGCGCCGACACCACCTCCGGGCCGACCCGCTCGTCGTAGAACTCGAACAGGGTCTCGTCGTCGACGACGATGTCGCGGCGCCGCGCCCGGTGCTCGAGTTCCTCGACGTCCTCGAGCAGTGCCCGGTTGTCGTGGAAGAACCTGTGCTGCGTGCGCCATTCGCCCTGCACGAGTGCGTGCCGGATGAACAGCTCCCGCGAGACCTCCGGATCGATGCGGCCGTAGGGGACGGGTCGCTGCGCGACCAGTGGGATGCCGTAGAGGGTGACGCGTTCGTAGGCCATCGCCGCCTCGCGCCGGGTCGACCAGTGCGGCTCCGAATAGGTGCGCTTGACCAGATGGGGCGCCAGCTTCTCGACCCACTCGGGTTCGATGCGCGCGGCGGTGCGCGCCCACAGCCGGGATGTCTCGACGAGTTCGGCGGCCATCACCCAGCGCGGCGGCTTCTTGAACAGCGACGATCCGGGGAAGATCGCGAAGCGCGCGCCCCGCGCGCCGAGGAAGTCGCGCTTCTCGCCCTCGCGCAGACCGATGTGCGACAGCAGGCCCGCCAGCAGCGAGCGGTGGACGTCGTCGGGGTTCACCTCACGGTGCTGGGTCTGCCAGCCCATGTCCAGGCAGATCTGCCGCAGCTGCCCCTGCAGGTCCTGCCATTCGCGGATGCGCAGCCAGTGCAGGAACTCGTCGCGGCACATTTTCCGGAACCGGCTCGACGACAGCTCGCGACGCTGCTCCTTGAGGTAGTCCCACAGCTGCAGGAAGGCCAGGAAGTCCGAGCCCTCCACCGCGAATCGGGCGTGCTTCTCGTCGGCGGCCTGCTGGAACTCGGTGGGCCGTTCGCGCACGTCCTGGATGGACAGCGCTGCGACGATGATGAGCACCTCGCGCAGACAGCCGTTGCGGTGGCCCTCGACGATCATGCGGGCCATGCGCGGATCGACAGGTAGACGGGCGATCTCGCGGCCCACTGCGGTCAGCCGCGGTCCCTCGTCCTTCTTCGCGGGTTCGAGCGCGCCGAGTTCCTCGAGCAGGGCGATGCCGTCGCGGATCGCCCGCGGGTCGGGAGCCTCGACGAACGGGAAGTTCTCGATGTCGCCGAGACCGAGCGCGGTCATCTGCAGCACCACCGACGCCAGGTTGGTCCGCAGGATCTCTGGTTCCGTGAACTCCGGCCGGCTCTCGAAATCGTCCTCCGAGTAGAGCCGGATGCAGATGCCGTCGGTAACACGACCGCAGCGGCCGGCACGCTGCCGGGCCGAGGCCTGCGAGATCGGTTCGATCGGCAGCCGCTGCACCTTGGTGCGCACCGAATACCGCGAGATGCGCGCGGTGCCGGGGTCGACGACGTACCGGATGCCCGGCACGGTCAGCGACGTCTCGGCGACGTTGGTGGACAGCACCACCCGCCGCCCGGTGTGCGGCGTGAACACCTTGTGTTGTTCGGCGGCGGAGAGCCGGCCGTAGAGCGGGAGGATCTCGGTGTTGCGCAGCTTGCGGTCGCGCAACGCGTCGGCGGTGTCGCGGATCTCCCGTTCGCCGGACAGGAACACGAGGATGTCGCCGTCGCCCTCGCGTTGCAGTTCCTCGACGGCCTCGCACACGGCGTCGACGGGATCGCGGTCGACGAGCGTATCGCCCACCTCGACGGTCAGCGGCCGGTAGCGCACCTCGACGGGATAGGTCCGGCCCGAGACCTCCACGATCGGGGCGGGCGTGCCGTCG
>Ga0182741_1003482_pt1 | contig 16723 bp, 9 predicted proteins | sample eDN5th37CBELigOP_FD_128874 | JGI IMG/M metagenome (GOLD analysis project Ga0182741, IMG submission 128874) | Enriched Organic Plus compost microbial communities from Emeryville, California, USA - eDNA 5th pass 37_C BE-Lig OP (version 2) (version 2) ...
AGCGTGAGGCCGTCGACGATGGCCTGCGCCAGCAGCAGGCGGTCGAACGGGTCGCGATGATGCTCGGGTAGCTCGGGTAGCTCGCGCAACTCCGGAACTCCGGCGGTTGTTCTTATCACTGGTACCCCATATAATGGTATTACAATCCTGGAAACTACCCTACAATTCAGCATTGTACTACTAAAAATGGTGGTATGACCACGCTCGACGAGCAGATTCTCTCGTGGAACCCCTGGTGGGCCGATCCGGCCGCCATCGCCCGCGACCCTCATATCCGGGCGTTGGAAACCGCGCCCGTGAAGTGGGCGCCCCCGCTACTGGAGGGCCTGCCCCTCACCTTCGGCGATTCTCACACCGTCCGGGGGCCCCGCCAGGCCGGCAAGACTACCCTCGCCAAGCAACTGATCCGGCGCCTCCTGGAGCGCGGCGAGTCCCGGGTGTTCTACTTCAGCTTCGACCTGTTTCGAGAACCGGACGCGCTCTACGACGCCGTCCGGCGCGCGAAGGAGCTGCACCCCGATCCCGAAGGTCGGTGGTTCCTCTTCCTCGATGAGGTCACTTCGGTTCCGCAGTGGCAGCGGGGGATCAAGGCCGCATGGGACCAGGGTCTCACGCGCGATGACTTCCTGCTTCTGACCGGCTCCTCGGCCCACGACATGAAATACGGCGCCGAGCAGCTCCCGGGTCGCCGGGGCAATGGTTCGGACTTCCTGCACCTGCCCATGTCGTTTCGCGACTTCTGCATGCAGGTCGAGGGGATACCGCTGCCCGCCGAAACGTTCGACATCGAAGGATATCTGGGAGACGATGGGCGCCGCTTCGCGCGCCAGCTCCACCTGCTCTCCGCCGATCTGCAGCGCGCGTTTCGAGCGTATCTGAGCGTGGGCGGCTTCCCCGCCGCCATCCGCGACTACGGCTCTTCTCCGGAACGCCGCCCGCAGCCCCAGACGGTCCGCATGCTGTGGACCGCGATCGCCGGCGACGTCGCGAGCTCCGGCCGCGACCAGACCGCCGCCGCGAAGCTGCTCGAGGAGGTCGCGATAGCTCTCGGCAATCCGCTGAAGTGGGATGGCGCGGCGAAAGCCATGGGCATGGCCAGCAATCACACGGCCCGCGAATACGTGGAGCGCCTCTCCGAGGCTTTCGCCCTTCTCACCGTGTTCTTCTGGGATCTCTCGGGAGGCAACCTTCAACCGGGCAAGCAGCGCAAGGTCTACTTCATCGATCCGCTCCTCGGCGGGATCGCTCCCCTGCTGATGCCCGGCGCGCGCCGCGCGCCGGAAGATGGAATGGTGGAGAACCTGGTCGCCGCTGCGCTCTTCCGATCCGCGGCGCATTCGCTCACCCAGGCCGATCCGGCGCCGGGAGCGGTGGGCTACTGGCGGTCGACCAACAACCGGGAGATCGACTTCGTCGTCCCCGCCACGCGGCGTGGGCGCGGCGGGCGGATGCCCATCGAGGTCAAGGGAGATGGCCGCTCCGGTATAGGGCACGCCCGTCTCGCGATCGTGAAGGCGTTCGGCGAAGGCATCGTCGCGTCACGAACGGTGTTCGATCCGGAAGGCGCGGTTCCGGTCATTCCCATCCCGGTGCTCCTCGCCGGCCTGACCGAGTCGCCCAGGCGGGACGTGGCGATCGGATGACCGGGTAGGCCATGGCGGGATCGCATCGGCGATCGCCGCCATCGCTCTCGCTACAGCAGGAAGTACGGTATCAGAAACGTCGCCGCCGCGGTGATGACGCCAACGGCTAGTATGTCGAGCACGATGCCCGCCCTGAACATCTGCGATACCGTCAGATAGCCCGAGCTGAATACGATGGCGTTCGGCGGCGTGGCCACCGGCAGCATGAACGCCATCGACGTTGCCAGCGCCGCGCTGGCCATGAGCATCACCGGCTCGATGCCCAGCCCCATCGCCGCCCCCGCCATGATGGGCATCGCCATCGTGGCAGTCGCCGTGTTCGACGTGAACTCCGTGAGCAGCGCGAAGAGCGCCACCACGAACGCGATGATGAGCACCGTGGGGATCGTCCCCAACCCCGCCACCGCCCCGCCGATCCACGCCGCCAGTCCCGACCGGTCCATCGCCCGCGCCAGCGAGAGCCCTCCGCCGAAGAGTACGAGCACTCCCCACGGGATCCGCTTGGCCGTCTTCCAGTCCAGCACGAACTCTCCCCGCTTCAGGTCCACGGGAAGGAGAAAGAGCACCATCGCCGCCGCGATGGCGATGGTCGAGTCGCTCACGGAGGGCGCCCAGCTCTGGATGCCGGGGATGGTCACGCTCCCGAATGTCTTCGGAGATCGCAGCACCCACGCCGCCGCCGTGAGGCCGAACACTATCCCGGTCAGCCTCTCCCCGCGGCCCGGTGCTCCCAGCTTCGCGCGCTCGCCCGCGATGATCGCCGCCGCATCGCCCGAGAGCTTGCCCGGCGGATGCAGGAAGCGTGTGAGCGCTATCCACGCGAGCGGAAGCATCACCGCCGCCACCGGTACGCCCACGGCCATCCATTCCAGGAACCCGATCTGGCGGTGGAACATCTCGCTCACCGCGCCGGCCAGCACCGCGTTCGGCGGCGTGCCGATGAGTGTGGCGATCCCCCCGATGGATGCGGCGAAGGCCACGCCGAGCATGAGCGCGATGCCGAAGTCGTACGGCCCTTCGTGATCCTGCGGGCGGAACATCTCTCCCACGGCCAGCGCAATCGGGAGCATCATGGCGGCGGTGGCGGTGTTCGAGATCCACATCGAGATGAACGCGGTCGCCAGCATGAAGCCGAGCACCAGCCGGTTCGGGCTCGTACCCACCCACGCCATGATGCGCAGCGCGATCCGCTTGTGGAGTCCCCAGCGCTCCATGGTCACGGCCAGCAGGAAGCCGCCCATGAAGAGGTAGATGAGATCGTTGGCGTAGGGCGCCGCCGCGTCGCTCGCGTCCAGGACGCCGAGTGTCGGGAAGAGCGCCAGCGGCAGCAGCGCGGTCGCGGGAATGGGGATGGCCTCGGTCACCCACCACACGGCCATGAGCAGCGCCACGGCCGCGGTGCGCCAGCCCGCGGCGCTCAATCCGGATGGAGGCGGAGCGAGGAGCAGTGCCACGAACGCGACACCGCCGATGATCAGGCCGAGCCGCCGCGCTCTCCCGTACGAGTTTTCGGCACTTCCATCCTCCATGTCATCTCCTCTGCTGGCCGGGTGGTCTGGCGGTCGTGGGGAGCGCGCGAAGCGAGGTCAAGAATATTCACGGGAGGACGATGCTGTCCACTGCCGTTACGAGCGAGGCCGACGAGGGGCGTACGGGGTCGCGGGTTCTCGTGGTGAGCGGATGGAGCATGCCGGGGGCTCATGCATCAAACGATCCCGAGACGCACGCACTCCCTGATCCACTCCGATGAGAGCAGGCTCGGCCAAGTCGTGTCCTTATCGAGGCGAGCGTGCGCACGACGACGCGACGTCTCTCACGGGCACGGATCTACCGAACCACCCGCCCTCCCACCCGGTCGTCCGGAACGAAGCGATCGCGATACGGCATCACCACGCGCGCGAGCGACGCCGAGTCCAGTGTCGCTGTCGCCGGGATGACTCCGTTCCCGGCGAGCAGCCACGCGGTGACTGCGTACACGTCATCGTCGCCGAGCGAGCCCGGTGCCTCCGGCGGCATGGCGCGCCGCACGTAATCGAAAACCGTGCTGGCGTACGGCCAGTAGTTGCCGATGGTGCGCTCGAGTCTCGCATCGCGCGCAAACGGAAAGCCCTCGGCGATCGAGTCGCGACCCACGAGTCGTGGGTAGGCCGGCGTTCCTTCGCCGCGCGCTCCGTGGCACGCTGCGCACCGCGCGGCGTATACCGCCTCACCCCGCGCCACGCTTCCGCTCCCGGACGGCAGCCCCGCCCCGTCGGGCGCAACGTCCACATCCACGGCCGCGACTTCCGCCTCGCTGGCGGCGCGCCCCACGCCGTAGCTCCGCGCCGGCACATCGCCGTCGCGCGCCCGGCAGGCAGCCGCCGAGATACTCAGTCCGATGATGACGAGCGCCGCTCCGCGAATACCGCTACGTACACCGCAACGCACGCCGCCACGCGCGCCACTGCACACCCTGCTCCGCATCACGTCGCGCCGTGAAAGAACACCCGACCGTTCGCCATCACGCGCCAACCGTAGATCGGGTTGTAGTGATAGAGCGTCCCCGGCCCCCGCACTCTCGTGAGCTCCGCGCGCGTGGGCTGCACGTACCCGGTTTCGTCGGTGGCCCGGCTCAGCAGGATGGCCTCGGCGCCGGTCCACTCCCACATGTGGGTGAAGCGCACGTGTGCCCTGGGCAGCACCGGTCCATCGAGCACTGCCTCCTGCCAGCTCCGCCCCGAGTCCACGCTCACTTCCACTCGCGTGATGCGGCCGCGACCGCTCCACGCCAGGCCGGTGACCGGCCGCCAACCGGGCTTCAGCGTCTCGGGATGCGCCGGCGATGTGATGATCGACTTGGCATCCATCTCGAAGCTGAACTGGCGCGCGGTTCCATCCGCGAGCGGATCGGTGTAGGTGGCCGTCTCCCAGCGCGTCATCCACGGACGCGCGCCCAGCTCCAGCCGGCGGAGCCACTTCACGTTGGTGCTCCCCTCCCACCCCGGGAGCAGGAGACGCATCGGAAATCCCTGCTCCGGGCGCAGCGGCTCGCCGTTCTGCGCCCACACCACCAGCGCGTCGTCGAGCGTCTTCTCGATTGGTATGCTGCGGGCGAAGAGGCAGGCGTCGCCGCCCTCGGCGAGCATCCAGGTCGCGTCGCGCGACGGCCCCGCTTCGTTCAGGAGCACGCGCAGCGGTACGCCGGTCCACTCGGAGTTGCTCATCATCCCCGCAATTTCCTGAGGTGTCAGGCCGGGCGCGGGTATGCCCATGGTGTTGCTCCCCCACGCGCGCACTCCGTTGCCAGCGCACTCTATGAAGTGCGTGCGGGTGACCTGGGGCAGTCGCTTCAGGTCGTCGAGCGAGAAGATGGTGGCGCGCTCCACGAGTCCGTGCACCAGGAGCTCGTGTCGTCCGGGGTCCAGCGACGGCACGCCGGCATGATGCACTTCGAAGTGCAGGTCCGACGGCGTGATCGTACCGCTGAGATCCTGCAGCGGCGTGTTGGAGCTGCCCGCCACCGCCCCCGCTGGCGAACGGGCCGGTTGCACGAGCGCCGAGCGCTGACCCACGGCGGATGTGGGCGCGCCGGGCGTCCGCGCGGTGACATCGTTACCAGCGAGCGCCTCACCGCCCGCGGATGCTCGAGTGCTTCCGAGCACCGGTGTACCCCGCAGCGCGACCGCGCCCAACACGCTGGCCGCACCACCCAGCCACGCACGCCGCGTGAGTGGCCTCGGCTGCCCTCTCCCGGCGGCATCTTCCGGGACGCCGAAATCGGCATTCGCTTCCGGTTCCGGAGATTCGCCCTTATCGGAGGGTGGCATGGGGTCCGGGTTCACTACATGTCATGACGTCTCCATTCGCCCGGCACTACGGCGCGCGGAACCAGCGATCTGCCAGCACCTCGAGCGCGCGCGACTTGCTCCTCCCGCCCACCGTGAGTCGCACCGTATATCTCCCCGGTGTCAGTGCCGGCGCGCTCTCCTTCGCCGTCCCGCCATCTCCCGCCCTGAACGCCGACCACTGCAGCTTGTGGATCCCGGCACCGCGATCTCCCTTCGCCGAGCCCACCACTCGACCATTCGAATCCGCCACCGCGATCAGCACATCCCCACTCACCGCCGATTTCAGGTAGTACGCTATCGCCGCCCCCGCCGGTGCGTTCTCCCCGAAGAACTCGCGCGTGCCGTAGACGGGCGAAGCATTGGAGAGATCGTTGATCCACGCAACCACTTCCCGCGGCTGGAAGAGATGCACTTCGCTCTCCCGCACATCTCCCGTGAGCTGCTCCAGCGCAGTGATGTCATCCGCGATCCAGACTCCGAGCCCGTGAGTGGCGGCTATGACATCTCCATCGCGCGGATGAATCAGGATGCCGTCGGTCCTCACGGTCGGCATCCCGTTCATGAACCGCTCCCAGTGCGCACCGCCATCCAGCGTGACGAAGAGCCCGAACTCCGTGCCCGCGAAGAGCAGCTCCCGGTTCCTCGGATCCTCGCGCACCACGAGCACGTTGCCGAACTCCGGCAGCCCGTTCACGATCGGCCGGAAGGTCGCGCCGAAGTCGCGCGTGACGAACACGTGGGGGCGCATGTCGTCGCTCCGGTGGCCGTCCACCGCCACGTAAGCGGTCCCCTCGTCGAAGTGCGAGGCGTCGATGCCGGAAATATAGTAGTCGTGATCGCGCGGCAGTCCGGGGAGCTTCGAGCTCACGTCGGTGAAGGTGCGCCCACTATCTCGGCTCACCTGCAGCTTCCCATCGTCGGTGCCGGCCCAGATCACGCCCGCCTTCACGGGCGACTCGGCCACCGACACCATCGTGCCGTACCACTCGATGCCGTCGTTCTTGCCGAGCTGCGGCTGATCGCCGCGAACTCCCATCGTGGTGGTCTTGCAGCGATCGATCTGTTTGGTGAGGTCCGCGCTAGCCACCCAGCTCTCGCCCCGGTCGCTCGACCTGAACAGCCGGTTGCCGCCGAGCAGCACGACGTCGGGGTCGTGGGGCGAGAGGATGAACGGAGTATTCCAGTTGAAGCGGTAGACGTCGCCCGCTCGCGCGTTGACCACCGTTCGCCGCCCGCCGCGCGTGAGCAGCCGCGGGTTGTTGGCGGCGCGGCCGTCGTCACACGCGGCGGGCGGCAGCGGCACGTACGGACCCGAGATTGGACGGATGCTCGTGTGAATACCGGTCGCCAGATCGATGCGCCGGATGCCGCCGTCCTGGCCTTCGCAGTACACGATGTTCGGCGAGCGGGGGTTCACCGCCGTGACGAAGCCATCGCCCACGCACGGCAGCTTGAACCAGTCGGCGTTCTGGATGCCGTTCCGCCCGCGCTTCGAGCTGGGGCCGCGCCAGCTTCCATTGTCCTGCAGGCCGACGAAGACGTGGTACGGCCGGGCAGTATCGGCGGACACGGCGTACGCCTGCGACGTCGGCAGCGAGCTCACGAAGTCCCACTTCGCACCGCCATCGTACGAGATGTTGATGCCGCCGTCGTTGCCGTTGATGAGATGCTGCGGGTTCGCCGGATCGATCCAGAGCGCGTGCGAATCCGAGTGCTCGATGTCGATCTTCACGAAGGTGCGCCCACCGTCCACCGACTTCGTCAGCACGCCGCCCGAGGCGTACACCGTGTTCGCGTCGCGCGGATCGACTCGCAACTGGCTGAAGTAGAGCGGGCGCTCGTTGCAGTTGCTCGTGGCGGTCCACGATCGCCCGCCGTCGCTCGATCGGAACACACCGCCCTGCGTGGGATCGAGAACCGGCCGCACTCCGGGCGGTACGCTCCCCGGCCCGCCGGCGCCGATCCGTGGATTGGGCACTCCGTTGTCGCACCAGTATTTCGCGGCATCGCCGCCCGCGCTGGTCCAGTACTCTCCAGCCGCATTGGGGAGCGGACGCAGCTCGCGAAGCGAGTCGGCACCGCTCCCACTCCCGGGAAGCAGCAGCACGGATTCTCCCGCCTCGATCTGCGCGTACACCACATCGGGATCGGTGTGCGACACGTCGATCGCGATCCGTCCGTACGGGCCGGGCGGAAGCCCGCCCGCGAGCTTCGTCCAGGTGGCACCAGCGTCTACGGATTTCCATAGCGCGCTCCCCGGACCGCCGCCATTGAAGCAGCATCCCCTCCGCACCCGCTGGTAGCTCGCCGCGTAGATGGTCCTGCTGTCGGAAGGATCCAGCACCACGTCGGTGAAGCCGGTGTACTCGTCGATGTGCTTGATCCGCTTCCAGTGCCCGCCGCCATCGGTGCTCTTGTACAGCCCGCGCTCTTCGTTCGGCCCGTAGAGGTGGCCGGGCGCGGCAACATATACGACCTCGGGGTCGCGCGGATCGATCACGATCCGCGCTATGGTCTGCGTCTCCCTCAGGCCGATGTGAACGAAGCTCTTCCCGCCATCGACCGACTTGTAGATCCCGTCGCCGAAAGATGACGAGTTCCGGTTGTTCGCCTCGCCCGTGCCCACGTAGACGATGTCGGAGTTCCGCGGATCCACCGCGATGTCGCCGATGGACGCGCTCCCGTACTGCTGGAAGATGGGTGTGAACGTCGTCCCGTTGTTCACCGACTTGTACACGCCGGCGGTGGCGAAGCCCACGTATATGACGTTCGGGTCGCTCGGCGCTACTTCTATGTCGTCGACGCGCCCGCCCATCACCGCCGGCCCGATGGATCGGAAGCGGAAGCTCGAGAGGAGTCCGTTTTCCGGCTGGTGGACCGTTTCGGGCTGACGGCCGCCCGCCTCCTGCGCCTGCGCTCCCCGCGACGGTGCCGCGAGTGCCAGGAAGCACGTGGCCGCAGCGATGAACGCCTCGAGCGGCGCGAACGACGTGATCGACGCTCGCACCGCTCCGGCCGCCCGAGCCCGCGCTAGCATCCCGGAACGCTGACGCCCACGGGGCAGCCGTCCCAGTCGGGCTCGGGAGCGCTCATCTCGCCGCTGCCGCCGTAGGTGTAGTTCGCCAGCCGCTGGATCTCGAGCTCGCGCCCCGGAATGGGAAGCTGCAGGAAGGAGCCCGCCGCCAGCGTGTTCCAGCCGCGCGCGTCGTAGTACGCGACGTGGCCATCCACGCCGGCCTCCTCGATGCGCTTCTCGTAGCGCAGCGCATCCCAGAGGTTGCCGCACGCGCCGCTCAGCTTCCGCGGCACGCAGCCCGGCGCATCGGGCGGACCGTTGACGTCCACCGGCGGGAGCTGGCCGTTCGCGACTCTCGACTCGTTGATGAGCGGCACCGCCTCGGGCGCGCGCTCCAGCCTGATCAGCGCTTCGGCCTTGATCAGGTTCATCTCCGTGCGCGTGATGGCGACGAGCGGTCCGTTGTTCCAGCTCGTCCCGGTACCGAAGCGATGGAAGTAGTAGAACGAGCGCAGGTAGAGCCCTCGCGTGGGGTTCATCCAGCTCACGTTCGAGTTGTAGCCGAAGTAGCTCCCCTCCGATCCCACGGTTGATCCCTGGATCCGGCGATCGCTCGTCTCGAGCTGGAACGGCTCGCGCTCCGCCACCGGAGTAGCGACCCACTCCTTGAAGCCATCGAGCGAGTCGGCCGGACCCACGAGCCAGTTGCTCGCCCGCTGCTGGTCGCCGGGGAAGTTGTTGGCGCGCGCGAAGAGGCGCTTGGCGTTGTCCACCAGCCCCGTGGGAGATCCCACCGGCGCGAAGTCGTCGACGATCCCCTGGTCGATCTCATCTATCACAGCTGCCCAGTCCACCGCGGCGCGCTCCTCCGCCGTGCGCGGCACGTATGCGCGGAAGCGCGCGATGTACGTGTGGGCGAGGCGCGAGAGGTCCTTGTTCGTCAACGCCAATCCCGGCACCCAGCCCACGCTCGGCAGGGTGAAGTTGGCCGTGTCCGATATGGCTATGGATTCCCGCAGCATCGCGATGGCGGCATCCATCACCTGCGGATACGGCTGGTAGGTGGGCGTGATGAGCGTGTCCACGTTCGTGCGCTCATCCACCACCACTGCCCTGTCATACATCAGCGCCAGGTAGCCGTGCGCCACTCCCTGCATGAACTTCGCGAAGGCGCGCGCCCGGCTGTTGTTGGCGCCATTCGGGCCGATCTGGGCACCGTCATCGATGGCGCTCAGGCCGTCGTTCGCCAGCGAGATCACGCCGTAGAGATCCAGCCAGGTGGACGACGACGTGTTGGCGCGCACGTACACCGTGGTGTTGTTCCACGCCGGCCGCGGCTCCTGCGACATCTCCTGCGCGGAGAAGCAGAGAAAGGGCGCGCTGCGCTCGTAGCCCATGGCCGACCACATCACCGTGGGCGTGGTGCCGTACACGTGCGGCCACCAGAGCTGGAAAGTCGAGGCGATGAGCGCCTCGATGTCGCCCGGGGTCTTCGTCACATCACCCCTGTTGGGGTCGTTCAGATTGGGACGCGAGAGATCGACGCAGCCCGCCAGCAACAGGCAGGCGGCGCCAATCATCAATCGACCCGTTCTGGGCACATGCATGTTCGTAGGCTCCTGTCGCGGGTCAGAATTGTAGCTGCAGGGCGACCGTGACATTCCGGTATTGCGGATAGTCGAAGGCATCGTAGCGGTTGGTGACCGTGCCGGCTTCCGGGTCGTAGCCGCTGTAGTCGGTCCACGTCTCGAGGTTGCGGCCGATGACGGAGAGCGACGCTCCGCTCGCGCGACCCGCCGAGAAGCGCGACACGAGCCGCGCGGGGAGGGTGTAGCGCACCGAGAGCTCCCGCAGCTTCACGAACCCGCCCGGCTCCACGAACCACTCGTTGACGTTGTTGCCGGCGTAGAGGTTGGAGTAGTAGTCGATCGGCTTGCGCTTCTCCAACGGCTTGCTCGCCTGATCCACGTCGGCGCTGCGCTGGTACTGGTACATGCGCTGGTTGGTGGCGTTGTAGATGTCGCCGCCCACCTGCGCATCCACCAGCGCGTAGAACTGGAAGCCGCGCCACTGCACGTTGTTCGAGATCCCGTAGTGGAATTTCGGGTTGCCGCTCCCGATGCGCAGCACCGCTTGCTGGCCTGCGGAGTCCAGGCGCACGATCGGCATGCCCCACTGGTAGCTCACGCCGTTCACGTCGACGGTCGTGCCCCACTTGCCGGCATCGGTGTAATGCCCGCCGGGCCCCACGGCCACGAGCAGGCCGTCGTCGTTCACCTCGAACGCGTCACCGGCTCCGGCCTGCGATGCGGGCAGTTCCGAGGTCGATCGCACGAAGGTGAGTCCGTACATCGTGCTCAGATCTTCGCCGGCGCAGCGGTACGAGATCGACGCCGTGCGCACGCAACTGCGATCGAACTCCGTGATCCGGTGCCGCGAGCGGTCGGCCACGACTCCCAGGCGCCACGACAGCGAGCCGCGGCGCAGCAGCTCGGCCTCGATGGTCGCTTCCCACGTGCTCCCTTCCACGGTGCCGGCGTTCTGCCACTGCGTGCTGAAGCCGACCGGGCCCGGAAGCGGGACCTCCACCAGCTCGTCGGTGGTTCGCGTGCTGGCACGCGATATCTGCAGGGAGTACCTGTTGTCCACCACCACGTCGAGGCCGATCTCCGTCTCGCGCGCGGTCTCCGGCCTCAGGAAGCGGTTGCCGAGTACTCCCTTCGCGATGGTGCCGTTGGTACCTACCGTGTACGTCTCGTACTGGTCGGGGAACGAAGGCCGCGTGCCCGCCGTGCCCTGCGAGACGCGCAGCTTGAACTCGTCGATGCGATCCCACTTCCACCACGACTCCTGCGCGAGGCGCCACGCCGCGCTGGCGCGATAGTAGGTGTGCCACCGCTCGCCCGGTCCGAAGAGCGAGCTCGCGTCGCGACGGACCAGCGCGTCGATGATGAAGCGGGAGTCGTAGTCCAGGCCGCCGGTGAGGAAGTAGCCCTCGGAACCGATCTCGTAGCGCGCCGAAGCGCTGGAGCGCGAGAGGGCGGCGTTCAACCGGGGCACTCCGCTCACCGCGAAGTTCGTCCCGCTCGCCGTGTCGACCCGCGTCTCCTGCTCCTCGAGCGTTACGCGGAACGAAGTGCGCGCCGTGAATCGCCCGAGCCGCTTGAGAACGTTCGCGCTGAAGTCGGCGTTGATCGCGCTCGTGAACGCGTTGCCGATGGTCAGCTCGCCCGGCGATCCCGTTGGTGCAGTCGGCGTCTTCAGTCCGCGATCCACGAACAGCGCGCCGCTCTCGTCGGAGCGATCGTAGCTGGCGTTGGCCACCAGCGCGAGCCAGTCGCGCGGATTGTAGCGCAGCGCCACGCTGCCGAGCGTGCGCGTGCGCTGCGTCCTGTCATCCTGCGTCTCCAGGAGGTAGAGCGGGTTGGCGTTGACGCCCTGAGGGTCGGGCTGGTAGGCGAAGCGCGTCCCATCGGGATCCGGAGTGAGCAGGTTCACGTCGGGGGCGATGTTTATCAGGCCATAGAACGGCGAGCCCGGCAGCCCTTCGCGATCGGAGCGCGCGTGATACCCGCTCACCGAGAGCTGCACGTCGTCGCGCGGCCGGTGATCCAGGTTGATCCGCAGGTCGGTGCGCTTGTAGCCGCCGTGGTCGAGCACCACTCCGTCCTGCTTCTGCAGCCCAAGCGTGGTGAGGAAGTTCGTTCTCGACCCGTTCTGCGCGACGGTTATCGAGTTGGTCAGCAACATCCCCGGATCGTAGAACTGGTCGATGGGATTGTAGATGGGTGCCTTGTACGGCACGTCCTGGAAGCGCGTCGCGGCCGGCCGCGCCACGCGATCGTCGCGCGACACCACCGCGCCGTCCTCGTCCACGTAGTCGCCATTCGCGTTGGTGAGGTAGTAGTGATGCCGCGCCCACTCCACCTCGTGGCCCAGCGAGCTCTTGCCCAGCTCGGAGCGGAAGGTGAAGCGCGTCTCACCCTCGGGGATGTCGCTGCCGCGCGATGTGCGAATCTGGATGACGCCGCTCGCCGCCCGCGAGCCGTAGAGCGAGGCGCCGGCCGCGCCCTTCACCACCTCGATGCTCTCGATGTCCAGCGAATTGAGGTCGGCGCTGTTGGACGAGAGGATGACGCCGTCCACCACGATCAGCGGAGCGTTGCTCTTGTTGATGCTGGTGGGCGTGCGCAACTGGATGCTCACGTCGCTCCCCGGCTGGGCCGGAGGCACCATCGTCACTCCCGCGACCTTCCCCTGGATCGCGCCGATCGCGTTGGTGGGTGGCACGGGGATGTCCTCGGCGGTCACCCTGCCGACGGTGAACGGCACCTTCACGCCGGAAGTGGGATCCACGACGCCGGTGACGATGGTGGCCTGCAGGTTGAGCGCCGCCGCCTGCACCGCGAAGTCGACGACAGTGGTCTCGCCTTCGCTCACCACCACGTTCTCGTGCGTGATGGGAGCGTAGCCGAGCCGGCGCGCCTGGAGCGTGTGCGTGCCAACCGGCACCTGGTCGAGCGTGTAGCGGCCATCATCGCGGCTGGTGGCACCCAGACCGGTGCCTATGACGACGATCGCGACATCGGGCACGGCGGTGCCGGTGGTGGAGTCGATCACCCGGCCGGTGATCGATCCGGTCGGCGGCGCTGGCGGCTTGCGCTCGCTCTCGCTGTGCCGGATGAGGACCGCCTTGCCGCTCGTGGAGAAGAGAACGTCGACGTCCACGTCGAGAAGGAGCTCGGTGAGCGCCGCGGCCACCGTGATGCCTTCGGCCCTGAGGTGTACCGGCTTGGAGAGGGGGATGACCGCGTCGCTGAACGCGAGCTCGAGCCCCGCTTCCGTAGCGACTCGCTTGAGCGCATCGCCCAGCGGTACGGACTCGAAGTCCAGCGAGAGCCTGTTGCGTAGAACCGGCGTCTTCGCGACATCCAGTCTGGCCGGCTGCTCCTTGCCGCCCATGGCGAGCAGGAACCTGGGCCCGCGCTCCGCGAACTGCTGCACGTCATCCTGGGCCGCCGCATCCGGAGCGAGGAGGGCCGACGCGATGACCAGCAGGATGATGGCGGGCAGGCGCGCGGCGGTGGTCGAAAGACGCATGGATACTCCCGGAAAGGAGGCAGTTCGTGTCGGGAAGCGATGGAGGTATCGCATTTCAGCTCCCCGAGTCAGCCCGATAGAGTGTGAACGTGGAACCGCTGTGCGCGACGCGGGCATCGAGCGCGCTGGCGACCATCGCCATGGCACGCTCGACCGGCTCATCGCCCACGGAGGCAGTCAGTCGCAGCTTCGCCAGCTCGGGATCGCCGATCCGCACATCGGAGTCGTACCAGCGATTGATCTGATCTATGGCTTCCGCCACCGGCACCTGATCGAAGATCAGGCGGCCCGACATCCAGGCCAGGTGCGCCTCGAGTGCGGCTCCCCGCACCACGCTGAGCTCACCGCCGGCCGACACGGTGCCGACGTCGGTCGCTTCGATCAGCAGGCCGTCCGGGGCCGCCGTGCGCGACGCGGGGCCGCGACGCGCGATGGAGTCGCTGGCGCTGATGAACACCGAGCCTTCGGTTACCGTGACCGTCGCGCCGGACAGGCCGTCGTACGCGCGCACCGCGAACTTCGTCCCGATGTCGCGCGCGGTGCCGTAAGTCGTGTGTACGAGGAACTGGCGCGCATCATCGTGCGCTACCTCGAAGAACGCCTCGCCTTCCAGGTCGACTTCGCGCGAGGAATCGAACGCGGTGGGGAATCGCAGCACGCTGGCGACGCCGAGCACGACGTGCGTGCCGTCGCTCAGATAGACGTTGGCTTGCTGTCCGCGCCTGGTCCTGACCTCGCGTATCACGGCGTTCTTCGCAGCGATCGCGCGCTCGGCCGCGCGCTCCCGCCCCAGCTCCAACGCTATGCCGGCGCCCAGACCGGCCGCCACCAGCATGGCGGCGGCGACCCTCATGGCGGCCGACCAGCGGCGGCGATGAAAGGTGGGCGAGTGGAGTCGCAGCGGCGGCGCCGCGCGTGCTCTGAGCTCTCGCGGCGCATCCATGGCATCCATACTGGCCGACAGCGCCGCCCACCCGCGCTCGACGTCGCCACGAAGCTCTACATCGCCCGCCACTTCCCAGGCGCGACGCAACAGCTCGACCCGCCGCTCCCGGCTCGGATCTGCCGCGATCCACTCCCGGATGGCCGCCAGCTCCGCCGCGGAGCACTCGCCTGCGAAGTAGCGGGCGAGTCGTTCGTAGTCCGTGTCGTCGGATTTTCGCGGTGTCATACAGCTCATGACACGCGAGTCGCCTTCCCGGCCTACACGGCCGGAAAAAATGGCGGGCGTAGGAAGGAGCTCGGCTCCATCCCGCGGTGCGTCGCGCGATCAGCGCGCGATCAGCGCGCGAGCAGCGCTAGCCGATCCAGCGAGCGAGCGCCGCCCGGAGCGCGGCCAGGGCCCGAGCCATCTGGATCTTGACCGTCGATTCGGAGATGCCCATCACCTCGGCGGCCTCCGCGTACGAGAGCCCGTGCCCCCGGCAGAGCGTGAAGGCCGTGCGGCAGCGCGGCGGAAGGCGGGAGATCGCCGCTCGCGCCGCGAGCGCGAGGTCGTCCGCTTCGAGTCGAGAGTCGAGCGCGGCGGGTGCCTCCCCCATCCCGAGCAACCGCCCCTCGGAGATGGCCGCGTCGCTCGCGGCCTGCTTCACACCCTCGTGCCGGCGATGATTCAGCGCGCTGTTGCGCGCGCACGCGAAGAGGTAGGCACGAAGCGTGGTGCCGACCTCCCAACGTTCACGCTGGCGCCAGATGGAGAGAAAGATCTCCTGGACCAGCTCCTCGGCCAGAGCATCGGAGTGCACGTACGTGTACGTGAAGCCGACGAGACGCCGATAGTAGCTCCTGTATATGCCCTCGAAGGCAGCTCTGTCGCCCGCGCGAACCAGCTCGACCAACTTCCGCTCGTTCGCATCGACGAGCCCGCGCGCAGCTGGCTCGTCGTCGTGCGCTGGCACAGCAGAAGAATGGTGAAGGCGCATGCGACGGGAACAAGGGATTGGCCATGTGGAGACGGGTGAGCTGCCTGACTTGCTGCCGCGACGACGAATACGAATACCCGCCGCCGCAGCGGCCGCTACATTAGGCCCGCGCGGCGATCGGCGCAAGCGCCGCGAGTGGGCTTCTCGCCATCGATGGTGTCGATAACGCGTCATTCCGCGGACTCCTTCGGAGCTACGGCCGCTCGAGCGCTCCCGCCACCCCTTCCACCGTCGCCTCTATCTCCACCGGCGCGTTCGCCAGCGGCCGCCGCTCGCCCGCCGCCGCGCTCCGGTGGTAGTCGGCGATGGCGTCTGGATCTTTCAGCATGTGCCCCGTGAGCACCGCCACCACGTCGTCCCCCACCCTGATCTCCCCCGAGCGCCTGAGAGCGCGCGCGCCGGCCACGCTCGCCGCGCTCGCCGGCTCGCACCCCACGCCGCTCGAGTCCACCACGGCCTTGGCTTCCATGATCTCTTCGTCGCTCACGGAGAGCACCACGCCACTGGTCTCGCGGATGCTGCGCACGGCCCGGTCGTACGACACGGGGTCGCCGATCTGGATGGCGCTCGCCACGGTGCGCGCCACTACGCGGTAGCGTTCCCGGAACCCGCCCTCGAAGCTCCGCGCGAAGGGCGCGGCGCCCGCCGCCTGCACGGCGGCCAGGCGCGGCACGCGCGGGATCACGCCCCACTCGCAGAGCTCGCGCAGCGCTTTGCCGAAGGCCGCGGTGTTCCCCAGGTTGCCGGCGGGGAGCACTATCCAGTCGGGCACTGCCCAGCGCCGCTGCTGCAGCAGCTCCATCACGATGGTCTTCTGCCCTTCCAGCCGGAACGGGTTCAGCGAGTTAACGAGGTAGAGCCCCAGCCGCTCGCTCGCTTCGCGAACGAGGCGCAGGCAGTCGTCGAAGTCGCCACGCACGAGCAGCGTGCGCGCGCCGTAGGCCAGCGCCTGTGCCAGCTTTCCCGTGGCCACTTTCCCGGCCGGCACGAGCACCACGGCCGGTATCCCCGCGCGCGCCGCGTAGCTCGCCAGCGATGACGATGTATTCCCGGTGGAAGCGCACACCATGCCCGCCGCACCCACGCCGCGCGCGTGCGTCACGGCCACGGTCATCCCGCGATCCTTGAACGAGCCGCTGGGGTTGTGCCCTTCGTGCTTCACGGCGATGCGATCGATCCCGGTCCACTCGGCGATCGCCGCGCGCGCGAGGAGCG